>Ga0316613_10002029_pt1 | contig 13379 bp, 9 predicted proteins | sample OWC_soil_day10_C_2_FD_207647 | JGI IMG/M metagenome (GOLD analysis project Ga0316613, IMG submission 207647) | Wetland soil microbial communities from Old Woman Creek delta, Ohio, United States - OWC_soil_day10_CT_b | ecosystem: Environmental > Terrestrial > Soil > Wetlands | place: USA: Ohio...
CGGCTGCCATTGCGCGGCTCGCGCTGTTCGGCACCAGCGAGTCGCCGACGCCCTCGGTAAACAAGGCGGACGGCGGCGTCACGTCGCTGGAACCGGCGAACGGCAGCAGCGGCTCGCGATAGAGATGACGCAGGAATGTGTGTCCATCCTGCGGATCGAAGCCGAGTTGGAAGAGCGTGAGCCCCGCCCACAGATCCACCGGTCGCAACTCGGGCATGGTGGGGCCGATCTGCGCGAGCAGCGTGTCGCCCGACTGGTGGATCAGCGTCTCCCCGAGACGCGCGCCGCCCACCGTCGGGGTCGCCGCGATGATCTCGGGCGCAAAGGGCAGGAAGCGCTGCGCGTTGTTTCCGCCCTCGCTGATCCCGTGGTAGAGAATGCGGCTGGTGTCGATCTCCGGGATGCCGTCGGGACCGATGGCGGGCTGTCCCAGCGCATCGCGATGCAGCAGATCGAGCGAGCCCATGCCCTGGATCGCGCGCAGGAAACCGATCATGTCGGCGCCGGTCTGGTTCCAATAGTCGGGAAGCTGCTGCCACTGCACCAGCGAGAAGAGGATCACGGTGACTTGCAGTGCGGCGTCCTGTCCGATCTGGCGGTTCAGCGTGTCCTGGATGCCGGCGACGGCGAAGCCCGCGTCGTCGAGATAGCCGGTGCCGCTGTCGCGTGTGGCCTCGATCGGACCGCCCGGGTTGCCGTGCTGGTACATCACGATCGGCACCGGGCCGTCGAGCGCTTCCAGCGGCAGCGTCATCATGAACGGCACTTCGTTCGTACCCGTTTGGACGGGAATCCCGTTCGCGTCGCGTTCGAGGACCTGCGAAGCCGGGTTCCGATACTCCGGCAATCGTACCCGGCCGCGGATCTCGAGCCCGCGCGTGGGCACCAGTTGGATGCAGAACGCGGTGGGGTTCGGGCAGGGGGCCGCGGGCGTGGGCAGCACGAGTTCCGGCGGCGCTGCCGCAAGCGCCCGCTCCTTGAAGTACACGCTGTCTTCGACGCCGGGCTGCGTGCGGATCGAGAGCTGCACGGCGAGCGCGATGTCCTCGGCGGGGATCGGAACCTCGGCGAGCGCCGCAACCGCCGCGAGTGCGGGCTCGATCGTTTCGCGCAGCTGCACGACCTCGGGCGCGTCGCGACCGACGGGCGACGCGAGGACGCTCGCAAAGAACGGGGACGGACCCAGCGGTCGCCCCGGTTCACCGGCCGCGAAGGCGCGTCGCGTGACGACGACCACGTAGCGGCCGTGCTCGCGCAGGTCGATGCTCGGGAACAGCAGCGCTGTGTGGTCGAAACTGCCGTCCGGCGCTGCGTCGCTGCGCAGCAGGATGCGATACGCAATCCGCTCGCCGAAAGCGGGGCTCGCGGGGTCGACGTCGATCAGCGCGATCGGCGCGAAGGGATCCTGCGACGCGGATTCGTCGGCGGGCAATGCCGAGGGATCGAGAGGATGCGAGAAAGCGAGCGCGATGTGCGCCATGCGACTCCAGCCGTCGACGCCTAGGGTCTGCGCGACCAGCGCTTCGAAGGCATGCGCCTGGAACGGCTCCGCAAAGGGCGGCACGGGGAGCTCGAGTCGGACACCGCTCGGTTTCGCGGAATCGGCGACCGTGTAGTAGTCGTCGGGGAAGGGCGCGAGCGCGAGCGGGTCGCGACGGTCGTAGAGCGCAATGGCGGACGCGCCGGTCGCGTCGGCCGCGACCTGGAAAGAGCTCTCCGCCACGGCGCCGTCGTCGCCGCGCCAGACCACGCGACAACTCCCGCCGGCCGGAAGCTCGCGCGACGGGTTCAGGATCAGCGTGCCATCGGCGAGTGCGTGCGCGCGGCGCGCGACGCGCGCGCCGTTGCACTCGAGCGCGAAGCCGAAGCCGGCGAGCACGCCGTTGCTGAGAGGTGTCGCCAGGCGAAGACGCAGCCACGCCGTGCGGGGCACGTCGCTGGCGCCGGCCGCTGGTTCCGCCCACAGCAGGGCGGGCGCCGGCTCGGGCGCACGGAAGTCCCGGCCCGCGGTGAGCGGGATCGAGAGGCCCGGGAGCAACGTGACGGGGCGCGTCACCTGGATGCGGTGCGGGCCGGGGGCGGGCACCGGGATCGAACCGACGAGACCGGCTCCGCCCGCGGCGAAGCGCTTCGTCACGTCGGCGCCGTCGAGTGCGACGGTCGCGGCGGCCGGATCGGTTCCCGGCGCCAACGCGATCTGGACCGGAAACTCACCCGAAAGTGTAGGAAGGTCGACTGCGATGACGCCGAGCTGGCAGGAACCGAATCCGAGCAGCGGAAGGAGCAACGGAAGCGCAACTCCGAGCGTGCGGAAGGAGCGGGGAGGAGGGCGCAGCATCGGCGGCTCCGCATGGCGAGGGGCACCGCAGTATATCAACTGGTCGATCCAGCGCGGGACGAAACCAGAAACCAGCAGGGCTTCGGGGCTGCGCGAGTGGGATGCAACTACCTCGGGATTCCATCGCGCAGCAGCGGCATCGCTTCGAGCAGGGGTCCGAGTTCCGCCTCGCCGACGTGGAACGAGTCGGCCGCGATGAGACGCATGTTGCGTCCCGCGTAGGTTCGCGATGGCTCGAGTACGACGAGTGGATCGCGTCGCAGCACGCGCACCTCGCCCTCCGTCTCGTCCATCTCGAAGCTGCCGACCGCGATCAGCGCGCTGGTCCCGGAGAGGATGAACTCGATGACCATCTTCTGGCGCCGGTCGCGCGCGAACTCGCTGGGCGGCGTGCGGTCCCAGATCTGTTCCTGGACCGCAGTGATCGCCTCGATGTAGCGGATCGCGTCCCCATGCCCGGGCTGGTCGGCCGGCCAGTTCGCGAGTTCCTTCTTCCGAATTTCGGCGACGACGCGCTTCAGCAGCTTCGTGTAGAGCAGCGTCTGGACCACGTCGGAATCGCCGCGCCGGATGAGTCGCAGCTCGCCGACCTTCTGCTCGACGGAGGGCACGAAGCTCCGCCGCAGGACTTGATCGTGCGCCGCGTCGAGCAGCGGGGCGAGTTGCGGCGGAACCAGCGGTTCGGCGGAGGCGGCTGCCGCGCACACGCCGGCGAGCAACAGCAGCGACGCGGCGCGGCGGCGCTTCATGCCGCGCTCCGGCGCGGGCGATCGAGCAACACCAGCGATGCCGGTGTCACGAACAGATCGCAGACGAGAGCGGTGATCATCGTCACGCCCGAAAGCAGCGAGAAGTAGATGGTCGGCTTGAAACTCCCGAAAGAGCCCACCCAGAAGCCGAGCACCAGCACGACGTTGTTGATCAAGAGCGGCGCGCCGACCTCAGCGGTGGTCTTCCCGATCGCGGCCCGGGCGTCGCCCCGGTATTCGTGCCGGTAGTGATCGAGATAGTGGATCGTGTCGTCGACCACGAGCCCGATCACCGACGACGCGATCATCGCCGTGCCGGTGCTGAGGTCGATCTCGAACCAGCCCATCATCCCGCCCGTCCAGACGATCGGCATGACGTTCGGGACGAACGAGATCAGCGTGAGCCGCGCCGAGCGGAGCAGCACGCCGATCGCGACGAACACCAGCACGACCGCGCTCGTGAAGCTCTTCAGCTGGGAATCGACGAGCCGATTCGAATCCTCGGCCACCCGGTGGAACGCACCGGTGGCGTCGAGGCGGTAGTCGTCACCGAGCGCGTGGTGACCCTCCTGGAGGATCGACTCTGCGAGCGGCGCGGTGACCGCAGTGCCGACGGCGTGGACGCGGACGCTGAAGCGCGCAGCCGTGAAGTCGGGCGCCACGAGTTTCCGGATCAAGCCCTGCTCGGGCGCCGCTTGCAGGAGATCGAATGCGTAGGCGGTGGCGCGCTCGTCGGGCGGAAGCACCAGCTCCTCACCGCCCGCTTCGCCGCGTTGGAGTTGTCGCAGCACGGCGAGGATGTCGAGGACCCCCGTGACTTCCGGGTGCGCGAGCACCGCCTGCTCGAACGCGGCCATGCGCTGTACTGCGTCCTGCGAGACGAGCGGCGCAGCGTCGCGGCGCGCGACGACGAACTCGAGGGTCGACGCGCCGGACAGGTGCGAGTCGATGAACATCGTGTCGCGATGGAGCGGTGCGTCGCTCTTCAGGAAGCGCACGAGGTCGGTGTTGTTCCGCACCCGCGGAAGTCCCGCGAGGCTGATGGCGGTGATCCCGGCGAAGATGGCGAGCACGCGCCACGGGTGCTCGACCGATACCCGGGCGGCCCATTCGAGGGCCGTTCGGATCAGGCGGTGCTGCGCGGAGCGCAGCGGCGCGCTCGGCGGCTCGAAGAAGGTGAGCCCCACCGGCACGAGCGTCATACCAATGAAGAAGGCGACGACGACACCGAGCGCCGCGAAGACGCCGAACTGTTGCACCGCCGGCATGTTGCTGGTGACCAGCGAACCGAAACCGATCGCGGTGGTGAGGGTGCAGAAGAAGCACGGGAACACCAGCCTGCGAACGACTTCCTGGATGCGCGTCGCGCGATCGACCGCGGCATCGGAGGCGTCGAGCCAGCCCTGGATCAGGTGGATGCTCACGCCTAGCGAGAGCACCATCAGGATCGGCGGCAAGAGTGCCGTGATCGCGTTGACCTCGAGGCCCGCCAACTGATAGCAGCCGAGTGTCCACGCGACGGTGATGCCGGTCACCGCGAGGGGCAGCGCCACCCCGAGCAGGCTGCGAAAGAAGCTCGCGAGCACCAGGCCGAGCACGACCACCGCGATCGGCATGAGTAGGGTCCGGTCGCGCTCGATCAGCTCGCTGACGTCGTGCTTCTGCACGGCGATGCCCGTCAGGTGGAGTTCCACGCCAGGCGCGTCGCCCGTCTCGGCCATGATCCGTCGCAGCGAGTCGATCAGCGCGGCCCGGTATTGCGTGTCGCCCGGGCGGTCCTCGATCTCGATCAGGATTCCCGCGCTGCGCCGATCGGCCGCGACGAAGAGGCCCGTGAAGTCCGGATTGCGGTCGAGCGCGGCACGCAACCGCTCCGCGAACTCCGGCGCATCGAAGGGAGGCGCGCTGACGGGCGCCATCTCGGCGCCGCCAGCGCCGGTCACGATCTGCTGCGCATTCGCGAGGCTGAAGACGTGCCGCACGCCGTCGAGCGGCGCGATGCGGTCCGTCAGCTGCGCGAGGAAGCCGAGTCCCTCGGCCTCGAGCAGCTTCGGGTGCACCACCGCGAGCAGCAGGTCTTCGTCGCTGCCAAAGACCGCCTTGAAGCGGTCGTAGCTTTCGGTCTGCCCTGGCTCGTGCGTATTCAGCGACTCGTTGTTGCTCTCCACACCGACGCGCGCCGCGTGAAGCGCGAGCCACGCCGTTGCGGCGAGCAGCAAGGCGAGGAACGGGATACGCCCGCGCGTGAGCAGCAACTTCATCGTGGCGTCACCCGACCCTAGCTGCGCGCGAGCGTGACGTGAACGGTGACGTGGACCTGGTCGTCGACGCGCACGAAGAGCACGCGCGGCGCTTCCAGCGCGAATTCTCGCAAGGACACGTCGAACTCCGCGTCGAAGCGCGCGCTGCGATCATCCTGCTGCCAATGGGAGACGGTGGCCTGGACGGAACGCTCGACATCGCGGATCTGGAGCAGGAACGGCAGCACCCCGCTCGCGTGTACCTGCTCGGGACCGAGGTCGCGAAAGCGGCCGCGAATGCGCGGATGCTGCGCGGCGTCGAGCATGGCGCGCATGTTCTCGTCGCGTCGCGCGATTCCGGTGCCCAGGCTCGCGACGGGCACGTCGACGTCGCCGGACCACCCGCCGCCGGGCCCCTGCTCGATCGCAACGGCGAGCGCTGGGACGCTGCCCGAGAACTCGTGCAACGTGGACGTGGCGGAGAACGAGATCTCGAGCGAGCCGTGCACACGATCCGCGCGCGCTCCCGGCGCGAGCGCCGCGAGGCACGCCACCATCGACGCTACGCACGCGACGCGAAACGCACGGGACTTCGACATGGCGCGCCACTCTACAACTGCGCGGCCTTCGTCGTCAGCCGCTGCGGCGCCCCGTCATCGCACGGACATGCGACTCAGGCGATCGAGTCCGCCGCGACTGCTTCCCAACCCGCACCCACTTCTGCGAGCGCGCGCGTGCGGGCCTCGTCAGGGGACTCCGCGAGAATCTCGACGCTGCGCGAGCGCTGTCCGTCCGACTGTTTCACCCGAACGCGGAAGCGCGTCCTGGCCGGTTCCGGCGCTGCGGGCGTAGCCACGGTCACACTCGGCTGTCGCCTCGAGTCACCTCCTTCGAGCGAGGCGATCGTCTCGTAGTAGGCCTGCGGCGCATCGAGAATTCTCAATCCCACGCCGCCGCGCGCGACGCTGGTGAGCTGCGGGGGCACCTGCTTGTTGCGCGCCACCTTCGCGCGGATCAGGATCGGCTCCGTCGCATCCGTCAGCAGCAGGCGCACCGCCACTTCCGCACCGGGCGGAAGCCGCGTGCCCGTCTGCACGAAGACCCCGGTCCGGGAGATGTCGATCACGATGGCGCGCTGCGAGCGTCCGTCGGACACGACCTCGCAGGCCAGCCGCCACTTGTGTCGCTTCGCGACGCGAGGATCGCTCACGAGGCCTCCGGGGTTGCGCTCTCGAGGTCCACCGATCGGGATTCGGCCGACCGCGGAGCGTTCTTTACCGCGGAGCCCTCTCCCGTTGGCCTCATGGATCGGGTGCGGTTGACCGATTGCAGGGGCTGTTCTAGACAAGGGCGGTCATGGAATCTCGCTCTCGCACGCAACTGCACCTCCCGTCGCTTCGGGGCGTCCTCGCCCTTAGCGAGGCGGAAGAGGCCTAGCGCGCAAGACCGAAGAGTCCGAGACGCGAAACCCTCTCCCGCCGAGCCAGCCGGAGAGGGTTTCGCGTTTCTGGACCCAGACACCGACTTCCATCCAGATCTGCAGATCCCGCCCCGGTTGGCCCGGCACAAGGAGCCAGCCGTGAAGCCGATGCCCGCGCACAAGTACAGACCGTTCCCGCCCGTCGCACTGCCCGATCGCAGTTGGCCGGCGCGCACCCTCACGCAGGCGCCGATCTGGTGCAGTGTCGACCTGCGCGACGGCAATCAGGCCCTCGTCGAGCCGATGGGCTCGGAGCGCAAGCTGCGGCTGTGGGACCGGCTCGTGCAGATGGGCTTCCGCGAAATCGAAGTGGGCTTTCCGGCGGCGTCGCAGACCGATTTCGACTTCGTGCGGCTGCTCATCGAAGAGGAGCGCATCCCGGACGACGTCACGATCCAGGTGCTGACACAGGCTCGCTCGGAGCTGATCGAGCGCAGCTTCGAGGCGATCCGCGGCGCGCACCGCGCGATCGTCCACCTCTACAACTCGACCTCGGCGCTGCAGCGGCGCGTGGTCTTCTCGGCCGATCGCGCGGGAATCGTCGCAATCGCGGTGCGCGGGGCGGAAGCGGTGAAGGCGCTCATCCCGAGCGTGCCGGAGACCGACGTGCGGCTCGAGTATTCGCCCGAGAGCTTCACTGGCACCGAGCTCGATTTCGCCGTCGAGATCTGTGAAGCGGTAATGGACGTCTGGCGGCCGACGCCCGATCGCAGGCTGATCCTGAATCTGCCCTCGACCGTCGAGATGGCGACGCCCAACGTCTACGCCGACCAGATCGAGTGGTTCGGCCGCACGATCCGCGACCGCGACTGCGTGATCCTCTCGGTGCATCCGCACAACGACCGCGGCACGGCCGTCGCGGCGGCGGAACTGGCGCAGCTGGCCGGTGCGGAGCGCGTGGAGGGAACCCTGTTCGGCAACGGCGAGCGCACCGGCAACGTCGATCTCGTGACGCTGGCGCTGAACCTCTGCACGCAGGGCGTCGACCCGGGGCTCGACGTGTCGCAGATCGACGAGCTGGTCGGCGTCGCCGAGTACTGCAATCGGCTGCCGGTACATCCGCGCCACCCGTACGCGGGCGAGCTGGTGTACACGGCCTTCTCGGGTTCCCACCAGGACGCGATCAAGAAGGGCCTCGCGGCACTGCGCGACTCGGGAAACGAGATCTGGGAGGTGCCGTATCTCCCGATCGACCCGTCCGACGTCGCGCGCAGCTACGAGACGGTGATCCGCATCAACTCGCAGTCGGGCAAGGGCGGCGTCGCCTACGTGCTCGAAGCGGATCACGGGCTGCACATCCCGCGCGGCCTGCAGCAGGAGTTCAGCCGCGCCGTGCAGGCGGTGACCGACGCGAGTGAGGAGGAACTCGCCTCGAAGACGCTCTTCGAACTCTTCGAGCGCGAGTACCTCGATCGCAGCGGGCGCCTCGAGCTGGTGGACCACGCCGATTCGCCGCTCGCACGCGGTCGCCTCGAAGTGCGCGCCAAGCTGCGCGTCGATGGCAAGCAGCGGCGTGTGCGTGGCGAGGGCAGCGGGCCGATCGACGCGTTCGTGGCGGCGCTGCGGAGCGGCTGCGACGTCGACGTGCACGTGCTCGACTACGCGGAGCACGCGCTCGGCGACGGCGAAGACGCGACCGCGATCGCCTACGTGCAGGTACGCGACGACGCGGGCCGCACGCTCTGGGGCGTCGGGCGTCGCCGCAGCATCGTCGGCGCGTCGCTCGACGCGGTGGTGAGCGCGGTGAACCGCCTGCAAGGCCTGCGCGGGCGAAGTTCGTGAGATGCCGATAGCCTGCGCGGATGGCGACGCCGCCGCTGCCTCCGCAACTCGATCCGGGATTCCCCGACGCGTTCGACGACGCGTTGCCGCCCGGCTTTCCGAGCAACGAAGAGCGCAATTGGGCGGTCTTCTGCCATCTCGGCGGCTTCGCGTTCTACCTGCTGGGTTTCGCGCTGGGGCACATCCTGGTGCCGCTCGCGCTGTGGCTCATCAAGCGCGATCAATCTGCCTTCATCGAAGAACACGGCCGCGAGGCGTTGAACTTCCAGATCAGCGTGACGCTCTACGCGATCGTGGTCGGAGCGCTGTGTTTCGTGCTGGTCGGCTTCCTGCTGATCCCGGTGCTCGCCGCTTTCCACATCGTGTTGATGATCGTGGCGTCGGTACGCGCGAGTCAGGGCGAGTCGTACCGCTACCCGCTGACGATCCGCCTGCTCTGATTCCGTGATGCGCCGCCAGCTCGCAGGCGAAGCCGAGATCGCCGCGGCGCTCGCGCGGGGGGAAGCGCTGCGGCTCCTGCTCGTGCGGCGCGACGCGCCGCGCGCGTTGCAGGCGCTCGCCGAGCGCGCACGCGATCGCGGCGTCCTCGTCTGCGAGACCAGCGCAAACGACCTGCGCAGAATGAGCCGGACGCGCGAGCCGAGCGACGTGCTCGCGCTGATCGGTCCCGATCCCGGCGCACCCGTGGTGGAGGTTTTCGCGCGACCGGGCTGTGCATGGCTGCTCGTCGACGTCGCCTACCCGGGCAACGCGGGCTACGCGATCCGCAGCGCCGAAGTGTCGGGGGCCGAGGGAATCTTTCTGGACGCCGCGATGGACGCCGCCGGACGCCGGCAGGCCCAGCGCGCATCGATGTACGCCGATCGCTTCTTTCCGGTGCGGTGGCTGCGCGCCGGCGCGGTGCTCGACGCGGCTCGCAGCGCGCGGCGCCGCATTCTCGCGATCGAAGACTCGGGGAGCACGGCGCCCTGGGATGCCGACCTGCGCGGGCCGGTGCTCTTCGTGATCGGCGGCGAGACGCGCGGCATCCCGGCGCCCGTACTCGAGCGCTGCGACACCGTGCTGCGCATCCCGATGGCGGGCTTCATCCCGGCGTACAACCTGCAGGCGGCGATGGCCGCGGTGGCGGCCGAGCGACTCCGGCAGACGCGCGGCTCATGACGCCGGCGCGCTGCGCAGCGCGACGAGCCATGTCTCGCGCCGCACGCGAAAACGGCCGCGCACGACGACCGGCGCCACCGACTCCACGTTCGCGAGCTGCTCTTCCTCGAAGACGATGACGCGCCCGCCGCTCGCGAAGAACGCAGCGAGCTCAGGGGGCGCCTCGATCTTGCGGGTGGGTCGATCTTCGTAGTAGGTGACGGCGTTCGCGATGTCGTGGCCCCGGTACAGGCCGATCGGCTCGCCGGGACGCGCCAGCGCGGTGGCGGTCTCGGCGATCGGTCGCGGCGAGTTCTCGGCGTTGAAAGCGGGCATCGCGAACGCGTACGACAGGAGCTGCACCGCGAATACGCTCGCAGCGAGCACGACGATGCGCGTCTCCACCGCGGCGCCACGGCGCGCGAGCAGCGCCCACGCCGCCGTTCCGGCCGCCGCGGTCGCGACCAGCCCGATGGCGAGCCCGCGCGCCAGCGCCGCGTCGCCGAGTCGGTTCGTCCCGACGAGAACGCCTCCGGCGCCGAGCATTCCGACACCGAGAACAGTTGCCACGATCGCGAGCACGCGCGGCGCCCGCAGCGAGGTCGCGAGCCAGACGCGCAGCGTCGCGGCGAAGAGCAGCGCGAAGGCCGGCTCGATCGTCAGCAGGTAACGCAGGCGTTTGCCGGAGGCGAGCGAGAAGAACAGGACGCTCGTCGCGATCCACGCCAGCAGGAAACGCCACGCGCGGCGGTCGACTGGCGCCGCATCCGCTGCGAGCGTGCGGCGCGCCGCCCAGATCGTGACGGGCAGCAGCAGCAGCCACGGCAACAGGTCGGGCGGGAACCTCTGGATATAATAGTGGAAGGGTTGTGCGTGGCTGGTCCCGGCGACGGCGCGCCCGAAGAGATTGTCGACCACCGCATCGTGGAAGAAGCCGGGGGGGCCGAGCGCGACCGCCGCGGTGATCCACACCAGGCCGGGCAGGATCGAGAGCGCGAGTCCCCAGAGCGGCAGCAGGCCGCGGAGTTCGCGGAGGCGACGCTCCCACGCCAGGTACGCGGCGATCGCGAGCAGCGGCACGATCCAGCCGACGGGTCCCTTGGCGAGCACCGCGAGCGCGAGCGAAGCGTGGAGCCACACCAGATCGCGACGGCTCGCGCCGAGATGAGCCTCCCGCCCGGGAAAGCCCCGCGCTGCGCGCGAGGCCTGATGCTCCGGAGGGCCCGGCGCTGCGCGCCATGCTTGATGACCCGGAGGGCCAGGCGCTGCGCGCCATGCGGCCTCGATGCGCCAGAAGGCGAGGATCGCCGTGGTTTCGAAGAGCGCGAGCAGCGTGTCGAGCTGGACGGTGCGCGCGCGATAGCTCCAGTCGAAGGTGGTGGCGAGCAGCAGGCCGGCCAGCGTGCCGGTGCCGCGACCGAAAAGCAGCGTGCCGATGGCGATCGTCGCCGCGACCGTCGCGAGGCCCGCGAGGGCGGAAGGCAGTCGCGCGGCGACCTCGGTGACGCGACCGAGTGGCGCGCCCGCCGCCGCGGCGAGCCAATAGAAGAGGGGAGGCTTCTGGGTGTACGGCGCGCCGTGCAGATGCAGCAGCACGAGGCCGCTCGCTCCGTGTTCCATCGCCCGCAGCTCTTCCGCGACCAGCGCGTAGCGCGGCTCATCGGGCGGCCAGAGGTCCGTGGCGCCGAGCCGCACGAACACCAGCAGCGCGGCCGCGACGAGCACGAGCGCGCGCGCACGCGGCGTCGCGAACAGGGCGAGGTCTCCAGCCACGCGCGGAAGCTCGCGCAATTGCGGCGTTCCTGCACGCGTTCGTGAGTTCCTCCGAGCGCGGTCGACTGCTATGCATCTCGACACTTCATGCGCGCCGCAGCCTCACGATTTGCACTGCGCAGCGTCCCGACGCGACGGCGCGTGGCGCTGGGCCTCGTCGCGATCATCGCGATCGCCTGGGCGATCCCGGGCCCCGTGGTCGCACACGTCGCGCGCCAGCAGCCGCTGTTGCTGGGTCGCTACGCGTTGGGGCATTTCGTGGCGCTTGCGCTCGGCACACTGTTGCTGGGCTTGCTGGCCGTGCTGCTCTGGAACCGCCGGTCGCTCGCCGAGACCGTGTTGCTCGCGACGCTCGCGCTGGGCTCGGCGTTCGCCGGTGTCGTGGTGGTCTCGTCGTTCGCGCGGATCAGCATTGCGCCGCGCTATCAGAGCGCGCCGGTCGCGAACTTCGTGCAGGATCCCGCGCTGCGCGCGCGCCTCGGCGGCACCGTGACGACGCGCGAGCCGAATTTCCGCTGGGAGGTGCTGCGCGAGGATCTGCCGGTCCCAGGCCGGTCGTATCCGCAGCGCGTGGCGGGTCATCCTGCGCTGCCCGTGGTGCTCAGCACCGACGACCGCGGCCTGCGCAATCCGCCGCGCGAGGGTCGCTACGACGTGGTCGTAGCGGGAGATTCGTTCACCGAGGGATCGATGGTGTCCGACGCGCAGACCTGGTGGTCGCTGCTCGCGCGCCAGACGGGGTTGCGCGTCTACAACACCGGCGTTTCGGGCCTCACGATTCGCGAGTACTTGAACAACTGGGTGGCGTTTGGCCTCGATTCCGGTGCGCGCACGCTGATCATCACGATCTACGAAGGCAACGACTGGAAGCCGCTCGACCCCGTGCCCGAGACGGCGGCGCGCACGCCGGCCGCAAAGCAGGCCGGTGTCTTCGGCGCCGGAGTTCTCGATCGCGTTCTCGACTACGTGTGGAATACGTCGCCGTTGCGCGGGCGCACCGAGCTGGCGCTCGTGCAGCTGCTCGCGCCGATCGGCGCCGAGTGGCCGCTTCCGCCGAGCCTCGCGCTTTCCTGGATGCCGGCAGCCGTCACGGCGGGCGGCTCCACCCAGCACTACGCGTGGGAACCGAAGCACATGATGCGACTCGACTGGGAGCCCGAGGCATTCGCGGCGGCGCCCGAGTGGACCACGAACGAGGTAGTGCTGCGCCAGATCGCCGATCTCGCGCGCGAACGCGGCGTGCGGCTGATCGTCGCGTACGCGCCGTCGAAGCCGCACGTCGTGCTGCCGCTCTTGCGCGACCAGGTGAGCGCCGAGCAACTGCGCGCGTTCGCCGCCCTTCGCGATCGAGGTGGCGAACTGCTGCCGCCCGAACCCTTCCGCGAACGCCTCTACCGCCATCTAGACACCCAGGAGAACGTCCTGCGCGACTGGTGCGCCGAGCGCGGCGTCGAGTTCATCTCGCTGACGAACGTGCTGCGCGAGCGCATCGCCGATGGCGTCCCGGCCTACTTCACCTATGACCCCCACTGGACCGACGAAGGCCACGCCGCCGTCGCCACCCACCTCGCCGCCACCCTCCGCTGACCGTTGACTTGGGGACGATCCTGCCTTGTTGACTCAGGTGAATTCAGGAACGTCCCCAAGGCAACGCGTTCATCTGGGCGTCATGCTGGGCGACTAGAAACGAGGGCGTCCACTCCTCTTCGCATCGGCCCGCGCTCGGCCCCCCGCCGGGCGCGGGCTTTTCCATTGGCGGGTATCGTGGGCGGATGCGAAAACCCGGCCTCGTCGTCGCGGTCGCCGTGATCCTGATCGCGCCCGCGTGCTCTACCGGGGGGACCAAGGCGTCCGCCGATCCGGCGCTGCCGCCCGGC
>Ga0316613_10002030_pt1 | contig 13373 bp, 11 predicted proteins | sample OWC_soil_day10_C_2_FD_207647 | JGI IMG/M metagenome (GOLD analysis project Ga0316613, IMG submission 207647) | Wetland soil microbial communities from Old Woman Creek delta, Ohio, United States - OWC_soil_day10_CT_b | ecosystem: Environmental > Terrestrial > Soil > Wetlands | place: USA: Ohio...
TGAACCGGAATACGAGGGCAACATCCTCCTGTCCTGGGGCAACATCTCGGCCGAGGAACTCGTTCACCGCTACTGGATCACGCTGCTGCGCGGCGGTTATGCCGGCCACGGCGAGACCTTCATGCACTCAGATGACATTCTATGGTGGGCCAAGGGCGGCGTGCTGCGCGGCGAGGCGTGGAAACGGATCGGCTTCCTGCGCGACCTGCTCGAACAGGACGTGAAGACCGGCCTTACCCCTCTCGCCCCATCCGACAACTGGCCGTGGAGCCGCGTCTCCGGCGCCAGCGATGGCGACGTCGTCTATATCTATCTCGGCGAACATCAGCCGGTCATCTGGGCGCCCGGCCTGCCGACCGAGCCCGGCGACTACGATGTGGACGTGATCGACACCTGGAACATGACGGTCAGCCCGGCCAAGATCATCGATGCGCCCGCCAACCATCCGACCCGGCATGGCGCGCAGGTGCGGCCGCGGCGTCCGGACGCGGTCTTTGCCATCGAGTTGCCCGGCAAGCCTCATCTGGCCATCCGCGTTCGTCGGCGTCGTTGACACAATCGGGGGAGAAATAAGGTGGCCAGCGTCAAGATCAGCGATGTCCGCAAGAACTACGGCTCCGTCTCCGTCATCCACGGCGTTGACATCGACATTCGCCACGGCGAGTTCGTCGTGCTCGTCGGCCCGTCGGGCTGCGGCAAGTCGACGCTGCTGCGCATGATTGCCGGCCTGGAGAATATCTCCGCCGGCACCATCGCCATTGACGACAAGGTGGTCAATCACCTGGAGCCGAAGGACAGGGACATCGCCATGGTGTTCCAGAACTACGCGCTCTATCCGCAAATGACCGTCGCCCAGAACATGAGTTTTGCGCTGGAGCTCGCCAAAGTCGATAAGGCGACGATCCGGCAGAAGGTGGACGCCGCCGCCGCCATCCTCGGCCTGGAGCCGTTGCTCAATCGCAAGCCAGCTCAGCTTTCCGGCGGACAGCGCCAGCGTGTTGCCATGGGCCGGGCCATCGTCCGCAATCCCAAGGTGTTCCTGTTCGACGAGCCGCTCAGCAATCTCGACGCCAAGCTGCGCGTCGCCATGCGGGCGGAGATCAAAGGCCTGCACCAACGGCTCGGCACCACTGTTGTCTACGTCACCCACGACCAGATCGAGGCGATGACGATGGCCGACAAGATCGTCGTGCTCAACGCCGGCCGCATCGAGCAGATCGGCACGCCATTGGAGCTCTACGATCGGCCCGTCAATCGTTTCGTCGCCGGCTTCATCGGCTCGCCCGCCATGAATTTCATCGCCGGCACGCTCGAAGCCGGCCAGGTCGGACTGAAGGTCGCCTCCGGTGCGGTCGTGGCCATCGGACCCTATCCAGCCGAACTCGCAGGACGGAACGTGGTGTTTGGCATCCGGCCGGAACATATCCATGTTGTTGAAACCGGCGGGCTCAACGCTCGTGCCGAAGTGGTCGAACCGACCGGATCGGAAACGCACGTTATGGTCGAGGCGGCCGGTGAGAAATTGGTCGCCGTCATCCGCCGCCGGATTACAATTGCCGCCGGAGACTTGCTTGCGATCGCGTTCGAGGACGGACAGGGCCACCTTTTCGATGCAGCAGACGGCCAGCGACTGCGCTTGACCTGACCAACATCTAGGAAAGTCTCCCATTCAGGCCCTTCCGTTGCCGAGGATTTCCTTGATCCTCGGCAGTTTCAGGGAGTGGCTGCGCCGTCCTCACCCGCCGGCCGCCTTCACCGATCGGACAGGGAACGCCGCCCCTTCCTCGGGAAATACATGTTGACGTGCTCCAAAAAGCTGTTTCATCAAGAGCCGGCCGACGGCGGACGAACAACGAAGACCTTCCCGAGGAGCCAGGATGCATCCCATCGAGCGCCGACGCTCAATTGCCGAGGAAGTCGCCAGTCGTCTCCGCCATGCCATTGTCGAGGGCGACTTCCGGCTCGGCGAAGCGCTGTCGGAGCGCCAGCTCGCTGAGAGCCTCAACGTATCCAAGACACCGGTGCGCGAGGCGCTGGCGCAATTGCGGCTGGAGGGGCTGGTCAACATCTATCCGCAGCGCGGGGTCGCGGTCTTCACGTTGTCGGCCCGCGAAATTCGCGACATCTGCGAGTTGCGCCTCGCCCTTGAGGAGGCAGCGCTTCGCTATGCGATCGAACGCAATCCGGAGCGTCTTGCCGACCGACTTTCCGAGGTCGTTGCCCGGATGGAAAAGGCGCATGCCAGCGGCGATGAGCGCGCTTATCTCGCCGCCGATACGGACTATCATCAGGTGTTCTTCGAGTGCTGCGACAATGCCTATCTCGAAAGTACCTACACACTCTATGTCGGCAAGCTGGCGGCGCTCAGAACCCATCTTTCCCACAAGCCGGACCATACGCGCCGCTCGGACGAGGAGCATCATCACATGCTGGACCTCATCCGGGCGCGCGACCTTCCGGAATGCCTTGCGGTGCTGAAGCGGCATATCGATCGCGTCAGCACGACCTATTCCGAGAACGTCAAAGACATTGCCGCCGCCGACTCCGGGCAGCCCAAAGCCTGACGACTTGCCCGCCTGTCACCGCCGCCATGGTCACCGCGCCCAACAGAGGCGCAGCCGGAAGAATCGAAGGCGGCTTCGCTGCCGCGAGGCAGGTGAGGCGTCGATGAGTCATGTCCTCCCCGCTGCGCGGCCCAGCCAGTGGAGGTTCAGCCCTTCTCCGCCTTGCGCATCCGCAGTTGGTCGACACCGACGGCGATCAGGATCAGGGCGCCGATGATCACCTGCAGCGCGAACGGGTCGATGCCGAGCAAGTTGCCGCCGTTGCGGATGGTCTGCATGATGATCGCGCCCAGTACCGCGCCGATGGCGCTGCCGGCCGCTCCGAACAGGCTACCGCCACCGATCACCACCGCCGCGATGGCGTCGAGTTCATAGGAGATGCCTGCCGTCGGCACGCCCATGCTGAGGCGCGAGCTGAGCAGGATGCCGGCGAGCGCGGCGTAGAGGCTGGAAAGGCCGTAAACCGCGTACATGTTGGGACGGAGCCGGATGCCGGAGAGGCGCGCCACTTCCTTGCTTGAGCCTATGATGAAGAAGTTTCGGCCCAGTTGCGTGTAGTTGAGCAGGAATAGCGTTGCCACGAACAGCACCATCCAGATGATGAACATGCTGGGAATGCCGAAGATGTCGCCGGAAGCGATCTGCCCGAACTCCTTGGGCAGATTGGCGACCATGCGGGCGCCGGACATGATCATGACGATGCCGCGGACGATGGTCAGCGTTCCAAGCGTGGCGATGAAGGGTGTGATCGACACCTCGTGAATGAGGATGCCGTTGAACACACCGATCGCCGCGCCGATGACCAGGGTCAGCGGCATGCTGACCCACATCGACATGCCCGCTTGCATCAGCAGGGCGTTGACGATGCCGGCAATCGCCACAATGGCGCCGACCGACAGGTCGATGCCGGCTGTGATGATCACCATCAGCATGCCAAGTGCGATGATGCCGTTGATCGACGTCTGCCTTAGGAGATTGGACAGGTTTTCCGGTGTCGCGAAGACAGACGACGTCGAACTCAGGAACACGAACAGGATGACGACGATCGCCATCAGCGTGGTACTGGTCCCGATCGTATATTTGCCGAGCACGGTGATGCCCTGGCGCGGCTTGGTTTTCACAATGTTTGCCACAACCTTATCCTCCACTCTCGCGCCTCAGGCCTGGAGTCCGGAAGCCAGACGGACCAGTCGTTCCTCGTCGAACTCCGAGCGCTCGACTATTCCCATTTGGCGACCTTCATAGATGACGAGAATTCGGTCCGCTAACCCCATGATTTCCGGGAGATAAGACGAGACCAGGAGGATGGCGACACCCTCTTCCGTCAGCTGTTCGAAGATCTTGTAGATCTCGCTCTTGGCGCCGACATCGACGCCGATGGTTGGCTCGTCGCAAACCAGAATCCGCGAGTTGCTCGCAAGGTTCTTGCCGAGAACGGCCTTCTGCTGGTTGCCTCCGCTGAGATTGCGGATAGCCACCGTGTCGGACGGCGTCTTGATGGCCAGCCGGTCTATGTAGGTACGTGCTGCCTCCCGCTCGGCCGTCTGGTTGACGACGCCGAACGGCGAAATGGCCGGATAGTTGGCGAGGTTGATGTTGGTCCGCACTGACAGCGGCAGGGCGATCGACTGGTTCTTGCGGTCTTCGCTCATGAAGCCGATGCCCGCCGCGATTGCCTGGCTCGGGTGCGTGAAACGGACCGGCTTGCCGTCGAGGCGGATCTCGCCTCGCTCGATGGGATCGGCTCCAAAAATCGCCCGCATGACTTCCGTCCGCCCCGAACCAACGAGCCCGAACAGGCCGACGATCTCACCGTGGCGAACGTCGAAGCCGATGTCGCGGAAGCGTGGCTCGCGTGTCAGTCCCTCGACCTCGAGGGCAACCTCTCCGAGCGGCGAGCGGCGGATGGTGTACATGTCCTCCATCGAGCGACCGACCATCAGCCGCACCAAGTCGTCGGGGTTGGTGTCGGTGACTGGCATGGTGCGGACGTGACGGCCGTCCTTCAGCACGGTCACGCTGTCGCAGATGGCGAAGATCTCCTCCATGCGATGGGAGATGTAGATGATGCCTTTTCCCTCGCTGCGCAGACGCCGGATGATCGAAAACAGAATCTCCGTTTCCTCGTTGGCGAGCAGCGCGGTGGGCTCGTCGAACACCAGGATGTCGGCGTTCTCGAACACCGGCTTGGCGATGGCCACCATTTCCTGCTTGGCCACCGACAGGCTGCTCAGCGTGGCGCGTGGGTCGATGTCGTCAAGACCAAGCCCCCGGAGCAATTTGCCGCACTGGTCGTAGGCCAGGGCCCAGTCGATGGTGCCCCAGCCGGTCTTCGGCATATGGCCGAGGAAAAAGTTCTCTCCGACCGTCAGGCTGCGAGCCAGCGAAATATCCTGATAGACCGCCGCCATGCCGCTGGACTGGGCGGCTTGCGGACTGAAATCCTGAATGTCCTGCCCTTTGACCGAAAGCGTGCCGGAATCGCGCCGGTAGACGCCCATCAGGATCTTGATCAGCGTCGACTTACCGGCGCCATTTTCGCCGACCAGTGCGTGAACCTCGCCCGGTTGCAGCACGAAATCGACTTGATCGAGCGCGCGCACGCCCGGAAATGCTTTTGAAATACCGCGCGCGGCTATCAACTCGGCCATGACCACCTTCCTCCACGGATCTGGTCTTGCTCTATCGGAGGAGGCCAGCGTCGCAACGTCGGCCTCCTCTCCATGGCTTACCTGACGAGGGTCACTTGATGGCCCGGCCGAGCGGATCGAGGAGGTTCTTGTAGGTGTCCTCCTCCATATTTGCCTTGGTGACGATGTTGGCCCCGGTATCGACGTAGGCCGGCAGCTTTTCACCGGCGAGCGCGCGGACAACGCTGTCGACGCCCTTGTAGCCCATGCCATAGGGATCCTGGACGACCAGCGCCTTGAGGGCGCCCGAGCGCAGCGCTTCGACTTCCTGCGGATCGGAATCGAAGGCGATGGCCACGATGGAGTCCTGCTTGCCGGTTTCGCTCAGCACTTTGGCAACGCCGCTGCCGGTGGTGTTGTTATCAGCGAAGATGCCGACGAGGTCCGGATTCGACAGCACGAGATCCTGCGCTGTGTTGACGGCGGTGAAGATGTCGTTGTTGACATAGCGCGGCGTCATCAGCGTCAGACCGGGAGCATATTCCTTGAGGCCCTGCTCGAAGCCGCTGTCACGGTCGATCAGCACCTGCACGCCGGCCATCGAGCTGATGAGGGCAACTTTGCCCTCAAGCGGCTTGCCGGAAGCCTTCAACTGCTCAACCATCTGCTGGGCGGCCATCTTGCCGCCGGCGACGTTGTCGGTGGCGAGGAAGGACGTGACCTTGTCGGTCTTGACGCGGTTGTCGATGGTGACCACCGGGATACCCTGGTCCATCGCCCGCTCAATGGCCGGAACGGTGGCCTCAGAGCTGGTCGAGGAGATGACGATGCCCTTCGGCCCGCGAGATACCGTATCCTCGAGAATCGATACCTGCTGGTCGATGTCGGCTTCCGACGGCGGACCGTTGGTGGTGACGGTAACGCCCTCATGTTCCTTGGCGTAGTTCTGGGCGCCGACCAGCACCGCCTGCCAGAATTCCGAATTGGTGGCCTTAATGATGACGGCGACCTCTACGGGATCCTTGGCAAACGCAGAACCGGTGACCAGCGCCAGCGCGGTCGCCGCGCACAACCCGATAATGAGCTTTCTCATGTTTCCTCCACGACAATTCCGGCGGCAAGATTGCTCGCCGTGACTTGCTTCAAATGCTCCTCCAAGCAATGTCAAAGACTGTTCCGCGCAAGCACCTCCTTGATATCATTTAGAGTTCTCTCAGGCAGCACAACATCGGCTGCGGCTGCGTTGTCGGCGATCTGATCAGGCCGGTGGGCACCACACAGCACCGACGTGACGGCCGGATTCTGGCAGAGCCAGGCAAGCGCCATATGCGTCATGCTGACGCCGGCCACGGTGGCGATCGACTTCAGCTCGTCGACGGCAGCGACATACTGCTGGTAGCCTCCCCCGGCGAGCTTCGGATTAGCCGAACGAACGTCGTCGGAGCCGAACTTGCTCTCAGCATTGAAACGGCCGGTCAGCAGCCCCTGGAACAGCGGGCTATAGGGCAGGAACGCCATTCCCTTTTCCCGACAGAGCGGCAGGATCTCCCGCTCGGCTTCATACTCCAGGGGAATGCCGTGGTAGCTGTCGGTGTTGCGCTCCAGCATGTTGTAGAGCCCCTGATAGGTGCTCACAGGAACGAGCCTTGCCAGCGCCACGGTGTCGGCGACCGAGTAGTTGGTGACGCCGACCGCTCGGATCTTGCCTTGATCCAGCAGATCGTGAAGCGCACGCGCCGTTTCCTCGAGCGGCGTGGCGTGGTCAGGCCAGTGCAACTGGAGAAGATCGAGATGATCGGTCTTGAGACGGCTCAAGGAGCCTTCGACGTCGGCGATGACCGCGTCATGGGACAGGTCTCGCCGCGTGATGTGGCTGTCATCCCAAAGAAGTCCACACTTGCTCGCCAGGAAAATCCTGTCGCGCCGCCCTTTCAGCGCCTTGCCGAGCAAGGCTTCGGAACCGTGGAAACCATAGACCGGCGCTGTGTCGAAGACCGTGACGCCGCAGTCGATGGCCTTGTGGACAGTGGCAATGGACTCTTCGTCATTCGAATTGCGCCAGCCAGACTGGGCGCCAAGTGCCCAGCAGCCAAAGCCGATCGTCGAGAAACGGGCATGCGGAAGAGCCGCAACCGTCTTGTACCTCATCGCAAATCTCCCTGCCGCCCTGGGTCAGGCATTCGCCAGCTCGGGGAATGCCTCCGGCTCGGCGTCGAGGCGGTCGAGCAGCGCACGCGCGCTCGAAAGACTCATGCCAAAGCGCCGCACACCGAGGCGATAGAACGCCCTGGCATCGTCCAGCGTCCGGACGCCGCCGGCGGCCTTGATGCCGACACGACCGCGAACCTGATCGGAAATGATGGTGAGGTTGGCCACCGTGGCGCCGGTGGGTGCCCAGCCGGTGGCCGTCTTGATCCACTTTGTGCCGTTGTCGATGGCGACGTCGCAGCAGCGCCGGATGGTCGCCTCATCGAGATGATGACATTCGAGGATGACCTTGATCGGCGTCGGAGCCACCGCCGCGGCAACGGCGCGAATGTCGGCGCCAACGTAGCTGAAGTCACCGCTCAGCGCCTTGGCGATGCACATGACCATGTCGACCTCCTCGGCGCCATCGGCGACCAGGCGGACGGCTTCGGCCGCCTTGATGTCGGTGACATGGGCTCCGCCGGGAAAGCCGATCGGCGCACCAACAAGGGTCGAGCCGCCCTTGGGCAGCAGTTCGCGCAACAGCGGCACCCAGCATGGCAGCACATGGACGGCGATGATGTCTCGTTCGAGCGCATACGCGGCGACCTCGCGGACATCACGTTCGGAGTTGACGGCCTGGACTGCGCTCAGGTCGATCAGGCGGGCAAAGCGGCTTGCAATTGTAGACATCAAGATTTCTCCGAATATTTTCCAGCTGTTTTCGTGGAGGTATCGTCGCGGAAGACCTTGACGATGGCCTCCTTCATTGCCCGCATCTTCAAGGCGCCGGCATTTCCCCGCATCTGCGCAACGGAAATGGACAGGATGTCGACGATGCACAGCGCAGCGATCCGTGAGATCGTCGGCGTGTAGATGTCGGTGTTGTCGAGGGTCGGGATCGTCAGCACCTCGCTCGCCGCCCGTGCCAGGGGCGTATCCACCGACGAGGTGATGAGAATGACCGGCGCCCCGTTGGCGCGCGCCGCTGCGATCGACGGCTGCATGGTCGAATTGCGCCCGGTGTTGGAAAACACCACGACAACGTCACCGGCCGATAGCGACGCCGCGTTGATCAGGATCTGGTGGCTGTCGGTCTCCGCGACGCAAGGCAAGCCAAACAGCGGAAACTTCTGCTGGGCATCGCGGGCGACGATACCGGACGCGCCGTTGCCCCAGAAATGCAGCGATCGCGCGCCGACCATGATGTCGACGATCCGCTGCAAGGCGGCACCGTCGATCTGACGCCTGAGGTTGTCGAGGTTGCTCACTGAGAAATCGAGGACGCGAGCGGCAATGTCCGCCACCGGGCTGCCCGCCGGGATGGCGGCATGGGTGGCCGGCAGGCCGATTGCCTCGGCGCCGGCCATCTGAATGCGAAACTCTTGCAGGCTGGCGCAGCCGAGCTTGCGGCAGCAGCGCAGCACCGTCGGCTCGCTCACCCCCACCGCCTCGGCCAGCTTGGCCAGCGGTAGCCGCATCGCCTCTTCCGGCGCAGCCAAGATGAATTGGGCGACTCGCCCCTCCCCGCGGGAAAGCTCGCCGGCATCAAGGGCCGCCTGCACCTGGATCACAAAATGGGTGGTCATCGCCGCCTCGCAAAACCGGAGCTTTGCTACATAAATCTGGAATACCAGATCTAAATGCCCCAGCCTTCTTTCGTTGTCAACCAGACCTCGCAACTGCGCGAAATCCGTTTTGAAGTTTCAATAAGTTGATAAATATACGTTTGATCGAGTTTTTGCCAGCAGAGACGGGCGACATCAGCATTTGGTCGTATGGGCAGGCTCTTCCCACGCAGCCAGACAAAGTTGTAAAACTACAGTATCAGCAATCTGGTGAAACCATGGTGCGCGACAGGATCTTGGCGATCGATATCGGGACTGGCAGCGTCCGCGTGGCTCTTGTCAGCCTCGACGGCCGCATCACGGCCATGGTTCAGCATGAACACGACCAGCTTACGCCACGGCACGGCTGGAGCGAGCAGCGGGCGAGCCAATGGTGGGCCAACGCGGAGAGTGGCATCCGGCAGATCCTCGCCGACCATCCCGACGCCGCCGATCGGCTCCTCTGCATCGCCACCTGTGGGCAGATGCATGGCACCGTGCTCGTTGACGACGATCTCCGACCAGTGCTCGACGAAGTGCCGCTTTGGAATGACAAGCGTTGCGAAGCGGAAGTCGAGGCAATTTCATCCCGCGCCGACCTGCCGGAGCTGGTCAAGCTGACCGGCAATCCGCCAACCACGGCCTGGCCCGCCTTCAAGCTGCAATGGCTCAAACACCATCGGCCAGAAGCCTGGGACAAGGCGTCCGGCGTGCTGATGCCCAAGGACTATATCAACGCCTGCCTGACCGGCGTTCGCGCCACCGACCTCAGCGAGGCCTCATGCTTCTATCTTCTGGACGCTCGTTCCGGGCGCTATGACGACCGCCTGTTGGCACTGTTCGGGCTCAGCCGCGACTTTCTACCGGAGGTCAAGGCCGCCACCGACATTATTGGCACGGTGCTGCCAACGATCTGCCGCGCGACCGGCCTGCCTGATGGCCTGCCGGTGGTGGCCGGCACCTCCGACATGGCAGCGTCCATTCTCGGCTCGGGCGTTTATGAGACAGGCGTCGTCTCCGACAGCACCGGCACGTCGACACTACTGACGGTGGTCAGCCCCGATCCGCAGCCCGTCGCCGGCGTCAATAACCTTCACCTCGCCAATCGAGCCTGGGGCGTGTTCACCATTCTCGATTCAGGAGGTGATGCCATGCGCTGGGCGCGCCTTGCCTTCCATGACAATGCGCTGTCCTACGCCGAGATCGCCGCCATGGCCGAACGGGCGCCGGCCGGCAGCGGTGGCCTTGTCTTCCTCCCCTATCTCAGCGGCGAGCGCAACGCCGCTCGGCGCAATGCCCGCGCCCAGTTCTTCGGCCTCACCCGCCGGCACCGCGCAGGCGATTTGCATCGGGCGGTCATCGAGGGCTCCGCCTTCGGTGCCCGCCGCTGCCTTGATGACCTGCGCGCGGCGACCGGCCCGATCGGACAGTTGATCGCCTCGGGCGGCGGCTCAAGGTCCGACTTCGTGCTGACGATCAAGGCATCGATCTACGACCTGCCGATTCTGCGTACCGCCGACGCCGAGAATGGCATCATCGGCTGCGCCATGGTCGGCGGCCTTGGGCTTGGTGCCTTCGCGGATACCGCGGAGGCCGTGCGGCGCTGTGTGAGATACGACAAGGAAATCAAGCCGAACCCGGCCTGGCGCGACCGATATGCCAAGCTGTTCGGCGTGTTCGTCGACCTCTACCGGCTGGGCGTGCCCTTCTATGACCGGCTGGATGAGATCGAGGGCCAAGCAGAGACAATTGCCAACTGAGCCATTGGCAATGGAGGAGACCGAAAATGGAAGTTTCGTTGATCGCACATCTCAAGGCCCGAGACGGCGAAGCCGAGCATCTGGCAGCCCGCCTTTCCGATCTTGCCTTCCACGTTCGCAAGGAGCCCGGCAATCGGCTGTTCCAGGTCTACCGACGACGCGACGAGCCGAACCGCTTCGACGTGGTGGAGGCCTATGCCGACGAGGCGGCCTTCGCCAGTCACCTCGCCACGCCACATAGCGCCGCCTTCAACGACTGGCTAAAGGACATTGCCATCGGCGGGCAGTCCGAACTGACCTTCGTCAAGGCGCTGCCCTGATACACGACGACTCAGCAAGGCCATGGCTGATCCTTCGCCCAGCTTTCTGGCTCTATTTCAGGTCCTGCCACCGCCGATGATGTGCCTGCTGGTTCGACTGCCAGCCAGAAGGATTTCCACGGGCTATCCACAGACTGTCAACCGGTTTGAACGGGTTCATCTCTCGGTTGGCGACCTCCATCACCCGGTCACTACGAGGCCCTCGATTTCCCCTTTTCGACGGAATGGACTACTGTCCCTGGTCTGGGGCAGGCGGGCGCTAGAATTCCGCCGCTCAAAGGGATGAAACGACAGAGGAGGCCTGACTCGGATGACCGGGGCCGAATGTGTATTGGGCGTGGACCTGGGCACCTCGTCCGTGAAGGCGGTCCTCGTAGATCGGGACGGCCTCATCCTCGGCCAGGGGCGGGCGGAATACGGCTTCGTCAGCTTGCATAGCCTGTGGGCTGAGCAATCGTCCGCGGTCTGGCTGCAGGCTTTCGTCGACGCCGTGCGGGAGACGATGCTGCGCTCCGGTGTCGCCGCGCAGAATGTCCAGGGCATGGCGATATCGGCCATCGGCGGCGGCACCGGCATCCCGGTCGACGTCGGCATGCAGCCGATCCGCCCCTGTCTGCTCTGGCTTGACCGTCGCGCCAAGATCGAAAGCGAACGCGTCCGGCAGATGATCAGCGAGGAGGATCTTTACGCCATCACCGGCAACGGCGCCGATTCCTATTTCGGCTTCACCAAGATCCTGTGGATCAAGAACCACGAGCCGGACGTCTGGTCGCGCATCAACTACTTCCTGCCACCCAACACCGACATCATTTACCGCCTGACCGGCGAGCTCGCCGTCGATCATTCGCAAGCCTGCAACATCGGCGGCGTCTATGACCTCGGCAAACGCGGTTGGTCGGAGGAGATGGCAGACATTCTGGACATTCCTCCCTATTTCTTCCCCGAGCGACTGGTGGGGTCGCAGGAGGTGGTCGGGCGGCTGCACAAAGCCGGCGCCCGGATGCTCGGCCTCACTGAGGGGCTACCCGTCTGCGCCGGTGGTGTCGACGCTGCCGTCGCCACGCTGCGGGCCGGAGTCGTGCGCGAGGGGCAGCACGCCGCCATGCTGAGTTCGTCGACCTGCTGGGGCTTCATCCATTCGAGCGCCGACCGCTTTCCTGGCCTCGTCTCGATGCCTTACGTGATCGACAGCGAAACGCTCACCTATTCCTACGGCGGCTCGGCGACGTCAGGTTCGGTGGTCCAGTGGTTTCGCGACAATTTTGCTGACAACGAGCGGTTGGTCGAATCGCTGACCAGCGGCGGCAAGCGGCGCATTTCGGCCTTTGACCTCCTGGACGAGCACGCTTCGACCATCCAGCCGGGCTCCAATGGCCTGATGGTGCTTCCCTATTTCATGGGCGAGCGCAGCCCGATCTGGGATGTCGACGCCCGCGGCACCATCACTGGACTGACCCTCAACCACACCAAGTCCCACCTCTATCGGGCCATCCTGGAAAGCGTCGCCTACGCGCTGAAGAACAACATCGAATACGGCAGCGCCGCCTTCCAGGGGCTGGAAGAGCAACTGACCGTCGTTGGCGACGTGTCTAAATCCGATCTCTGGATAGAGATCATCACCAACGTCACCGGTCGACCGGTGCGGGTGCTGCCCAACAGCGGCAAGGCGGCCTACGGCGCCGCGGTGATCGCCGCCTATGGCGTCGGAATGATCGACCGCCAGCAGATGGGCGACTGGCTGAGCGTCCGCCAGCAGGCCAGGGTATTGACCCCGGACGCCGCCGCCCACGCCGTCTATGAGCGCAGCTTCGAACATTTCAAGCGGCTCTACGAGCATATGAAGTCCTATTTCCCGACCGCCACCGAGACCTGACACCCGCGTCAGGCGGCGGCAAATCCCTCCAGCGGGAAATCATATTCCTGAGCTTCCTGCGACTTGCGACGGAATTCGCTGGGCGTGACGCCGATCACTTGACGGAATAGCCGGTTGTAATTGGACACATTGTTGAAACCCACCAGGTAACAGATCTCCTGGATGGAGCCCGATGTGGAAAACAGATACTCGCAGGACTTGTTGATGCGCGTCTTGATGACATAGCGGCGAAAGCCGATGCCAGTGCATTCGATGAACCAGCGCGAGAACATCTTGTAGCTCATGCCGACGAGGTCGGCCGCCGTCTCCATCGAGACGTCTTCTTCAATATGCTCGCGGATGTAGTCGACAACCTTGTTGAAGCGCCGGAGCGAGGCGGTCCGCATGTCGATGAAATAGCGCGACGTTCCGAGCACCGTCTTGCGGCGGCAT
>Ga0316613_10002032_pt1 | contig 13369 bp, 15 predicted proteins | sample OWC_soil_day10_C_2_FD_207647 | JGI IMG/M metagenome (GOLD analysis project Ga0316613, IMG submission 207647) | Wetland soil microbial communities from Old Woman Creek delta, Ohio, United States - OWC_soil_day10_CT_b | ecosystem: Environmental > Terrestrial > Soil > Wetlands | place: USA: Ohio...
ATTACTCCAGGTTGAGGTTGGCTTCAATCGAAGCAACATCGCACAGGGCGATTCCATTGAGTCCTTCAGAGCAACGCTTGGTCAGCCCGGCAAGCACCTTACCCGGGCCGCACTCTGCAACATGGGAGACTCCCATGGTCGCGATCTTCTGCACTGTCTCAACCCATCGCACAGGAGAATAAGCCTGACGAATCAGCGCATCCTTGATTCTCGCGGGATCGCTCTCCAAAGCGACGTCCACATTGTTGATTACCGGAATAGCTGGCGCGTTGAAACTCAACTCCGCGAGTCGCGCACCGAGTTTATCTGCCGCTGGCCGGATAAGAGACGAATGAAACGGCGCCGACACCGGAAGAATTACCGCACGCTTGGCGCCCCGCGCTTTGCATCCCTCACAAGCACGCTCGACCGCCGCTTTACTCCCGGCAATTACCGTCTGCCCTGGCCCGTTGAAATTGACGGGTTCAACAACCTGTCCCACGCCTGTTTCCGCAACGGCCTCAGCACAGGCCTCGCGAATTTTCTCATCATCCAGGTTAAGAATCGCGGCCATCGCGCCCGTTCCCACCGGAACAGCTTCCTGCATTGCAGTGGCGCGCAAACGCACCAGAGGAACCGCATCTTTGAAATCGAGGACACCGGCGGCCACAAGCGCCGAGTACTCGCCCAGACTGTGCCCCGCGACCACCGCCGGCTGTTTTCCACCCTTCTCCAGCCAAAGCCTGTAAGTCGCAATAGCCGCCGTCAGCATCAATGGTTGCGTATTTACGGTCTGAGCCAGCAGTTCAGCCGGACCTTCCGCGACGAGTTGCCACAGATCCTGACCCAGCGTCCCCGAGGCTTCGTCAAAAGTCGCTCGAACAACGGCCGAGTCGCCATAGGCGCCCATCATGCCGACAGACTGCGATCCCTGGCCCGGGAATACGAAAGCGAATGCCATAGGTTTTTCCTTTCTGGTCTGCTAGAACTGGAGCAGTACCGCACCCCAGGTAAATCCGCCGCCGACACCTTCGAGAATGACCTTCTGCCCGCGCTGAATACGTCCGTCGCGAACGGCCGCATCAAGCGCCAGAGGAATGGAGGCCGCGGAGGTATTGCCATGCCGATCGACAGTCACAATGACATTGTCCATCGACAGGCCGAGTTTCTTGGCCGTCGATTCAATGATCCGGATATTGGCCTGATGCGGAACCAGCCAGTCGATCTCGGCCGGCGCGATACCCGCAATCCCGCAACACTCCTTGGCCACTTCCGACAAGACGCGAACAGCAAACTTGAATACCGCCTGCCCATCCATCCGCAGGAAGGGATCACCAGTCACTTTTCCGCCACAAATCTGTCCCGCCACAGAAAGAATCTTATGCTGCGATCCATCGGCATGCGCTGCCGTTGCCATGATTCCGGGAGAATCCGACGCCTCCAGCACAACGGCTCCGGCGCCATCACCGAAAAGAACACACGTGGTACGGTCCTGCCAATCCAGGATACGCGAAAACACTTCCGCGCCGACAACCAACGCCCTCTTGTGGCTTCCCGAACGGATAAACTTCTCGGCAACGCTCAAAGCGTAGACAAAGCCAGCGCACACAGCTTGGACATCGAGAGCCATTGCTCCCACATTTCCAAGTTTTCCCTGCAACAGGCAGGCAGTGCTGGGGAAGATATAGTCCGGCGTCGACGTTGCAACAATGATCAGATCCAGATCGGACGCAACCATTCCAGCCGCCTCAAGCGCGCGCTGGCTCGCTTCGAATGCGAGATCGCTGGAAGTACACCCCGGATCGGCCAGATGACGTGTCCGGATGCCGGTACGTGTGACGATCCACTCGTCAGAGGTATTGACACCTCGCCGCGCGAGTTCGTCGTTACTTACTGGCGATCCCGGCAAAAAACTGCCAACGCCTGCGATACGGGCAAACATGCTATGCAATCTCCTGAATCGGCTGTTGTTGGGCCTGCTCGGCAACACGCCTGGAAATACGTTCAAGAACGCCACTTCGTACCGTTTCCGCGGCACGATCTAGTGCGTTACCGAACGAAAAGGCATCAGCGGAACCATGGCTCTTCAGGACGATTCCTTTGAGCCCCAGCAGACTGGCGCCGTTATAACGACGATGGTCAACCCGCCGCTTGAAATGCCTGATGACCGGAAGAGCAACCAGCGCCGACAGCTTGGTTAACAAATTACGGCTGAACTCCTGACGCAGGAAAGCGGCAAGCATTTGCGCCAACCCCTCGGATGTCTTCAGCGCTACATTACCGACGAAACCATCACAGACGACAACATCGGCTTCGCCCTTATAAAGGCCGTCTCCCTCGACATTGCCGACGAAGTTCAATCCCGAATCCTTGAGCAATTCGGCAGCGCGCTTCACAACATCGTTGCCTTTGATGTCTTCCTCGCCAATATTGAGGATTCCAACAGTAGGACGTTCCTTGTGCTCGATCGCACCGACAAGTGACGCCCCCATAATCCCGAATTGCAGCAGATGCTCAGGGGAACAATCGACGTTGGCACCAAGATCGAGAACATGTACATGCCCCGACATCGTCGGCAGAATCGCGCAAATCGCTGGCCTGTCAATTCCGGGCAGCATTTTGAGAACGAACCGGGAAATGGCCATCAACGCTCCGGTATTCCCGGCCGACACGCACGCATCAGCCTCGCCACTCTTGACGAGATCAAGCGCCACACGCATCGAGGAGTCCTTCTTGGCGCGAATGGCCAAAGCAGGCGACTCGTCCATGGCCACCACTTCGCTGGCATGCCGAACCACCAGGCGCTCGGCATCAGCATTTCCGAGAAGCGGACGTATCCTGTCCTCGATGCCTACCAGAATAGCCCGGACGTCCTCATGCTTCCGCACGAAGTCCAACGCTGCCCGCACGGTGACTTCGGGACCATGATCCCCGCCCATGCAGTCAATAGCGACAGTTACACTCATCCAATGAAGGCAAAAGAAAAGGCAGGCCGCCCACCCACGGGAATCAACCTGCCTAATTCAGGAATCTTATTCTGCGGAGCCTTTGGCAACCTTCTTGCCACGATAGTAGCCCGACGGGCTGACGTGATGGCGAAGATGAACCTCGCCCGTTGTCGGTTCCACAGCCAGCGGCGGGTTGGTCAGAAAATCATGAGCACGGTGCATGCCACGCTTGGAAGGGGATTTCTTGTTCTGTTGAACGGCCATAACTCTTACTCCATTTTCAAAATCACCGTACCTTGCCCTTCAGGCTCTTCAGTACAGAAAAAGGAGAAACCTTTTCCGACTGACTGCCTGCTTCCGGCAACGTACAATTATCGTGACGCGGCGCCGGGGGTAGATCAAGAATAACTTCGTCTTCGATCAACTCCACGACATCGAGCTCTTTTTGCGCTGTGAGAAAATCCTTGGAATCATCCTCGAACTCCTCCTGCGTCAGTTCTTCTTCGTCCTTGACCAACTCCAGCAAACTACGAATCCTGACCGGATAGTCAATTCCTTCGAGGCAACGCTGACAGCAAACGGACAGCACGCCATCCAGTTCCAAAACCAATTGCGGTCGGTTACGTGGCCCCATTTGGCCCCGCACGCAGTAACTCAGTTTGCCAGCCGAATCAGCCAACAAATCAAGCACCCGTGTCAGGCCTGCGATAGGCAATTCGCCTCTCAGCAAGCCGCCATCCCGCGCAAAAGCCAGGCTGTCAATTACAATCCGCTGCGACATAAGGCGCGCATGATATTATTTTTGCCCCCTGAAGTCAAAGCCATTCACGCAACTATCTGGATTTCCTCCTTTTTTTGAATTTTGCAGCGAAAACGCTGCTATTTTCGGTTAATTTCCCATGACCTGCAGGCAACTTGTTCTGGCGTCGACATCGCCTTTCCGGCGAGACTTACTTGAGCGCCTCAGTTTTTCATTCCAAACAGCCAATCCGCAGACCGAAGAATCTGCTTTGGACGGAGAACTCCCTGAAGAAACGGCAATGCGGCTCTCCGAAATGAAGGCTCGCGCGGTCGCTCATCTCTATCCAGACGCGCTGATCATAGGCAGCGACCAGGTCGCCATTCTGGAGGGAAGGGTGTATGGGAAGCCGGGAAACCATGACAACGCGGTCCAGCAGTTAAGGACGATGCGCGGAAAAACCGTGAACTTTTTCACCGGATTGTGTCTTCTTGACGCCCGGTCAGGAGACGTACGCTTGCGCGGCATTCCCACACTGGTCACGTTCAGGAATCTGACGGATCACCAAATCGAGAGCTATCTGCGCAAGGAGCAACCCTACAATTGTGCCGGCAGTGCCAAGTCCGAGGGCCTGGGAATCGCCATCATCGCGCGCATGCAGGGAGACGATCCAAACGCCCTGATCGGTCTTCCCCTGATTGCACTCTGCGACCTGCTCGATGAAGCGGGCTTTCCTGTCCTGTAGACATACCCTATGAATCCCGGAAGACTCTATCTGATCCCTGTCCCGCTTGGCACGTCGCCCGTCGCTGAAGTTCTTCCCGTCTCGGTAATCGGCCACGCTCGCCGGCTCAAGCATTTCGTTGCCGAAAACGCGAAATCGGCGCGTGCATTCTTGAAGTCGCTCCCGACCGACACTCCCCTTCAGCTAATAGATATCAGGGAACTCAACGAGCACACATCACAGGATGCAATCCCGGGACTGCTGGCGCCGTTGCTCGCCGGGCACGATGTCGGGCTGATCTCGGAGGCCGGCTGTCCCGCGGTCGCCGACCCCGGAGCCGCGTTGGTCGCCCGTGCGCACGAATCCGGAATCACCGTACTCCCTCTGGTTGGTCCCTCATCCCTCCTGCTTGCCTTGATGGGATCAGGTCTCTCCGGACAGAGTTTTGCGTTCAATGGCTACCTGCCCGCCAAGGAAGATCAGAGACGCAAGCGGATTCTGGAACTGGAACTCGATTCCCGACGACAACAAAGAACGCAACTATTCATTGAGACCCCATATCGCAATCGGCAGATGTTCCAAGCATTGCTCAGCACGTGCGCTCCGCAGACTCGCATTGCCATCGCCACTGACCTGACCCTGAGCAGTGAGCACATCATGACAAAGCGTGTCGCGGATTGGCGGCGCCAAGACATGCCGGATATCGAGAAGCGCCCGACTGTTTTTCTTTTGCAGGCGTGACCCGTCCAGGGTGGCGGGTTATGATGTTGTCCAATACTGGAGAATTATTGGATGCGTTTTGTCGCCCCAGACCGCTTCGCTGAACTCAAAGCCACGGGCAAGCTTCCTTCGCCGAAGGGTGTCGCCTTGTCGATCATCCGGTTGCTGCAACGCGAAGATTATCGCATCACCGATCTTGTCCAACTCGTCCAATCCGACCCCGCAATCGCTGGGCGCATTCTCTATTTTGCCAATGCTGCTGCGTTTGGGCGCTCGCGCCCCATCATCTCGCTGCAGCGAGCCATCGTGGCGCTCGGTTCGTTCCGCGTACGCGATCTGGTCATCGGCCTCTCCGTCATGCACAACCATCGCAGCGGCCAATGCACGGAATTCGATTACGAGAACTTCTGGGGCCACTCGCTGGCCACCGGAATTGCCTGTCAGGAACTTGCCCATTTCGCTCAGATCGCCAGTGAAGAGATATTCACCATCGGTCTGCTTTCGCGCGTCGGTGAACTCGCCCTCGCGACACTGTTTCCCGACGAATACGCGGGCATCCTGATAAAGAGTCGCCAAGGCGGCACGCCGATCGAGACTCTGGAGCAGAAACGCTTCGCCATGGACCATCACGAGCTGGCAGCAAGCCTGCTCTGTGAATGGGGGCTTCCAGAGGTACTGATCCAGGCAGCATTCCACTTTGAGAACCCTGACGCAGCAAATTTTGCGGCGGGATCGAGAGTGCAAACGCTGACGCACTCTCTCAGTTTCGCCAGTACGCTTGCGGAAATCTGCATGGTTGACGGGGAATCGCGCTGGAACCTGCTTCCGGAATTGCTCTCGCGCGCGGCCCGCCTCGGGATCAGTGGCGAGGCACTCAACGACCTCGTCGACCGCGTTGTCATTTGCTGGCGGGAATGGGGCGCGAAGCTTCAAGTGCGGACGCGCGACATTCCTCCTTTCGCCGAAATTCTGGCGGCGACACCACCCGTACGCCGCATGGGAACAGTCCCGGCGAGCGAAGACCGTCGCTCCCGCACTCCCAGCCTGAATATCCAGTTAATCGGTATTCCCTTGAACGAACTCAAGCCGATGATGCAGTTGATCGAGGCGACCGGCCACCAGCCCGTGCTTATCGAGGAGACACCCAAGGCGCTGGCACAAACGTTGAAAAAGCCCGCCCAGATCATCATTGTCGACATGTCCATGCAGAACCTTGATCCGGTGGCTTTCTGCCGAAAGCTGCGTCAAAGCGTCGCAGGCGAGGACTGTTATGCGCTGTTCCTCGCCTCACCGGAACAGGAACACCGTTCGCTTGAAGTCGTCGACGCCGGAGCGGACGATGTCCTGATCAAGCCGGTCAACGAGCAGGCATTGCGCGTCCATCTCACGACCGCCGTCCGCATGCTGGTGCTACGCGAGCAAATCCACAGGGAACGCCAGGGCGTGATGCGTTCAACCGACGAATTCGCCACCGTGCAGAAACGGCTTCTGCAGGACGCCCTGACCGACACCCTGACGCAACTGCCGAATCGTCGCAACGGACTGGATTTTCTGGCTTCCGAACTATTGTTCGCGCAATCCAGCGGCGCTCCGTTGTCATGTCTGATGATGGACATCGATCACTTCAAGCTGATCAACGATACTCACGGCCATGCGGCGGGCGACGCCGTTCTGCGACAGCTTGCGGAAATCCTGCGGCACGCGTCACGCGCGGAAGACATGGTGTTCCGTTACGGCGGCGAGGAATTTGTCGCCGTTTTGACCAACTCCCCATTGAAGATCGCTCTCCAGGTCGCCGAACGGATTCGCGCGCAGGTCGAGGACACGGATTTCGTGTGGGAGGACCGGACGATACCGGTAACACTGAGCATCGGTGCCGCCGTGGCGGGAGGCAAGGAACAGGATGGACAAGCGCTGATCAACAGCGCCGACGCCGCTCTCTACCTGGCAAAGAAGGCCGGGCGAAACAAGGTTATGGCAAAAGGCATTCAATAGCGGGACGCTCGGCGGAGTTGCCGCCAAGCGATCTTTCAACGAGCCCCGCCGGTTGCCACCTCATCCCAGTACCGATCCACCTCCGCCTGGATTCCCGCCAACGCCACTCCGTTGCGTTCGGGCACGAAGAGATGGGAAAAACGCCCCTGCCGTACCAGGTAGCTCTCCACTGGCAATCGCGGATTCGGATTTTTGGTGTGGGTAACAACGCCATCGATACACTCCTTGAGCGGCCAGACGCCCGTTCTTACAGCAAGTCGACCGATCTCGACGCTCTCCTGGGGTTCGAAGCCCCAGCCTGTCGGGCAAGGGGCAAGCGCAATGATCAGGCGCGGCCCCTTGAGGCTCTTCGCCTTTTCAATCTTTCGTGCCAGGTCGAGCGGTTCGCTACCGACAACGGTCGCGAGATAGGCTGGCCGATGAGCAGCCCAGATGGCGAAAAGATCCTTCTTGCGCCCCGCGTGACCGATCGGCCCGCCCTCTGTCGCCGTGTGCGCCCCGTGCGGCGTGGCGGGCGACGATTGCTGGCCGGTATTACCGTAACCCTCGTTGTCGTAACACAGGTAAAGAAAATCAAGGCCGCGCCCGATGGCTTCGGACGTCGACGACAATCCCATGCCGTATGCGGAACCGTCACCGGAGAGAACGACGACCTGCAAATCCTCGCCCGTGGTCAGGCGACCTTTTGCCAACTGGATGTCCAGCGCATCGCGCACGCCTTGTGCGCCCGCGGGAGCCGAAGCCATCGCAGTGTAGAGCCACCGCCCCGCCATCGGCGTGAAAGGATAAGTCGCCAGCAGGGTCATGCAACCGGCCGCGTTAACGATCACAGTGCTCCGGCCCAACACATCGAGCACCTCATGCAACGCAAGCAAGCCACCGCAACCGGCGCACATCGGACTTCCCGGCATGAGCAGGCGTTCGGCGGGCAGATTCTTCATGCCATGGAATATCGACCTAATTCCGCTCACTGGATTTCCCCCTCGCTTCGACCACGGCTGACCCAGGCCAGCGCCTGCAGCTTGCGCGTCTCGCGCAATTCGCCAGCGGTGAAAAGCAAACGAGGTGACGGAGTTACACCATCCCTGCAAGCACAGCGTACGGCGGCGGCGATAGCGTAGAACTCCTCTGGCGCAATATCGCGCCCACCCAGACCGCCGATGAAGCTGGCGAGAATCGGCGGCGCATCGCGCTGGCCGTAAAGCGCCGATGCCAATTCCGCGTGCAGAACGCCTCCCTTGCCCATCGAGAGATTCTGGTCGATCACCGCGACACCTTTCTTTCCGGCCAGCGCGCGGCGCAACGCCGCTTCGGGGAAAGGCCGCAGCAGGCGCGGTCGCACCAGCCCAACGCGCTGGCCGGCTTCGCGCAGGCGGTCGACGGCATCCTTGGCCTTGGTGGAAAAAGACCCGATCATGAAGAAAACGACATCAGCGTCATCGCTGCAATAACTCTCCACGGCCTCGTATCGGCGCCCAAAGGTTTCGGTAAACTCCGCGGCAATCTCGTCATAGGCAGCAAGCGCGCCAACCGACGCCAGATGTTGCTCGTAGCGAAAGTAGGAGTATTGCCCACCATTGAGCACCGCAGCGCCCAGACTCAACGGCATGTCGGCACGAAAACGCTGCATCCCTGCGTCGTAAGGAGGAAGGAATCGGGCAACACTCTCCGCATCAGGGACGGTGACCGGCTCGCGCGTGAAGGAAAGATGGAATCCGTCAAGGTTAACGATCGCCGGCAGCCGCACACGGCAATCCTCTGCCAACCTGCAGGCCAGCAGAACACCATCAAGCACTTCCTGACAGGTGGCGCAATGGAACTGCAGGAAACCGCTGTCGCGCGCCGCCAGCACGTCGGTATGATCCGCCTCCAGCGTCACCGGCGTCTGCAGCCCCCGCGAGACATTGACCAGAAAAAACGGTACGCGGTTGCCCGGCGCGGAAAAAATCATCTCCATTGCATACATCAATCCCTGGCTCGACGTTGCAGTAAACACGCGGACACCGGTAGCAGCAGCCGCGCTTGCAGCGGTGAGCATCGAGTGTTCGGATTCGAGCATCACCAGGCGACCATCCATCTCGCCACGTTCGATCCAGCCTGCCAGAGTTTCGATGATCTCGGTCTGCGGCGTAATCGGAAACGCAGGCACATAATCGACCCGCGCGAGCCGGGCGCCCCACGCGGCTGCGGCGTTTCCGGTCAGCAAGCACCTGCTCATGGCGAGGCTTCTTGTTCGCGTTCGGGAACAGCGCCAATGGCGTGCGAGGGACACTGTTCCAGGCAAATCAGACAGCCTTTGCAGTGGTCGTAATCGATCTCCGGTGCCTGATCAGCGCGGACGCGAATCGCGCTATCCGGGCAGAATTCACTGCACACCCACCAGCAACGCTTGCAATGCTCATAGTCGATCACCGGACGCAGCGTACGCCACAACCCGGTACGCACCTCGACGCTGGTCGCACCAGCATAAATCGACGGAGAAGCCGCGTCCGCCGAATCGAGCGGGAAATCAATCCAATCGACCTGCAACGCATCAGGAACAGCAACAACAGCTCGCTCACTGACCGTACCTGCCTGCGAGGCCACCGCGTCATAGCCAGCGGAAACCGCTTCCAAATTCCGGGAAAGCACCTCATCGCCACGCCCCACGGTCTCGTCGCTCACCGCGGCTTTAAGCGCCGCACGGCCGATCACGCCAAGCAAACGGGCCGCAGCCCCCGCGCAAACCACACCCACGAACCGTTCCACCGGCGGCAGCACGATCAACGCCCCGCGATGATTGAGACGGTGCGCCCAGATTGTCGCCCCGGTCTCGCTCACAATCAAAAGAGCGGTCGACGCAGAGATCCCTTGCATCACACCGGCCAGTGGCATTGCCACCAACGTATCGTCGGCAACCAGCACCAAGTCCGGCACACGAACGACGCCCCGCTCGAAGACTGGTTGACGCGCCGCGCGCACATAGGCGGAAATGGGAGCCCCGCGCCGTTCAGCCCCGTAACGCGGAGCATCCTGAACCTCGAACCCCTCCCGGAAAAAGGCGCTGCCAAGAATACGGCTGGCGGTCTTCATCCCCTGACCGCCCCGCCCGTGGAAACGAATGCGGTACATGCGCCTTCCCTCTCTGGCTAGAAGACACCCCAGCGGCGCAGCGACATGGCCTTCCGGACCCGTTTGAGGGCAAGCGCCATCGCCGCATCGCGCGGCAGCATGCCCCGCTCGAACACGCCAGCGAGCACTTCACGCCCGTTTTGCCGCAACTTCTCGGCAATAGCATCGAACGCACTTGACTGGCTCGCTCCGCGATACTCCATGGCCGCACAGATGACACCGCCGGCGTTGGCGATGAAATCCGGAAGGCAGAGCACGCCATGACTGTGCAGGTACTCCTCGGCAGCACAAGTGCACGGAATATTGGCGCCCTCGATGACCAGCTTTGCCTTCAGACGGCCGACGTTCGATTCATCAAGCACGTCCGGCCGCGCGGCGGGATCTCACAGTCAATATCGATCACCGCATCGCGCCCGAGCCTTTCTCCGTCGGAACTGTCGAGCACACTTCCGCCCTCATCCTTTATCCTCGCCAGTTTTTCCGCGTCGATACCCTGCGGATCGTGCAACGTGCCAGAGGAATCGGCGGCGCCGACCAGCACGGCGCCCTTTTCGATGAGAAAGCGCGCCGCGTGCCGCCCGACAGCACCGTAGCCCTGAATGGCTACCCTTGCCCCGGCAAGCGGAAATTTGCAGTACCGGGCCGCCTCTTCGGCAATATTGGCGATCCCCCACCCGGTGGCGCCAAGCTGGTCGAGCGGGATGCCACCAATCTCGCGCGGCAACCCGACTGCGCGGCCGATCTCATCCTTGACCCAGGCCATGCATGATTCGTCGGTGCCCATGTCCGGCCCGAAGATGTAGTCCTTGATGTCGCGCAACGCGCACGCCAAGCCGCGGATCAGTTTCTCCTTCTCAGCCAACGGCATTTTCGGGTCGCCACGGAGGACTGCCTTGCCACCGCCATGCGCCAACCCGGCCGCCGCATTCTTGAGGGTCATCGCACGGGCGAGACGCAAACACTCCTCGGTGCTCACATCAGGCGCCATGCGCACCCCGCCAATCGACGGCCCGGCCGCAACGTTGTCAACCACCAGCACGGCCTTCAGCCCAATCACGGGATCATGGACGTGAATGACCTTGGCCGGCCCCAACTCATCGGCAAAACGGAACGCATCATCCATTTTTCGGCACTCGAAAGAGGAAGCGAGGCGGGTCTCCGCACGCACTGCCCGGAGACTCTATCGGCGACAGGCTCAGCGGAACACCAGCACGGGGATCTTGCAGTGCGTCAGCACCTTGGAAGTGACACTGCCCATGAGCAGACCGGCGATGCCGCTGCGGCCATGCGATCCCATGAAGATCAGGTCACATGCATTTCGGCTCGCCGCATCGATGATTGCCTGATAAGGATCGTCGCTCGACTCGATCAATCGCGTGCATTTCACGCCAACCGCCTGGCACAGGCTATCGACGAAATCGAGGTGCTTGCGCGCATCGCTTTCGATAATCTCGGCAAACTGTTCAATCACGGCATGATCGATCCGGGCGCCCTCGACGTAGAAAGGTATTTGAGGCGCAGGTTTGACATGCAGCGCTGTGATACGAGCGCCACATTCCTTGGCAAAAACCACCGCGTTGCGCGCTGCTTCCTGAGACGCTGGTGAGCCATCGGTCGGAACAAGAATATGTCTGAACATGTTTTCTCCTCTCTCACCACGGTGCTTTCAACATAGGTCGAAGGACAGCAAATGTACAACCCGGCCTTGTCCACCGGCCGAAAGCGAAACGGCAGAACCGCACCGGGAGACAAACCATCTCTTGCCAGCCGCTGCCGCACCAACTAATGTCATGGATGGACTCCTTCTGCCCAGCGCCGACACAACATTGCGGGAATTTGCCATGTTCAGACAAGAAAAGCTGATCACTCCCGGCCGAGACAGTCAAGATGGCGATTTCCGGCCGGCAGCAGAACTCGCTGCGCGCGGCAACTATCGCCGTCTGCGTGTCTTTCTGTGGGTATTCATTCCCTTGTTGATCGCAGGAGTGGCCTACACGTTCTCCCGCCCTCCCGAATACCGCGCGCAAGCCAGAATCTCGGTCAAGACAGCCGGCACCGTGAATGGCGTGGCATCGACGGCGCAACGTCCGGCAACCGTCTCCACCGAAAACGGAAGCAACACCAGCGGGCTGCAGGCAGAAGCGGGACTTCTGACCAGCCGGCCGTTGATCGAGAGCGCACTGTCCGTCCTGCGCGATCAAGGCATTGACCTTCCCGAATTCGGTTCCGATCGGGTTCTTGGAATCCAGGCTGCACTCACGGCGGAACCTGTCGCCGAGACAAACATCATCAACCTGAGCGTCGTGGGCCGCGAACCGGCTCACTTGGCACCGCTCCTGAACGCGCTGATCGACGCCTATTCGCGCCGCATGTCCGACAGTTACTCCAGCACGGCTTCAACCGAGATTGAAACCTTGCGCGAAGAATTGGCGGATCTGAATCAGCGTATTGCCGAAAAACGCAAGGCGCTTGAAGAGTTCCGCCAGACGGCGGACATCGTTTCGGGAGAACGTGAAGAAAACCAGATTCTGGCGCGTGTCAAAGGGCTCTCCAATTCGCTGAATCTGGCCAACGACAAAGTCGCACAGGCCGAGGGTCGCGTCCGTTCGATCAAGGAATCGCAGTCAGCCGGAAAAGCCGTGGTCCGTTCTCGCGACAATCCGACCCTGGCCGCGCTGGAGGCTCGCGCCTCCCAGTTACGCGAATCGCTGCGGGAACAGGAACGGACATACACTCCGCAGTTCATGGCCATGGATCCGAACGTGCGCGGAATGCGTTCGCGCCTGGCTGATCTGGAAAACCAGATCGCCGAACAAAAAACCAGTTCGGGCCAAATCCTGCTGGCGGAGGCGGAAGATGAACTCGCCGCAGCGCGTCAAGCCCAACAGAAGTTGCAGGCCCAGATTGCCGAAGACCGTCGCTCCGTACACGCTTTTTCCAGGAACTTCAGCGCCTACAAGGCCATGGAGCAGGAACTGGCGCAGATCGAAAGCAGCCGGAGCAACCTGTCAGAGCGCTTGCTGCGCACCGAGACGAGCGAGCGCTCACGCAAACCATCGCTCCAGGTCATCGAGGCTGCAGCAACCCTGCCCGATGTCTGGCGCCCCGACTACCTGCGCGATACCGGGATCAGTTTCGCCGTCGCAATCTTCC
>Ga0316613_10002034_pt1 | contig 13355 bp, 12 predicted proteins | sample OWC_soil_day10_C_2_FD_207647 | JGI IMG/M metagenome (GOLD analysis project Ga0316613, IMG submission 207647) | Wetland soil microbial communities from Old Woman Creek delta, Ohio, United States - OWC_soil_day10_CT_b | ecosystem: Environmental > Terrestrial > Soil > Wetlands | place: USA: Ohio...
TGCATGCAGCGCGGGCGAGTCGTCGGGATCCAGGGCCGCGGCGATGCCGCCCTGGGCCCAGGCCGTGGCCACTTCACGGCCGAGCGGCGAGCGCGACAGCAGCAGGACCGGCTGCGGCGCGAGCTCGAGCGCGGTCATCAGGCCACCGAGGCCCGCGCCGACCACGACGACCTGTTCGCTGCCGTGGTTCATGCGGCCCCCTTGCGGCCGACCGCCACCATGCGCTCGACCGCGAGGCGCGCGCGGCCGGCGACCTCCTCCGGCACGGTGACCTCGAAGGTCATCGTCTCGAGCGCGTGGCGGATCTTCGGCAGCGTGATCCGCTTCATGTGGGGGCAGAGGTTGCAGGGCTTCACGAACCCGACGCCGGGATTCGCGATGGCGACGTTGTCGCTCATGGAGCACTCGGTGATGAGCGCCACCTCGGCCGGCTGGCGCTCGGCGACGTAGCGCGTCATGCCGGCCGTCGAGCCGGCGTAGTCCGCCGCCTCGACGACGGCGCGGTCGCACTCGGGATGCGCGAGGACGACGATGCCCGGGTGGTCGTGGCGCAGCGTGGCGATGTCGGCCGGGGTGAACCGTTCGTGAACCTCGCAGCGACCCTGCCAGGGGATGATGTCGACCTTCGTCTGCGCGGCGACGTTCTTCGCCAGGAACTCGTCCGGCAGGAAGATCACGCGGTCGACGCCGAGCGACTCCACGACCTCGACGGCGTTGCCCGAGGTGCAGCAGATGTCGCTCTCGGCCTTCACCTCGGCCGACGTGTTCACGTAGGTGACCACCGGCACGCCGGGATGGCGGGCCTTGAGCGCGCGCACGTCGGCGCCGGTGATGGACTCGGCGAGCGAACAGCCGGCCTTCAGGTCCGGGATCAGCACCGTCTTCGTCGGGTTCATCAGCTTGGCGGTCTCCGCCATGAAGTGCACGCCGCACAGGACGATGACGTCGGCGTCCACCCTGGCCGCCTCGCGCGCGAGCGCGAGGCTGTCGCCGACGATGTCGGCCACCGTGTTGTAGATCTCCGGAGTCTGGTAGTTGTGCGCCAGGATGACCGCGTTGCGCTCGGCCTTGAGCCGCAGGATGGCGTCGATGTCGGGCTCGAACACCGCCCACTCCACCGGCGGGATCACACGGCGGACCCGTTCATAGAGTTCCGGGTGGCCCACGGCGGCGCCGGGGCCGCGGTCCCGGAAAACGGCGATCGGCGTCATGGCGGTCATGTATATACTCTCTTTGAGAATATTAAGGCGGAAACAAGATCCGGCACCACCGGATGCGCTTATTCTACTTTAGGGAATAAGTCTGTCAACTGCTTGAGCGCGACCCGCTGCGCCTGCCGCTGCGGGCCCGCACCCTGAGGCCCGGCGCCGGGCGCTCGACGAGCGCCTCGCGCCGGAAGCGCACCAGCCGGGCCGGCCGGCCACCGGTACCCAGGGTCACGGCGCCGGTTTCCTCGACCAGGCCCTGCTGCTCGACCAGCCGTCGGAAATTCGGCTTGTGCAGGGGCATGCCCGCCAGCGCCTCGACCGCCTGTTGCAGCTGCAACAGCGTGAACGCCGGCGGCATGAGCTCGAAGACGACGGGTCGGTACTTGATCTTGCCGCGCAGCCGCGCGATGGCCGTGGCCAGGATGCGTCGGTGATCGCCCCCCATGGCCACGCCGACACCCGGCCCGGCAGTGCCGGCGGCACCCTCGCGATCGGCCTCCTGGACGAGTCCGACCTCGTACGCGAGTTCGTAGCGCTCGAGGACCCGGTCCTCGCTCCAGCCGCCGCCTCCGGTGCCGAAGGCGACGCCGAGCCGCTCCCGCCGGCTCTCCCGCTCGCCGGCCGTTGCCGGCGCGCGGACCCAGGCTGACAGTGCCGGTTCGATGTCCGCGAGGACGTCCGGGCGGCCCCGGCGCCAGTCCTCCCAGGGAAAGTACCGGTACCAGTCGTGCCAGGTCGCCGCGTCACCGCTGCGGTCGCGCGGCTCGCGGACGAGTGCGAGATAGCCGATCGACAGCACGCGGCCGCCCCCCGCCGACGGCGGCGCCAGCTGCCGGTCGAGGTCGCCGAAGGTGTAGAGCTGTTCCACGTAGCCGAGCGACTGCCCCGTCTGCGCCTCGACCCAGGCGCGCAGGCCCTGCTCCAGCGTGCGGTGCTGCCTCGCAAGCGGCCCGGAGGGCAGGGCCTCGGCGGACCCGGACGTGCCGCCCGCGACGGTGAGGACGCGGGGCTGGCCGTCCGTCACGGCGACGATCACCGCGGTCAGGTCCACCGTGACCGACGCCGAAGCCCTGTGCTGTGCCGTCCCGGTCTTCATCGGGACTGACTCTATCGCAGGTCGCTCAGGCAGGCACTGCGGCAAGGCGCGGCAGCGGCTGGTCGCGGTCCTCGAGGCGCAGCACGAAATCGAAGCGATCCACCGCCGCGCAGAGGTCGAGGTCCGACCGCGGTGCCCAGGTCGCCGCGGGATCGAAGAACTTCTGCGCCGCCGGCGCGGCGGCGAGTGTCGCCGGGATACCCGCCGTGTCGAATGGCCTGTCCTCGAGGCGCGCGGCGATCAACTCGGCGCAGAGGTCGTCCTCGACGCAACGCTCCAGGGCCTCGTGCCCCATCCGCACCAGCGATACCACGGCCGGGCGCCGCGCCGCGATGTAGCGGCAGATCGCGCCGGCGTTCACCAGGCTGCCCGTGACGACCTCGTCGGCCCCGGTTGCGGCGCGCAATCCCTGCGTGCCCGCGTGCGTGGTGTGCACGAGGATCCGGCCGGCAACGTCGGTGGCACGGATCTCCGTCGGCGAGTTGCCGAGATCGAAGCCCTCGACCTTGCGCGCGTGGCGCTCGCCGATGAACAGCCAGTCCGGATGGAGTTCCTTCAGCGCCAGCGCCTCCTCGACCGCCGCGACGGGGTGGATGCGGCGCGCGCCGCCGGCCATCGCGTAGCAGGCGACCGAGAAGGCGCGGAACACGTCTATGACCACGGCGAGGCCGCGGGCCTCGCGGGCCCCGGCCACGAAGTCGAGGCGCTCGATGCGCGGCGTCAAGGCCTGGGCCCGGCGGCGCGGACGGCGGCCACCTGTTCGACCGTGATCGGCGGCGCGTCGTTGCCGAACTGGCTCCTGACCCGGGTCAGGACGGCGGCCACGTCCGCGTCGCTGAGCCAGGGAAACTGGGGCATGACGGCCAGCCCCTTGCGCGGCGGCAGCGTCGCGGGGCGCGTGCCGAACAGCAGCCAGGCGATCAGGGTGTCGGCATCGCCATTGACGGTCGCCGAGCCCCCGAGCGGCGGGTATGCATTGCTGACGCCGCTCCCGTCCCGCTGGTGGCAGGAGGCGCAGTGGGTCGCGTAGACAGCCGAGCCCCGGTCCTGCGGCGAGCCGCCCTCGTCCCCGCCGCAGCCGGCGAGCGAGCCAGCCAGCAGCCCACAGGACATGGCCAGGATTACACGCATCGCAGGGACTCCGGAACGACAGGCCGGCCCGGACGGGCCGTGCGGTGGCTCAACCGGCCCAGGTCCGGACACGGCCCGTATCGAGGTGGACGAAATCGGACCGGCGGTAGAAGCCGACGCCGCCCGCCTGCAGGGACAGGGCGAGGTCGCGCAGGGTCTCGGTGCGATAGCCCTGCAGGCGCACGTCGATCGCGCGGCCTTCCATGTGCAGGCTGTGCTTCGCGACGCCATTCGACTGCGCATTCAGCATCGCGTTGGTGACCGGCGAGCGGAACCCCGAGATGACCTCGAACCGGGGCTCACGATCGGCCAGCGCCGCGACGTCGTGGAGCAGGTCGTACAGCTGCGGATCGATGGTCGCGACGTCCCCGGTGCGGAAGTCGCGCAACAGGTGATCGAGCGCCGAGAGCGACTGCTCGCAGTACCCGCCGCCGAGGTAGTAGGCAGCCTTCAGGGACTCGCCGGTATGCGTGTTCACCAGCTCGATGGATCGCGTGTCGACCATGGAAGCGATCGCGCGGCCGGGTCCGCCGAGGGCCACGGCGGCGGGGACACCCATGAGGACGCCGCGCAGGAAGTTCCGGCGCGAGACGCGAAACGACGAGGGCTTCTGGGGCGGCAGCATCGTGGACGGTCACCGGAGAGGGCCAGGGGCGGCGCAAGGATCGCGGAAGGAAAGGGAAAAGGCAAGCGATTCAATCACATCTGCGCGGCTGGCCGGTCCCGTGACGGTCGCCGGGCGTCGTCCCGACGCCACAGCCGCGCCCTCAGCGGTTGACGACGACCGTCCGGGCGCGGGGAAAGAAGTTGAAGTCCGTGGCCGAGGCCACGGTATAGGCGCCCATCTGCCCGCCCGCCAGGATGTCGCCCGCCTGCAACGTTGGCAACTCGATGTCCTCGGCGATGACATCGATGCTGTCGCAGGTGGGTCCGGCGAGCACGCTGCGTTGCAGGGGTCCAGCCACCGGTTGCAGCGGCCGCAGCGGGTATCGCGCGTGATCGTAGAGCTGTCCGCTGAAGGAGCCGTAGAGACCGTCGTCGAGGTAGTACCACCAGCGCCCGTCGCGCCAGGCGCGACCCATGACGCTGGCAAGCACCGTGCCCGCGGGACCGCAGATATAGCGCCCCGGCTCCGCGATCACCCGTGTCTCCGGCGGCAGCGCCGCGAGCGCGGCGCGGATCGGCGCGCAGAACTCCTCGATGGGCATGGCCGGCTCGAGGTAGTCGATGGGAAAGCCGCCACCGATGTCGAGCGTCGCGGTTGCGGCAATTCCCTGCCCCCGCCGCTCGCGGATGATCGCCGCACACGCTTCGATCGCGCGCAGCTTCGTGTCCGGGGTCCGTGACTGCGAACCGACGTGGAAGGACAGGCCGGCGACCCGGATGCCGAGGCCACGGGCGAGGTCGATCAGCGCCGGTGCGGACTCCGGATCGCAGCCGAACTTGCGCGACAGGTCGACGACCGCCGCCGGGCTGCGGAAGGACACGCGCAGCAGCAGCTCGATGCGTGATGCGTAGGGCTGGAACTTGCCGACCTCGTCCGGATTGTCGGCCACGAAGGTGGTGACGCCGAAATCGAGTGCCGCGCGAATGTCCGCGTCGCGCTTGATCGGGTGGGTGTGGATGCAGCGTGAGGCCGGGATGCCCGCCTGCTGCACCAGTTCGACCTCGCCGGTCGTGGCCAGGTCGAACCACGCACCCTCCGCGGCCAGCGTCTCCACCACCGCACGCTCCGGCAGCGGCTTCAGCGCGTAGTGCAGGTCCACGCCCGGCAGCGCTGCGGCAAGGCGCCGGTACTGCCGGCGCACCACGTCGCAGTCGACGACCAGCAGCGGCGAACCGAAGCGACGCACCAGCGCCGCGAGCGCCGAGTCGGTGTACGGCGACGCGAACCGGAGTGACTGCTCTGGGACCATCGACGGCATCCCGTGCTCCTCACCTGCCGCAGCGGACGGCCGCGGAAGGTCGGGAATTCTAGGCCAAAGGGTCCAGCAAGGGCACGACCAGCGCCAGCAGCCGGTCCAGCGCGCCCCGGTTGGCCTCGAGCACCGCGAGTCCGCGGCCCCCCTGCTCACGCCTCGCCGCCTCGTCCGCCAGGAGCCTCTCCAGCGCAGCCGCGAGGGAGCGCGGGTCCGTGACCGTGCCGACCGCCCCGGCCTCCGTGAGCTTGAGGTAGATGTCCTCGCCGTTGAAGTTGTGCGGACCGGTGAGTATGGGCTTGCCGAGCGCCGCGGGCTCGAGCAGGTTGTGGCCGCCGATCGGCACCAGGCTGCCGGCGACGAACGCGACGTCGGCGGCCGCATAGAACATCATCAGCTCGCCCATCGTGTCGCCGAGGATCGCCTCGGTCGCGGCCTCGACCGGCTGGCCGCCGGACCGGCTGATCCACCGCAGGCCGCGTCGGTCGAGCAGCTGCGCGACCTCCGCGAACCGGTTCGGGTGCCGCGGGACCAGCAGCAACAGGCTGTCGGGAAGGCTGCGGCGCAGCGCCGCATGCGCGTCGAGCACCAGCGCCTCCTCACCCTCGTGGGTGCTGCCGGCCACCCACACCGGCCGTCCCCGGGCCTGGTCCCGCCGCCAGGCCGCACCGCGCACCCCAGCGTCGTCGTGCAGCTCGAAGTCGAACTTGATGTTCCCGGTGACGTGGGTGCGCTCGGCGGCCGCGCCGATCGAGCGGAACCTCTCGGCATCCGACTCGCTCTGCGCCGCGATCACGATGCCGTGCGACAGCGTCTGCCGGAAGAGCGGCACGAGGCGCCGGTAGCGCCTCACCGACCGCGGGGAAATCCGCGCGCTCGCGAGCACGAGCGGCACGCCGCGCCGGCCGCATTCGGCAAACAGGTTGGGCCACAGCTCGGTCTCGATGATGATGGCGATGCGCGGCTGGACGCGGTCGAAGAAGCGCCTCACCGCGCCGGGCATGTCCAGCGGCACGTAGCGATGCTCGACCGCATCCCCGAAAAGGAGCCGGCAGCGCGCTGCGCCGGTCGGCGTGACCGTGGTCAGCACCAGCCGCGATCCCGGGCAGCGCGCCAGCAGCCGCCTCACCAGCGGCGCGGCAGCCTGAACCTCGCCGACCGAGACGGCATGGACCCAGATCGAGCCGGGCGCGGCCTGGCTGCCGAAACCGAGGCGCTCGCGTCGCCGCTCGCGGTAGCTCCGGTCCCGCACGCCGCGTGCCAGCTCCAGCAGGAAGGCCACCGGCGCCACGACGTGGATCAGCAGGTTGTAGAGCAGGCGCACCGGCGGCCCTCAGCCCACCGGGCCCGCGTCGTGCGAGCGCTTCAGCGCCGCGAATCGCGCTTGCCATTCGTCGCCGCGGCCGGCGCCCGTGCCGACCTTCTCGAGGGAACGGGCGAGTCGCGCCAGCACCTGCTCGCGCCACGGCCCGGGCCGCTCAATTCGCCCACGGTCGAAGTCGAGCAGCCACGCGCCGCCGCGCCCGTCGAGCATGATGTTGTGGGCGTTGAGGTCGGCGTGCCGGACGCCGGCGTCGTGGAAGCGGCGGATACAGCGTCCCGCGAGGGCCCAGTCCTCGTCCGTCGCCTCCCCGGCCAGCCAGCGCGCGGCCAGCGAGGCCGCGCCCGGCAGCCGCTGGGTGACGAGCTCGCCGCTGTACCCGAGCCCGCGGCGGCAGTAGCGCGCGGCCACCGGCCGCGGCACCGGCAGCCCGAGGCCCGCCAGCTCGGCCAGCAGGCGGAGCTCCCGGAAGGCACGCGTTCGCGCCTCGCCCAGCCACAGGTAGCGGTCGCGGGAAACACGCGCCGCCAGCCCGCCCCGCAGGTAGCGCCGGAGCACCAGCTCGAGGCCATCGAGCGTGATGAAACTCACCGAGCCCCGTCCGCCCGGCGCCTCGGCCAGCCGGCCCCGCGCAACCAGCGCCTCGCGCTCGAAGAGCGACGCGGGGTCCACCCCGACTGTCGGGTCGACCAGCATCGCGCCGCGGGGGAGCTCCAGGCGTTGGAAGGCCATGCGCCTCATCCTAGCGCGTGCGCACGCGGCCGGTTCAGCCCGCGGCGCCCGTGCCAGCCGGGGCTGGTGGCGCGGCGGGCGCCGGGTACCAGTCGCCGGGCTTCACCAGTTTCGACTCGGCGGGATCGCCCTCGTAGGCGGGCGTCATGATCTGCACGCCGTACTCGTTGAAGACGTCGAGGATGTTGGCGTGCAGCGCCGAATACAGCCGCTGCATCCGGCTGGCGTCCTCGGTGTAGGCATTGATCTCGTACACGACGCAGAAGTCGCCGAGGCTGCGCTGCAGGACGAATGGCGGCGGCTCATGCTTCAGTCCCCCGGTGCGCCCGGCTGCCATCAGCAGCATGGCCTCGACCTGCCGCCACGGCGTCTCGTAGCCGATGCCGACCGTCGTGTGCAGGATCAGGCCCTGCTCCCGGGCGAGCGCGCTGTAGTTGACGATGCTCCGGCCGAGGATCTCCGAGTTCGGCACGACGACGAGCTCGTTCTTGGGTGTGCGCAGCGTGGTGACCAGCACGCGCGACTCGACCACGTCACCGGTCACGTCGCCGACCTGGATCCGGTCGCCGCGCCGGAAGGCGCGGCGGTAGGTCATGGTGTAGCCGGCGATGACGTTGGCGATCACGGACGAGGACCCGAGCGAGAACAGCACGCCCAGCATCACCGAGACGCCCTTGAAAGCGGCCGAGTCGGAACCCGGGATGTACGGGTAGGCAACGACCAGGGCGAAGGCCACCACGAAGATCCGCACCACCTTGTAGGTCGGGAGCGCCCATTCGGCGTCGAAGTGCTGGAACTGCAGCGTGCCGCGCCCGATGGCATCGAAGTACAGCCGCGTGAGCTTCAGCAGGTAACGGACGACGAACACCAGCACGGCCAGGAACACGAGGTTGGGCAGCGCGTCGAGCAGGGCCATCCCGAGGGTCGCGAGCGGGTCGGCCACGAGGCTGAACAGCCGTTCGCCGACCGGGCGCGTCAGCGGCCAGAGCCTCAGCACGAAGTCCAGGTAGGCATAGATCACCGCAGCCACGCCCACCCAGAAGACCACCCTCGGCGTCGCCTGCACGACCGACAGCAGGTGCCGGGCCTTGACAACCTCGAAGGACTGGACGCCGACCGACCGCACCCGCGAGGCAATGCGGGTCTCGACGTAGCCGCGCAGCCGGCGCGACGCGCGTGCCAGGACCCACAGGACGATCACCATGAGCACGGTCGCCCCGGCGCTCCAGCGCGCGTTTCGCCAGCGCACCTCCGGGGAGCGCTGTGCACGCCACTCGACGATCGCGCCCACCAGCATGTCGCGGGTCACCTGCGCGAGATTCTGGCGATTCATGTCCTCGATGGCCGCGTCGGCGTCGGTCACGGTCAGCAGCGTCACGGTCCCGGCCACGATGGCGGTGCCGCGCAGGTTCTCCTGGAGCGACAGCCCGTCCGCCGGGAGCGCCTCGTTGCGCGCGAATTCCACGATCCGCCGCTCGATGTCCGCGGCGCGTTCCGCCGCCGGGAAGCCCGCGATGCCGCGAACGCGCAGGATGGCACGGCCATCCACCTTGACGAGCGCCGTGGCCGGGCCGGCCGCCTCGCCGCCGTCCCCTTCGGCCGCGACCGCCGCTGCGGGCCCGGGCCACCACAGGGCGAGGAGGGCAACGGGCAGCAGGGAGCGGCACAGGGCCCGCAGGCAGTTCACTCGCGACATGGAAGGACCTCGGTGTGGCCGCTGCCGGCCGGCTTCAGGCGCGCAGCGTGTACTCGGCGCTGCAATACGGGCACTTGGCCCAGCCCGACTTCTCGATCGCCAGGTACACCCGTGGATGCGAGTTCCACAGCTGCATGGAAGGCATCGGGCAGGACAGCGGCAGGTCTGCGGCGGTGACCACGTAGTTGTTGCTGGCGTTGGGCTCGATCAGCCCGTCCCGGTGAGGCGCTGCGCTGCTCATGACGGTTCTCCCTGCGACGCCGGAATTATAGGGGCGAAGGCTCGCCGCCAGCGACCATCACCGCCTGCCATACGCGCAGCACCCGATGGCGCCCGGCCTCGAGAGGCCCGCCCGGGACCACCGGCGGACGCTCCTCGAGCGACAGGCGATGCGAGATCTGGCGGAAGGACCGGTAGGCATCCACGAGGGCGTCGATGACCCGGTGGTCGACCAGCGCCGCGGAGCCCACCGACTCCAGCTGGCGGATCGTGTCGGAGTAAGCGGCGAGCGGCGGGTACTCGCCGGCCCAGCGCAGTACCCAGTACTGTGCCAGGAACTCGATGTCGGCGATGCCGCCCGGGTCCTGCTTCAGGTCGAACTCGCCCTCGCCCGCGCGACCGAGCTCGGCACGCATCCGTTCGCGCATGGACCGCACGTCCTCGCGCAGCGTGTCGCGCCTCACGTGGCGGGTGAGCACCTCCATGCGGATCCGCTCGAACTCCGCGCGGACGGGCGGCGCGCCGGCCACCGAGCGGGAGTGCAGCAGCGCCTGGTGCTCCCAGGTCCACGCGTCCCGCTCCTGGTACTCGGCAAAGGCCCGCACCTGCGTCACGGTCAGCCCGCCCTTGCCGCTCGGCCGCAGCCGCATGTCCACCTCGTAGAGCCGGCCCGCGGCGGTGTGCACCGTCAGCAGGTGCACGAGTCGCTGCCCGAAGCGCGTGAAGAACACCGCGTTGTCCACCACCTTCGGGCCCGCCGTCTGCTGCCGCTCGCCCTCGGAGTCGTGCAGGAAGACCAGGTCGAGGTCGGAGGCATAGCCCAGTTCCCATCCTCCGAGCTTGCCGTAGCCCACTGCCGCGAGGCCCACGGTGCGCAGCTGCCCTTCGGCGCCGCACTGCGGCTCCCCGTGGATCGCGACCAGCTGGTCCCAGGCCATGCGCATCGACCGCTCGAGGATGAGCTCGGCCACGTCGGTGAGCCGATCGCTGACGACCATCAGCGGCAGCCGGCCGGTCAGGTCGAGCAGCGCGACGCGAAAGGAGGCCGCGCGCCGGAAGTGGCGGAGCGCGTCCACCTGCCGCTCGAGGTCGTCACCGGCGTGCTCGAGTCGCGCGTCGAGCTCGCGCGCGAACTGCGCGCGGTCCGGAAGGACCTCGAAGAGCCGCTCGTCCACGAGTTCGTCGAGCAGGATCGGGAAGGCGGCGACCTGCCGGGCCAGGAAGTCGCCCTGCTCGCAGGCCTCGACGAGCCGCTCGAGGGCCTGCGGATTTTCGTTCAGCAGCGCCAGGTAGGCCGTGCGCCCTCCGATCGACTCGACGATGCTGCACAGCCGCCTGAGCAGCGCCGCCTCGCCGTCGTTGCCGCGTATCCCGGCGCGCGCCACGATCGTGCGCAGCAGGCGGGGCAGCAGCGTCGCCAGTCGCCTGCGGCCGTGCTCGTCGAGCCGGGCCTGGTAGCTCGAACCGGGCAGCTCGAGCAGCTGCCCTGCCACGGCCTCCGGGTCGGCGAGGCCGAGTGCCGCAAGGTCCTCGATGACCCGCTGCCGGTCCGGTTCCATCGCCCACAGCGAGGCGAGGTCGCCGGGCCCGGCGGGCTCCGCCTCACGGGACGGTCCGAGGATCACGTCGCGGAATCTCGCCGTGACGCGCCCGCGCACCTCTTCCAGGGCGCGCGAGAAGCTGCCCCAGTCCGCGTATCCCATGCCTGCGGCGACGCGCGCCCGGCCCAGTGCGTCCGCCGGCAGGTTGTGGGTCTGGGCGTCGTCCACCATCTGCAGGCGGTTCTCCACGCGGCGCAGGAATTCGTAGCAGCCGCCCAGTTCGGCGACCGCCTCGTGCCTCAGCAGCTTGGAGCCCTCCAGCAGGGGCAGGACGCCGAGCAGGGAGGGATTCTGCAGGCGCCGCTCGCTGCCGCCGCGCAGCAGCTGCAGGGACTGGACGACGAACTCGACTTCGCGGATGCCGCCGGGACCGAGCTTCACGTTGTCCTGCAGCTCGCGGCGCGCGACTTCGCGCGCGATCATCTCCTTCATCCCGCGCAGCGACTCGAACACGCCGAAGTCGAGGTAGCGGCGGTAGACGAACGGGCGGACGACTTCCTCGTAGAGCGCTTGGTAGGCCGCCTCGCCCGCCACCGCGCGCGCCTTGACGTAGGCGTAGCGCTCCCAGTCGCGCCCATGCTGCTGGAGGTAGTCCTCGAAGGCGCCGAAACTCGCGACCAGCGGGCCGGACTCGCCGAAGGGGCGCAACCGCATGTCGACCCGGAAGGCGAAGCCGTCCACGGTCGGCGCGTCGAGCAGCCGGATGAGCATCTGGCCGAAGCGCGTGAAGTACTCCTCGTTGGCGATGCTGCGTCGCCCGTCGGTCTCGCCGGCCTCCGGATGGAGGAACACGAGGTCGACGTCGGAGGAGAAATTGAGCTCGCGGCCGCCCAGCTTGCCCATGCCCAGCACGAGGAGCTCCAGCGGCGCTCCTGACGCGGAGCGTGGCCGCCCGAACCGCGGCGCCAGCGCGCGGGTCGTGAACGCGTGCGCCGCGCGTATTGCGGCATCGGCCAGTCCGGAGAGGCCGCCGAGCGTCTCGGCCAGCGACGCGCCGCGGGCCAGGTCGCGCCAGGCGATGCGCACCATTTCACGGTGCCTGAGCCGCCTGAGCGCCGCCATGAAGGCAGGCTCTTCGGGAAACTCATCGACCAGGGCAAGCGCGCGGGCCTCGATCCCTCGCGGCTGGCCGGGCCGGTCGAGCTCCCCGCCCGCGACCAGAGACGGCAGCAGTCCGGGGGAGCGGCTCAGTGTCGCGGCGATGAACTCGCTGCAGGCAAAGACGCTGGCAAGCTCCGGCTCGCCAAGTCCCGCGTCGTCGCCGCCCGCGGCACGGTAGCGGTCCAGCAGCTCGCGTCCGCGCGCCGCGAGCTGCCCGGTGACCGGGGGCAGCGCGGGACCCGGCGCAGCTTCCCCGGACACGATCAGCGCCTGCTGATGAGCCACAGGCCGACGATGCACAGCGCGATGCCGGCGACGTTGGCGAGGCTCAGGCGCTCACGGAACGCGGCGACGCCGACGATGATCAGCATCAGCGCCGCGACGGACTGCGTCACCAGCTGGCCGAGGCTCAGGTCGAAGCCGGAGCGGTACAGCAGCAGGAATCCGAGGTCGAGGCCGACGATCGTTGCCGCGAGCGCCAGCGCGGTCCAGTTGACCTGCCGCAGCGACTCCCTGAGCGGCACGCCGTCCGGCACCAGCACGGCGGCCGCGGCAAACAGCACGGTGACCGTCGCGTAGGTCACCGCCAGCGACACCAGCGGATTGACGGCGCCCGGCGTCAGCTTGATGACGAGGTGGTAACCGAAGGTCGAGACGATGGCGAGGACGAGCCAGGCGGCCTGCATGTCGGTGCTTCCTGAAACAGTCAGGCAATCGTAACCGCTGGCACAGGTACCCGGTACGGGCCTGTCCCCGGATGAGGACAGACCTGTACCCGGTGCCTGTCCTGCAAAAGGAAAAGCCCCGCCTTGCGGCGGGGCTCTCCAGGCGAACCGGCCTGCAGGGCCGATTACATGCCCATGTCGCCCATGCCGCCCATGCCACCCGGCATCGGCGCATGCTCGTGCTCCTTCTTCGGAGCCTCGGCGACCATCACCTCGGTCGTCAGCAGCAGGCCGGCGACGGACGAGGCGTTCTGGAGCGCCAGGCGCGTGACCTTGGTCGGGTCCAGGATGCCCATCTCGATCATGTCGCCGTACTCGCCGGTGGCGGCGTTGTAGCCGTAGCTGCCCTTGCCCTCGCGGACCTTGGCCAGCACCACCGCGCCGTCCTCGCCGGCATTCTGCACGATCTGGCGCAGGGGCTCCTCGATGGCGCGCGACAGGATCTTGATGCCGACCGTCTGGTCGTCATTCGCGCCCGTCAGCTTCTCGATGGCCTTCTGCACCCGGACCAGCGCCACGCCGCCGCCCGGCACCACGCCCTCTTCGACGGCCGCACGCGTCGCGTGCAGCGCGTCCTCGACGCGGGCCTTCTTCTCCTTCATCTCG
>Ga0316613_10002036_pt1 | contig 13339 bp, 15 predicted proteins | sample OWC_soil_day10_C_2_FD_207647 | JGI IMG/M metagenome (GOLD analysis project Ga0316613, IMG submission 207647) | Wetland soil microbial communities from Old Woman Creek delta, Ohio, United States - OWC_soil_day10_CT_b | ecosystem: Environmental > Terrestrial > Soil > Wetlands | place: USA: Ohio...
CCTCCTTTTGATATGTTGCAGTTGGCAGACCGCAGCTTTATTCTATCAAAAGGAGTTTTTATGTCTTCCTCACCGCTGAAAGCTCTTCTGAACCCCACGTCTAACGTGGGGTTTTCTTATACAAAAACGGCAAGGCTCAGAATATCTGAAGCCTTGCCGCTCTTATATTTTAAATGGCGTCCTGGAAGGGATTCGAACCCCTGACCCACGGTTTATGGGCCCGACGAACTGCCTTAGCAAGTTTCCCTCCCAATTATGGCTTAAATTGGCAGACGCACCAACCGAAAGGGATAACACTTGCAAGGGTGTGTTAATTTAAAAGGCCATCCGAAAAGCTAGATTTTATTAACCAAAATCAGCAAGCTGAACATTATAAAAAATAGTTGTTTTTACAATAATTACATATACATTATCATCAAATAGATGTCATTTTATCTATAATAAAGTAACATCTACGGTAGTAATTTCCATCGGTAAAAACAGGAAGCGCCATAACTTTCATGACGATTTTCCATACCTTCTGGTTGGTAAGAGTATTCCTAAATGACACACCATTCTAAAAATCTATAATTTCTGGTTTATAGTCGTCAGGCAATTCTTCTTCATTTAAAAATTTGAAATTGTCATCATTCAGTATTGGTATAAATATTTCGTATGGAATCATAGAAAATTCACAGGCATAATTACTGGCACCGAACCACATACCCGCTTTGCTACTCAAATTTAAACCTCTTGCAAACTTTGTGTAGTTTGAGCAATCATGAACTGCTAAATCCCAGTTTTCTTCATCAGCTATTTTCATGAATTTCAAAGTTAATTCCCTACTCCAAATTGGAGATATATAGCCATGTCTGGAAATATACATATTTTCCCCATAATAATTGTCTATGTTATTCTCATTTAAATGTAATTCCGCACAATTGATAAAATCGAGTTTTGTCTCGAAGATTGCTTGCTTTTTCTTAAAAAATGCTTCGAAAAACCCAGGAGTCATTGGAGTTTCAATACCTACACTTTTAATATATTTTTTTGCTAATCCAATATTTTCAATTACTTTGTCCGAACACTTAGAAGCACCTAGGTTGAAACGTATCTCATTAAGACCGGCTTCACCTAATGCTTTCAATGTCTCTTCTGTAGCTAAAGTGCCATTTGTGTATAAATGTTGATGAATTTGAGCATCACTAAATTTCTTTATAACCGAATAGTATTCTTCAATTTCCATGAAAGGCTCTAAATAAACGTAGGAAATGCCAGTGGGTTTTTGGTGAATGGAAAGAAGCAAATCAATATCCTTCTCGTAAAATTTCGTGCCTCCAATTTCCCACATATCTTCTCCAACTGGGTGAATATCTTCTAGTTGGCCATAATTATAACAGAACTTACACTCTAAATTACATTTGTTCGTTTTCCTAATTGCACTCAAACCAGTACCCAGCAGACAAGAACGACATCCTTGGGGGAATTTGCTTTCATTTCCTACAAAAAAAGTTCTATTTCCCAAAGTTTTCAAACTTCTAATTTCCGACATCAACGTATCATTTCTATGATCAATTGCTGCCTCAATTTGCGCAAAGGTAGAGTAAATGATTTCTTCATGTTTTATACTAATTTCCTCTTCCTCAGGCAATTGTGAAAAGAAATCAAACCATATCAACGCATCTTTCTTTGAAATTTTCATAACGTATCCGCCTATCTACTTAATCTAATACTTCACATTATTCGCCAAGTGTGAATACCATTTAAAAATCGGTAGTTGAGTTTGATTACTTATTCTTATAATAAGTAATCAAGCCATAATATTGAAATTATACTGGTTTACGCATCAGTTTTCAACAACTCCGTCCGTGCAATAAAACATCTGCAAAGGATCGCTTTTATTATCTCGTCATCGTTCCAGTCATGTCGCCACTGATACTAAATAATTTACAAATCTTCAATAACTTTACATGCCCCTCATTATTTCATTTACTTTGACATAAACTTCTTCCGGTTCCACACCTACGTCAAACTTCGGCTTACCATCCAGAAGATCATATAAAATCTTTCCCTCTACCATGGTAAGAACTACGTTCTGCTTACTTCCTGCATAAACTATATTTTTTATAATATTATTCATCGGCTGCATATTCGGTTGATGCATATCTATCATAATAAGATCAGCTTTTTTACCACTAGCAATGGTATCACACTCTTTTAGCCCCATTGCTTTTGCTCCACCTATCGTTGCCATCTTCAAGACATTCACGGCATCTACGGAAGATGCGTCCATGTCTCTGTATTTTGCTAGTCCAGTCACTAAGAACATCTCTCGGAACATATCCAGACAGTTATTGCTTGCTGCCCCATCGGTGCCGATTCCCAGGTTAATGTCCATGTCCAGCATCTTGCTTATTGGTGCGATACCACTTGCTAACTTCAAGTTTGAAGCTGGATTGGTTACTACATGGAGTTTTTTCTCCTTACAAATCGCAAGGTCATCCTCACTCATATGTACACAATGAAATCCACCTCCACCATACTCAAATAGTCCCAAAGAGTCCAGGAACACAGTCGGTGTTTTACCATAACGCTCAATACATCCATCTACCTCATTCCGTGATTCCGAATTATGAGTATATATCGGTGCTTTGTACTTCTGTCCCAGTGCCGCTATTCCTTCCAGAGTTTCTCTCTTTGTAGTATACTCTGCATGAAATCCAATCATATATGATATTAACGGATCATAGTAATTAAAATGTGTATACTCTTCTTCTATTTCTTCTATGGTTCCACCAAAATCATTGATACTTCCGCAAAGAACTGTACGAAACCCACATTCCTTTGACGCTTTTGCAATGAACTTATTTTGCATATACATATCAAAATTAGCGGTCATTCCGCTGGTTAGGTATTCCATAATGGCCAGTTTTGAAAAATGATAAATATATTCCCCCGTAAGCTTAGCTTCCATTGGGAATGTCCTTTCATATAGCCATTCCTGCAGTGACAGGTCATCTGCAAAGGAACGTAAGAATGTCATACTAGAATGGGTATGTGCATTCTTAAAACCCGGCATGATAATATTCCCATCTGCATCAATTTTTCTATCCCATTTTATGTCCTTATCATCTTTCATAGGCCCAACATAGGAAACCTTATCGCCTTCTACCCATAACTCACCTTCTAAAACCTGAACAGGCTCTTCCATAGTAATGATTTTTGCATTTATAAATTTAATATTCATAGTATCCTCCATTCTACTGACACACAAATATAAATGGCCGTCCCTTGTAACTATATTATCATATCTTATATCAATCTATTGTAGTTTACACAAAACCTGGCTATCATTTATTACTAAAATACTAACCAACGCCCGATAATTCGCCATTCCGTAAAGATACTACCTTAACATTTCACTACACTTATGAGAAGCACTTCTCATAACTACATTTGAACGTATAATCCCTCGCACTACGCTTGCAAGAAAGCGCCGTAGCATACAAACAGCATACTATTGCACACCAAAACACAAAAACGGTAATGTTCAGAATATCTGAAGCCTTGCCGCTCTAATATTTAAAATGGCTTCCTAGGAGGGATTACTCCTGACCCACTACCCATACTTTTATATTTGCGTGCTTTGTTCTACCATATCAAATACAACAATAAATCTTTTTTTCACTTCATACAAGAATAAACGACTATATGAAACCATTTTCCCGTATTAGGGGGAGTACCAGCGAAGCTGTCACCAGGGACAAAGTAAACCGGTAATACAAACATAGCTGCCACCAATTGCTAACTATATATAGGGTAAGGGATTTTATAGAGGTGCGTAAAGATGTAGTTGTGGCACTTTCGACTTGCCTCCGCTTATCCATCATTCATATCAGTCACTAGCGGTCAATTTCCCAACCATGCTCGGAAAAGAAGCTCCACCCCTTGGCTAATATCGTTTTCGTCAACGCCGGTAAATCCTAATAAAACCATGTCGTTACTATAATTTTCAAGCCGATCCCAATAGCGGGACACTGGATATACTCTTACATCCATTTGAGCTGCTTTGTCAATTAGTTGCTGTTCTGTTAGACCGCATTTTACTTTGATCAGTAAATGCACTCCTGCGTTATTACCGTAAATTTCTATCCTATCACCAAAATAATTTATTAAATTACAAATCAATAATTCTTGTTTCTTTTTATATATTTGCACGGTTCTTCGCAAGTGGCGTTCCCAATAACCCTGTTGGATGAATAATTCGAGAGTCTTTTGTGACAAAAATGGCACCGAGGTGTTATATTCACTGAAAGTCTTTTTATAACTCTCTAAAAGTATTGGTGGTAAAATCATATAGCTTAATCGTAACGAAGGTGACAGTATCTTGGAAAAAGTGCCTAGGTAAACAACATTTTGTGCATCACAGACGCTGTACAGCGATGGCACTGGTTTAATGTTATAACGCAAGTGACAATAATCGTCCTCAATGATAATTCCGTTGTTCTTCTTGGCCCATTCGGCCAGGCTCAATCTTCTGGCAATCGACATGATAACTCCGGTGGGAAATTGATGCGAAGGAGTCACATATACAACATTGACGGCACTATCAGCTAATTCATGAACACAAACTCCGTCAGCGTCTACGTCTATCGGAATAATATCAAAACCGTGATTACGAAAAACAGCCCTAGCACCGTTGTACCCTGGGTCTTCAATGGCGATGCCTTTGGTGTGTTGCTTCAGTATGTGACAAAGCATACCAAGACAATTCTGCGTACCGGAACCGACAACTATTTGTTCGGGCTGACAATTAACTCCACGGAATTCTAAAACATAGCGCATAATTTCCCGGCGAAGACCCAATTCGCCTTGCAAATCCCGGTAAGATAGAATCCCCGGTTGCTCCACTCGCATACATTGGTTTAAAATCTTCGCCCAGATAATAAAGGGAAATTGAGTGTCAGCTAACTGACCATTCTGGAAATCAATGCGAAATATATGGGACGGCTCCTGGCTACTTTTCTCGACAGCCCAAGAACAAGGTATATTTTCTATCGCATTTTCACCCCTATCCCAGTTATACTCCTCAAGTTGCCCCACATAAAAACCACTTCGGGCTACACTTTTTATATACCCTTCCGCAAGTAATTGCTGATAGGCAATTTCTATCGTGTTTTTACTGACATTTAAATCTTTGGACAACTGACGTTTAGAAGGTAACTTGCTGCCACTATGCATTTCCCCTGAAACAATTTTTTGTTTGATTTGCTCATAAAGCTGTAAATACAATGGCTGATGTGTTGTGTTACTTAGAACTAACACTGTATCCACCTCTTTTACTCTGACCCTATTATATTCGCTTCAACTGGCCCTTTTATTAGGGCCAGTTTTGTATTTTAATAATTATAACACAATTAAACAATAGAGGGGAGTTAAAAAATGCCTATTATTATCGTCGAAGGTGGTCCACGCAGTTTAGATCAAAAAAAGGAACTGGTAGCTGTTTTAACCAAATCTGCCAGTGTTATTATGAACGTTCCCGAAAAAGCTTTTCAAGTTTATATTAAAGAAAACAGTCATGATAACATTGGCGTAGGTGGAAAATTAGTATCCGAAAAAAGCTAACATGTTTAATTACCAAAGTAGTTCAGTTCATCCAATATCATTCGGTTCATCCGTATATTGGCGGTTGTGGGCTATATTTCGCAACTGTCTTTTGTTTTAATGCGTTAAAAGGCGCAAGTTGATTGCAAAAAGCGGTATTACTGTCATGTAGCAACCAAGAGCAAGAAGACTAGGACATAGCCTTCGAGAATAGATAGCGGCGTTCGTACAAAAATAAGACTAAGTTGGAGGAAAGATTGATGCCAAGGTTTCTTAAGAAATGCGAGACTAGAGTAAATCTAAATAATTTATTGGCCCATCTTGCTATGCTCACTATCGTCATCCTGTGGGGAGTATCATTTGTTATTATTAAAGTGGCACTAAAAGAAGTTCCTCCAATTACACTGGCACTACTTAGGTTTCTTATCGCAACAATGATACTTTTGACTATTTTAAAAATACTCGAACCCTCATCTAAACTTCGGAAAGCAGATTTCCCCAAAATAGTATTGGGTGGATTTTTGGGAATCACCCTATTTTATTTTTTGGAAAATATAGGAATTAAACTAACTACAGCAACAAATGCTTCGCTTCTCGCTTCTACAACCCCTATCTTTGCAATAACTATGGATGTCATAATATTTAAAACTAAAATCTCAGTTATTCAAATGATGGGAATCATATGTTCTACGATAGGTGCTTATATGACTATTACAGCAAACACACAGCTGGATTTCAGTTCTGCAACTTTTAAAGGGAATTTGTTGGTAGTTGGTGCGATGTTATCTTGGGCGTTATATATTTTAATTAATAAATCACTACAAGCTAAATACTCTGGGTTGTTTTTAAGCACTTATCAAATGTTATTCGGAACACTAATTTTGGCTCTAATGTCTTCCGGCGAGTACAACCAATGGCGAATGTTCTCACTAAATGCTTGGAGCAGTATTCTTTATTTGGCGGTTTTTCCTTCGGCTATATGTTATTTTCTCTATAGCTATGCTTTAAAAAAATTAGATGTGGCAATAACGACGCTTTATTCGAATCTTGTTCCAGTAGTAGGGGTTCTAAGTGGATGGTGTATTCTTAACGAAATAATTTTTCCTATACAACTATTGGGAGGGGTAATAATTATTTGGGGTATAATAATAGTAAACCGGAAAAAATATCCTTCTCCAAAAAATAGCAGAGAAAAACTATTAACCCACTTGCAAAAATTTGAACATGGAGAATTACGTCCAATAAATATCCATTCCGTAAAGATACACCTTAGCATCTCACTACACTTATGTATTATTTGTCGGCCCCGCTTATTTTTGGTGCACTCATCCTTATGTAGGCAAGTTTTACATGCTTTACTACGATAGAGCTTTTCTTTTGTATCATCACTACTTACGTTACAAAGCGTTTCGCCTTGAGGGCAACTATAATAATCCTTTTCTGGGTCGTACTTGAACTTATCTAAGGTATATCCTGAATTACCTGTGCTCGAAGGCGGGTTTTGCTTGGATACAATTGCAATTATGTTGCCTTGTTCGCACTTTTCAAGACATTGCCCAGTATAGTAACCTTTATCAGCCAACACTGTTATTTTCTCTGCATTAAGTAGTTGTTTGGCTTGAACTGCCATTGTGTAAAGTTGCCCTTGGTCAGCCGGACTATTGGTAATATCCATGGCAACGATTATATGATTCTTTGCATCAACCGCAGTTTGCATATTATATGCTACGTCAAATCCCATATTGTTAACGCTCATAAGTCGTGCATCTTTATCAGTCAAAGATGCTTCACCATTTGTTTCAACTTGTTGCTTGATTTCGGTCAAGTCATGAATACGCTGAGTTGCATTGGACAATTTTTGTTGAATTTCTTCCTTGCTATAGGTAACGGTATTGAGATCATTATCATCGTTTTTTTCTAACAGTTCCAAATAATGCTCGGCAGCTTGTTCAAAGTATGCCAACATTTTTTCAAGTTTGCCTTGGTCAAATTTTTCTTTCGGGCGTTGTTAGCCCGAAACTTGCTGCCATCTATGGCTATAATCTCTTTACCCAATAGACCTAAATCATTACATAAGAGAGAAAAATGCTTGAAAACATTTTTGAGTAGAGATATATTATCTTTCCTAAAGTCAGCAATAGTGCGATAGTCAGGTTATAATTCCTGAATCAGCCACATCAATTCTATATTTCTTTTACACTCAGTCTCAAGCTTACGAGAAGTTCTTATACCATTGAAATATCCATAAAGATACAACTTAAGCATATCAGCAGGATTATATGGTTTTTGAGCTTTTCCCGATAAACTGGACACCATAGAGTTAGGTTTTCTTTGATTTACGCAGTATTTCATGCTGCCATCTGATTTGTATTTTTGTGTTGAAATTGCGGAATCGTAATGTTTCCGAGCGCTTGGTGTCGATGGTGTCGATTGTAAAAATATTCAATGTACCAAAATATATCCCGCCTTAGCTCCTCGGTATTATGATATTTTTGATGCCGAATTCGCTCTGATTTCAGCGTGCTAAAAAAGGTTTCAGCGCAAGCATTGTCCCAGCAATTTCCTTTTCTACTCATGCTGCAAATCATATGATAGTTGCTAAGAGCTTCTTGATATGCCTGGCTACAATATTGCGAACCACGATCAGAATGATGGATAAGCCCAGCTTGGGGTCTGCGTTTTTTCACAGCGGATTCAAGTGCTGCCAAGCATAGCTCGGTACGCATATGAATATCTAGACTCCAGCCGACAATTTCCTTATCATAAAGGTCTTTTACGATGGCTAAATACATGGTTTCACTGCCATGCTGCAAGTAAGTGATATCCGTTACCCAAACGGTATTCGGTGCTTGTACTTCAAAATCTTGATTTAATATATTATCTGCTATTGGGAGTGTGTGATTTGAATCGGTGGTACATATTTTAAATGGTTTCTTCCTAATAGAATATAAGCTGTGCTGTTTTTGGAGTCGATACACCCGGTTACGGCTGCATGTAGGGATTTCTTCCCGCACATCACCTAAAAGTTTGTCTAGGCCGCACATACCTTGATAGTCAGCATAACTTTTCTTCATTATCTCGAGTACACGTGCATCTTCCTGAAAACGCTTGCTTTCTGACCGGTTGAGCCAATCGTAATAACCACCCCTGGATACGCCCCATATAGCGCTCATTTTTGCAACCGAGTGTTTGGAGTGGTTCCCCTCAATAAATTCATAAATTATTTCCGGTTTGGCGTCGCAAAAATGGCTGCTGCTTTTTTAAATATTTCATTCGTATCCTCTAAATCTGCTACACGGCGTTTGTATGCCCGCAGTTCTTCTTCCAATTCGGCAATACGGACTTTTTCAGGAATTTTACTATCACGACTATTTTGTATCCAATTACGCAGAGTTTGTTCAGCAAGACCAAAATCCTTTGCTGTGCCTGAAATAGTATGTCCTTCTGAGAGCGCGTGTTCTACAACTTGCTTTTTAAATTCACTAGAATATCGCTTACCTTTTGATGACATTGTGTTATCGCCTCCACAGGATTATTTTACACTAACTCTCCTGTGTCCGACAAACGGGTATGGGTCATTTCGCCCCGTCGCTTTGGGTGATGCATATTTAAAACCGAGTTTTTGTAAGTTTATGCTGTCGGCAAAAGCGCCTAAAACACGTACTAGATTGTCCTCACTTATCATCTCGTCAAGACACATAGGTATAAGATTTATTTGATCTCTATGAGTGTTATTGGTAATATACCTTGACATGGTTCACCTCAAAATCATCCGAATTTTACACTTTTATTATATCATTAAAGCATAGTTATTCTTGAATTCAGGTGACTGCCGTTTTGGCACAGTCTGACGCTCCTATTCTGTCAAGATTCTGCCACGATCCCCTTAGCCGTTTCTTTCAAATATTCACTAATACTTTTCTTGCAGATTTCCGACAGCGGGAAATCTTTTGTCTTTCCTGTTTTCTGTTCACGAATACTAATTCGTTCTTTTCCCATTACATCATCAACTGTAAGTTTCAATAAATCTGATATTCGTAAGCCGGAATTTATACCAAGAGTGAACAATAGATAATCCCGGCTATTTTGGCCTTTCAGATATTTTTTCATACCTTGAATTTGTTTCTTATCCCGAATAGGCTCCACAAGTTCCATTATTACTGACCTCCAATCAATGTAACATACTCTATTAATATAATGTCATAAGTTACATTGATTGTAAGTGCCTTAAAAATAATAAAATAATTAAAGGCTACCGTTGCAAGTATATCAAGCATTGGCAGCCTTTTTACATATGTAACGCAATGCAATTGTGTTACTTTTAGAGTACCATTAAGTGAAATCTTTCTGATTTGCAAATACATATTACCAGGTTCCATTTCTATTTTTTCCTATGTTTTCCTTTAATTTTCCAACAGAAAAAGAGTTTCCATGTGCAGGAAAAATACATTGAGCATTATAATCAATAATTTTTTGCCAACTTTGATAATATTGATTAAAATCTTCTAATGCAATAACACAGTATTTTGTTCCTGCAAACTGAAGCATGTTAGCAGCAGCATCACCCACAAAAGCGTTTCCATCATCAAAAATAATAGAAACTGAATCAATAGTATGACCCGGTGTCTCAATAATTGTTCCGTCTAAATCAATGCCAACATCTTTTAGTCTGGTTTCCTTTGTAATTAAAAAGTCGCTTGGCCGTACGTAATAGGGAGGAAATTTTCCATCGTTCTCCTTAGTAATATGTTTTCCGGTAGAGAGCCATATTTTTATCCGTTTTAACGATAGCGCCCACAAAAATTCGAGCCGTTTATTGATAAGCCTTTTACCATGGAATCTATCGTCTTCGCCTGCTGCTAATAATTCTTTTGCTAAATGTGACATCACTATTTGAATACTCCTGTTCTTACCTGCAATACGGTTTAAAAGCCCAGAGTGATCATCATCATGATGAGTTAATATGATGTGACTAATTTGCGAAAAATCAACCTTTACTTCATTAAGACGTTTACAAAATAATTCCCAATCAACTTCGTAACCGGTGTCCACTAATATATATTGGTCACCATTTTTAACCAAATAGCTATTAGTTACACTAAGCTTTAATGGAATAATGATCATGGAAATCTCCCCAGCTTTCGTTAAAAAGTTTACTATTGATTGGACTGAGTCCGCTTGCTATCCTGCATCTTGGCATGATACACTTTTAACTCACGCTTTAAATTCAACATATTCAACTATAATACCATCTAAATGTTTTTACAGTCATATTTATTCCTGTTGGAATTTCCTTCAAATCTCTTATAATTGTAGCACCATTCTTTAACAAAAAATCTCTGAATTCAACAATAGAGTCTACTATAAATGTTGCTTGCGTATCTTTGGATTGCCTTCAAGCTTTCCTCTGAGCCACTAATAATTAAAATATTTCCTACTTGTGCTATTTCTAATAGCAATTGAGGATGTAAAATTCTAAAATTACATTTTTCATTTAGTACCTTTTCATAAAATTCTACTGATTGCTCAATTTTATGTACATAAAATCGATTTAAGACTTGTTTTATTTTCATTCGAAATGTCCTCCTACTTTAAGTCGCATAAATCACAATATATTGTGTAGTTTTTGCTTTGAAGTTCAACTGCCGCTTACTTGCAACAATCGAAACTGTTCAACTGATTGCATTATATTTTTTACCATCGAAACCATTAATCTCTTTATTTAAACGTACTGCCAATATTACGGTTAGTAGTGTTGTTAATAAATCTGCGATCAGTTGAGTGTAAATCACTCCATCTATACCAAATATTGACGGCAATATAAAAATGACAGGAATAAAAAATATACCTTGTCTCCCCATACTTAACACTCCACCCTCTTTTGCTTTTCCCAGTGCTAAAAATAGTGATATATATATCGTTTGAAAGCCAAAGGAAATAAATATGATGCTATTGGCGATCAAAGCTTTACTGCCGATAACAATAACCGCACTATCATTGCTGAACAAAGCAATGATTGAATGTGAAAAAACTATTATCAACAATGCACTAATTCCACAAAACCAGGTAGTCCATCTAAGAGAAATCCTAACGGCTTCTTTTAATCTTTCAATATTTTTCGCGCCATAATTAAATCCGGCGAGTGGCTGAAACCCTTTTGAGTAGCCAAAAACCACATATGTCACTATGGCAAAGGCTCTGGTAACAATCCCCATGGCAGCCACAGCAGCGTCGCCAAAATTACTAGCAGCTGTATTTGTTAATCCCATTGAAGCACTCGTTAAGAGTTGATAAATCAGAAGTGGAATTCCTACTTTTACTATTTGCGAATATATTTCTTTATCAAAACCAAAATATTGAAACGCTATTTTTACATAACTTTTATTGCCCAACAAATATTGCAAATACAAAAAAGTAGTTATACTCTGAGCCACTACACTAGCAATCGCTGCTCCCTTTATTCCCCAGCCAAATGTATAAATAAAGAGCGGCTCTAAAATTACATTGACGATTGCCCCTACTATCATAGCCGTCATGCTTATTTGGGCAGCCCCTTCAGATATTGCTATATTATTCATAGTTACATTGATGATACTTAGAATGGAACCAGCAATAAATATAGAGGCAAAGTCCCTAGCATACGGCAAGATCGTTGCCGTTGCGCCAAAAGATAGTAAAACTTTATCCAAAAAGCTCAATAATATTGCTATCGTAAATATACCGATAAATAGACTACTAAAAAAAGCTGTGGAAGCCGTCCGATTTGCTTGTACAATATCCCCCTCCCCTAACAGCCGAGAAATATAAGAAGACGCTCCGCTACCAAAAGTTAACCCCACGCCAATGAGAAACATTGAAATAGGAAAAGCGATTGATACCGCTCCCATGGCGCTTGTCCCTAATCCCCCCACAAACATAGCATCAATAACATTGTAAAAAGCAGTTACCAGCATACCGATAATTACCGGCGCGCTAAACCTCAGTAACACTTTAGAAATCTTTTCCTCCGCCATCAGCTTAATCTTCTGATCTTTTTCATCCATTTCCCCATCAATCCTTTCGAGAAATCTTCACCATGTGTATAGTTGCTATACTCTTTCTTTAAAAAAATTTAACTATCCACTTCCTTTTGAAAAAGCTCCAGTTTCTTTTCTAAAGTAATCAAAGCATCTTTGAAAAACTTAACATTTTCCTCGGAAGAATCTTTGACTATTTCATTTACCATCGTATCAATTATTTTATGAAACTTTTCATGATTAATACTAGCTGTCTCACCTTTTGAAGTCAGTTTTAATACAAGTTTCGACTGATTATTTATATTTTTTTCCTTTCGGATTAACCCTTTCTTTTCAAGCTTCATTACAATCTGAGAGACCGCTCCCTTGGTTACCTTTAGCTTATTAGCCAAACCAGTTACATGTATCCCTTCATTTTGTTTTATCGCATTAATCATATGAATTTCCGAAGTAAATAACGGTACATCAGTACCGTAATAACGAGTCTTTTTATCGATTTCAAAAAACCTGTATACTACTTTTAAAAGCGAATAACTAATTCTTAACTCATGTAAATCATGCGTATTCATCATAATAAAAGCATATAGCAACTATACGCTTTTTGTCAAGGTAAACCCAGATTTGTTTTGTCGTAGCATAGCCCTAATCTTTTGTATACGAGCACTGGCTTAGAATACAAAATAAAAGTATTTCCTCAATTAACTTATTCAGAGTGAGTTAATTTTAAATAATGATTT
>Ga0316613_10002039_pt1 | contig 13336 bp, 14 predicted proteins | sample OWC_soil_day10_C_2_FD_207647 | JGI IMG/M metagenome (GOLD analysis project Ga0316613, IMG submission 207647) | Wetland soil microbial communities from Old Woman Creek delta, Ohio, United States - OWC_soil_day10_CT_b | ecosystem: Environmental > Terrestrial > Soil > Wetlands | place: USA: Ohio...
TCTCCGGAAACATGGCCCTCGAAAGAGGATCTTCTCCGGAAGATCGGGGCCCATGTGGAATACCTCGGGGTGGGGGTCGACCGGATCGACTACACGAAAGGAATCCCCGAACGCTTTCGGGCCATCGAGCGATTCTTCGAAAAGTACCCGGAATACCTGGGGAGGTTCACCTTCGTGGAGCTGGGAGCGCCGAGCCGCACCCACATCAAGAAGTACCGTGATCTGATGGTGGAGATCGAGGAGGCGGTGGAAAGGATCAACTGGCGCTTCCGGACGAAAACGTGGATGCCGATCGTCTTCCTGAAGGCGCACCATACCCACGAGGCGATCGGGCCGTATTACAAGGCGTCCGACCTCTGCATGGTCACGTCCCTGCACGACGGAATGAACCTGGTCGCCAAGGAATTCGTCGCCGCCCGGGACGACGAGGACGGCGTGCTGATCCTGAGCCAGTTCACCGGGGCTTCCCGCGAACTGAAGGAAGCCCTCATCGTCAACCCGTACGACATCGAGCAGATGGCCGACGCCATCTGCCTTGCGCTCAGGATGCCGCCCGAGGAAAGGTGCGACAGGATGGAGCGGATGCGCGCGAACGTCCGCGATCACAACATCTACCGATGGGCAGGAAGGCTGATTTCCGGACTCGCGCGGCTGCGGCTGGTCGATGAAACCTCCACGTTGGAGACCAGGTCGTGAACTGCATCCCGAGCCGACGGTCCCTCTGGGTATTCGACTTCGACGGGACCCTTTCCCCCATCGTCGCCGATCGGAACGAGGCCCGCCTTCACCGGGAATGCGAGCGGATGCTCCGGTTTCTCGCACGGCGTCCCTGGAACCGGGTCGCGGTCCTCTCCAGCCGTGCGCTGGACGACATCGTCGCGAGGGTTTCGGTTCCCGGGGTGTTCGTCGGCGGGGCCAGCGGGTTGGAATGGCAGTTCCCTGAGGGGCACCGGATCGGACCGGGCGCCGCGTCCGAATCGCTCCTCGCGGTGAACCGCCGGGCCGTTTTCCCACTCTTAATGAAAATGGCCTCCGTCCCAGGCGTCGAGATCGAGGACAAGCGGTGGTCCGTCGCGGTCCACTATCGGAACGCCTCGCCGCGTTCGATCCGCAGGAGGGCGACCCTTCTCCAGCGCTTGAGAAACCGGAAGGGCATCAAGGTATTCTTGGGTCCGGAGGCCGTGGAGGTGCAGATGTTGGGAGGTGGGGGAAAGTCCGCCGGGGTGCGCAGGTTGTGCCGGCTTGCCGTCCGGGATCCCTCCAGGGAGAGGATCGTGTACGCGGGCGACGATGAGAACGATGCCGTGGCGATCCGATGGGTCCTGTCGAACGGCGGCACCGGGATCGTCGTGGGGAACCGGATCACCGTCCCCCGGGCACGCCGCGTGGAAGGTCCCGCCGGCCTCGCGAGAGCGGTCAGGGAACTCGAGAAGATCTCCCCGGAACCGATCACGGCGAAGGCCCGGGGAGGTGCGGCATGACCCCGTTCGAAGTGAAGGATTGCGCGCTTCTCACCCGGATGAGCGGCCTCCCGCCGGCGCTCAACCTGAGGGAACTGCGGGAGCGGATCGCGGTGTGCGGTGAAAACGTCCTGTTCCACCACTTCTGCGAGACGCCGCTACGGGGAACTTTCGACAACCCCGATTACCGGAACGATTTCGCCGTCTGGTCGAAACTGTATCTCGGGGACCGCGTGCTCGGCGAGCGGCTCGGCATCCTCGACCCGTACGCGTTCCCTTCTCTCGGGGACCTTCGCGCCGCAACGCTCGAGGTGCTCGATGAGAGGCTCAGCGAACTGACCATGATTCCTTGGGCCCGCCCGGGGGACGAGTTCTTCTTCAGCGAGGCGACGACGGTGGTGTTCTCCGCCGGGATCCGGTTCACGCAACCTTCCCGGCTCGGGGCCTTCATCCGGAAGATGACCAACGGGAGCGTGTATTTTCACTTTCTGGAAGCCCGCCGCCGTCCGCCGCTTGGGAGGGACGACTTCACCGCCTGGCTGATGGAAGACGAGGAGGCGAACCGACCGTACATCCAGGCCCTCGCCTCCATCGACTTCTACTTCCACACCCTGGTACATCTGCGCCGCGAACTGGGACGTGTCCTCAACGAAGTGAAGGTCGCGAAATGAGCGCCACCCTCTCCTCGTACGAAGCGATCGTGGGTTCCGCCGTCATCCGGCAGTTGCGCCAGCTGGGGGAGAAGCTCGCGGGGACCCGGATCGTCCACGTGAACTCCACCCGCGAGGGCGGAGGGGTCGCGGAGATCCTGGAGTGGATGACCCCGTTGATGATGGAGCTGGGGCTGAAGGCGACCTGGGAAGTCATCCACGGATCCGGACGATTCTTCGAGATCACGAAGTCCATCCACAACGGTCTCCAGGGATACCCTGTTTCCATCTCCGGCAAGGACTGGAAGGTGTACGAGGACGTGAACGCCCGGAACTTCGAGCGTCTCCGCCCGATCCTCGAGGAGGCGGACATCGTCTTCATCCACGACCCCCAGCCGGCGCACCTGCTTCGCCTGTGCGAACGCCGGAAAGGGAAATGGATCTGGCGCGCCCACATCGACATCAGCCACCCCCACCATCCGGTCTGGAAAAGCTTGAGGCCCGTCGTGGAAGGATACGACGCAAGCATCTTTTCGATGCCGGAGTTCGCCCGGTCGCTACGCCACCCCCAGTTCCTGGTGCCGCCGAGCATCGACCCCTTGAGCGAGAAGAACCGGGATCTGGATCCCGGGGAGGTCGAGGAGGTCCGGGCGGAATTCGGCCTGGACCCTTCCCGCCCCCTTCTGGTCCAGATCTCCCGGTTCGACCGGTTCAAGGATCCGGTGGGCGTGGTCGCGGCGTACCGAATGGTGCGCAAGGTCGCTCCGGTCCAGCTGGTTTTGGCGGGAGGTGCGGCCACCGACGATCCGGAGGGGAAAGAGATTCTCGAAGAGGTGTTGGAGGCGGCGGGGAACGACCCGGACATCCACGTCCTTCTTCTCCCCCATGACTCCCACAAGACGGTGAACGCCCTCCAGCGCCTGGCGACGATCATCCTGCAGAAGTCGACCCGGGAGGGATTCGGGCTGACGGTGACCGAGGGAATGTGGAAGGGGAAGCCGGTCATCGGTGGCGACGTCGGCGGGATCCGCCTCCAGGTCGTGAACCACCACACGGGGTTTCTCGTGAACACCCCCGAAGGGGCCGCCCACCGGATCCGCTACCTGCTCCACCACCGGGACAGCATCGACCTGATGGGAGAGACCGCAAGGGAGTTCGTGCGGGAGAATTTCCTCCTCACGCGGCACATCCGGGAATACCTGACGCTTATGCTGGTCACCCTTCGCCCCACGCAAGGGAACGTGATCGAGGTATGACCGGGGGGATCCTTTTCCGTCGGGCCCCTACGGGGCCGATATCGCGCCGCCTCAAGTGAAGCCGGAGCCAGCGGCGCAGGCGTAACAGTACTCCCCGATCGCGATCGGGGCACCGGGTTCTGGGAGTCCACGGACCTCCGATACATGGACCTTGCGGCCGCCGGTGGGACGGTCGACGGCGAGGTTGAAATCACAGTCGTACAGGAACCCGTTCCACGAGACGGACAGGAGCGTTCGGCACATAAGGCCTTCGACCGATGCGGGGTTAAAGGCGTCCGTAAGTGTTTGCATGTACCGCTCGTAATTCCCCGTCCGCAGAAGCCACGTCCGGAAACGCCCCAGCGGTATGTTCGCGAACGTGTACAGGCGATTGAATGCGACCCCCCATTTCCGCCGCAGGTCGTCCCGGAATTTCCTCTCGGCGGACTCCTGGGGAACGGGAAGGAACGCCCCGACCGGATTGGCGACGAGGTCCAGTTCCAGCCCGCTCCCTTTCGCTCCATAGCCCGCCGCGTTCAACTTCTTCAACACGGCGATCGCGGTTTCCGTAAAGCCCGCGCCGCGCTGGGCATCGGCCTGGGACGGATTCGTCGAGGGGAGGGAAGCGACCAGGACGACGCGGTGGGAGACGCAGAGCGCGAGAAGAGACTCCCATCCGGCGCCGCTCACGGCGGAAAGGTTCGTCCGTAGCAACAACCGGGGGGCAAGCGGGGCAAGCCCGCCGACGAGAAAAGGAAGATCGGGCACCAGTTCCGGCGCTCCCCCGGTGACATCGACGACCTGGAACGGGAACCGCCGGGCGAAGGAGACGACCGCCTCCATCGTATCGCGGGACATGATCTCCCGTCTGCCCGGACCGGCCTCGAGGTGGCAATGCCGGCACCGGAGATTGCACAGGTACCCCGTGTTCACCTGGAGGGTGTGGACGCGGCTCCGGACCAGAGAGAGTCCACGACGCGCGAGGGTGCCGGCGAACGGATCGACCGGAGCCTCGTCCCTGACGCCGGTCCCGATCCCCGGCGATCTCTCCCTTCTATCCGTCACGATGCCTTCCGCCCATTCGACCCTGTCCTTTCCCTACATGGAAAGCGATTCGGCGAGCTTCCGCATCTGCACCCCATGCACGAGAGAGGCTCCACCCCGGATCGCCGCGGCGACGTGGACCGCCTCGGTCATCTCGCCGAGGTTGGAACCTTTCTCCAGGCAGGCGCGCGTGCAGGCGTCGATACAGTAGGGACACTGGACCGCGTGGCTCACAGCGAGTGCGACCAGCGCCTTCTCCCGCTCCGTGAGCTCCCCCTCCTTGAAGACTTCGGCGTAGTAGTCGAAGAACTTCTTCGCCAGTTCCGGCGCGTCCTTCCCGATCCCGCCGAACGCAGCGAGATCCGCGGGGTTGTAATACGTATCCATTCCAGACCTCCCGTTCCCCCAGGATGACCCGCGGACGCCGCCGGGTCTTTGACATTATGCCATTCTCACGGAGGCATCAGCCCGCCGGACATGCCGCACCGATGTTTCTCCCTTTTCTGGCGTCCCCCGGACAGACGATATCTTCCAAGCGCTTCCTTCCTGCAGGGGACAATCCGAGCCCGTCGAGCTCCCGCCGAAGCGAGTCGCACGTCCCGTTCCCAGCGACGTACCCGTTGACGCGCGTGACGGCTCTGGAGGCGAGGAAATCGCGGAACGACGGGTACATCGCCTCGTACTCCTTCATGAGGTCCGACCGGCCCCGGAGCATATACTTCTGGTGGTACTCCTCGGCGAGGTAAAACCTGGAGGCCGGCAGGATCTCCGTCTCTATCCTTCCGTTTCTCCGGACGGCCTCGCGGCTCCTCGACCCGATCGCCAGCATTTTCTGCTCGTCGCTGCGGGTAAAGATCGCGGACATGTATTGGCGCTTCCGGGTACGCTCCCGCGGATCATGGCTTGCCCAGAAGACATCGAGCAATTCACCGTAGGAGATCACGGACGGATCGAAGTCCACCTCGACCGTCTCGATGTGGTCCCCTAGATTGTGATACGTGGGGTTCTCCGTCGATCCCCCCATGTACCCGACGCGGGTGCGGAGAACGCCGGCGAGACTCCCGAACCGGGAGTCCGGACCCCAGAATCAGCCCAAGGCGAAGGTCGCCGTCTCCGTCACTCCAGGCAGGGAGGCATCGATCGGCGGTATCGCCGCGGATCGAGGCGCCGTCCCGCCCTCCGTCTTCCTTGTCATCGCCGTCCCCTCCGATCCCGGTGAAAGAATTCCCGTGCTGTCCCCTGGGAGCGGGGCCAGGAAGTACGCCGCGACAAACCCCACAGCGATCATTCCGGAAAGGAGCGTCCATGGACCACCCCGGAAAGAAAGCGACGTCCTCTTCATCGGGGCACCCTCCCCATTATCCTGGTGGCGCGCGTTTCTGCCTCCTTCCCCTCGGTCGTGGCACGGCTCGAATCCTTACATTTCCTGCCGTAAAAAGTTGTCCCGACCCGAACGGCGCGGCGGTTCAGGGACCTCCCACGATGCCCCGTATCGCCGCCACGATCTCCGCCGGCTCCATCCGGACGGTGTAATCCGGGTCCGCCTCCCCCGCCCGGACGAACCCGCCCCGATCCAGCACGTAGGTCGCCGGAACGGGAAGCTCCCACCGTCCCGCGCCGTTGTGCTTTTCCAGGTTCAAGCCGAACTTTTCCAGATAAAGCGTCTTGACCTCCCCGGGCACGGCGAACCAGAGGCGATAGTTCTTGAGCACCTCGCTCGTCGCGTCGCTCAGGATGTCGATGGGGATCGCGTGCTTCTCCGCCATCGTCAGCGTGTTGTCGGGACGTTCCGGGCTGATGGCCATCAGGTCCGCGCCGAACGACCGGATCGTGCGCAGTTCCTTCGCCAGAGCTGCCAGCTCCAGATTGCAGTACGGTCACCAGACCCCACGGTAGAAGCTGAGGACCACCGGGCCCCGGGCCAACCGTTCGGAAAGCGTCGTCATCTCGCCCCGTTGGTTCGGAAGCGTGAAGTCCGGCGCGCGCTCACCGATCCGCAGGCCGGCGGCTCCCGATGCCCTCACGTCCTCGATCCCCCGGCGGAGGATCGCCGTGATCTCCGGGGGCCGTTTCCTTGACGCGTCGAACTCCTTGAGCCGCTCCTTGAGTGACATATCCATTCCCCCCGATCACGTTTTTCCGAGGCACCGGATGACCAGCGCGGTCCACCCCGTCTGGTGGCTCGCACCGAGTCCTTTCCCCGTGTCCCCGTGGAAATACTCGTGGAAGAGCAGCAGATCACGCCAGCCCGGATCCCCTGCGAACAGCGGAACTCCAGTGTGACACGGGCGTGCACCGCCCGGACCGGGCAAAAAGATCCCTGCCAGGCGTCCGTAGAGTTCCTTCGCCACCGAGGCGAGATCCATCCACTGCCCCGACCCGGTCGGGCACTCCACCCGAAGGGTCTCCCCGTAGAAGCGGTGGTACCTCTCCAGGGCTTCCACGAGAAGGTAGTTCACGGGGAACCAGATCGGCCCCCGCCAGTTGGAGTTTCCCCCGAAATATCCCTTGTCCGATTCGCCCGGGACGTACGCGACCCGGTGTTCCTTGTCGCCGAGCCGGAACACGTAGGGACGGTCCCGGTGGAAGCGGGACACGGAGCGGATCCCGAACGGCGAGAGGAACTCGCTCTCGTCCAGCAGGTAGCGGAGGACCCGGACGAGCCGCTCCGCCGACGGGATGGCGAGGAGATGATGCCCCCGGCCCCCCTCCGTCCCCGGCGGCTCCATCCAGGCGACCGTCCGTGCCAGGTCCTTCCGGTTCTCGAGGAACCAACGCATCCGCTTCCGGAACCCCGGCAGCCGATCGACGACCTCGTCCGGAAGGATCTCGACCGCGATCAGCGGCAGAAGACCGACCAGCGACCGGACCCGAAGCGGAACGGATCGCCCGTCGACGTGGAGATGATCGTAATAGATCCCGTCCTCCTCGTCCCAGAGCCCGGTCCCGCCGAGCGTGTTAATGGCGTCGGCGATGGCGATGAAATGCTCGAAGAACTTGGACGCAACGTCCTCGTAGGACGGATCCTCCGCGGCGAGCTCCAGCGCCATGGACAGCATGGTGGTGCAGTAGAAAGCCATCCAGGCGGTGCCGTCGGCCTGTTCCAGGTACCCGCCGGCAGGCAGCGGTTTCGACCGGTCGAAGACCCCGATGTTGTCGAGCCCGAGGAATCCCCCGGAGAAGACGTGGTTTCCGTGGAGATCCTTCCGGTTCACCCACCAGGTGAAGTTGAGGAGCAGCTTCTGGAAGACCCGGGAGAGGAACAGCCGGTCGCGTCCGCCGCGGGGGCCCGCGATCTTGTAGACCCGCCAGGCGGCCCAGGCGTGGACGGCCGGGTTGACGTCCGAGAAGGCGAACTCGTACGCCGGGATCTGCCCGTTGGGATGCATGTACCACTCGCGGAGGAAGAGGAGGAGCTGTTCCCTGGCGAAAAAAGGATCGACCTCCGCGAAGGGGATCATGTGGAAGGCCAGGTCCCACGCCGCGTACCATGGGTACTCCCACTTGTCCGGCATGGAGATGACGTCCCGGTTGTAGAGATGGGTCCAGTCGCGGTTCCTGCCGTGCCTGCGGCTCGCGGGGGGCGACGGAAGGGCAGGGTCCCCCTCGAGCCAATCCCTGACGGAGAAGTGGTAGAACTGTTTCGACCAGAGGAGCCCGGCGTACCCCTGCCGCGCGATGCGGCGCTCCTCCTCGGACAGGCGCTCCGGGAGGAGGGCGGAATAGTAGTCGTCTGCCTCCCGGATCCGATCCGCGAACACCCGGTCGAACCCGCCCCCGAACGGTTCCTTCGGAGCCTCGTCCTCCGCGGACAGGCGAAGGCGGAGGGTGATCCCGGCGCCCGCGGGGACCTCCAGCCGATACAGCGCGCACGCCTTCGTGCCCGTGCTCTCAGGGTTGACCGCGTCGCTTCGGCCCTGGACGACGTACTCGTGGAAGGCGTCCTTGACGTAGGGCGCGACGTTGGGCGCGTCGAACAGTTTCCTCGCGTTCGTCTCGTTCTCCGTGAACAGGAACCCGGGAAGCACCCCTCCCGGTCCGGAGTCGGCGGCAAGACGGAACCGGCTGAGGGAGGCGTGCTCCGCGAGGAGCGACCCTTCGGCGGTTTGACCGATCCGCGGTTTCGGCCAGTACCCTTCCCCCGTGCGCCCCCAGGACCAGGTGTTCCGGAACCAGAGGGTCGGCAGGACGTCCAGAGGAGACGCATCGGGCCCGCGGTTGGCCACGGTCACCCGGATCAGGATGTCGTTCGACGAGGCTTTCGCGTATTCGACGATGACGTCGAAATATCTCCCGCCGTCGAAGACGCCGGTGTCCCACAGCTCGAATTCCGGATCGATCTTCGATCGCCTGCGGTTCTCCGCGACCAGGAGGGCGTACGGGAACGCCGCCTGGGGATATTTGTAAAGGGCCTTCATGTAGGAGTGGGTGGGCGTCGAGTCGAGGTAGAAGTACACCTCCTTGACGTCCTCCCCGTGATTCCCTTCGGGACCGGTCAGGCCGAAGAGACGCTCCTTGAGGATCGGGTCCCGCCCGTTCCAGAACGCCAGGGAGAAGCAGAGGCGCCCTTCCCGGTCGGTGATCCCCAGCAGGCCGTCCTCTCCCCAACGGTACGCCCGGCTCCTCGCATGCTCGTGCGGAAAGTAGTGCCAGGAGGATCCGTCGGGGGAGTAATCCTCCCGGACGGTTCCCCATTGCCGCTCGGAGAGGTACGGCCCCCACCGTTTCCAGTTCTTCGTTCGCCCCGCGTCCTCGACCAGGCGGATCCCCTCGGGAAGATCCATCCTCACGCCGCCCACTTGAGCCACCAGGCGAGCAGCTTTCGGACGAAGGGCGTCAAGCGCGTCCGGTTGTACAGGTCGCCGGCCTGCTTGATGGCTTCTGCCTGGGTCGGATACGAGTGGATGACGCCGCCGAGTGCGCCCAGGCCGATCCCCCCAACCATCGCAAGGGAAATCTCGTTGATCATCTCCCCCGCATGGCGCGCCACGATGGTCGCTCCGAGGATCTTGTCGGTCCCCTTGCGGACGTGGACCTTGACGAATCCTTCCTCTTCACCGTCGGTGATCGCACGGTCCACCTCCTTCATCTCCCGGACGAAGGTGTCCACCGGGATCCCCCGCTCCCGCGCGTCCCGCTCGTACATCCCGACGTGGGCGATCTCCGGGTCGGTGTAGGTGCACCACGGGATCGTGAGGGCGCTATAGCGCTTCCTCCCCCGGAAGAGGGCGTTCTGGATCACGATGCGCGCCGCGGCGTCCGCGGTGTGGGTGTACTTGTGCGCCTGGCAGACGTCGCCCGCCGCGTAGATGCGGGGGTTGGCGGTCCGGAGAAAATCGTCGACCTCGACCCCCTTCCGCAGGTCGTACGCGACCCCCACCCCCTCAAGGTTCAGCCCCTCGACGTTGGGCGCGCGCCCGGCGCCGATCAGGATCTCGTCCGCGGTGACCACGTCCTCGAATCCGTCGGCCCGCTGGAGATGAATCCGCTTCTCCTTTCCGGCGACGGTGACCCGCTTCACCACGGTGTTCAGCCGAACGTCGATCCCGTCCCGCAGAAACGCGCCGGACACGATCGCGGCCGCGTCCGGGTCCTCCCGGGTCAGGAACTGGGGGGCCCGCTCGATAATCGTCACCTCGGAGCCGAACCGCCGGAAGGCTTGCGCCATCTCGCAACCGATCGGTCCCGCTCCGAACACCAGGAGTCGCCCCGGAAGCTCGGTCAGGGAGAAGACGGTTTCGTTCGTCAGGAAGCCGGCGTCGCGGAGTCCCTCGACGGGGGGCACGGCGGCGCGCGCTCCCGTGGCGATCACCGCCTTCGAGAAGCGGAGCCTCTTCCCGCCCACCTCCACGGCGTCCGGGCCGGCGAACCGCGCCTCTCCAAGGAAGACGTCCACTCCCAGCGAGGAGAAGCGCCGGACCGAGTCGTGGCCGCTGATGCGCGCCCGGAGGCGCCGCATGCGCTCCATCACGCCCGGGAAGTCCGCTCCGTATCCTGCCGGGGCGTTCACCCCGAACCGGCCGGCCTCCTTGATATCGAAGACGACGCGGGAGGAGCGGATGAGACACTTCGACGGGACGCAACCGACATTGAGACAGTCGCCGCCGAGCAGGTGCCGCTCCACCAACGCCACCCTCGCGCCGATCCCCGCCGCTCCGGCGGCGGTCACGAGCCCCGCGGTGCCGGCGCCCAGGACCACCATGTGGTAGCCTTCCGCGGGCTCCGGGTTTTTCCGGTCGGGAGGATGGACATTGGCGACGAGCTCTTCGTTGTACCGGTCTTCGGGAAGCACCCTTCCCATGGCGTGAACGGGCTCCTGCCTCTCGTTCATGGTCTTATTCCCCTTTTATCTTCTTGACGATCCTGGGGATGAAGAAGGAGAAGACGAAGAGGGCCACGGAGAAGAACACCTTTAGGGAAAGAAGGCCCCTCCAGTCGCCGCTCGCCCAGACGTCCCGGACGGTGCCCACGAAAAAGGTGAAGATGAAGACCCCGACGATGATGCCGAGGGCGGTTCCGAAGAAGTAGTCCCGGAAGCGCACCCGGGTGAGACCCATGCCGAAATTCATGGGGGTGAAGGGAAAATAGACCAGCCGCAGGTAGAACGTCGTGGCGAACCCGTTCCGTTCGATCGCCTCGTCGTACTTCTTCAACCGGTCGCCGACCAGGGATGCGGCAAGATCCCGCCCGAGCGTGCGACCGATCCAGAAGGCGGCGCTGGCGCCCAGCATGGCGCCTATCCAGACATAGAAGAAACCGTGATACGGGCCGAAGATGGCGGCGCCCAGCGTCGTCAGCAGGGTGCCCGGAACGAACAGGCAGACCCCGGCGGCGTACACCAGGGCGAAGATCACCGGACCCCAGATGCCGGCCATCTCCAGGAAACGCCCCAGCCCGGCCGGGGTAAGGTACCTTTGAAGGGGAGTGAAGCGCACCACGGCCACGGCCGCAAGGAGAAAGGCCGCGAGGAGGAGGCCCTTTACGAGGGGGCGCTTGCCCGTCCTGGAAGGTTCCTGCCGCCCGGAATCCTCCCCCTTGTTCCGGGGGGAACCTTCCATGTGAAATGGTGCGGGTGCTGCCCCCACGGTGTCGCCCCCCGATACGTTTCAATACAACGACAGCGACCCTCCTGCCGCCGCATTCGCGCAGCCCGTCTCTACATGCTTGTTTTACCTACGACTCCTATTCCGGGTTCGAGTTTCTCCATCTTTCGTTTTCCCCCGTGCAGGTTCAGCGTGGCGAAGGCGCGACGGCATGGTCCGAAAAATACCGTTTCCAGGGGCCGCAGCCGTCGATGAACGGCTGCAGGAGCGCTCTTTCCCCCTGGACCGTGTGCATCAGGTCGTGCCCCGCCCACTGGTGGATCATCTCCCCGAGGGTCACCATCCCCAACTCCTGGTGCCGCGCCGTCCGGTTCAGATCGCCCTCCCCGACCTTCGAGAGCAGCGCCAGGCTCTCGGCCCGCAACCGGGCGAACTCCCTTGCCGATTCGATCGGGGTGGTCTCTCCCCGCGATCCTCCCCCCTCCTTCTCCGGGTTGAACGCCGGGAAATTCTCCCCCCGCAACAGATGGCCGATACGCGGCGGGAAGACCGCTCTCTCCGTGTCGACGATGTGCCGTAAACAGTCGAACGCCGACCACTCCTTCGGCGCCGGTTCCCTTCGAAACAGCTCGGGCGGCAATTTCTCGGCCAACTGGATCCACCGCTGCGGCGTCGTCTCGAGCACGGGAAGGACCAAGCGAAACAGGGGTATCATGATTTCTCCTCGAATGAATTTCGGCCCTCCGGTATCCCGGTGGGTACCGACCGGCCTTGTTCCGTCCAGACCGCGGAAGCCGCGCCAAGTCCTTCGGCCGGGATCCGGCCCCACACCCTTACTTTGCCCCCTTCACCGCGTGCCCGCCGAACTGGTTCCGCATCGCGGCTAGGAGCTTGTCCGCGAACGGCGACTCCTCGCGGGACCGGAAGCGGTTCTGCAGGGCCATCGTGATGACGGGGAGGGAGACCCCCGTCTCGATCGCCTCGATCGCCGTCCATCGTCCCTCGCCGGAATCGGGCACGTACGCCGCGATCCCGTCCAGGCCGGGGTTCTTCGCCAACGCGTCGGCCGTCAGGTCCAGGAGCCAGGAACGGACCACGCTGCCGTGCCGCCAGATCTCGGCGATCCTGCCAAGGTCCAGGCCGAACTCCTCTTTTCGCTTCATCAGTTCGAACCCTTCCGCGTACGCCTGCATCAGCCCGTATTCGATCCCGTTGTGGACCATCTTGACGAAGTGCCCGGCCCCGCTGGGACCGACGCGGCCCCATCCCTTGTCGCTCGCCGGAGCCAGCGCCTCCAGGATCGGCGCAAGCCGCTTCACCACCGCCTCCTCCCCGCCGACCATCATGCTGTACCCCTCGGACAGCCCCCACACGCCGCCGCTGGTCCCGACATCGACGAAATGCAGTCCCTTCTCCCTGAGCGCGGCGGCCCGCCGTATCGTATCCTTGTAGTTGCTGTTCCCCCCGTCGACGACGATATCCCCCAGGGACAGGCGTTCCGCCAGTGCCGCGATGGTGTCCTCGGTCGGTTTCCCCGAGGGGACCATCACCCAGACGGCGCGCGGAGCGGAATGTTTTCCCACCACTTCCTCCAGGGTGCGGGCTCCGGTCGCTCCCCCCGCTTCGGCGGTGCGGACCGCCTCCTCCTTCATGTCGAACGCAACGACGCGGTGGCCTTTCCCCAGAAGGCGGGTCGCCATGTTCGCGCCCATCTTTCCCAACCCGATCATCGCGATCTCCATCGTCGCTTTCTCCTTTTCGGCGGATGTTGCACCCACGGGAATACGCGGTGCGGCCTTGCGCCTGTCTCCTTCCGCACATTGTCTCCGAAGGTAGCCGCGCGATCCACGCCTCGATCCCGCGCGGGAGTTTCCAACGTTCAGGTTATACCTTTCCTTGTCCCC
>Ga0316613_10002041_pt1 | contig 13335 bp, 18 predicted proteins | sample OWC_soil_day10_C_2_FD_207647 | JGI IMG/M metagenome (GOLD analysis project Ga0316613, IMG submission 207647) | Wetland soil microbial communities from Old Woman Creek delta, Ohio, United States - OWC_soil_day10_CT_b | ecosystem: Environmental > Terrestrial > Soil > Wetlands | place: USA: Ohio...
AAGGAAAATGAACTGGAGGAATTTAAGTGGACTGTCAGGCAGTACATAAAAGCGGGAAAAGAAAACGCTGTTGATGAGCGCTGGTTAAAACAACTAGAAAATGCCTCTGCAAAGTATCATATTTCCTATCTGGAAGCCATGAAGATGCAGATCGAGCAGCATGCCGAACTTCTATTTACAGCTTATGACGGCAGCGTGTCAGAGTTTCTTCATAATGTTTATTCTGATAATTATTACCACACTGCTTTTGAGATCGCCAAGGGGACAGGAGTGGGAAGTAATCTTACTCGCCTGGATCCAAAGAAAATTGACATTATCATTCAAAAGCCCTGGGCGCAGGACGGGACTTCTTTTTCTGACCGGATATGGGGGAACAAAGAAAAGCTTGTCAGTAAACTTCATACCGAACTGTCCCAGAGCATAATACGAGGGTCGGACCCAAGAAAGGCAATCACCAATCTTGCAAGAGAGATGGAGGTAAGCCGAAGTCAGGCAGGGCGCCTGATCATGACAGAATCTGCGGCCATTGCTTCCGCTTCACAAAAGGACTGTTTTGGCGAGCTTGGAGTAGAGCAATATCAAATTCTTGCCACTCTGGATACCCGTACTTCAGATATATGCCGGGATATGGACGGGAAAGTTTTTTTAATGAATGATTATGAGGTGGGAATTACAGCCCCGCCCTTTCACCCATATTGCAGGACTACTACAATACCCTATTTTGATGATGAATTTTCAGCTGTGGAGAAAAGGGCTGCCAGGGATCCGGTTACAGGTAAAACTATGGAAGTGCCTTCCAGCATAACTTATAAGCAATGGCATAAGCAGTTTGTAGTTACTACAGGTCAGCAATAGCAGACTGTATTTTTACATTCAATCGTTGCGACGGTCGCAACAGAAAGGAGATGGAATGCATTGGTTAAGAGAAGATCCGTTAAAGTAGTATAAAACTGTTATCATAAGGCGCGCAGGCATTCCTGGGCGTTATTTTATTGCAAAGAAAGGATGATTTTATGAAAAAAGAAGAGTTTATTGCACTTGGTATTAGTGAGGAGCAGGCAGTAAAGGCGGCAGAAGCTTCTAAGAAGGAGCTTGAGACCTATGTACCAAAAGCCGACTACGATGCAGCCAATCAGGCAAAGGGGCAGCTGGAAAAGGATATCAAGGACCGGGATAAACAGCTGGAAACCTTGAAGAAAAACAGCGGTGACAATGCAGAGTTACAAAAACAGATTGAAACCCTGCAGGCAGAAAACAAAGCTACGAAAGAAAAGAATGATGCGGATATGAAGGAACTTAAACTTTCCACTGCCATCAAAGTGGCTCTTGCCGGTTCCGTTCATGATGTGGATATTGTCACGGGTCTTGTGGATAAAACCAAATTAATTATGGCCGATGATGGAAAAATCTCCGGACTGGACGAACAGATCAAGTCCATTAAGGAATCAAAGGCATTCCTGTTTAAAGAATCCGACCCGGGAAAGGGAGGTGGATCCAAAAGAGAGACAGGTGCAGGAGGCTATAATCCCAAGGCCGGAAGCACAAATGAAAACGGTTATGGAAAAGGTATTGCAGAAGCCTTGAACAAGTCAACAGAAGCTGCAGAGAATCCTTATGCAAAAGCATGGGGCTGATATTAAAGGAAAGTGAGGAAATAAAATGTATTTAGCTAAGAAAACATTTGGTAACACTCCAGAGTTTTTAAAAAGTGAGAAGTACCAGAACATCAGCTGTACGGTGAGTGATACCGGTATTACTGCTGATAACTATGGAAAGAAATTTGTCCTGGCCGGCACATTGCTGGACAAGGATGGAAACGTTGTAAAAGTGGCAAGGAGCGGGGCCTCCGGTTCTTACACCTATGCATTATCGACAACACCCGCAGGTATTCTTTTTAATACTGTAGAAGTCACTCACGGACCACAGCCGGGAGCTCTTACAATTGATGGATCCATTGAGGCGGAGCGCCTGCAGGGAAATTATATTGTGGAAGCCATACAGCAGCTAATTGTAAAAATGCCGTTCATTAAATTCTTTGTTGATGGACAGTTACAGATTAAGGAGGATTAAGCGATGCCAAGAGTAGAAGAATTATTAACACCCAGGGATCTGATTGACTACACAAAGGAGCGTTCTCAGGAGCCCTATATGGGAGAGTATTTATTCCCGGAAGATAAGAAAGAAGCTCTGGAAATTGATATGGTAAAGGGTGCAAGTAACCTGCCGGTATCTGCAAAGGTCCACGCTTTTGATACGGAGGCAGAGATCGGATCCAGAGAGGGGGCTGAGGTATTTACACAGGATCTTGCTCTGATTAAGAAGAAAATCAAGATTCCGGAGAAAACCATCATTGCACTGGAAAGTCCCAGAAATGATCGGGAAGAAGAGGATATGATTAAGAACATTTTCCGTGATGTTGATAACCTGGTTGCCTCTGTACGCACCCGTGTAGAATGCATGAGAATGGAAGCACTCTCCACTGGTAAGATCGTTATTAATGAAAATGGAGTGAAAGCCTCTATTGATTATGGAATGCCTGCAGAACATAAAACCAGTAAGACCTGGCTTTCCGGAAGCGCCACAATTTTGGAAGACATGGAGCAGATGGTTGAAACCATTGTGGACGACACAGGTTTTACCCCGGTAAGAGCCTTGACCTCCAAGAAAAATTTAAGTGCCATCCTGCGCGATGAAAGGATACGGGCGGCAGTATACGGTGTAAACAGTTCTAAACTCTTAACCGTGGCAGAGTTAAATGCATTCCTTGCACAGCAGAAGCTTCCCCAGATTGCGATTTATGATAAAAAGTACCGGGTTCAGGATTCAAAAGGCAAATACACTGCTAAACGCTTCCTCCCTGAAAATGCCTTTATTATGATGCCAGAAGGTAAAATGGGGGATACGTTCTATGGTGTGACTGCGGAGGAGCTGGAACTTAGAAGAAATTCTGATGTTGAGATTTCCGAAGTAGGTAAGATCATTGTCTGCCAGTACAATACCATTGATCCGGTGGCAAAGTGGATTAAAGCCGTAGCAACAGCACTGCCTTCCTTCCCTTATGCAGACCAGGTATTTGTGGCGACTATTTCATAAGGAGACGCCTATGGAACTGGGAAAATTAAAAGACTTGCTGGGGATATCTAAAGAAGATGCCTCCCAGGATCCCCAGCTTACATTTATCTTGGAAGATGTGGAGGAAATGGTAAAGAACCACTGTCATATCCGAAGCGTACCAGCCGGGCTCGTAAATACCTGTTATCGCATGGCGGTAGATCTCTATCGTCATGAAAGGCTGGGAGAAGAGTCTGCACCAGTTACGGTCTCATCTATTTCAGAGGGGGATACTAAAACCAGTTTTTCCAGCGCGGCCGGTGTTCTGCAAGGAAGTATTTTAAAGAATTACAAAGCCCAGTTAAACCGATACCGGAAAACGGGGTGATAATAATTGCTTACTAACACAATGAAGCAGGCTGCAAAGATGCACCGAAAAGCCATTGAAGCCACTTATGATGGAATATGCAATATCTATGAAAAACAACCCTACAAGGATCCGGACACAAAGGTGACTATTCAGAAAGTTATGAAAGTGGTGGAAGAACAGCCCTGTCATTTGTCCTTTACAAGTATTCCTGCTACTGACGACACAAACACTGTTTCTAAGCTTCGCCAGGTCATAAAGTTATTTCTCGCGCCGGAGATTATTGTACTTCCTGGAAGCAAAATAGAAGTCACACAGGCCGGTCGCACCGAGTTTTATTCAGGAAGTGGTCAGCCTGCAGTGTATGGCAGTCACCAGGAGATTGTTCTGGGGTTATGGAAGGAGAATACATAATGTCCGGTGGAAAGTTTGATTTTAGAGAGCTCAAACAACTTCAAAAGCAGCTCGAACAGTTAGAAAAGGACAAAGATAAATTCTGTGAAGATTGCGCCCGGTATCTGGCAGCCCGTCTGCTTGCTAAAGTGATAAAAAGAACTCCCAGTGATACCGGTAATTTAAGAAGAGGCTGGACAGCACAGGGAAGCGGATCAGGATCAGAGGGGTTAAAAACTAGAGGGGCTTCCCAGTACGTAGATACTCTTAAGGTAAATCATTATGGTGATACTTACGTGGTTGAAATAATCAATCCGGTTGAGTATGCCACCTACGTAGAATATGGCCATAGAACGGCCAGCCACAAAGGCTGGGTACCGGGTAGGTTTATGCTGACAATTTCAGAACGGGAACTTGAGCAACAGGCTCCCAAAATGATTGAAAAGCGGATATCTGATTATTTAAAGGGGGTATTTCGTGTATAACGAGATTATGGACGCAGTCACAAGAAAGCTGGATACACTCTTTCCGGAAATGACCGTTTATACCAGTAAAGTGGAGCAGGGGCTTAAAGAGCCCTGTTTTTTTGTTGGATTTTTGGATCCATCAGAAAAACCTCTGCTTGGAACAAGATATTTTCGAAGTACCGGTATTTACATTCAATATCTGCCGGAAGAGGGGGAGCAGCGGACCAGAGAGTTGAACAGCGTGCTGGGAGTATTGATGGAATCCATGGAATACCTTTCACTTGCAGATGGAACCCTGATACGTGGTACAAAGCGGAGTGGTGAATTTAAGGAGAAAGTACTGACTTTCTTTGTAAATTATGACCGTTTTGGGCGAAGAACCGGTAAAGATATGGAATCAATGAACCAGATAACAATGAATTGAAAGGAGTAATATATGGCAGAAAAAGTATTAAAAAATACCAAGCAGAAAGAACCGGTGCGGTATACAAAGACTCAGCTGGCCAGTGCCAAAAGGTACCAGGGAAAGAAAGATCTGATTACAGCTCTGTTAGAAGAGGGGAAGTCCTACACCACTGAGGAAGCGGATCAACTTCTCGACGTATTTTTGAAAGGTAAGGTGGGTGCATGTTAGGCGGTGGAAGTTTCACAGTACAAAATAAGGTCCTCCCTGGTGCGTATATTAATTTTGTCAGCGCAGCTTCAACGGGAGCTTCCATAGGCGAGAGAGGTGTAGCAGCCATTCCAATGGTGCTTGATTGGGGACCTGAAAAAGAAGTTTTCCAGATGACTGCAGAAGAATTTCCGGAAAAAAGCCTTAATGTATTTGGCTATGCTTATGAAGATGTATCAATGCTCCCGGTCAGAGAATTGTTTAGAAATCTGACTAAAGGTGTTTTTTATCGGTTAAATACCGGCGTTAAAGCCTCCAATGACTACGGAACCGCTGTTTATGGTGGTACCCGGGGAAACAGTCTCCAAACAGTGATTGCAAAGAATATTGATGATGAAACCAAGTTTGATGTGAGGACAATGTTTGCTGGGAAGGAAATAGATTCCCAAACAGTAACAGGTGCCAGCGCATTAAAGGATAATGATTATGTGACATTCAAGAAAAATGCAACACTTGCAGAAACCGCCGGAATGCCATTTTCAGGAGGAACAAACGGGGAGGCAATAGCTGGGGAGGATTATGCAAACTTTCTTGCAAAGATGGAGAATTACACCTATCAGGTTCTGTGCTGCCCGTCTGTAGATGAAAACGTAAAGTCTCTTTTTGCTTCATTTACCAAACGTATGAGGGAAGAGAACGGGATCAAGTTTCAGACTGTCTTATATCGGTATACCAAAGCGGATTATGAAGGAATTATTTCTGTGGAGAATGAAGCGCAGGAATTGGAGCCCGGACTGGTTTACTGGACAGCCGGAGCAGAAGCGGCTTGCGCTATTAATAAGACCTTGGAAAACAGGACTTATGATGGGGAATATACCGTAAAAACGGAATTCAGCCAGTTTCAGTTAAAAGAGGGAGTACAGTCAGGTAAATTCCTTTTTCATAAGGTGGGCAGTGATATCCGTGTCCTGATGGACATTAATACTTTGGTAACTTTCACAGAAGAAAAGGGAGAGGATTTTTCCAGTAACCAAACGGTCCGCGTGTTGGATCAGATCGGTAATGATATTGCGTCCCTGTTCAATACGAGATATCTTGGGACGATCCCCAACGATTATGCAGGAAGGGTAAGCCTGTGGAATGATATTGTTACTTATGGAAAGCAGCTGACCACACTCCGAGCCATTGAAGCTATAAGCGCTGATTCCATCACTGTAGATAAGGGATCCAGCAAACGTTCTGTTGTGGTAAATTTCCCGGTGGAGCCCATTAACTGCATGAGCCAGCTTTATATGACTGTGGTTGTATCATAGAAGGGAGTAAAAGAATATGAATCAAAACACCATGAATGCCTGGGATGCCATAAGTGCAACTCAGGCAGAGTGCTATATTACAATCGGGAGCAGCCGGTATAATTTCATGCAGGCTCTTAACCTGGAAGCTAAGATCGAGAAGACAAAAACCGAAGTCCCCATCTTAGGAAGGACTATGAAGGGAAATAAAACAGTTGGATCCAAGGGAAGCGGATCTGCAACGTTTCATTACAACACCAGTATTTTCAGGGAACTTTTATATCAGTTTCAGGAAACAGGAAAAGATGTCTATTTTGATATACAGATAATCAATGAGGATCCCACCTCCAGTGTAGGTCGGCAGACTGTAATCTTAAAAAACTGCAACCTTGATGGAGGAATCATTGCAAAGTTTGATGCCGATGCAGACTATCTGGAAGATGAGTTTGATTTCACATTTGAAAGCTGGGAAATGCCAGAGAAGTTCAGCAATCTTGCAGGAATGCAGTAATACGAGAAAAGAGAGGATAAATAACTATGGGAGATTTAAGTTGCTTTTTAAGCCAAAATGCTGTGGCCGTTGAGAACATGAAATATGCAGCATCAAAGAGATTCATGGATAAAGAAAAGAAACCGGTGGAATGGGAAATTAAGTGTATTACCCCGGAGCAGGATGAGCTGATTAAAAAGGAGTGCATAAAAAGAAAGCCGATTCCAGGTAAAAGAGGTGCATACATGCCGGAAACCGACTACAACCAGTATGTAGGTAAGCTTGCCGTTGCATGTACGGTGTTTCCTGATCTCAGCAATAAAGAGCTTCAGGATTCCTATCAGGTAATGGGAGCAGAAGCTTTACTTAAAAAAATGCTTACACCTGGGGAATATCAGGATTATCTGGCTAAGGTGCAGGAGGTTAATGGCTTTGATGTCGCGCTTGATGACCTGGTGGAAGAAGCAAAAAACTGATAGAGGGAGGCGATATGGAAGCAAACATTGCTTACTATTGTCTCCACAAGCTTCATAAATGGCCCCATGAGTTTCTGGGACTCTCCCGCTATGAAAAGGCTGTTGTCATTGCTGCAATAGAAATGAAAATGAAAAATGATAAGATTGAGGCTGCCAGAGCCAAAAGGAAAAGGGGGTAGAAAGGATTGGCAGGTTTACAGACTTCCATTCAGTTACAAGATCGTATGTCAGTTGTATTAAACAATATTACCCAGTCAATGTCCATCATGCTCTCAACCTTTGAACAGGCTCAGACAGCGACAGATGCCGGTCTTAATGCGGCTTCCTTTGATGCAGCGAGACAGGGGATTGCAGAAGCCTCTGCTGAAATGGTGCGTTATCGGGAGGAGATTGAAAGAGCTGCTGCAACTCCTCCGCCATCTCCCCCGGAACCAACCTGGAGCAGTGCATCAATGCCAAATGTTTTTATGAGTACTGGTGCGGACCGGTTTCAGGAAGAATTTCAGGCTGCAGATCAAATGGCAAGACAATTATATGAAAGCCAGAAAGCGATATCTGCGCAGGCAAGAAGTATGAGGGTAACACCTCCCGGTATGTTAAACGACATGGCGGCTACGGAAAATAGAATGCAGGCGTTGACCTTACGGGTTCAGAAGTTAAATCAGATCCCAGTAAATTTAAGGACGGATCAGACCAACATGGAACTGGAATCGCTTCGGGGAAAGCTTAGCCAGGCGGTGTCAGTTCAGAAAACACTGAATCAGGCCATGGGGAAGATGGATATCAGTACGGCCAATGCAGCCTATCAACAGCTGAATTCTGTCATGGACGCTGCGGAGCGTAATATCAGAGACAACTTAAATGCTCAGAACCAGTTTAACAACTCAGTTAAGGCAGGGACCAATGCGGCAACGGGTTTATTGGGAAAGTTAAAAAGCGTTATGCTTAGTGCAGGTCTGGCATTCAGTGCCACAAAGGTTATTGACCTTGCAGATACATATACTCAAACCACGGCAAGACTCAATATGATGAATGATGGCTTACAGACCACAGCGGAACTGCAGGATAAGATTTTTGCATCAGCACAGCGGTCAAGAGCTTCTTATCAGGCCACTGCTGATACGGTATCCAAATTAGGACTGAGAGCCAAGGACGCGTTTAGTTCTAATGCAGAAACAATTCAGTTTGCCGAGAATTTGAATAAATTATTTGTCATATCCGGAGCCAGTCAGCAGGAAACTGCATCCGCATCTCTGCAGCTGACACAGGCATTAGGATCCGGAGTTCTGCGGGGTGAGGAGTTAAACGCAGTATTTGAAGCTGCTCCAAATGTAATCCAGACCATAGCGGATTATCTTGATGTTCCAATTGGTAAAATTAGAAGCATGGCTTCTGATGGTGAGATCACAGCAGACATTGTAAAAAAAGCCTTGCTGGGAGCGACGAATCAAATAAACCAGGATTTTAACTCCATGCCCATGACTTTTCAGCAGGTAGGGACAGCCATTTCAAATACTTTACTTCAGACGTTTCAACCGGTTATTCAGGCAATCGGACAGGGAGCAACTTTTATTTATGAGAATTGGTCCTCTATAGCCCCTGTGTTTTATGGGCTTGCTATTGGCATTTTGGTAGCTGCCGCAGCCTGGGGGATATACACTTTGGTTACATGGCTTTCTGTGGCAGCCAATCAGGCATTAGTTGTCAGTATGCTCACTAATCCATTTCTATGGATTGCAATTGTGATAGGTGTCATTGTAGCAGCCATTTATAAGTGGGTGCAATCGGTGGGCGGTATTCGTGTAGCTTGGCTGATTTGTGTAAATCAGGTTTTGACACAGGCAGACCGGTTAAAGTTAGGCTTTATGGCAGCGTGGTCCATGATTAAGGGTGGAACGCTGGACGCGGCCTTTGCATTTGATTCATTTCGTGTAAAAGTACTTGATACTCTTGGAAATATGAAAGTAAAAGCGCTGACAATTTTACAGGATCTTGTAAATGGAGCCATTGACCGGGTTAACAAGCTGATCGGAATGGCCAACAATATCCCCGGTGTTTCTATTGATTTAATTGACCATGTAGAATTTGCCGCAGATGCAGGTGTTGAAGAACAGATGAAACAGCAGCAACGGGCAGCGGAGCTTGCCAGAAAGAAGGAAGTAATCTCAGGAGCTAAGGCAGAGTGGAAAGATGATTATGCCAGAGCAGAAAGAGCAGCCGATGACGCAAGAATGAAGCGACAGGCGGCAATAGAGGCTGCCAAAGCGGATGCAGCCAGAAAAGCTGCAGAGGATGACAGCACGTCGGGAGCCTATGGATCTGACATAGCAGGAAATACGGATAAGACAGCCGGAAATACAGCAGCAATGGCTGATAATATGGATGCGTTAGATGAAGAGATTAAATACATGCGCGATGCAGCTGAGCAGGAAGCAATTAACCGGTTCACGCTGGCGGAACTTAAAATTGATTTAACCAATAACAATACTTTGAAAACAGAGACCGATTTCGACAGAATGAATGGTATGCTCAATAACCTTACGGATGAGATCTTGTCAACAGCAGCAGAGGGAGGGCATTTATAATGGCCTATGAAGTTTACATTGATGATATGCTCCTCCCTCTGCCTCCTGAGAAGATCCCCATTAAGTATGCCGGGCAGAATAAAACAATTACTCTGATCAATGGCGAAGAAATCAATTTGATACGGCCGCCGGGCTTAGCAGAAATCAGCATAGATATTGTAATTCCACAGATGGATTATCCATGCGCAGTATGGGATGGCAGTATTGATAATGCGGAAGATTTTCTGGAAAGGCTCAAAGATTTAAAAGAGGGTGGGAGTTCCTTTGAATTTATAGTTATCCGCGATGGTCCGGGGAGTGACAGCTTCTTTGATACCAATATGGACGTAACGCTGGAAGATTATAAAGTTTCTGATGATGTAAAAGAAGGATTGGATCTAGTTGTCTCCCTTTCTATGAAAGAGTATAAAAGCTATGGAACAAAAATTATGAACTTTGTGATTGTAGAAGATCAGAAAGTCCCTGCCGCTTCGAAATCTGAACCGGAGCGCCAGGGAGAACCACCTGTAGCAAAGACCTATACCGTTGCAAAAGGTGACTGTCTATGGATTATTGCAAAGAAACAGTTGGGTGACGGAAGTCGTTGGCAGGAGATATATATTCTTAACAAAGATAAGATCAACAATCCTACCAAAATTTATTCAGGCCAGGTATTTAACCTGCCGTAAGAATTAAGGTCTGGATTGGAGCTTTTCAATCAAAGCTTCCTGCAGAACCTGAGAGAAATTTACTCCCATAGAAGTTGCCTCTTCGCCATCGGTCAGACATTCTGGCAGATCAGGAAATGAGACCCAGAATCCCCCTTCTTCAGCTTTATGGAAAAGTGCGGGATAGAAAAGTTTTTTCATAGAAATACCGCCAGTTTACAAGATTGGAAAAGTATATTAAATTGTAATATGCAATAACACTCAAGTCAATAATTACACGTATTATTACGTGACAAAGGTGGTTGAAATTTGAAAGTACATTTGTATATCCAAAATGAACAAACCGTTTATGAACCGGTAGTCGAGGGGAGTATCACCTGGGAAACGCAGCGAAATGGACAACCGGGAAAATGCTCTTTTACAATACTGTCAGAAAGTGTATTGAAGATAGAAGAAGGAAATGCTGTTCGCCTTGATGTGAACGGGAAGACTGTCTTTTTCGGATATATCTTTGATCGGAGCTGGAGTAGGGAAGGAGAGGTTAAAGTCTCTGCTTATGATCAGCTTCGTTACTTGAAAAACAAAGACAGTTATAATTACACAGATCTATCAACCGGAGAAGTAATCCTGATGATAGCAAGAGACTATAATCTGCAAACGGGCAACCTTATAGATACTGGATATAAGTTTTCCAGGAACCGGCCAGATAAAACATTATTTGATATAATTCTCGACTCTCTGGATCTGACGTTGATTCATACAGGTAAGATGTATGTGTTATATGATGATGCAGGTAAACTGGTTTTAAATAATGTTGAGAATATGAAGCTTGATATCATGATCGATGGCAGTACAGCTCAGGATTATGATTATAAGGTCAGTATTGACAGCAATACATACAATCAGATTAAGATTTATTACGATAACAATGAAACGAAGAAAAGGGAAATTTATATGACGAAGGACACCGCCAACATTAATAAATGGGGGATTCTTCAAAAGGATGAATCCATTGAGAAGGGAACGGACGGTCAGATGGTAGCTGAGAAATATTTAAGTTTATATAACCAGCCCTCCCGCAGTCTTACGATTAAAGGTGCATTTGGAGATATTCGGGTAAGAGCAGGTTGTTTGATTCCGGTATTCCTGGATATAAAAGAAATGGAACTGAAAAACTATCTGCTGGTAGAATCCGCATCTCACAAAATTGATGAAGGAATTCATACCATGGATCTGACATTGAGAGGAGCTGGTATTAGTGGCTGAAGCTGCCTGGATTGAGAATATGAAAAAAATTGTCTTAAAAGCTATGGAAGAAGGAGATCCCTGTGATATTATCCCAGGCACCGTAACGACTGAAGTCCCCCTGGCAATTCAAATCAATCAAAAGACAACCCTTTCCGATCGTCAGATTATTGTACCGGAGCATTTATCCGATCATGAGGTGAAAATGAGTATACCAGGAATTGGTGAAGTTTCGGTAACTGTAAAGTCTGGTATACATTCTGGAGATCAGGTTCTCTTGCTTCAAAAGCGTGGAGGTCAGCAGTATGTTGTGTTCGGCAGATGGTAGAAAGGGTGAGGTAAATGCTCCCGGAAACAGGAGATATATTGAATCAGGATTTTGAAGTATTCAAGCAACCGTCTAAGACATTCAAGCTGGATTCCTTAAATCATAGAATTACCGGATCCGTTGACGGTCTGCAATCGGTAAGACAGGCGGTAAACTGTGCTCTTAATACAGAGCGCTTTGACTGGCTGATTTATAGTTGGAATTATGGAGTGGAGCTGAATGATTTGTTTGGCAGACAAATAGGACTTGTAAAATCAAAACTAAAAAAGCGGATAAAAGAAGCATTAATGCAGGATGACAGAATCCAGAGCGTCGATGCTTTTTCGTTTGATGTATCCGGAAGAAAACTTCATGTAAAGTTTACTGTTCATTCCACGGAAGGTGATATTCAGGCAGATAAGGAGGTGAGAGTCTGACCATGTATGAAAATATGACTTATGAGCTTATTTTGCAGCGAATGTTGAATCAGGTTTCATCTGAACTGGATAAGCGAGAGGGATCCATTATCTATACAGCTCTTGCACCTGCAGCTGCAGAACTTGCCATTATGTATATAGAACTGGATACAATCTTAAAAGAGATGTTTGCCGACACTGCAGATAGGGAATTTTTGATTCGAAGAGCAGCGGAGAGGGGTATTACTCCCAAAGCGGCATCCTATGCAGAATTAAAGGGAGAGTTCAATATGGATATCTCCATTGGGAGCCGGTTTTCCCTGGATTTGTTAAATTACGCCGCTATAGAGCGCCTTGGTTCGGGAATCTACCGTATGCAGTGTGAATCCATAGGATCAGTTGGAAATACCAGTCTCGGAAGTTTGACACCCATCGAGTATATAAAAGGACTTACTAGGGCGGAGCTGACAGAACTTCTTGTTCCCGGAGAAGAGGAAGAAGAGACAGAAAAATTCCGAAAACGGTATTTCAATAGTTTATCCTCCCAGACTTTTGGTGGGAATATAGCAGATTATAAGGAAAAGGTATCAGCAATTCCTGGTGTAGGAGGGGTTAAGGTGTTCCCGGCCTGGAGCGGAGGCGGTACGGTGAAACTGGTTATCATTGATTCTTCGTACCACAGTCCTACTGCAGATTTGATCCAAACGGTCCAGGATACAATGGATCCAGTCGCGGATCAGGGAAAAGGTTATGGGCTGGCACCCATTGGTCATGTAGTGACTGTAGAAGGCGCTGGACAGGAATATATTTCAATTTCAACATCAATTACCTATCAATCCGGGTATAATGCAGCTTTTTGCAAAGAGGATATTGAGGCTGCAATGGATGAGTATCTGGCAGGGTTAAATCAGGCATGGCAGGAATCAGATGAGCTGATAGTCAGGATTTCAAGAATTGAGAGCCGGTTACTTGATGTAGATGGGATC
>Ga0316613_10002042_pt1 | contig 13335 bp, 15 predicted proteins | sample OWC_soil_day10_C_2_FD_207647 | JGI IMG/M metagenome (GOLD analysis project Ga0316613, IMG submission 207647) | Wetland soil microbial communities from Old Woman Creek delta, Ohio, United States - OWC_soil_day10_CT_b | ecosystem: Environmental > Terrestrial > Soil > Wetlands | place: USA: Ohio...
CACCTCCACGTGATTTGTAGTTGCCTCTAATCTCAACAATATAGTTGTAAAATAAATCAAGCTCAAAGGCAACGGTTTCATACCGTTTTGTGCCTTGAGCTCGCGAAAGGAATGGTTATAATAATGACAATGGCGAAGCGTTAATCATATGAATTTTACGCGGACTGCCTAAAGCACATACTTCTAGCATAAAAAGGCACAGGGGACACAGCGATTAAAAATCCCTCTGTGTGCCCTGTGCCTGGTGTAATTAAAATTTGTACTATCTGCTACTCAATAGTACAAATAGCATCTGGACGGCGTACTAATAAGGCTGCTGTTTCTAATACTCTAAAAACATGATTCATATTAGTAGGTCCCATGTAGGAAGTAGTCATATCCTGGCCAACTGCCAGATTTACATTATGACCGCCTGTAGCCAAAACTACAGCCTTGTTGCCGCTAATAGCATTGGAATAATATACTCCGCCACTAATTAACGCTTTCACCTGATCTAATTCCAGCATTCCAGTATTGCCATATACTCGTATCATGCGGCCAAACAAAATTGGGCTTACTACCATAGCATAAGGACCATAATGACCGGCTTCACTTAAAGCACCAACAGCTTTTACCACATCCGCCAAAGCAGTGCCTGATTCGTCCCAATTGCCAATCTTCACAGTCTTGCGACCCTGAACATTGAGTAATCCTACCTGCCCAAGTTCTTTATTGCCATTAAAAATCAAATTATCTTCCTGAACGGCCACATAATTGGCAGCCACTGCGGCAGTACTTACATCGAGAGGTAACCCCATATGACGATCGGCTTCCACATCACGCCACATAATTTTAAAATCCTTATACAACATAGGTACACTAGTAGTAACACGAGAGCTAGGTGCCACGATGAAATCATCTTGCTCACCCACCATATCAATACCAGTAGAAGATGTACCACTAAATGTGGAATAAGGAATGGTATAAACGCCAGGTCCCATGGGCCCAAGAACTTCAATAACTCGTCGTCCTACTAGCATGCGACGAGCAGTACTTACTACAGCTTCGTCAATCTTTGACCATTCAACCTCAGTCAATGGTGCTGAATCGCGATCCAAAATATCCATGTTATCTCTCCTCTCTTTTTCTGCCTATTTCTTACCAAACATATTACCAATGGTTGGTACTTTTTCCTCAGGGGCCTCTGCAGCGTCATTCACTACACGTTCTTCTGGTGCAACGGTATGGTCCTCAGCAAATTTTTCCCGTTGGATGGTGTCAATACGAGCTAACAGATGAGTAATCTCCGCGACATGTTCTTTCTCATCATCCCGGATATGCTCCAGCAATCCTCTAACTTCATCATTGTCAATTTTATTAATATGAGCCTGATATTGATTAATAGCTTCCAATTCTCCAATTAAATCTTCACGCAGCCAAATGATTACCTGCTCCAAGCCAGTATCTTTCACGCCTTCACTTTCATTTTCAGACTTACTATAAGCCATACCTCATCAACTCCTTATCCTAAATTAACAATAGACCCTTCAACCACAATTCCCTAACGCTAAATTGAGGCTAAGGGTCTGCTTGTTATTATTCTTTCGACGTGCCCCAGCATTTTCCTTGTATTATTTTATGCTTTTCTCAATATTCTTCATTACTCATTTCGATAACGCGGCATTTTATTTCATCGCAAATTTGAGAGCAAAAAGGACATCGTACAATATTCTCATTATGGGAGCCAAACGTAGCACCACAGCGACTGCATTTATAACTACTTTCTGCAATATCTGCCCGTTCATTCAACATGATTTATTCCTCCTTATTGACGCCGCTGTATTCAGTATATGACACAATAGAATTAACTATACAAAATATCTCAGCATTAATTCTTCTTGTCATTCCATCCAATTTTTGTTATTATAAAAACAAAAACACCGAACACACGTTCGATTAAAAGGAGCTCTTTATGTCAGAAAAAATACCAAATTACAATCACATTGCAGCTATTATTCCCTACTATACTGCGACAGGAGATACTACGGCCATCATTACCACAGATGGCAAACAGACTTGTACCAATACGCGCATTCGCACAGTTTTACGACGTTTAGCCCATAGTCGCTCTACCGATCTGATGGCACTAAGGCAACATACAACCCTTGCTACAGGACGTAGTATTCTACAGCCTCTGCCTATTGCGCCTGGGCTTGTCCTCTGCCCTGTCAAAACAAGAATTCCCCGCGTGACAGGAGATACCAGTACAGGTTATATCAATTTTCATGCAGTAACCGGTGTAGCGGAAACCAACCTTGACGCTTATCAAGCAACTGTAAAGTTGACTGGGGGCACGGATATCCCTGTATTGTGGACCTCAGCTACCGTAAAAAAACATTTACAATCTGCCAGACTGGCTATATCCCATACCGTCCAATCCCCTGAATCCCATCCCGACCTCATGCCTATTGCCCAGAAGCTGGTGGAGATTATTTATGATATCTTGGTACTGAAGCATGAAAAAGGATAAGAAGAACACAACGTTTTTTTACCACAGAAGACATAGAGTAAGTGCACTGAGGAGTATTAGGAATAACTACATCCTCTCCTCAGTGCTCTCTATGCCTCTGTGGCTTCGTCAGCCCCTCGTCGGCATTCACCTTCCTACCCGTTTAACCATAACATTATGATAATCTTGACGCAGCAGCCCACATACTGCAACCATAAAATCATCCACACTCATACGATTTGCCAAATCCATCACATGAACCACAGCACCACGACACAAGGCGATGGCCTCACTAGCAGGCCGCATACCAGCAGTAAGCACGACCACCCTCATCATAGGAATATCATCGGCCAGCCTTTCTAAAATGGCAGCTGTCAAATCATCCGAGCTCACATCAACCACTACAATGTCGCAGTCAATTTCAGTCTCTTCTATTTCATGAGCCAAATACCGCAGCATATCCTCCACTTTATAATCCAAATTTCTTACCACGATTAAAAAACTACAACTGGGTACCGACAGTAAGCGAGGTTCTAACCACCATTTCCACAAATCGCGGATACAATACCAAATACCGTACATGGCCAATGACAATAAAATCACACTTGCTGTATAAGAAAAAAACAAAAAATCCTACCCCCTTTTCTTTGGGATAGGATATGATATGCAAAACTATAAAAAAGGTGTTTTTATAAAACGTCCCCCATTTAGTCTAATGTTACAATCTTATGTTTTATCGCATACAATACTGCCTGGGTACGATCATTCACGCCAATTTTGCGAAAAATGCTCGTAAGATGATTCTTAACCGTTTTTTCACTTAGAAACAAGCTTTTGGCAAGATCTTGATTGCTTAACCCTAGACAGACCCGTTCTAATACCTCAAGCTCCCGGTAGGTAAGCCCTTCTTCTCTACGATTGGTCACAGGTTTAATAACCGTACAGGCCTTTTCCTGCTGACGGCTAAATTCACTAAATAGTTTTTTTGCCAAGGTAGGATAAATGAAAGATTCTCCAGCGTATACGGTACGAATGGCCGTAACCAGCATACCTGGTTCAATATCCTTCAAAAGATAGCCTACAGCACCAGCTTTTACAACTTCTATTACATAATTTTCATCATCATGCATGGTTAAAACAATAATTTTAATCATATGCTGCTGTTCATTGATTTTCTTAATAACTTCCAAGCCATTTAAGCGAGGCATATTTATATCCAATAGGAGAATATCCGGTGCTAGAGTAATGGCTTTTTCTATCGTTTGCTCACCATCACCGGCTTCGCCGATCACCTGAAAATCTTGTTCTAGTTCAAGGACATTACGTATCCCTTGCCGTAATAGCACATGATCATCTGCAATCATAATTTTAATCGCCATGGTCACCACCAACCTCTCCCTACTAAAATTCTCCAAAAAAAATAAAAATCCTGTTATTATGAACAGGATTTTTATGTGAATATTTAATTTCTTTTAATAGCCTTTAGTCTGGGGCCCATTAATCGTTTATAAGCTTCGACACCAGGTTGATCAAAGGCATCTACATTAGCCAGCTCCCCTTCATAGGCTACTGATAATGCTAACATATATAATAGTTCACCTAAATGATAAGCGTTTAAAGAAGGCAATACAAAGGTAGCATTAAAACGCTCACCATTTATCAAAGCTTGGGCATTAGCCTCACGTGCTACATCCAGAGCCTGGCTCAGAAAGATGGAAGAGATCTCGGAAAGTTTGGCGACACTCGGAAATACATCTGGAATGACAGCATCCTTTTCCCACTTGTCCACTTTTACAAACTGAACTACTTTATCTTTTTTGCCATCTTGATGCTGCTGAGTCTGAGCATGCATATCCGTTGTACCCACAGCTACAATGGGAGTACGTCCGTAAAATACCTCTTTACCCTCACGATCGGTACGTTTGCCCAAGGATTCAGCTAATAACTGTACATACCATTCTGCCACTGATTTTAAATAATCAGCATAAGGCATGAAGACTTCAATATCCCGGCCATATTTTTCCGCCGCAATAAATTTTAATGCTGCATTTAACTTAGCAGGATTCTGATATATATCAGAAGTTTGACATGCCCTATCCATCGCCTGAGCACCTGCTAAAAAGGCATCAATATCAAAACCGATGCAAGCGGCCGTTACTAAACCCACTTCCGAGAAAATACTGAACCTGCCGCCCACACCATCGGGAACACTAAAAGTAGGCCAGCCTTTTTCCTGAGCCAATTTTTTCAATAAAGTGGCCTTTTCTCCTTCTGCAGGATCGGTTACGGCTACCACTTCCACTTCGAGTAAAGGTGCTTGGCGCAGTAATGCATCATACACCACCATAAAAGTCGACATGGTATCTAAGGTGCCGCCGGATTTAGAAATAACCACCAAGGTCACTTTATAGCTGTTAGCTTGACCATGAACAGCCTTCAGACGAGCTTCTGCTACTAAGTGCTCTACCATATCTGCTGTGCGTCTGGCATCAATATTGTTGCCATTAAAGTAAAGTTTAGGATAGCCATTGCGCTCAGCAGTGCTTTTGGAATTCCAAAACTCACCACAATGGACATCAAATAAGACTTTATTACCCAAAAAGGAACCGCCAATGCCAAAAGACACCACTGCATCTACATTATTCTGCAGCGATTTGCCAAATGCTTTTAATTTGGCAATAGAAGCTGGCGAATTTAAATTGCCCTCAACCACATAGGGCAGTTGGGTAAACAATACTTTTTCCGGTACGCCATCTTTCGATAAATGCCCGCGTACTTCACCACTAGTCCTCATATGTTCAACAGCTTGCTGGGCAGCGGCAAGTTTCTCAGACAAAGCCTCTACATCACCTGCTGTTACTTTTCCATCGCCATACAAATTACCATAGTCAAAAGAAAAACCCGAGGACAGTGTTAAATAACTTTCTTGCTTATTACTCATTAGATTAACCCCCTCATATTTTGCCATTTTCATATCAAATATTGTATCACAAAGAACCATGCCGTGTCCCATTTTATTCCTTTTATTCTTTTACTAACAAGACCGATTATCATCCTTATTGGCCACCAATGGGCCGACTGTCTTGAGCAAATACTGTAAAAAAGGCTCCCGTAAATCTGGACGCTTCAAAGCAAATTCTATGGTTGCTTCCAAATATCCCTGTTTATCCCCTACATCATAACGACGTCCTTCAAAATTATAGGCATACACAGAATGCTGCTGGATAGCCAGCGTACGTAAAGCATCTGTTAACTGGATCTCCCCACCCTTGCCGGGCGGCGTATTCTCCAGAATAGTAAAAATATCAGGCTGAAGAATATAACGTCCAAGCACCGCCAAACGAGAAGGGGCCTCTTCAATCGTTGGCTTTTCCACCAAATCTACAGCCTGCCACAAATTATTTTTGATTGCTACAGGCTTCACAATACCATAATTACAAACCTTATCCTTAGGCACTTTCTGAACTCCTAAAATAGTACCAGGGCTATCCTCATATACACTCATCATTTGCTTTAAGCAAGGTACACTCGCATCAATAATATCATCACCTAATAGTACTGCAAAAGGTTCATTGCCAACAAACTGTTTGGCACATAGTACAGCATGTCCCAATCCTTTAGCTTCTTTTTGCCGTACATAATGAATGGTGACATCGGCAATTTCTTCTACAAGATTTAATAATTCATACTTTCCCTGGGCCTTAAGCAGTAATTCCAGCTCCACCGATTTATCAAAATGATCCTCAATGGCTCTTTTGTTCCGCCCCGTAATAATAAGAATTTCCTCAATCCCTGACTGAACGGCTTCTTCAATAATATATTGGATAGCGGGTTTATCCACAATCGGCAGCATCTCTTTGGGCTGAGCCTTCGTCGCTGGCAAAAAACGTGTCCCCATTCCCGCTGCTGGAATAACCGCCTTACGAACCTGTCCTATTCCCTTTCTCATCTCTCAACACCATCCTTACCTGTAACAAATATTTTATTTTAAATACTACGAAAATCCTTTTCATTCTCTATGTCATTGCGAACGATAGTGAAGCAATCTCCTCATGCAGGGGATTGCTTCGTCGTACCTCCTCGCAATGACATTGAGATGTTATTCTCCCTCCATTCCCCTCTAGAGAGGGGTGGCACGAAGTGACGGGGTGTGTCGTGTGTCGTCACCCCAACTTTTCTATACAAGCTAACAACACAGCAGTTTTTTCCTGCATTAAAGCAGCATCGCCCCTACTCTCCACATTCAGCCGGATCAAAGGCTCCGTGTTGGACATCCGCAGATTAAACCGCCAATTCTCATATTCTACACTTAGTCCATCTGTATGATCTACAAGCGTCCCCTCTGTCACGAACTGTTTCTCAATTTCTGCTACTACCATCTGAGCATTCTTAACTCGGCGATTAATTTCTCCGCTTACAGGGAATTTTTCCATCCGTGCTCCTACCAATTGCGACAATGGTTTACCTGACACACTTATGTTCTCTGCCACCAATAACCATGGAATCATGCCGCTGTCACAATAGGCAAAATCTCTAAAATAATGATGGGCTGACATCTCACCACCATAGATAGCATCTTCCTGACGCATACGTTCTTTGATAAAAGCGTGACCCGTTTTACACAATACAGGAATACCGCCAGCTTCCTCTACCAATTCAATAGTATTCCAAGTTAAGCGCGGATCATGAATAATTTTCGCCCCAGCATGATGACGTAAAAAGGCCTCAGCCAAACAACCTACTATATAGTAACCCTCAATAAAATTACCCTGCTCATCAAATAAGAAACAGCGATCAAAATCTCCGTCCCAAGCTAGCCCAAAATCGGCACCGCTTTCCCTGACAGCCTTCGCTGTTGCCTCCCGATTTTCTACTAATAAGGGATTGGGAATACCATGGGGAAAGGTTCCATCTGGTTCATGATGTACTTTAATGAATTCAAAAGGTAAAAACTCCTCTAGAGCATCAAGAGCAGGACCTGCGCAGCCATTACCGGAATTAACCACAATTTTTAAAGGCTTCAATGCAGCAGTATCAATATAGGTCAGCAAATGCTGCACATATTCTTTCATCACATTATACTCTTCAACCTTGCCTTTACTAATACCAGCACATTTGTCCCGTGAAAAGTCGCCGGTAACCACCTGCTCTTCTAAGTCTCTTAGTCCAGTATCACCGCTAATCGGTCTTGAATCCCTGCGCACCAGCTTTAATCCATTATAATCCATAGGATTGTGACTGGCTGTCACCATAATTCCCCCATCTGCACCTAGATGAGAAGTAGCAAAATACACCATCTCCGTACCGCACAGACCAATATCGATTACATGACATCCTCTATCCGTAAATCCACGTATCAATGCCTGGGTCAAACTCTCGCTAGACAACCGCACATCCCGGCCCACTACCACGGTCTTCGCTCCAAAAAGATCAACAAAAGCCCACCCAATACGATATGTTACTTCCTCATTGAGTTCATCAGGCACCCTACCACGAATATCATAGGCCTTAAAGGCATCTCTTTTTATTACAATATCCTGCGACATAGCAAGCCCTCCTAATTTCATATATTCAATCTCCATTTTATTCCCAGAGAAAGTAATATATGCTAATAGACTTCGCCAAATTATGATTCTTATCCTGCTATTAGCCTAATGAGCCAGGAATAAAAAATATGAATGCATCCCGCTGCCATATACATCTCCCATTGCATATTTTCACGCTTTTATGCTACACTGTGGTTAACAGTGAGACTACCCCTATACTCCCCGCATCAAACCACCCACCTACTGGAATTTGTGCTTGACTAACAAAAAAAAGGAGAATACACAAATGCCGAATCAAGAATTACTACAAGAAATTCTTACCGAAATTAAGTCCGTGAAAAATGATGTCTCCGACTTAAAAGTCGAAGTCTCCGCCCTAAGAGACGATGTCTCCACCCTAAAAGACGACGTCTCCATCCTAAAAGACGATGTCTCCGTCCTAAAAGTCGATGTCTCCGACCTGAAAGTCGATGTCTCTGACATCAAAGCCACCATGGTAACAAAAGATGAATTTATGCATGCGATTGGCGAACAACAACAAGATGTTATGAAACTATTGGAATTAACCGATAAAAAAGTTGATCGTGTAGAATCCGAGATAAAAAATATTCGTCGCGATATGCGAACCATCGAATCTGTCACTGTTAAGAATTGGAATGAAATTCTAGATTTAAAAGAAGCGAAATAATTTATGATGGAAGAATGGCCTGTATTGACACTATGAACGACTGTGTCAATATAGGCCATTCTTGTTTTTCCATTTCATCCACTATATAGCTGGCCTATTCCCCGTTGACCAAGCACATACACTGATCGTTATAAAATACTGTTCCCTTTTTTCTACTTTGTCATCGCAAACATAGCGAAGCAATCTCTACCAGCCTACAACCCCCTTTCCCCGAATATTGCCACAATTTCGGCTGCATCAATAGCCTTCAGAAGCCTCCTCCGATAAGACTCATTCGTCAGGCCGCCACTCATATGGGTTAACATTTTGAAATCCAGATCCTCTTCCTGCTCTTCCGGCACACCAATGAGAAAGATGAGCCTCACTTCATGATCGACTCTGCTATCCCAACAAAACGCTTTATCACTTCTGGCAAAAGCAATAAAGGGAGTCTTTACATAGCTGCTTTTACCATAAGGAATTGCAATACCATAGCCAAAGGCCGTGGGAAAGGATTCCTCCAGGGCAAAGACGGATTGTATAAAACCCATAACATTACTGATACGGCCGAGTTCCTTTGCTTTTCGGGCTAGGATTCCAATGATTTCGCTTTTGTTTTGGGATTTCATATGAAGTTCAATAAGAGATTCATGAATGATCATTTTCTTATCTATCCTCCAATCATATTAATTTTATAACACAATGATTTAAAAAGGTTCTTACAGGTTGCCCACAAAAATGGATTTAGTATTTTCTTTTCGTTATACTATAGATAAGCATAGTAGGGCGACTACTTATCACCTACATTCTCCTCATTAGCTGACTGCAAAATTAACCAGGTCATCACCTCCTCGATTTGCTTTAGATTTTGGGGATCTGGACTCTGTATTTAACAATTCTGAAAGAGATACTCCTAAAGCTGCAGCAAGTTTTTGCGCGATAAGAACGGTCGGCTGCTTCTTACCCGCTTCCAGCTCTGAAATATAGGTTTGGGAAACACCCGATTGATCCGATAGCTTCTTTTGAGACCACCCCTTTACCTTACGGAAATTCTCTAAATTTTTCAAAGTCATCACCCCCTCGTTATTATTGTAATGCTTCTGCGTTAATCAGTCAATGCTAATGCGTTATTTTCTTTATAAATATTTATGTTATAATTGCTTTAGCGTTAATTGGAGGTTGTATATTATGACTATCGCTGAACGTATTATTCATTTAAGAAAAGAAAAAGGCTACAGTACTAATAGGCTTTCTCAACTTGCAGAAATTGGTCAAGCAACTCTACGTGAAATAGAAATTGGTGAAAAAAGCCCTAATATTATCACTTTGGAAAAAATCTGCAACGCTCTCAAAATTTCCCTATCAGATTTTTTTGCTGAAGACGATACTATTAAGACTAATCAAGTTGATTATGAAATAGATAACCTTCCTGATCACATAAAGAAAGAACTAGACATAGCCAGAGAATTTATTCTTTATAAGCATGGCATAAAGAAGACCTCTACAGATAAATAACGAGAATCTACTAGATAGTAAAGCCTCGCATAAAATTTTATATTAGGTGCAAAATAAAAATAAGGAGACAAAGTCGCAAAACGACTTTGTCTCCTTATTTTCTATTTAACGAAAAATGTCCAAATAAATAAGTAAGCAGTTATAGCCTAAACATAACTGCTTACTTTCTTTATCTTAATTCCCCTCTAGAGAGGGGTGGCACGAAGTGACGGGGTGTGTTCGTCTTCCTAGCATTTCTGGAGAACAATCCTACACCGTTCTATAATCTGCAGCTTATTATAGATAATATCACTACTCAATTACAGGAAGCATCATATAATCAATGGCCGTTGATGGCGGAAAAACAGGGATTAAATCGACGGGATAGTACCATAGCCCAAGTTCATACCCCACCTCATCAAGCCAATTGTCGATTCTTTCTTTCTGTGGATAAACCTGTGAATAACATGTGGATGGTTGTGTATAACTCTATTTTATTTGTAACGAGTCTCAATAGCATTTTAAAACAGCACTTATTAACTAGATAGCGTTTTGAGTAAAACAAATAACCGCCTCACCCGAAGGCAAGACGATAACAATTCTACTTAGTACACCTCTGCGGAATCACAAGGACAACGGTTGACAAGCCCCTCAAAATACTCTTGATTTACAAATATTTTCTCAGTACCAGACAGGCATTGTTTCCACCAAAGCCAAAAGAATTGGCAAGGGCCCATTCCACCTTGGCTTCTCTCGGCTTGCCGGGGATAAAATCCAGATCACATTCAGGATCAGGCTCTTCCAGATTGACGGTCGGTGGCAGTATTTGCTGCTTCAGTGCCAGCAGTGACATCACCGTCCCTGCCGCGCCCGAACTTCCCAGTAAATGGCCCACTGCCCCCTTGCTGGAGCTAATGGGAATCTTTTCAGCATCTGCAGCAAAGGTCAGCTTAATCCCGCGGCTTTCCATGACATCACCGGCCTTAGTGCCAGTCCCGTGGGCATGGATATAGCCTACCTCAGCCGAAGATATGCCAGCTTTAGTCAGGGCATGACGCATCGTTCTAGCGGCCTCTTGGCCACTCATGTCAGGCAGGACGGGGTGCGAAACGTCACAGAAACTGGCAAAACCGGCTATTTCTCCATAAATAGTGGCGTTACGGCTGAGCGCGTGTTCCAGTGATTCCAAGATAAGCAGCACGCTGCCTTCTCCGAGAACAAAGCCTTTCCGTCTCACGTCAAAGGGGCGACATGTGGCGGCACTGCCATCATCACCTTCTTTTGCAAGCGCCCCGAGCGCCCCGAACCCGCCCACCAAATGAGGCACGATCGGCGCCTCAGTCCCGCCGGCGATCATCGCCGAAAATTCCCCTGAGCGAATCATGCCATAGCTTAGGCCGATGGCGTTGGTAGAAGACGAACAGGCAGTGCTTATCGTCAAATTGGGACCACCGAACCCGAACTGGCGGGCGCACAAAGCAGCGGGGCTGTTGGCCATAATCCGCGGGATACTCCACGGTTTAATCTTTTTTTCCCCTTCACTCAAAAACCTCTGCATAGAAGTTTCTAGTGTGCTGGCTCCCCCACAACTACAACCCATCATTATGCCAATGTTATTTTTATCTTCCTGCTGCACGTCCAAGGCGGCGTCATCTATGGCCAGCTTTAGGGCGGCGGCGGCATACTGGGCGCACAAATCATTTTGCTCCATTCTTCGCCCCAGACCAAAGTCCCGCGGGTCAAAGGATTGAATACAGGCTGCTACCTTGCAGCTCAGGCCTTCGGTATCAAAGCGGCTAATCGGCCGAATCGCCGACTGATTAGTCAAAATATTCTTCCATAGCGTCGTCCACCCAAAGCCAAAGGGATGCACCGCACCAATCCCCGTCACCACAACCCTTTTTAAAGTCATTGACCCACCTCTTTCTTTCGCGAATTCTCCCGCTCTATATGAGATAACAACCATGCCTGTCATTAAAACCGCACCTGTATTTCGCCATTCCATTCTTGTCGCAACCTTGCTGTCAACCCAAAGACTATATAGTTCACCTTTGTTAACCATTCCTGGGATTGAGCCGTTTTCTGCTCATCCATGCAAACTCAAAAATCGATTAAGCGGGCAACATCGCAACTTTTTTGAAAAACGCGTCGATCTCCTCTACTACCAAGTCTTTCTGGTTATCGATGGTAATCATGTGATAACAGTCGGTCAGCAAAATTTTGCGCACATAGGCGGCACCGGTATGCCGCTCAATATAGTCGGCGTTTTTGACGCTGGCAGTATCATCTTCGCGGGAGTGCAAAATCAGCATAGGCGTTTTGATTTGGGGCAATTCCCGCTTGACGGTATTCGCCAGCTTATATAATTCCCGAATACTCACTCCGGGTACCTGGCCATAGGCAGTATTGTTATCCTGCATCCCCTTGACGACGATGCGGCGCAAACGCTCATTTTTTATCCCGTACGGCTCCCGTTCGGGATAAGAATACAAGTACCGCACCGGGGTGTAATAATTCAGCGCTAAAAGGAAACTGTACCATGGAATGTTCCACCCGTTATACCTAAGCGTTGTCGACATAGAGACAACGCCGTGGATCTTTTCCTTCAGATCAAATGCCACATGCAGGGCTAGAACCGCCCCCATGCACAAACCGCCGACATAAATTGGGCGTCCTTCGGTCTCCAAATCTAAAATAACCTGTTTGATCGAATGGTACCAATCCTGCCAGTGGGTTTTTTTCAGTTCCTCCAGGTTAGTGCCATGCCCGGCCATGAGGGGAACTTTTACCGTATAGCCCGCCTTATTCAGTTTTTTTGCCAGGTAGTTCAGTTCAAAAGGACCGCCAGTAAGGCCGTGGATGAGAACAACCGTCTCCTCGCCCCCAGGCAGATCTATCCCGTCAAATTTCATAAATCAACATCCTTCCTGCTCAAATATCTCATTCCACTTAAGGCTGCCACGAAAATCTCTTCGTAGCCCGAAAAATAGGCGAAACGCCGCCAACTTGACATGAAGCTCAGTCATATTGGAAAATCCGAGATAAGGCAGCTTGTTTTCCCGACAATAATCGGCCAGTTTCCCTTTTGCAAACACATAATCGGCTTTTTTCGCCAAACAATAATCGCTCTGGCCATCGCC
>Ga0316613_10002046_pt1 | contig 13308 bp, 16 predicted proteins | sample OWC_soil_day10_C_2_FD_207647 | JGI IMG/M metagenome (GOLD analysis project Ga0316613, IMG submission 207647) | Wetland soil microbial communities from Old Woman Creek delta, Ohio, United States - OWC_soil_day10_CT_b | ecosystem: Environmental > Terrestrial > Soil > Wetlands | place: USA: Ohio...
TGCGCTTATTGTAAGATTACAGGAAGACTGAAATCTTACTTCCACTTTACGGCGAATTCTCTCCATGACTTCATATGCTTCCGCTAAAGACGTTGCCGAGAAAATTATAGCGAACTCATCACCTCCCCAACGAGTGACAATATCTGTAGCTCTAGTATTATGGTTAAGTATTGCTGCGATTTCAGATAATATTTCATCTCCACTGGCGTGACCGTATATATCGTTAACGTTTTTAAAGTTATCCACGTCAATCATTGCAACACATAACGGTGTTTTCTTCCGAGTGGCGCGTGTTTCTTCTTCGCCAAGTTTTAGGTAAAAACATCGCCTGTTCCATAATCCTGTCAAAAAATCAGTGTGTGAACTCAAATTTAACCCTTGGATCAGCCTGCCGGTTATAAAGCCTCCTATGGTTAAAAGAAGAAAAACGCCTATCCATAACACCCATTCATAACTGACCTGACAAATAACATCCAAGTAATAGCCGAAGGAACCTGCCAATACTCCAATTGCCGCCAATATCCAAGGCGCATAGTTGTAAAACACTCGCAAATTTATCCCCCTTTAATGGAGCCATCACTTTGCTGTAGAAACAGCGACTCTAACTAACCACTTAATATTAATTTACGAATTAATATTAACCTATTGATTAATATTAAGCAATAACTATATGTTAACGTTTTCTTGGTATTGGTATAGTAAAAGCTAGGTGATGTTACATGTGTATTGATTATACTGCCCTTGGGCAACGGATCAAAAAAGTCCGTAAACAAAAACACTTTATACAAGAAAGGCTTGCCGAGCAACTGGAAGTTTCCACCGTGTATATTAGCCAAGTAGAAAACGGCAAGACTAAGCTTAGCTTAGAAATGCTAGTCCGCATTTCAAATCTACTGGATACAAACCCTGGTTATTTACTCACAGGTGTTTCTTATGACATGCAGGATTACCTTAAGTCAGATGTGGCCATACTACTGCAGGACTGTTCGCCTAAAACGCGACAGTTGATTACCGACATAGTCAAACTAATAGCTAACCATAACAAAATGTAATGTATAGCCTAACAGAGCCAACTTAGAACCTTAATCTGCATCTTGAATAACTCCTTTTGTATTACCGCAAATATTTTATTATGACGTCTACCGTCAAGGTCAGCTTAACCAACGCGGTCTTTTCCTTGCGTTGCTCCCCCTGGCGCTTAGATCAATGGCTGTCACATTAACCAAAAGAATTGTCTGTTACAAAAATATTATATATACCAAATCGTCGATTAAGGTGATTCATTTTCACTTTCAATCGGCTTATTTTTACCTTTAGTCAATTTCACACTCAGCTTCAGTACCGTCAAGTAGGTTTACAATAATCCTACGACCATCATACAAAGTCATCTTTTCAACCAATGCAAAATATAAATCCACGTCAAATTCCATTATCGGCTTGGCGTCTGTTATTATCCGTATGAACTGCCCCGCCTTATATCGTCGAAGTGCATTACCAATCTTTGACCGTTCCCGCCACTTACTTATGAAGTATTCTCGATTTTCTACTATCGCGTTAAACGCGTTAATAAAAGCCTGATACAAAACTCCATTGTCTATATGCTTGCTTTCGCAGCCCTTTTCTCCCTTCGCCGGATACTTGCCATTACACCGCCAGATGTGCCGTCTAAGCCTTTCATTAGTAGAGTTCCATACCTTCCTCCCAAAAATCTGGCCGCAATCACCGCAGATGACTCTGCCTGCAAAGGGGTTATTTGTTGTCGCATACTCAAGCTTCTGAATGCCATGCTTTAAAACGTAAACCCTTCTGCGCTCCATTTCAAGCTGCACCGCTTCCCACATCTCTTTATCTATAATTGCAGGATGGCTGTCTTCTACATAATACTGCGGCACCTGGCCATTATTGTCTGCCCGTTTTTTGCTAAGAAAATCGACCGTATAAGTCTTCTGCAGTAACGCATCGCCTTTATATTTTTCATTGGTAAGCATTTTCCGAATGCTGCCTTCATACCACTTTGCCTTGCCATGCCAGTTTAATACACCATCATTCTCCAAGTCTCTCGCAATCCGGTTGGCCCCTTCACCGTCAAGGAATTCCTTATAAATTCGTTTGACTATTTTGGCCTGCTTTGGATTAATAACAAGATTACCATTGACATCTTTGTCATAACCTAAAAACTTAGTGTGGTTAATATGCAGCTTCCCCTGCTCAAAGCGCCGCCGAATGCCCCATGTAGAATTTTCCGAGATGGACCTTGACTCGTCTTGCCTCTCCTTGGGCATAGTCCTCAAAAAAAGCACATAAAAAAGCCTTTAACATCATCAAATGTCAAAGGCTAGCTATTACTTTTGAAGGTTCGACCCATAAATCAAGGTGGCAGAGCCACAAAGCATAACCATTTCACAATGATCTCAAATTACCCCAAACAATCGAAGGGCGCTAAAGCATCTAACAGTTTCACCGTCATTAAGCCGACAAAGCCAATAACTGTTCCAAAATCAGACATCATAGACATCCCTCCTCGAATGTTAGCTATTATGTTGCAGTTCCCGATCACTTACTTAAAAGTATCATTAGCTTCGCAACCTCTCGATTGCGTGGGGCGGAACACTACTATTATAACCCTCTTTAATTATTTTTTTCAATTCTAATTCAAGCTTTTTGTAAGTAGTTACGTTTTTTGTTGACTTTTCATTTAAAGCCAATAACAAGCTTGCTAATTTAGACTGTCCTATTTTTTTCAATAAGAGAAAAAGATTAAGCTCATTATATCTATTATTAGGCAAATGGAGTAATTTGTTTTTACGTATATTTTTATTATCTTTTAGCTTATCTAACGCAAATGCCAGTTCAGCGGATATTTTATTTTTGGGGTATTCTTTTAAGACATTAACATCATGCGCAATGTCCATATTTTTACAATCAGCAAGATTAGTATTAACGATCGTTGTGTAGTTAAACTTTGCTCCAGTAAAATCACAATTTTTAAGTATGCAAGACATAAATACGCAATCTGAAATAACAGCATTTTTAAAGCTACAATCTCGAAAAGTAGTTCCCCAAAAATCATTACCAATGATCTGCGTATTGTCAAAATTCACTTTTTTGAAGCGTGATCCTCTGAAATTGGCAAATTCAATTTTTTTATGCTGTGCATTACATTTTACTAATTGGCTTTTTGCTAAATATCTGCACCTTAAATCGAACAACACCTTTTTCTTTTGACCTTTATAAGTTATTAGTTTTAGCCTATCAATCTTATATTTCGTATCTGCATTAACCATACTTCCAGTATCCCTCCGTGCTCTATTTCACCTTCTTAATCTTCAAGCAAGTCTTAAGAAAGTTATTCTTAAAAGCAACGTCAAAAGGCCGATAGTGTTGACTCTCTCCCCATTGACGCATTTCTTCATGCTCGGGATGTTTAGGATCGCTCCAGGCACGAAGAAACTCTTCATAGCCTGGGAGCCCGCCCACATCCTCAGGTGGACATGCACCCTCACCTTCAAGGATTGTTGGATAACCAAATTCATAGTCATCAATGACTTTCTCAAGCTCAACTTTGTGCTGCCAATTATCACCGAAATCGTAAACGTAACTAATAGTTTTGTAGTGCTCAAGATATCGATCGAGTTTAACTGTCTGCGGCTGCCTTATCGCCGTTTCCAGTGTTCGCGCAATCATTCCATGTGGATCATTACGCTTAGTCAGCACTTTGCCTTTATATTTTTCTTGATAGAACTTAAACTCTTCATAGGCTTCTTCATCATTTGTGATGCGAAGCTTTTCCTGCGGAAATTCAAACTCATATAAATGGCTGTCCCACCAATCCATAGAAAACTGGATCGTATCATGCAACCTTCTAAAGGTTACATCTGCCGGGATAATAACCCTACGCCAAATCAAAGGCTCCGAATCAACTAATTCTATCTTAATTTGATAAGCTTTCATTTTCCCTACCCCAATATCTATAATCTTGTTCCTTCATTTATTGTCTTAAAGTGATTGCATTTTTCGGTTATTTGCATTTGAGCCTTTTATTTGAAAATAAGTTCTTAAACATGTCCTTCGTTCAATCCCACATAATCATCAGACTACCATCCTCGTACAAACCATTCTTGCCACATCTAGGACAAGGATATCTCTGAAGGTCAATTTCTCTTTCCTTCCAGCCTTCATCTGTAACAATCTCATGTTCAATCAGTTCTAGCTTAGCTTTACATTTAGTGCATTTGTACTCCACTTCAAAGCTACCATTATCATAATCCAAGTGAATAAAAAACCTTTCATAAAATTCGCCACATTGAGGACAGCGGTACACCGCATGTCTATAATCGTCCGCAATGACAGCGCGCTTATCCATCAATAAAATTCCGATGTACTTAACTGTCTTTTTTGATCGTATAAGGCTGGGAAGCAATGCAAACTCGCTGTTAGCCTCCATAAGATTTAGCGGGCTATACATCATCCCAATTCCGACTTTAAAACTCTTTGCATAATCGCATTCCTTACAACAAATTCCATATGAGCTGCCCATTATGCACCTCCGTTTGAATTCTCTACCTCATCAATTGAGGCAGAACCTCTTCAAATTTATATAAATTCAGGATTTGCATGTTTTTCTTTGATAAATTTATACCGTACTCCGGCTTGCTTTTTAAACCTTCATAGTCTTTATCACTAAACAAGGCATTCGGAGTTTTCCAAGCAGTAGCAGGTATAAGATAGATTTCCGGCAAAATTCCATCTTCAAATAATAACAGTACTAAATAGGCATTCGAATTATCTATATTCCATTTTTCTTTTTGCATAAAAACATAGCCGATCTGACGCACAGACTTTACTTGAATCTCAAAAAAACTGCCATCCTTACTCTTTACAATAAAATCAATTCCATGGTCGTCAACCTCTGATGTATACACTTCAAAGCCATACGATGCAAATTCCATCTTCGCATAATATTCCGCATATCTACCAAGTTGCAGTTTATTTAAAATTGACCAACTTGTATTAGGCATATAGGCACCTCAGAAATAAAAATTAGTGTATAGAAACACCTATACACTACAATTATATACCTGTTATTGCCAACAGGCTATTTAAACATCACCCCAATACCTCCCTTACCTCAACCCCTGTCTTGAAAACAAAGGTCACCTCACCCAAAGACTTCACACTGACCTTCTCGATTAGCCTGCGGAAGAGGTCTCCATCAAATCGCTCAAGCGGCGAAGACTGTTCCTGTATGAACTGTCTCAATTCATCAATCCGCTGAATTCGAATAACTTTTTGGGCCTCTTCATCCACTAATTTCTGCCGCAGTCCCCTAAATCGCTCAATCTCCGCTGTCAGTTGGCCATACTCTTCGTCATACGCTCTAATATCAAGTCCTGTCTTTGCATTTAATCGAACCAGGCTCATTATCTCCTGCTGAAGCTCGGTCAGACGCTCGTTTACCTGTTCATGAGTAAATTCGTACTCAACCATGTCAAGGCTCTTGTATATGTTATCGAAGAGTTTTTCCATGAATGTTTCCTTGCCGCCAATAACCTGGTTAATAACGCTCACAAAGGCTCGCTCCAGCTTTCGTTCTGTTATCGCCTTCTGCGAACAAGCCTTTTCGCCATTCATTCTATGGTTGGCGCAAATCCAGACACCCTTCTTGTACTTTCCGACACCCCAAATCTGCCGGTTGAACTTGGCTCCGCAATTGCTGCAATATAACTTCCCTGAAAACGGATATTTGCTGGAGTATTCGCTTTTACCGGTTTTAGAGTAACCTCGTAAGCTGTTCCTTCTGGCAATTTCCACCTGAACCGCTGCAAAATCTTCTTTAGTCACAATCCCCTCATGGCTGTTCTCAACGTAATATTTAGGAACATATCCGTCATTACGCACCCGCTTCTTGGTAAGAAAGTCTATGGTATATGACTTTTGCAGCAACGCATCACCCGTATATTTTTCATTTTTCAAGATCTGATAGATATTGGTATCATGCCATTTAATATGTCCCGCGCCATTTTTGATTCCGTCCTTTTCCAAACCTTTGATAATGCTTTTAGCACTTTTCCCCTCAAGGTACTCTCGATATATCCGCCTTACTATTTCAGCTTGCTCGGGAACGATTACAAGATTGCCGTTTTCGTCCTTGGTATAACCCAGGAACCACTTATGGTTAACCCAAACTTTTCCCTCCTGGAAACGGTATACTATACCCATGCGAGTGATTTTTGACAAATTGGAGCTTTCTTCCTGAGCGAGCGACGACATAATGCTGATCAGCAAATCTCCCCGCCCATCCAGCGTATTGATATTTTCCTTTTCAAAAAAAACGGCAATGTTTTTCTCCTTAAGCTGACGCACATATTGAAGGCAGTCCAGGGTGTTCCGTGCAAAACGGCTGATTGACTTTGTCATGATCATATCAATCTTTCCTGCTATGCAGTCGTCAATCATTTTATTGAATTCAAGCCGCTTTTTTGTATTGGTACCGCTGATCCCTTCATCGGCATAAATACCCACAAAGTCCCATGCAGGATTATTGGCGATTAAACTTGAGTAAAACTTGATTTGCGCTTCTAGCGAACTTAGTTGATCTTCGTTATCCGTAGAAACCCGGCAATAAGCGCATACTCTGGTTTTGGCAGTCGGCTCAAGTCCCCTAAGTTCTTTTATCTGCTTTGCAGGTATAACCTCTATTTTCTTTCGCATTTTTCACCTGTCCCCTCATCGGCTTATATTTCTGATGTATTTCATTGCCATTTTTAAGAATCAGCTTTAGTTCCCCTGGTTCAAGAGCCACAATACGGGCAAAAACCGCCTTGAATTGTTCAATCTCCAGCATTGTCATCGGCATCGGGTTTTTGGCAAAATGGTTCTTAATTTTCTCAGTTTCATAATCGGACAAATCCAGCGATGCCGTCTCCCACTCCGCTGCCGTCCGCTTGTTTATTAAGATATTCAAATCATTTTGCAATTCTAGTAGCCTATTTTCATCGGCCTTCTTCATCTGATCAATGGTTTCGCAAATCAATATTTCTAATGCCTTATCTGAATCAGATTGGCAGACTTTTGTTTTAGGAAAAATTTTCCCGCTTAGACACTCGCTTCGAATCTTGTTGTAAGCTTCAACACAAACCACCTCGAGCATCTCTTCATAAATGTTACCACTTGCCCTACACTTGCCCTCGTTTCTCAATCTATAGTTTAGACATCGCCAACTTGCTTTTCTCGTAAGACCGTTTTGCTTTTGCAGCCCCCGAATATAATTGCTGCCGCAGCTTGCGCATTGGATGAACCCGGAAAATGGATACACTCGTTTGTCGTTGCAGCTTACATGCCGTGTGGCAATTGCTTTTTCTTTTTCTTTTTTTCGTACTGCCTGAGCCGCTTCAAATATGTCCCTAGTGAAAATCTGGGGATACTTATCATTGCCAAGATATCTTTCATCCGCCAAAATCCTCGAGACCATGCTGTATTGCCAGGCACAGGAATCCCCGCGCGGGCGCAAGATCTCATGATTAATCAGGTACCAGGTAATGGCATAGCGGTTCATACCCCCGATGTATTTTTCATAAATCAGCCGGACAACCGACGCCCTTTCTTCATGTACCTCTTTTCTTCCCAGGTAATTCAGCTTATAGCCGTATGGATACAACGGAATTGTCGCCATATTTACCACCTCACACCTTATCGTCGCCACGCTGCAATTTGTATCGTTCCTCAAGCTCCATGCCATTTTTCAGGCGGAACACGATACACTCCCGTTCCTTGACCACCAGCTTGTCCACAATGGTTTCAAATAGTTCCGCATCAAAACTCTCTAGCGGGTTATCTATCCCTTCAAAAAATGATATAAGTTTATCAGTTTGTTTTACCCGCTCGTCCTGGCCTTCAATTTGCTGAATAATACTGTTGCGCTCTGCCCTCAGCCTGCCAAGTTTGCCTATTAACTCTTCATGCTCGATGCGGATAATAGCCTTGTCAGTTACCCCCTTCTCATATAGTTCAAGCAAGACATGCTCTTGTTTTAATAAGCCGTCAATTTCGGCATTAATATCATCGAGCTTGCCTCCGCCGATTTTGGCATGGCTGACCATTCTAAGCGTGGCGGAAAAGTTGGTTAAAAGATACCGGTTCATACGCAGCTTGTTGAAAACCCGAACGAAAAGCCTTTCAATCGTGTTGTTTTTGATGGGCCGCATATCGCAGGTAGACACTCGCCGTTCGATGTAGTTAGCACATCCCCAGAATTCCTGCCTGAACGGTTTTGAACAATTATGAATCTGATGCCTAAAACCTCGTCCACATTTGCCGCATACGATCTTGTGACTAAAAGGGTATCTAGTCTGGTATTTCCACGCCATTTCCGGACTATATCCTTTTCCACGTATGCGTTCGGCAAGCAGTTCTTGAACCAGTTCGAATTTTTCCCGTTCAATGATCGGTGGATGATTATCTTTGATGTAATACATCGGGGCCTCGCCTTCATTTGCCTTTCGCTTGAACGTAATGCTATTGGCGGTAACCGTCTTTTGCAGTATGGCATCACCGACATACTTTTCATTTCGAAGCATTCCCAATACCACCGAAGGCTGCCAACGGGTACCACCTGACACATTTTTAATTCCATCTGCTTCTAAATCTCTTGCAATGAGCGTTACCCCCTTACCGGATATGCTCTCATTAAATACCCTTCTGACAATAGCCGCTTGCTCTTCATTAATGACAAGTCCACCTTTGCCGTCTCTGTCATATCCCATAAATCGTTCTGTCACTAAATGCATTTTGCCTTGCTTGAATCGCTTTTGATTAGACCACCGAATGTTCTGTGACGTAGATATTAGTTCTTCCTCGGCAATAGAACTTAAAATGGTAAGAATAAGCTCACTCTCAGCGCTTAAGGTATTAATGTTTTCCTTTTCAAAAAACACCCCGACGCCCCAGCTTTTCAAAAGCCGAACCGTTTCAATGCAGTCGGCTGTGTTTCTAGCAAAGCGGCTTATGGACTTAGTGATAACAAGATCCAGCTTGCGATTTTCGGCATCCCTGACCATTCGTAGAAACTCTGTCCGGTTCTTCTTGCTCTTGCCGGATATTCCCTCATCCGCATAAATGCCGGCAAACTTCCAATCCGGATTGTTCTCAATAAGGGCACTATAATGCCGGATCTGAGCGTCAAATGAATTTTGCTGTTCCTCGTGCATTGTGCTAACCCTGCAGTACGCACAAACACGAAGCTTGCTAATTCTTTTACCAGCTTCATCAAAACCCGGCGCTGCTTTAATTGTTGTTACTGTTTTCATGCTTTGCTCCTTCCCTATCCGCGATTTCGAGGAACGCGGAAATATATTTATATCAAACAATATACCTACCTTCAGTAATTTAGAAGGTAGGTAATGTTAGCTCTAAAAGCCCGTAATAGCAAGTCATTTGGCCATCGCCACTCCGATAAATATTCGTCTATTTTCAGTGTCTATTCTGTCATATTCCTTTTGAGTAATCAGGCCTTTTCGAAGCAGGCTTTTGATGATATGGCTAGCCACTTCATATTCGTTTGATATCACCGGACATACCAACATCATTCGCACCTCCTTATGATAATCGGGCAAATAAAATAGCCACAGCATAATACTGTGGCAGAATCATTTTAATATTATATTTCGAGACTCTCCAACTAAGCCAGACTAGATACCCTTCTTATCCGATCCGTATGGAGATAGTTTTAGTCAGTCATAGTTTCATGGTCCAAATAACGTTTTACAGGTTACCCATTGAGCAGATAAATCCGTCTGAAAAGCTCTTCTGTATTAGTTCTTGTCTTTAGCAAAAGTCAGCGGTCGCGTCATTAGAAATAACTCTGATAAGCAATACTCCTTTTTTTGCCGCTACTTCAATCTTGTCGCCCGGTTCAAAACCAAGCTCCTGGAGCCATTTCCCCCGCAGCCTGACAAGAGGCACCATCTTATCGTTTTGATAAATGTAATAGACGGTAAGAATACGTTTAATCCTTGTTTTTGCAGGCATCTTCTTTGTCTACCTCCCCCATATTCAGGCTTCGTAAGAACTTCTCTTATTCCGTGGAATTAACTAAAGAATAAGTCCTGACGAATAGCCTGTTTTCGGGGGAAATTAAAAAGCGCACGCCAGGTCTTCCATAGACCTACACATGCGCAAAATTGCTTCGTTGTCTGGCGTATCGCAAAAGACAATCTGTAACAGACTGTTGTTTAGATATGCCAACACCTCTGCATGCAGTCGCTCAGCCTCTGTCAGAGCATACAATCGCTATTACACAACGGATGCGCCTTTAACCAGCCTTACTTGTTGAAAAGAAGGCCCCATTGTATAATAAAATTGTCGTCGTGGACAGCTTGACTGTTACGTGTAGGTGCCTAATTCACCTGCGCGGGCCTGTGAGTGCGCCAACACTCTCAGGTCACGGCGACTTCTTAATTTCCACCTGTCACTAATAATAACTACTTACGCGAGAATAGCAAGTAATAGTTTTTACAAAGCCTACTTTAGAACCGCCACACATGCTTAACCTCCCAACCGGAGGTCTTTACTTTCCCCCTCGCCAGTTCCTCCGGCACCAGATGCACTTCTGCCGCCACAGCCTTATGCGGGGCATAGTTTCGCTGCACCCCAAGCGGAATATAGGCGTCACCGCGGTGGCTTCCTACCCCTGCGGAAAGCTCCCAAGCTTTGTCCAGATTAATCTTCAGTACGTCCACTTTATAGTCCGTATCGTTTTTGACCACAGCCGTCCGGTCGGTCTTTTCCAGCGCGGCGGGCGGCAAAGTCGCATCCTGTTTATTGATCCTCTCCGCCACCTGTTCAGTTGCAACCTTCAGAGAAGGAGCGTTTACGGTAAAACTGGCATCAGGCGGCTTATCTTTCAGTGCATCATAAGCCGCCTGCAATTCCTTAGCGTTCATCTGTGAGATATGAAGGGCTTTGCCAAGTTCCTGCGCCTGCTCCAGCTGTTCCTGCTGCAGCACCACTGCCTGTCGGTACTGTTCCTCTGCTTTTTGGGTACGCTGCCAAAACCAGAAAAGCATCGCGCTTATTAATAAGAAGAAAACAGCGAGCATGAGCATCCACTTGTTTTGCTTAAAGGCAGTTTTCCACGTTTGAAACACCTGGATCATATCTCATCCCTCCATCGCTGCAAAATAATCGGTCACTCCCCGCGCAATCGCTCTCGCATACCGGTCCTGCCATGCGGCGTCCACCAACAAGGCTGCTTCCTCGTCGTTTGAAATAAACGCCATTTCCACCAGACAGGCAGGTGCGTCAGTATGAACGAGCACATAGAAACGCGACTCCTTATCGGGATCGCCGTCAGAGTAATCCGTCCTTCCTGCCCGGTTGAAAAACTCGGCGGCAATTTGTCCATAGATACAGGTCGCCAGCCTGTCCCCTTCCGACTGTCCCGGAGACGTCCAAACCTCGTAGCCTTCCGCGCTCTCGTTTGCCGCGCTATTGCAATGAAGAGAAATAAAAATATCGGCGCCCCAGTCATTCGCCAGAGCTGTCCGATAGCTTAGATCATCCGTTTCTGCTTGTTCCCATTCGGTTCGAGTTAGTTTCACCTCATATCCTACCGCAAGCAAATATTTTTCAACTAGCCGCGAAATAATCAACGCAACATCCGCCTCCTGCAAGCCTGTTGCCGCATGCACCGCACCAGGATCAACATTCCGGCCCGCATGACCCGGGTCAATCATTATTTTCATACACAAACCCTCCCTTTTTTTGCTCTCTTCACCTTTTTCTGTCTCCTACTAATTATTTGGATTATAATGTAATAAAAGTGTTACATTGGAGGCTAACATGCAATTTTTATTTACTGACGGTTGTAATCAAGACTTTATTACACTCTGTTGGTTATTAGATGACTACCTTAATGAAATTGCGGGCGGCGAAAAAAATCGCGCACAATATATTCCCTATAACACACTTGAAGATATACATGATGTGGTCATAGCTTATGAGAATAATAATCCCATTGGCTGTGCCAGCTTTAAATTCTTTGAAACTGATACCGCAGAGGTTAAACGTGTATTCATAAAAAAAGAATATCGCGGAAAAGGCATCTCAGAACAATTAATGCGTTTATTAGAAAACCGAGCTATAGAAAAAGGCTTTACCAAATTGGTATTAGAATCAGGTGAACCTTTAGTTGAAGCAATGGGACTATATCGCAAAATAGGGTATTCTATAATTGAAAACTACGGACCATATAAAAACCTAAGTGATTCGATTTGTATGCAAAAAGTTTTAAAAGCAGCTTGTATCTGATGATCACACTTAAATTATTTTGATTTTTCCCCGGTAAGCAGATTATCTTTTTCTTCCCTTAACTGCGCCAGCTTTTCCCGAATAAAAGAGGGAATATATTTGCTATACCCCATGCGATCTAAATTCTCGACGATGCTTAAGCCTTCATTACCCAGATACGCAAAGATTACCATGGATCTGCAGGTGCTGATACCAAAAATGCCGGCATCGATCCAATGGGCCATGATGACGATCAACAGCATAACGACCTTGCGCTTTATCCCTTCAAAGCCTTTTTTGCTGTCGAGCGTTGCCGTCTTCCACGCAGCGATCAACCCGGTCACATAATCAATCACAACAAAAACCAAAAGCGCCGTAATCAGCTTATCGACACCGCCGACAAGAAAGGAAAAAGCTGCGCCTATGGCTGAAAACAAGGCCATGATGCGCAGCTCTATTTGTGTGTACTCAAGCATTTCTCATCCCCCTTTTTATACCAAGCCATAGCTGCTCAGCGCCGCTTTTAGCGCTCGCACATCATCAGCCAGTTCCTCGCATTTATCCCGCAACGCCTGCACCTCCGCCTGCGAATAAGTCGCGCTGATGGCAAGCCCGCCGATTTCATTGTCCGTATTGCCCATGGTGACCGTTGTTTTCGTTGCCGGAGCCGAGCCAAAAAATCCGACTGCGGAAGGGTTGACCGGCAGTCTCAAACCCACAGGATAAAAGGCATCGCTGGCTGTATTCCGATACCCCAGCACCAGCCGGTTGTAAGCCTTCGTTGTGCTGGCCGCAGCGGTCGTCAAAGATACCGTATACACAGTAACCGCCACATCGTTTGTTTCCGACAGATCCACATACGCCATCTGGTTGTCGCTGAGCGTCACGCCGCCCGCAGCCACGGTGTTTTGAATCAGCTGGCCGTCAGCGCGGACAAATAATATCCGCAAAGTGCCGCTCCAGGTGAGCTGCCCGCTGGCCGAAGAATAATTGATAACCCCGTCACAATGGACAATGACGTTC
>Ga0316613_10002051_pt1 | contig 13260 bp, 11 predicted proteins | sample OWC_soil_day10_C_2_FD_207647 | JGI IMG/M metagenome (GOLD analysis project Ga0316613, IMG submission 207647) | Wetland soil microbial communities from Old Woman Creek delta, Ohio, United States - OWC_soil_day10_CT_b | ecosystem: Environmental > Terrestrial > Soil > Wetlands | place: USA: Ohio...
AGTCCCGTCATCAGCTTGTAACAAACGGGAAGTCTTATTCAAGAGGCTTCCCGTTTTTGTTATATCATAAAAAGAAGAGAAGGAGGCAGGTTGTTATGGGGAAGAAAAGCAGGAAACGAAAAAGTGCTTGGTATATATTTTTTCGTCCCATAAAGGTCATACTCTTTGTATTTCTGTTGGCGATGGTGATAGGATGCCTGGCTGGAGGTGTCGTATTTTTAAAATATCAGGATGAGATCATGACATGCAAGGAAAAGGCTGACACAATTATAAGTCAGACTACCAAAACTGATTTCTCACAGCCTATGGATACAAGAGTTTATGATTCAGAAGGAAACTTAATCGGAACCATTAATTCCGGTCATTACGAATATGTTCCAATTACGGAGATCAGCGAAAATCTTCAGAATGCTTACATAGCCCAGGAGGACAGGAGATTCTATAAACATCATGGAATTGATTACAAGGGGCTTTTAAGAGCTGGTCTGGTTTTCATAAAAAACAAAGGTGTGGCGACCCAGGGAGGCAGTACCATCACCCAGCAGGTGATCAAAAACACCTATTTAACCCAGGAGAGGACCATTCAGAGAAAGATAACAGAATTCTTTGCTGCTCCCCGGATGGAGGACAAGTATTCCAAAAAGGATATTATGGAATTTTACTGCAACACCAATTATTATGCGAACCGCAGTTATGGTGTATCCGAGGCCAGCCGTTATTATTTTGATAAGGAAGCAAAGGATTTAACCATCTGGGAAGCAGCAACTCTTGCCGGAATCAGCAACAATCCTTCCAAATATGACCCGGTGGCACATCCTGATACCTCTAAATGGAAGCGGGATCAGGTGATTGACAATATGGCACTTTGTAAGTTTATCACCAAGGAAGAGCAGGAGAATGCCAAAGCCCAGCCCCTTACCGTGGCCAAGGTTTATGAAGGCGGAACAACGGAGAATTATCAGACCAGCTACGCCATACATTGTGCAGTACTGGAACTGATGAAGAATGACGATTTTGTATTCCAGTATGTGTTCCAGAATAAGACCTCCTATGATTCCTATAAGGAAGAATATCAGGAGCAATACCAGGCAAAAAGCGATATGGTACGCAAGGGAGGATTTGAAATTCATACCAGCCTGGATTCCAAACTGCAGACGGCTCTCCAGAACAACATCGATACCCATTTAAAAGGGTTTACAGAATTGCAGGACAACGGAAAATTCGCTTTACAGGGAGCGGCTGTCTGCGTAGATAACCGCACCGGATATGTGGTGGCGATTGTAGGCGGACGGGGAACGGATGATGAATATAACCGTGGATTTTTAAGCAGAAGGCAGCCAGGCTCTACCATTAAGCCGCTGATTGATTACGCTCCTGCGTTTGAAACCGGCTTTTATTATCCCTCCAGACTGGTCAATGACCATTTGTTTGACGATGGACCGAAAAACAGCGGAGGCAAGTACTTTGGTGAAGTGTCTGTAAGAGAAGCATTAAACCGGAGCTTAAATACAGTAGCATGGCAGGTTCTGACGGATATTGGAGTTGATAAAGGGATCAGCTATCTGGGAAAGATGCACTTTGTGGGCTTAAGCAATATAGACAATGGCAACAGCAGTATGAGTATCGGAGGTTTTACTGAGGGAGCCAGAGTTGTGGATATGGCCAAAGGATATTCGGTTCTTGCCAACCAGGGAAAATACAGCAATAAAACCTGCATTACAAGTATTAAAAGCCAGTATGACGGAGAGATTTATAAAGGCAGTCAGGCAGATGAAAGAATTTTTACAGATGATACGGCATACATGGTTACCGATGTACTGAAAGGAACTTTGGATAAGCCTTACGGAACAGGCTCCGGACTGGGACTTGATATTCCGGCAGCAGGAAAGACAGGAACCACTAACAGCAGCAAGGATACCTGGTTCTGCGGTTATACTAAATATTACACCACTGCGATCTGGATGGGATATGATACTCCAAGAGCAATGCCCGGAATTTACGGAAAGACTTATTGCGGTAAAATGTGGCATGATTTTATGGCTGAAATCAATAAGGATCTGCCTTCATTAGACTGGGATATGCCTTCTACTGTTTCCCTTTATAATGTGGATTCCAGAGGGGAGAAAACAGATCAGGAAACTGGCAATAAGGATTTATTTTCCTCTGTGGCAGAAGCGGCAGCAATGGCAGATACAAAGAAATGGAAAGATGAAGAAGCCCGTAAGCAGCAGGAAGCTCAGTCGCAGATGAGTCAGGCAGCAGAGGATGCAGCCCGACAGACCCAGGAACAGGCCGCAGCTTCTTTGCAGGCTCTCATTTCTGAATTTAACGGACTGGATCACCGTGACAGTTCTACAGATGAGAAGATCACATCGGCTAAATCATATTTGGAACAGTTAAACGGAACTGAGACTTATGACAGTTTAAAGCAGGCACTTGATGAAGCGGTTAACCGTGTTCTTGCTCTTCCAAAAGAGGAGGATTCGTCGAAGCCTCAGGAGATCGGCCCTGGAATGATTAAACCAAGAGAGACCACATCTAATGTTTTCCCAGGAGATAGTGACCCTCAATCAGGCGGGGCAGTTGGCACCGGACCAGGTGATGATGACTCCCAGGCAGAAGCTGTGGGACCTGGAATGGAATAAAAATAGAGTGAAGTCATTGTTTTTTCCAGATGTTCGTTATATAATAAAATTTGTCTGAAACATCACGAGAATGAAGATATAGGAGTGTGTTTATAATGAATCGAATAAGAACCAGATATGCCCCAAGCCCCACAGGCCGCATGCACGTAGGTAATTTAAGAACAGCTATGTATGCGTACCTGATTGCAAAACATGAGGGAGGAGATTTCCTTCTCCGTATTGAAGACACCGATCAGGAACGTTTTGTAGAAGGTGCTGTGGAGATTATTTATAGAACATTGGAAGAGACAGGACTTGTTCATGATGAAGGTCCTGATAAGGACGGAGGTGTGGGTCCTTACGTTCAGAGTGAACGTCACGCTCTGGGAATGTACCTTGATTATGCTAAAATGCTGGTGGAAAAAGGAGAGGCTTACTACTGCTTCTGTACCCAGGAACGTCTGGATTCTTTAAAGAAAACCGTAGACGGTCAGGAAATCATGGTATACGACAAGCATTGCCTTAACCTTACGAAAGAAGAAGTACAGGCTAATCTGGCGGCAGGAATGCCATACGTAATACGCCAGAATAATCCGGTTGACGGAACCACCACATTCCATGATGAAATTTACGGAGATATCACAGTGGATAACTCAGAGCTTGATGATATGGTTCTGATTAAATCCGATGGATATCCAACTTACAATTTTGCCAATGTAGTAGATGATCACCTGATGGGAATCACTCATGTGGTAAGAGGTAACGAGTATTTATCCTCTTCTCCCAAATATAACCGTCTTTACGACGCGTTTGGATGGGAAGTTCCGGTTTATGTTCACTGTCCTCTGATTACCAATGAGGAACATAAAAAATTAAGCAAGAGAAGCGGTCATGCTTCTTATGAGGATTTAATTGAGCAGGGATTTATTTCTGAGGCAGTGGTTAATTATGTGGCTTTGCTTGGCTGGTCACCAGTTGGAAACCAGGAGATTTTTTCTCTCAAAGAATTAATTCAGGAATTTGATTTCCGCAATATCAGTAAATCCCCGGCTGTGTTCGACATGACCAAGTTAAAGTGGATGAACAGTGAATACATGAAGGCAATGGACCTTGACAGATTTTATGAAATGGCAGAACCTTATATCAGGAAAGTCATAAAAAAGGATCTGAATTTAAGAAAGATCGCTGCTATGGTCAAAACCAGAATTGAAGTGTTCCCGGATATCGAGAATCATATTGATTTCTTTGAGGAGCTGCCGGAATATGATTGCTCCATGTATTTTAATAAGAAGATGAAGACGGACAGCCAGACCTCTCTTTCCCTGTTACAGGAGATACTTCCCATTCTGGAAGCACAGGAAGATTACAGCAATGATGCACTCTATGCTGCGCTTTCCGCATTTGTTTCTGAAAAAGGATATAAAACCGGCTATGTTATGTGGCCCATCCGCACTGCAGTTTCCGGCAAGCAGATGACTCCGGCAGGTGCAACAGAAATCATGGAGGTCCTTGGAAAAGAAGAATCCTTAAATCGAATCAGAAAAGGAATCGAACTTTTAAACAAAGAGACTTTATAGAAAAGAAGATGAAAGCAGGGGAAAGGCAGAAAACCGGACTCCTGCTTCTTTGTTTGACTCGGAGGATAACATGAAACAACAAGTGACCTATGAAGGCGCCCAGAAAGAAGCAATTCTTCATCGGGATGGACCCATGTTAGTGCTGGCTGGGCCGGGATCAGGAAAGACATTTACCATTACACACAGAGTATGCCATCTGATTGAGGAATATCACGTGGATCCATCCCGCATTCTGGTCATCACATTTACCAAGGCTGCAGCCACGGAGATGAAGGAACGATTTGATGCATTGATGGGAGATCCTGCTCCCTTTGTCAGCTTCGGCACCTTTCATGCCATATTTTTCCGTATTCTCAAATTCGCCTATCGTTATGATGCCAGGAATATTATCAGGGAAGACCAGAAAACAAGGTTCGTAAAGGAAGAAATGGACCGCTGCAGCGTGGAAGTGGAAGATGAAGGGGATTTTATTGCCTCTATTTTATCAGAGATCAGTTCTGTGAAAGGAGATATGATCTCACTGGACCATTACTATTCCAAAAACTGCTCAGAAGAAATTTTTAAACAGCTGTATCTGGGGTATGAGGACAGGCTGAGAAAAGCCAATCTGATTGATTTTGATGACATGCTGGTAATGTGCCACGAACTTTTTACCCAGAGAAAAGATATTCTGGCAGCGTGGCAGAGAAAATACCAGTATATTCTGGTGGATGAATTCCAGGATATTAACCGGGTACAGTATGAAATTGTCCGTATGCTTGCGGCGCCTGAGGATAATCTTTTTATTGTGGGAGACGATGACCAGTCCATCTACCGGTTCCGGGGAGCTAAACCGGAAATCATGCTTGGTTTTGAAAAAGATTATAAAAATGCAAAGAAGGTTCTTTTAAACATCAATTTCAGAAGCACCAGAGACATTGTGGAAACAGCAGGGAAACTGATCGCCCACAATGAAATGCGTTTCCCGAAGAAAATTGTAACAGACAAAGGTTCTGGAAAACCAGTGGTTACCAGACTGTGGAAGGATCCACAGGAAGAAACCATGGAAATTGTGGAGGAGATTCTTAATTATGGGAAAGCAGGATATGCACTCAGTGATATGGCTGTTTTATACCGGACTAATCTGGGACCCAGACTTTTAATCGAGAAATTTATGGAATATAATGTTCCGTTTATCACCCGGGATTCTGTTCCCAATCTATACGATCACTGGATTGCCCAGAATCTGGTCTCCTATATGAAAACGGCACAGGGAGACCGTCAGAGGGCCAACGTTCTCCAAATCATCAACCGCCCCAACCGCTACATAAGCAGGGATTCGCTGGAAGGCAATCCGGTAAACTTTGAATCTGTGAAATCCTTCTACCAGGACCGCAGCTTCATGGTGGAACGGGTGGAGCAGCTGGAATATGATTTACAGATGATAAAAAACATGGCGCCAGTGGCAGCGGTTAATTATATCAGGAAAGCAATTGGGTATGATGATTATTTAAGGGAATATGCCCAGTACCGGAGGATGAAGCCGGAGGAACTCCTTGAGGTGGCGGATCAGCTTTCAGAAAGTGCGGCAGGATTTAAGTCCTTTGACCAGTGGCTGGTGCATATGAAAGAGTATGGGGAAGAGCTAAATAACCGGGCAAAATCGGGGCAGACAAAAGCAGAGGGCGTGGCATTAATGACCATGCACAGTTCCAAAGGGCTGGAATACAAAATTGTCTATATTTTAGATGCCAATGAGGGAGTGACTCCACACCAGAAAGCTGTTCTTCCAGCTGATTTAGAAGAGGAGCGGCGGATGTTTTATGTGGCGATGACAAGGGCCAAGGAACGGCTTCATGTAAATTATGTTCAGGAACGATACGGGAAAAAACAGGATGTATCCCGCTTTGTCAGGGAGTATCTGGAGAAAAATTAAGGAGGGAACGGCTTTTATGGAATCTTGTGTTCACATTTACTGCGGGGATGGAAAAGGAAAAACTACGGCAGCCATCGGTCTGGCAGTCCGTGCCAGCGGCTGTAATAAAAAGGTACTTATTGCCCGGTTTCTTAAAACCGATCATTCCGGAGAGGTACTGGCGCTTCAATCCCTTTCCGGTATCACAGTCATGCCCTGTGAGAAAAGCTTTGGATTTTTTACTAACATGACAGACGAACAAAAAAAGGAAGCAAGAGTTTATTATTCCAGTCTTCTGGACTGCGTGCTGGAAAAAGCGGCGAAAGAACCCTTTGATCTGCTGGTTTTAGATGAAATCATGGCTGTATGCAATTACGGTCTGGTGGATGAAGAGAGAGTGCTTCAGTTTATTTCCGGCAGGCCAGAGAAGCTGGAAGTGGTGCTTACAGGCAGAAATCCTTCCGGTCAGCTTCTTGATCAGGCGGATTACGTATCTGAAATAAAAAAGATCAGGCATCCCTATGACAGGGGTATCAATGCCAGAAGAGGAATTGAATATTAAGGACAAAATCCCTTGATTTTTAGCCGATTGTTTGATAGAGTGAAGAAAGGTGTAAACAGACACCTATATTAAGATAGAAAAAGAGAGGTATCAGGATGGCACAGGATCCTAATTTAGAGCGCGATGAGATGGAACCCCAGGAGGAGATGACAGTGACACTGACCCTGGATGATGGATCGGAACTGGAGTGCGTTGTACTTACAATTTTCACAGCAAATGAGAGAGATTATATCGCTCTGCTTCCTATGGAAGGCGCTGAGGCAGAAGAGGGAGAAGTTTATCTGTATCGTTATTCCGAAAGCGAAGACGGACAGCCAAATCTTGAAAATATCGAAGATGACGATGAATATGAAATCGTTGCAGATGCCTTTGATCAGATGTTAGACGAAGCAGAATATGATGAGCTTGTCGGCGAAGACGAGGAAGAAGAGTAAAAAGTGAATTAAGAATGAAAAGTCGGGAAAGGTCCGGTATATGGAGCCGGTCCCGGCTTTTGATTTTATTGCATAGAAGAAGAGGAGAAGGAAGTATGGATCGAACAGTTGATGCCAGAGGACTGGCGTGCCCTCAGCCGGTTATCAAGGCAAAGGAAGCTATGAAAGATATGACGGAAGGGATTCTGACCATTCTCGTTGATAATGAGATTGCTGTTCAGAATGTGATGAAACTGGGAAATTATTCAGGAGTGAATCCTTCTTCTACAAAGCTGTCAGAGAAAGAATATCAGATCCGGTTTTACATGGAAAAAGGAGCTGAGTCTGTACAGAAGAGTACGTTAGAAGAATGTGTACCTGACAGCCGAAAGAAAGGTCTGGTTGTCGTACTTTCTTCTGACCAGATGGGAACCGGCAGTGAAGAATTAGGCCGTATTCTGATGAAAGGCTTTGTGTATGCCCTGACCCAGTTGGAAGAACTCCCTGAAACCATACTGCTTTACAATGGAGGAGCCAGACTGTCAACCGAGGGCTCTTCCTCTCTGGAAGATTTAAAGACACTGGAGGCTCAGGGAGTTGAGATTTTAACCTGTGGAACCTGTCTGAATTTTTATGAATTAACAGAAAAACTCAGTGTAGGAACCGTGACCAACATGTATGAGATTACGGAAAAGATGGCAGGTGCCCGTCTGGTTATCCGTCCATAAAAGCTCCTTTCTTAAAAGCTTTGGTATCTCAGGGAGATACCCGGACTGCACACCTTTAAATAGAGCTTATGCAGCAAAAAAGTACTTGAAATAACAAAGAATATTTCAAGAGCTGAGCTGACAATTCCAGTCAGGAAAAAGAGAATCACGGATACCACTGTGATTACCATCAGACTGATGAAATAAGGGCGGTAAGCAGACTGATTCATGCAGGTAAGCTTCCATGTCACCAGATAAAGACTGATCATGAGAGAGATGGAAGCTGCAAATGATAAAAATACATGAAGAACGGCATGAAAGGGCTGTGAATCAGGCAGATAAGGGATGGTAACTGCCAGGCCTAATAGAAGGAGGGCTAACGTAGTAAATACCATCTCCTTTTTATTTCTGGGAAGTGTACGGATAATCCTTTTTAAAACGTAGTAAAAATAAGCACCAACAATGATACCCCATATAAGAAACAGGTTTTTTCTGTCTGCCAGACTTCCAAGGACGGAAAAATTAAGGGTGAACCAGTTGGTTCCCCAGGCAAACAGTATGGTATAGACAGGGATGATAATATAAGCGGTTATGGTTAATAAAGTCATATGGCACCTCCCGGATATTTCTTCTATTTAGTTTGCCACTAACTTGAAAAAATAACATAAAATTATGGGGATTTTAAAAATAGACAGGAAGAGGAATTAAAATGATTCAATTACCGGATAAATTTGTGGAAAAGATGAAAGGATTGCTGGGGGATGAATACGATGCTTTCTTAAAAAGCTATGAGGAGGACCGGGCATTGGGACTCAGGATTAATCCATTAAAAGCAGACCCCGGGGAATTTGTACGCCAATCTCCTTTTTTATCTGAACCAGTCCCCTGGGCATCGGAAGGCTTTTATTATCAGGCAGGACAGCGTCCCGGAAAGCATCCATATCATGAAGCCGGTGTTTATTACATTCAGGAACCTAGTGCCATGGCAGTCGTAGAGCTTTTAGATCCAAAGCCAGGAGAAAAGATTCTTGATCTGTGTGCAGCACCCGGCGGAAAAACAACACATATTGGGGGTAAATTAAAAGGAGAAGGATTTTTGCTGAGCAATGAGATTCATCCTGCCAGGGCAAAGATTCTTGCCCAGAATGTGGAGCGAATGGGGATTCGTAATTCTGTTGTTACCAATGAAGATTCTTATTCGCTGTCCATTAAATTCCCTGAATTTTTTGATCGGATTGTGGTTGATGCACCCTGCTCTGGCGAAGGTATGTTTCGAAAGGATGAGGCTGCCAGACTGGAATGGAGCCCGGATCACGTAGAGGCCTGCGCCCGCAGGCAGAGGGAAATTCTTGAAAATGCTGCCGTGATGTTAAAACCAGGGGGTACCATGGTCTATTCCACCTGTACCTTTTCTCCTGAGGAAAATGAGCAGGTGATCGAATCGTTTCTGACTTCCCACCCTGATTTTTCCGTTGTGGACAAGGGAGAACGCCCGGGACTTTCTCATGGAATGCCGAAGTGGAGTAAGTACGGATCAGAAGAGTTAAAAAAGACATTCCGCATCTGGCCTCATAAGTCAGAGGGGGAAGGTCATTATCTGGCTGTATTAAAAAGAGATGGGGATGAGCTTCCTGAAAGAAAAAGATCCTGTCCTTCGTATCTAAAGGATAAAGCTATCTGGAAAGAGGTAGAGTTATTTTTAAAGGAACTGCTTGCTGATCCGGAAGTTTTTTTAGACAGAAAAGAATATATCCTGTTTGGAGAACAGCTTTATCTTCTTCCGCCGGAGATGATTGATTTAAAGGGAATTAAAGTAATCCGTCCGGGACTTCACATGGGTACCATAAAAAAGAACCGGTTTGAACCTTCTCATGCAATGGCTCTTTCCTTAAGAAAGGAGGAGGTTCTTTCCTGGGCAGAGATACCTGCAGATCACGAGGATATAGTGAAATATTTAAAAGGACAGACGCTTCCAGCCCCCTTTTCCTGGCCAGTCAGGCTGGATAAGAAAGGCTGGGTGCTGGTTGTGACAGATGGTTATTCCATTGGGTTTGCAAAACTGGCCGCTGGAATTCTTAAAAATCATTATCCCAAAGGCCTTCGGTGGATGTAACACCAATAAACTGCATATCTTCCGGAAGAGCTGCCTCAAAAAACAGGGGAACTCTGGTGACCGGGTGGATAAAATCCAGACGGAAGGAGTGGAGTGCCTGCCGGTTTATGTAGCGGTAATCCGGATTGTAAAGAAAATCACCTGGCAGTGGATGTCCGATGGATTTTAGATGAACCCGGATCTGGTGAGTTCGTCCGGTCTCCAGACGAAGTCCTGCAAGGGAGTGTCCTGTGACGGGATCATAATGAAGACGGCAAAAAAAGGTTCTTGCCGGATCGCCGTTAACCGAATCGATACAACGCTCAATGGTAGAATCGTGGGTTCTGGCTATGGGGGAGTCAATGATTCCCTCCTTTGGAAGCTCACCCTGGACCACTGCAAGATACCGTCTGTGAATTTCATGCTTTTTCACCATGTCAGACAGGATACAGGCACTTAAGGGATTTTTGGCAATAATTAAGAGACCGGTGGTATCACGGTCCAACCGGTTAATGGCACGAAAGGTAAAAGCCTCCTGCTTATTTTGGAAATACCATGCCAGTCCATTGGCCAGGGTATTATCAAAATTCCCCTGGGAGGGGTGAATGGGAACGCCGGCCGCTTTGTTGATGACCAGAAGATGCTCATCCTCAAATAAGATATCCATGGGCATCTCAGTGGGTACGATATTTTCAGAATCTTTCTCTTCGGGAAAGGTGATGGTAAGTACCTCTCCTTTTGCTGGTCTGTAAGTGGTGTATACTGCTCTGCCTCCGGCTGTGATTGCATTCTCTGTATTTCGTAAGCGCCGGATCAGGCTTTGGGAGTATCCCTGGTCTAATAGAAACTGCCCTATGGTTTTATGGTCGGAAGCTTCTGTGATTAAGTAATTTATGGTCATTTTCATAAACCGATTCTATCATGAGGGAACATGATTGACAAGAAGCAACTTGCGTGTATAATTAATTTGTAAAAATGGAAAGGGGGATATCAGATGTTTAACGAAGAAACGTATGAGGAATTAGAAGCAGAGTTTGAGAAATACCATATTGAGGAAGAAGTAGAAGAGGTTTTGCTTGATCTTGCAGAAGCGCTGGCGGATAAGGAAATTCTGGATAAAGAATTGAATTTGACGGAATCCTATGGTAAGACACAGATCTATGCAACCGGAATCTGCACTGACGAAGATGGCGCGGTCAGTGTTTTGATTAAAAACATAAAGATTGGCAAAAAAGAATTTGAAATCAATGATTATTTTCTATAAATAATCGAAAGAGAAACGGAGGCAGTACAACATGATGGGAGACCGTGATAAATACTCCCCCAAAGAGCTTGGCATCGATTTGCTGTGTGATCTTGTGGGAGCACTTTTATTTAATGTGGGAATCTATAACTTTGCTGTCAATGCACAGTTTGCACCGGTGGGAGTATCAGGTATTGCATTAATCCTGCGTTATCTGTTCGGATTGCCTATGGGTATCACCAGCATTGTTTTAAATATCCCCATTATACTGGTCAGCTATAAGCTTTTGGGACGAGGCTTTCTTCTGCGTTCTATGAAAAGCATGCTGATCTTTGCACTGGTACTGGATTATGTTGTTCCCCTGTTTCCTGCCTATCAGGGCAATCCACTCTATGCATCGGCGTGTACCGGAATTTTTTCCGGACTTGGGTTAACCCTGGTATATTTAAGAAACGGTTCCACTGGAGGAACTGATTTCCTGGTTATGGCAATCAGAAAGATATTTCCTCATCTTACCATCGGCAAGATCTCCCTTGTGGTGGATGCCGTAGTAATCATAGCGGGCGGACTGGTGTTTCGAAATGTGGATGCGGTCATACTTGGTCTGGTTTCTTCCATCGTGACTACCATGGTGATTGATAAAATCATGTATGGTCTGGGTGCCGGCAAACTGGTGTTTGTGGTTACCTCCCATGAAGAGGAGGTAGCATGTAAAATCGAAGAAGCAACGGGCAGAGGCTGCACCTTTTTAAAAGGCCAGGGGTCTTTTACCAAAGATGAAAAGAATGTGGTTATGTGTGCATGCAACAATTCTCAGGTGGTTTCCATCCGAAGATCAATTCATGAAACGGACAAGGATGCATTCTTAATCATAACCGATTCCAATGAAGTTTATGGGGAAGGCTTTAAGCCCATAAGCGGACAGTTTTAACTGATAAAAAGCAGAGTGGAAAGGAGCGCATCACTGCTTCATGTGCTTCTCCTTTCCAGCTGCATGATCCACCAAACGGTCTTTCTTTAAAAAACTGGCTCTTTTTACGCTGTCAGTACCAAATTTGCTGCGGATATGATCCACAGCTTTTTCCATCTCTTTCATCTTTTTTGATTGATCTGATTCAAATAAGTTCATCTGCAAATAACCCTCATCCGAAATCTTGGTGGCGCGCACACCCAAAAGACGAAGGGGCGTCCGGTCCCAGAATTCTTCCAGCAGTCTGCAGGCGTGTTCATAAATAAGAGTGGTGGAATCCGTGGGGCAGTTTAAGGTAGTCTGATGGGTGGTGGTATGAAAATCCCAATCCTTAATCTCCACACAGACACAGTCACACATCACATGATCTCTGCGCAGTCTTGCACCCACTGTTTCGCTTAAGGATAATAGAATAGAACGGGCGGTTTCCATGTCTTCCACGTCTCTTGACAAGGTGGTACTGTTTCCATACCCCTTATTCACTGGTTCCCGGTGGCCAACCGGAGAGGAATCAATCCCGCAGGCATAGTCGTGGATTAATACCGCATATTTTTCTCCCAGCAGGTGCTTTAAATATTTTACATCACAGGCTGCCAGCTGTCCGATGGTATGAATGCCGATCCCCTCAAGCTTCTGCTTCGCGGAATGTCCCACAAAAAACAGCTCTCCCACAGGAAGAGGCCACATCTTGGTTTTAATCTCATGAGCAAACAGCGTGTGGCAGAGGTTGGGCTTTTTAAAATCCGAAGCCATCTTGGCCAGCAGCTTATTGGGCGCAATTCCCATATTAACCGTAAATTTAAGCTCCTGCCAGACCCTCTCCCGTATGAGATTGGCTGTATCAATGGGAGATCCGAACAGATGGATGGTGGAAGTCATATCGAGAAAGGCTTCGTCAATGCTGAACTGCTCTATGTCCGGTGTATAGTCAGACAAAAGATCCATCAGTCTTTTGGAATACTCCAGATAGATATCAAAACGGGCAGGAACCACTGTAAGCCCCGGACATTTGCGAAGAGCCTGGGCGATGGGTTCTCCGGTTGTAATTCCATATTCTTTGGCAGGCGTGGATTTCGCCAGCACGATCCCGTGTCTTGACTGGGCATCACCGCCGACTGCAGAGGGGATGGTGCGTAAATCAAGAGCTTCCGGGTCCTGCCTTAAGCGGTCTGCAGATT
>Ga0316613_10002055_pt1 | contig 13248 bp, 11 predicted proteins | sample OWC_soil_day10_C_2_FD_207647 | JGI IMG/M metagenome (GOLD analysis project Ga0316613, IMG submission 207647) | Wetland soil microbial communities from Old Woman Creek delta, Ohio, United States - OWC_soil_day10_CT_b | ecosystem: Environmental > Terrestrial > Soil > Wetlands | place: USA: Ohio...
CACTTGCGTAACCATCTCTGGTATTACAGGATTCACCTTGCCTGGCATAATGGAAGAACCCGCCTGAAGATCAGGCAGCCGTATTTCGCCAAAACCGCCCTTAGGTCCTGAGGACAACAGCCTTAAATCACCACTGATTTTTATCATGGTTACCGCACAGGCTTTTAACATGCCTGATACTTCAACAAATACATCAGCATTCTGCGTACCATCAATACTATTTTCATCTCTGGCCAATCCCAAACCACTTAAGTTCCTTAGCCGTTCAATAACAGTATAAACATATTTTCTAGGTACATTAATCCCCGTTCCGACCGCTGTCCCTCCCAGATTAACTTTACGCAGCCTTTCTTCAACCTTATATAATCGCCAACGATCGCGGCTAATAGCCTCGGCCCATGCAGAAAATTCCTGTCCTAAGGTTATTGGTACAGCATCCTGCATTTCTGTCCGCCCCAATTTCAGTACTCCGCCAAATTCTTCTTCTTTGCGCTGTAAGGCGCCCTGTAATACAGCACAAGCCTCCGAAAGAGGCAAGAGTAAACGAATAGCCGCCATTCGCAGAGCCGTGGGGTAAACATCATTGGTTGATTGAGACATATTTACATGATCCAAAGGGTGCACCAGATGATAGTCACCCTTTTTCCCTCCTAAAAATTCGATTGCCCGATTGGCAATCACTTCGTTCATATTCATATTAGTGGAAGTACCTGCCCCACCCTGAAAAGCATCAACAATAAAAGCCTCTATAAATTTTCCGCCAGCAATTTCTTCTGCCGCCTGAAAGATAGCATTACCAATATTTTCATCCAATAACCCAATAGACATATTGCTTTCTGCAGCTGCCTGCTTAACTACCGCTAAGGCTCTTATTAACTCAGGATGTACTTTTTGCCGAGAAACATCAAAGTTTTCAATAGCTCGAGCTGTGTGAATTCCATAATAAGCCTCAACAGGAACAGCTTTTTCTCCTAAAAAGTCCACTTCCATGCGATACATCTTACTTCCTCCTTTCCTTTGATTTTCATGTGTTGCTAATTCTTCATATAGCAAACGAAATATTGAGGTGATAGCACTCCGTAAATTCCGATTTAGGAAAACGTTCAACACTTTATTTTAATATTCCTCTATTCTAGCATTTTGTATGCTTGAGACTCATAACTAAATAGTCGATAGGGAAAAGAGCCATAATTATTTTTAAAAATAATTATGGCTCTTTATTTCTTAATTAAATCTTCCAGTTTAAACCGAAGTAATACCCTCTTTGCTTATAACCTAGGTCTATGCCAGAATACTCAACTGACGTACCATTATTATAATCTAACCTTTCCTTCCCATCAGTCATTTTTGCATAAGAATAATAATAACCTAGCTCTGCCATCATATTTTTATGAAATGTATATATTAGTCCAATATTCAAATCGAATCCCAATGTATTACCTGAATTTTCCCAATCCCAAGGCGGTAAATGATTTGCCCAATGACCATAAGCTTTTGCATTCAAATAAGATGTATTGAGTCCAGTATTAAGAAGTATTTTATCATTAAGTTTATATTCATTTTCAACACCAATATGTATTCCGCTAAAAGTTCCATTTAAATAACTGCCATTATCAGTTTGAGTGAGATTACCAACATTTACGCCATTTACCAGATGATATACAACATTCGATATTTGATTCGTAGTATCACGTCTGCTCAAGCCCCACAAAACACTTGTCTTTTTCCTTTCACTTTTTGAAACTACGGTACCAAAATCAACGGCAATCATCTTTTGATTCCCATTAAAATTCATTGTACCATAATCAGTCATCGTGCTAGAACCCGCATTCTGCCAATCTGTATCAGAACCTCTGCCCTTATTGCCAGATGAGGTGATACCATATTGGAATCTTACATAGTTTCTATTATTGGGAGTATATTTTAAATGCAGGATATTCATATTTTGATTTTGCGGCATGCTTACTAGCGACAGTAATTGGGACGATCCTGTGTCATGTAAATAATAATCAAAAGAGCCTTTAACCTTCCACTGCTGCAACGAAATATCAAATTTTTCTTGAGGTGCTGCCAAAGCCAAAGAAGACGTTACGATAAGTATAGTAAATGCTACTATTAATATTTTTTTCAACAAAGAGAGCCTCCTAGAATAATATACAACGACAAACACTATTCCTTTGAAAAAGAACGATAGTTATATTATCCATCACCTCCATTGTTATCGACTTCTGTGGTTTTATATCGCTTACTTATTTTCTACTAAAAAGCATTTAACCCTTTCATTCTATCAATGCCAATTTCTTGTAATTTTTTAATCTAAAATTCAAAGAGGAGTAATGGGCTAATAGGTCCCCATTACTCCTCTTTGAATTTACGTATCATACATTACTTTATCTAAAATTCTGGTAGCCTCTTCTACTAAATCAGGACACAAATCAAATAAGGTTTTGCCTTGCAAGTCTGCAAAAACGGCTTCTACTTTATAAGGAAGAATACCAATTACATTTAGCTCTCCTAATTCTTCTATGATAGATGCTATTGTTGTACCGTGAAATTTGCTTACTACAACATATACATTTTGGACCTTTAAATCCTTCGCCATTTTTGCTACAGTACGAGCTGTAGCAAAGCTTCGCTGTCCAGGTTCAACCACGATAATAAATGAATCCACTCCCTCTGAAGTGCCCCGACCTAAATGTTCTAACCCTGCCTCCATATCTACAATAACCGTCTCATTTCGATCAAGTATCAAATGACTTAAAAGAGATTTTAGCACTATACTTTCTGGACAAGCACACCCTGTACCGCCTATAGATTTGGTACCCATTTGCAAAAGACTGATATTATCCTTTTTTACCACATACTTTTCAGGTATATCTTCCACCAAGGGATTTAGAGTAAACCACTCCCCGAATCCCCCAGGCGTTGCTCCTGTACGTTCTTCTATAAGCTTTTCATCTTGGGCAATAGTTGTCACTTGGGTAAGAACTTCAGGACTAAATCCTAATGCCATACCAAGATTGGCATCAGGATCAGCATCAACGGCCAACACCTTGATATTCCTAGAAGATAATATATGACATAGGAGTGATGCTAATGTTGTTTTTCCAACGCCACCTTTACCTGATATCGCAATCTTTATTTCCTTCTGCTTCATATTCCTAGCTCCGAATTAAAAGTCGAACTTAGGCCCAAGGCCAATCTTTTCTCCTCAATCCGTCTTAACAAAAGAGCGGCTGCTTTTACCGGATCTTGTTCATAAATCAATTTGCCGCCAAATAATTTTTCTAAATTCAAGCCTTCATCCTCTACGCCATTACAGAGGACATCTGTAACAAGCTTCGAGCCAGATACTTGCGGGTCAACTCCGATATGAACATCCACACCATTTGCGAGAAAGTAAGTACCAATTGCTAGAGCTTTGGGGCTATGGGTTTCTGGGCATGTTCCAACAGCGGGCAAATCCTTAATTTCTACGCCTAGAAAATTGGCCACAGCTGACAAAAGAGCAGCAGGACGCGAATTATCAACACAACTTCCCATGTGAAGAGCTGGAGGTAAGGATGGAAGACCTACTGCTTGACCAACAGCCTGTAAAACACCACGCAGAGACTCACCGCAATACTCCAAGCCTTCCATATTCATCAGATTATGTTTTGCCAAAGAATGGGCAGCACAGCCTGTGGCAACCACTAAAACATTATTTTTCAACAGTTCTTTAGCTACTGTAACATTCCCCCAGTCTTGCAGCTCACGAGGATTTGTACAGCCTACAATTGCCGCGACCCCACGAATAGCACCACTAGTTATGGCATCAATTAGAGGCTGCAAAGGTTCCCTCCCATTCAATGTACCAAGAGCTTCTACGATTTGTTCTGTAGAAAATCCAGCGTAAGCTTCTACAGTGCCTGTAAAATTAGATGTTTTTTGAGGATCTCGTTTTTTGAAGTTAGCAATTGCTTTACGGACTATAGCCTGAGCCGCTTTATCTGCTTCATTCGTATGAAAATCAACATGGGTGGCGCCTGCAATTTTGACATATGGTAAGGTTGTAATGAGTTCTGTATGATAGCACTCTGCCACATTTTGAACCCCTGGCATGATACATTGTACGTCAACCACCATTGCCTCCAGCAGACCCGTTACAATAACCAGCTCCTGAGAGGAAAAACTAGAAGCAGCCGGTATACCATGACGCATCAGTATTTCATTACCAGAACAGCATACCCCAACAACGTTAATTCCTAATGCACCTACTTCTTTTGCTTCCTCAGATAACTTCCGAGACCATTCAACAACTTTCTCCGATAATAGCGGAACATGACCATGTACTGCAATGTTAACCATTTCTGGCTTTATCACGCCAAGTTTAAATTTTGACTTTACTACTTTGGGTACACCAAAGAGAATATCTTGCAAATCTGTCGACAAATGCAAGCCACCATACCCATCGACAAGTCCCATGGTCAGACAGCCTAAAAGAAGGTTTACAGGATCGGCATCGCACCCCATCGTCGTGCGGGTAACCGCCTTTGCAATTTCCAAATGGATATTAACAGGAGTTATGCCAAGTTCATTCCATTTATCGATTGATTGTTGTTGTGCATGAAGCGTTAGCCAATTCATAATTCCCGTTTGTTTTTGATAGTCTTCTAATGCCTTGAGAGCAACTTCCTTAGCAATAGCTTCCACTGTTTTTCCATTAGTAGTAAGACCTAGACCTGTAGCTACCCGATGTAACTTGTCTACCCCTTTGATCGAATAGTCAGAATGACCTCCAGATGCTTCTAACAAAGCTAAAGCAGTCTCCCTGCCATGTTCAGCATGACCAGCCACACCTTCAATAAGGGTTGTTAACAGATTTCGTGCAACAATGGTATCAGCATCTGCTCCGCATATTCCCCGTTGAGCTCCTTTACCATTTGGTCCTATACGGCATGGCCCTTCCAAACAATGTCGACAACAAACTCCTGCTGAACCAAAAGGACAACGGGCATTACTTTGTTTTGCTCGGGAAAAAGCTGTTTCAATTCCTTCTTTACATGCTTTTTTGTAAAGAGTTTCAAAATCGCAATCCAAACTCACAGTCTGAATATTCTGTCTTTTATCCATGATTACTCCTCCCCTTTTTTATCTGATAACCAAGTAACTCTAACTTTCCACTTGTCTAATAGTAAAAACTTTAGCGTCTAAATCCCAGGATAAGTGTGACTAAAATTTAGATAATGTTAAAGAACATCTAACTTTTAGCTTTCTTTTATTTATACACTAGCAGAAAAATGAAGAAAAAGATGTCGGCTAGCCGACATCTTTTTCTTTTTTTAGTTACGATTATTTGATTATGGATTTAAGCGATTGACGATTTCCTATTCAGTATCATCCTTTGCGCGTTTCACAATTACATCAAATTTTCGAATGATAATCTTATCTTTTTCAAGTATGATCACTCCTTCTTCTTGAAGATTGTTGAAAAAAGCATTCACTGTTTGTCTTGTACTACCGACTATCGTTGCAATTTGCTGATGTGTTAAGCCTAAAATCACTTGAAAGGTTGCTGTATCCTGCTCACCACCAGCAAGCGCTAAACTATAAATAAACTGATATAATCTTTTATTCACTTCTTTAAATACTAAACTTTCAATCGTATTAATGGAGTTCTTTAAAGAATCCCCCAATACTGAAATTACACTCATCGCAAATAACGGGACTTCCATTAGCAGTTTACGAAATGATTGTACAGGAAGAAATATGAGTTCCCCATCATTTAGGGCCTGGCCAAAAGCACGTGTATGCCCACTATAGACAGCACCGGATTCCAAGATGGTGAGCGTAAATTCTTTGCCATTTGGATACCGTAAATACACACGAATCCGTCCTTGGAGAATAAGATAAATATAGTCCGAGTGTTCCTCTGGTCCAAATATTTCTTCTTTTTTTCTAAACTTGCGCGTATGGCAATGGTTAAAACATTGAACCACAACAGATTCTGGTAATTGACTAAATAATTGCGTCCCCTGTAATTTTCCAAAGTCTTTCAAAATAAATACCTCCAGTCAAAGCCACTTGAAATCAATTTTCTTCCTCTTTAATTATATCTAATCTAGTTATAGCATGTCATTATTTTCTTTATTTACTATCTCTATATTAAAAACCAAATACAGCTTACGCAATCTTTTTCTATGAATTTTCAATACTAGGATACAATAAACACTTCCTACAAGGACTATAGACCTCATTAAGAGATCTTCCAAAATTACAAGCGTCCAAGGCAGTACCATTCGAAAATCATTAGATACAAAAAATTCCTACAAGTTACCCTTGTAGGAATTTATATATGCTTTATCATTGCTTAATCTGCAATATACCCCGCGACCTTGTACATGAGTAATCATTTAAGTTCTTCAATTAATAGGAAATTAACCTGTTGCCACATATAAATTTGGGGACCCTCTTTATTTTTAAGCCGTTTCACATTTAGCAGTATCCTGCAAACCCAGTATTTCTATGGCCAATTCCCGCAACTTATATTTTTGAATCTTGCCGCTGGCTGTAGTGGGGTAGCTTTCGATAAATGCAACATACTTAGGAATCTTGTAACGGGCAATCTTGCCCCTGCAAAAATCCTTAATCTCTTCTTCGGTGCTGATCTGTTCTGGATTTAGTTGAATAAAAGCCATAACCTCTTCTCCGTATTTCTTGCTTGGTACGCCTACTACTTGAACATCTTTTATTTTCGGATGAGTATAAAGAAACTCCTCAATTTCCCGCGGGTAAATGTTTTCACCGCCGCGGATGATCATATCCTTCAGCCGGCCAGTGATTTTACAATAACCATTGTCATCCATGACCGCTAGATCGGCTGTATGCAACCAACCATCTTTGTCGATGGCCGCTGCGGTGGCTTCAGGCATCTTATAATATCCCTTCATGGTGTTGTAACCGCGAGAACACAACTCACCTTGTACGCCTCGTGGTACTTCTTTTCCTGTCTCTGGATCAACTATTTTCACTTCTACATTAGGCAGGGCTCGACCTACGGTAGTCACCCGTAATTCAAGAGGATCGTCCGTTCTAGTCATCGTAATACCTGGTGAGGCTTCCGTCTGACCATAGGTTATGGTAATTTCCCTCATCCCCATCTGATCTACGACCTTCTTCATTACCTCAATAGGACAGGGGGAACCGGCCATGATACCAGTACGTAAGGATGAAGTATCATATTTTCCTTTCTCCAGCTCTTCCAATTCCATAATGAACATGGTCGGCACCCCATGCACTGCTGTACACCGCTCCTGTTGAATAGCTTCAAGCACTTTGATTGGATTAAACACCATCACGGGTATCATTGTAGCACCCGATACCACGCAAGTCATCGTCCCCAATACACAGCCGAAGCAGTGGAAAAATGGAACTGGTATACAAAGCCTATCTTGATTCGAAAAGTTCAGGCATTCTGCTAAGCTAGAAGCATTGCCAATTAGGTTATTATGAGTGAGCATGACCCCCTTAGGAAAACCCGTCGTTCCTGAAGTATACATCATATTAACAACAACCTCTGAATCCAAAGACGCTTGCCGAACTGTCAGTTCTTCATCTGTCACTGCGAGTCCCATTTTTATCATGTCACCCCAAGTAAACATGCCTGGATAGCGCTCATCGCCTATTACTATAACATTTCTCAAGAAAGGCAGCCGTGCTGATTTAAGTTCACCTGGCTTGCAATTATATAATTCGGGACATAGCTCATAAATAGTACTAATATAGTCTGAACTATTTGTTCCTTTGATTAAGAGAAGCGTAGTGGAGTCGGACTGTTTTAGCAAGTATTCCAATTCAAATACTCTATAGCTTGTGTTTACCGTTACCAATACCGCCCCCATCTTAGCACTGCCAAATTGGGTAATAACCCATTGCGGCACATTATTTGCCCAAATAGCAATATGCTCGCCTATTTGCACACCCAGTTTCATCAATCCTTTGGCTGCTTGGTTACAAGTCTGGCGAAAATCCTCATAAGTATACCGTAAACCGAGCTCTGGATAAACCAAAGCTTCCGTATCAGTGTTTTCTTTAGCCATCAAGTCAACTAATTGACCTATGGTAATGTTGCCAAAATCCCTCACTATAAACTTCCTCCTAATATGAAAATAAGACCACTTAGAAAAATAATAAAACTTCATCGTCAGATAAGGATGAAGTAGCGTTTTACCATTTAAAACATCCACCATTATTAATTTGTCCAAGACTCATTGCGCAGGGACTAAAAGTATCAAAGTCCGGATAAGCGAAGTTAAGATTCTAATGGTGTAAAAACTAACTAAATCAATTTTTCTTTATAATATTGTATTCCAACTATTTAAGAATGCGACTATTTATGTTACTTCTATAGATATCAAAAGAGCGCTACTCACTGTTCATAAATGCGCTCTTAGGTTAATGACTTATCTACTAGCCTTATCCTTCATAATGAGAACATACAAAGCGAACTATTTCTTCTTCACTGTTAAACGCTTTCCAGGAAAAGTTGACACCAAGAAGCAATATTTTTACCATTTCCAGGAAATATTCGCGGTAAAACCCACCTTTCTCCGCGAGTATGCATTGCAATAAGCTGCCCCACTTCTACTCTACGACAAACTACTGTTCTTCAAATAACTTAATTCCGATTACAAAGACATCATAACTTTCTCTCAAGTGACTAATAAGAAATTCATCTGTAATTGATGGCTATAACACAGCTTGACCTAGTCTAGCTATAGCTACTAAATAAATTTTAACCCTAACTATACAAAAACAGACTTCCTTTTATAGTGGAAGTCTATCTTTAAATGAACAAATATACATTAACTGACTTACTCCATCCTTTCTAGATTATACCACAAAACCTCATAAAATGACCGTCAATACTCCTCTTAATTTTGAATAAAAAGGTAGACTCCTATAAGAACCTTAAACTGCAGCTATTTCTTTAATTTGTGCTATATGCAAGTATACTGCCTTTTATTAATGATTCATGAACCAATAAAAAATTTAAAAATAATTTCAAAGATTAAACATTGGCATACTCATTATAATCCATATTAAGAAAAAACTCAGCAATATTGTTATATTGGTTACAGTACCCACAAATTTTTGATCATAATCAAACTCTATAGCATATTGTATTACAGCCGTAGGTATGGGAAGCAAGAATCCAATCAACATCGTTTGTTTAAACATTTTCTCAAAGGGCATTATGAAGAAAAATATCATACTAATTGTTAAACCAATTAGATATCGCAATGCCAATACTTTAGATAGATTTTTCAAGTGATTTCCGTCTAATGAAAAACTTAAGTAGACCCCCAAGAGTAGCAAAGACAGAGGCATATTTGCTCGTGCTAGAATTTTTGTAACATTAAGAACCATCTCCGGAAAATGCAAATCTAAAACAGCAAGACAAAAAACAATTATATACGATAACAAAGGAACAGACCTTAATAGTTTGCTGGAAATACTGGTAAATTTCAAGTCTGATCTTTCAGAAGAAAAGTTAGAGGCAATGATGTAGGATACACCAAAGACGACTAACGAATTTCCTACATCAAACATTCCAAAATATTTAATACCTTCGTGTCCCCAAATTGCCTCTACAAGAGGATAAGCAAATAATCCTATGTTAAATGAGGGAACTAACATGGCGAGCATGCCTCGAGTCTTTCTATCCTCATTTTTAAATATAAATACGCCTAATAGAGCCATAAATAAGCCAGATACAATACCAATTATGGTAATCAAGCTTAGGGAAAAATCAATAACAATCGTATTAAAGGTATTAATAATCAAAGCAGGAAGGGTAATATTGAAGATAATTCGCGATAAGGACTCTCCATCCTCTTCCCTAATTAAATTCACTTTTTTAAAAACATATCCTACTATAATAATTAACATTGAAAGTAGAAACTGATCATTAGCGTTATTCATTTACATTCTCCTATTTCTGTTATATATGAGCCTCATTCAATTCATCATTACTAATTACATTTTTCTATATTATATCTTACATTGGTACCTCCTGTATTCAATTAGCATAGAATATAGCAAGTCATAAGACTAAAATGAAAAAGGAGGAGTACTTATGGGTTTCGGTGGTTTTGGTAATGGACGTGGTGGTAGCTTTATTATCATTATTATAGTGATCATTTTACTATTCTTTTGTTGTGGTAATGATGATTTTTCCTCTAGTTGCTAATCTTCTAAAAACTCATTCAGCAAATTTTATCATTTTGCAGCCACGTTATATAGCGTGGTTTTTTTTTGTGTATTAGAAAAGCGCCCCTCAGGACGCTTTTGACATTATAGAACATTCATTGGCGATGCTCAATATTACACTCATTCAAATCACACTGATTCGAACCCCTTCTTTTTATCACCCTTTCCAATTATTCTTTATACAATAGGCAAAGGATTAATAAATTGCTCCTCATTTGTCGAAAATGGAAAAGAATCTTTAGGTTCTTTTTATACATGATTTTTACAGTTCTCTACTAGTTAGCAATCTTCTATAGGTTAGCTCCTATTTTTACAAAATAAAATACATAAAGCCTACAAATTCTTCTAATATTTCTTAATGTTAATCCATCCCATACCACTGTCTCGAATGATTAAGTGTTAACTTATACTCATTAAGTTCTTTGATCCATCCATTTAAACCATAACTTGCTATCACTAGAAATATGATATATTCAGTAGTTATGAAATATACACCATTCATAGCATAAAATACGATACTTACTATATCTACCAAAACCCATAATATCCAGGCTTCAACTATTTTTCGTGCCATAAGAAAGCAAGCTATTATACTACCAACAGCAGTAAAAGCATAAATGTAGGGATATGCTACTGTTTCAGGAAAGATTTCTGGTAAAAAAATATGTATATGCGCTATGAAAGTCCCCCATGCAACAACAACTACTCCTATAGTAATCAGCCATATTAGCCTTTGCCTTTCTCCTAACATCATTACAACCTTAGGCTTGCCAGCCGAACATATTCTCCAATGAATCCATCCATAAATACAAAGAATTGTAAAATATATTTGGAGCAGCATATCAAAATACAGCTGTACTTGATAACAAAGTAAAAGAAATGCTAAATGATTAATAATGCCAGTTGACCACGTTACTATATTTAACTGAGTTGCTAAGCAAACAGATAACAGGCCAAATAATGTACCAACAAACTCGATAAGACTCACCGAATGCCCCCACATATTAAAAATTATAAAATTGACATTTATCAAATCCACTAAATAACCCATTGCGATCGCTCCCAATTTTCTTATCATTTACCTATAAGCCATCTATTAAGGAACTCTCATACTGAATCCTTAATAAAGTTGCAAATATTCTAAGGTCTTATTTTCTTAATGAACTATATCTCCATCATAGAATAAAACATTTTAGGAGTTATTGCCTCTACTAAACGATATAGGATATAAATAAAATTTAATAAAAAACCCAAAAAAATCATTTACAAGAAAATAGCCCTCACATTTCTTACTAAGAAGTGTGAGGGCTGAAAGTCAATTTAGCGACGCTGGGTCTACATAAATCCCTATGGAAACTCCATACCATAATATGGCTGAAAAAACTATCATCGCTAAAATAAAGCCACCAATTATTACTTTATCACTAAACTCCATCTTAGAACTTTCTTCAATGGGTTCACAATATCCATTATGACAATATGTATTTACCATTATTATCATTCCTTTCAATGGGTAATTAATCCTTTTCTTAATTTTATTATATCTTTCAAATAACAATTTATAAATGATAATAATTATCGTTTTAATATTTAATTATTATTACCTTTTTTGACAAATAAAAAAAACCGTCTAACTGAAAAGTAAGACGGCAAATATTCAACGATGGACAATATAATACTTAAATTTTGAAATTAACACCACCACCGATGCCCTTATAAGTTGCACCGTTGTTATCATCGTACCGTTTCCAACTCAAATTCAATTGACTATTTTTATCCATAGAATAGGTAAGACCGATGACCTCGTCTCTAAAGTCCGAACCTTTCTGATAAGTCGCATAGGCTGCAACTCCACCAGGAAAAGCTTGCTTGACTGTTGCGCCATAAAATAAGTTGTTGTCACTGGCCTCGTTATCTGTTGACATCCTGCGTTGGCCTACAATCAATGCTACATTGGGTATCACCATTGTAGTCTTAAGACCAAAATCAGTATAGGATGTATTGCTAGACTCAGCATGATTCACGAAAGCACCATAGCCAAATCCAAGACCAACACTACCATAAATTTCGTTAAAACCCTTCGTTCCCTGATCGGTTCCACCACTGGTCTTCTTTAGATTATAATAATTATACCCTAACTGAACATCTGCTAATCCAGAGTTTGGATCCGGCACCGCACACATACCGATTGCAGACATTGCTAGGACAAATACCATCGTAAGAAAAACTACCTTTTTCACTTTAACTCCTCCTTCATATCATCTATGAGCATTATAACAGATCTATTCGACATAAAACAATAATTTATTTCATACCGTGTGTTTATTTCATACCGTTTGAGAAAATATTTCCTTTTGAAGTAATAATATTGGACTTCTCTTATCTATACGTTATAACTGTCAATTATTAAAGCATCTTTTTTACACCGCCTTTGAAAATGAACATTTTTTCAATATAAAATATTTTACAATATTAATATTGAAAAACTCTTTGAAAAGTTTTAAATAAAGAAATGCGCACGTAATTAAGGTAAACATATTATAACGTTAAAATTACAGATGAAATCAGCCTCTACAAAAGCAAAAACTAAATATATTTCTCATTAAAATTTATTGTTAAAAGGATTTTTGGTTATCTTAAAGTTACGGAACAGATTCTTTAAAGGAGGTTTGAATGTGTCTAAAAATCTATCCAATAATCAAATTCATGATTTAACTATGCTTGTTTTAAATCAACTAGATTTCCAAGAAGCAAATGAAACATCATCAGCTACCACTATAGCCGATGATGTCGTTCAAAAATACGTTGAAGTTTCCGAAAGTATACAAAAGAAAAATACACCGCCTAAAGTCACAGTTTCTAGCACTAAGTAGTAAATAGAAATAACAAAACCCCGAAGGTTTTGTTATTTTTTTTGCGTTGATGTTCCTCTATTCTACGCAGTTTAAATAACTCTTAAGCTTGAACTGCTGAACTGCATATTTCGGTCGGCACTAG
>Ga0316613_10002056_pt1 | contig 13242 bp, 10 predicted proteins | sample OWC_soil_day10_C_2_FD_207647 | JGI IMG/M metagenome (GOLD analysis project Ga0316613, IMG submission 207647) | Wetland soil microbial communities from Old Woman Creek delta, Ohio, United States - OWC_soil_day10_CT_b | ecosystem: Environmental > Terrestrial > Soil > Wetlands | place: USA: Ohio...
GAATTACACCGGAAGCACTCCTTAACAGATGAATAAATGCCTCGTGCTCTCCGTGTAAATCACTGAAAAAATACTCAGTCCCCTTGGGCAGTCCCTGAATCGCAGTCAGATTAATAATCTCACTGGACGCCGCCCGAATGGTAGGGTACTCCCTCGCCATAAGCTTTAAATAAGCCAAATCTTTCATAAATACGTTCTCCCTTTTTTGACACAGTTGCATTGCTTTGAATTTTATAGTATCATAAAAAACGTCAATTTTAAACCCCTTTCGCCTGACGGTCAGCCATGGCCTGCCAGGCTATGAACGTAAAACCCATGACACCCCAGATAAAAGGAGACCCTATGGAACAATTATATGTTTTCGGAACCGGCAATGCCGCTGCCACCAAATGCTATAATACCTGCTTTGCCTTAAAAAATGATGAGGAACTTTTTATGATTGACGCAGGAGGCGGCAACGGAATCCTCTCCATATTAGATGACATGAATGTGGATCTGTCTCACATCCACCATATATTTGCAACTCATGAACACACCGATCATATTCTTGGTATTATCTGGATGGTGCGGTTTATTGGAGCCAGAATCAAATCGGGGAACTACGATGGAGATTTAAACATTTACAGCCATAAAAATCTGGTTTCCGTAATCGATACTTTATGCCGCCTTACTTTGCAGAAAAAATTTTATGATCTCATTGGAACCAGAATTCATTTAATCCCGGTGGAAGATGGAGAAACCAGGTCCATACTTGGATATGACATCACTTTTTTCGATATTCATTCCACAAAAGCAGAGCAGTATGGATTTACCACAACGCTGCGTAACGGAAAACGCCTGTCCTTTTGCGGTGATGAGCCCTATAATCCCAAATGCCATGAATTTATTGCAGGAACCAGCTGGCTGCTCCATGAAACTTTTTGCCTTTATAAGGACCGGGAAGTATTTAAGCCATACGAAAAGCATCACAGCACAGTCACTGATGCCTGCCAGCTTGCCGAGGAATTAAAGGCAGAGCATTTGATTTTATGGCATACAGAGGATAAGAACTTAAAGAGCAGAAAAGAGCTCTATACCAGTGAGGGAAGTCCTTTCTTTTCCGGTGAACTTCTGATTCCTGAAGACAAAGAAATTATTAAACTTTCCTGATAAAAAAATCACGCTCGTCCCCGGCCCTGCATATCATATAACAATAGAAAAAGCAAAGGAGTTTCTCATATGTTGTGCCCGGGCGGCTTTACCCCTTACCGTGACGTCGACTGCAGAGACCTGGCTATTTTCTATGAGGCCACCAGGGATTTACGCGGCACTACCTACAAGCCCTATCTGGTGGCAACACAGGAAGCCAGGGGAGTCAACTTCCGATTTATCTGCAACTCCACGATTATGACCAGACCTCCTCAGAATGCAATCACTATGGTTTGCATTTTTAAACCCTTTTGCAAAGAACATGATAAGGCCAGGGCGGTTGTGACGAGTATCTGTAAAATGGGATGCTACAATTGTTATTAAATATAAATCGGAACGGTTTTCACACCGTCCCGATTTTTTAATATAACCGTGTCTGTTAGAATGCCATACGGTAAATCTCTATCATATCTTCTCTCCCAAGCTCACGGATTCCTGCCAGGGTCTTTTCTCCATTTGAGGAGCATTTATCCGCCATAATGAGGAAATCCTCCTCAGTCACGCCGGAATTTAATTCCCGCAGAGAAACCGGCATATCAAGACTTTTAAAATATGCTTCTAACTGATTGATTCCCTTTAATGCTGTATAAACCGGATTTTCAAAATCCATCTCCTGATTGAATACCCTTACAGCCAGCTGGGCAAATCTCATTGGTGCTTCCTTACATACGTATCTGGCCCAGGAACAAAACAGCGCAGATAGACCAGCACCGTGGGCAATTTCAGGATGTAACCCTGACAGTTCGTGTTCCAGCTGATGCACCTGCATGAGATAATCTCTTCCAAGACCAGTCAGTCCGTCATGAGAAAGGCTTCCAGCCCACATGAGGGTGGCGCGTGCCTCATAATCAGCCGGATTTTTATCCGCCTTCTCTCCTGCTTCCATTACAGAGGTCAAAAGTCCTTCGGCGATCCGGTCTGTGAGAGGTGTATCTTTCGTAGGTCCTCCCAGATACCGTTCCAGTGTATGCATCATAATATCCACCGTTCCGCAGCCGGTCTGAAACTTATTCACAGTAAAGGTCAGCTCAGGATTTAACACTGCAAACAACGGACGGTGTGTGGGGCTGTTAAAACCTCTTTTTAAGCCTTCCTCTTCTTTGGTTATGACACAGGACAAGCTGGTTTCGCTTCCGGAAGCAGACAGTGTCAGAATATTTCCGTGAGGAAGTGCTTTATCAGGTAGGGCTGCTTTCATAAAATACTTCCATGGATCAATATCCGGATTTAATACTCCGTCAGCCATGCATTTTGCAGAATCAATCACACTGCCTCCCCCCACAGCTAGAATAAATTCAACGTTTTCCTTTCTGCAAAGGTTGATTCCTTCCATTGCCAGTCCAAGACCGGGATTTGGCCTTACTCCTCCAAGCAGTACGTATTCAATTCCATGACTCTTTAAGGAATCTTCAACCTGATCTAAAAGACCGCTTTCCTTTACACTTCCTCCGCCAAAATGAACCAGAATCTTTTTAAACCCATATCCAGCAATCAATTCTCCAATATTTTTATGGGTGTCACGGCCAAAAATCACCCTTGTTGGTACGCAGTATTCAAAATTATTCATTTAGAAACCTCTCTTTCTCCATCAAATCCATTCTTAGCTGAAATTATAACATGAACCCTTATTTATTCCAAGACTGACTCTCTTTCCACCTTTTCCGTCATAAATTCTGTCCTTTTTGCATATCTTATATGGGAAAGCCAAAGAAAGCTGCTTTCCCTTTTCACATGCATCTAACATGGAACGACAAGGAGAATTCTTATGAACCCATTCAAAAAGAGTTTTACATCTTTCCCAGTGGCAAGGCATCATCTGATTATATACATAGAAGTAGTCATTCTTACGTTTCTTTTAGTCTCCCTTTTTTTTATTTCCCCCGGCGGCAGATTCTCTTTTCCAGTTGTAAACCAGGAAGGAAAGGCCAGCTCATCGGATGCTAAAAAATATATTAAATGGGTGGATTTTGATGTAACTGCAAAAGCCATGCAGGAAGCCTTTCGTTATGATGTCAATACCTGCCAGTCCCAGGTTCATTTAAACTGGGTGGATTTGCTTGCCTATCTGGGAGCCAGATACGGAGGAGACTTCTCCAGATATTCCAGCAAAGATTTAGATTCTCTGGCCGAACAGCTTCTCTCCGGAAAAACCATGGAAGAGCTGACGGGCAAAATGAAATACTACACGTATTACCGGGAAGCTTATGGAGCCGTGTTAGACGGTCTGGTGGGGCAATATGAGGTTCAGATCCCGTCCGCCAATGCTCCTCTTTACGCTACGCCGGACTTATTGCCGGACGGTTCGGTCAATCCGGATAAAGTCTGGGTGACCAAATACGGTTTGAAAGGCTATTCTCCTATAGCCAAAGGATTTCCCTATAACGATTTTGACGATTTCGGGACTGCAAGATCCTACGGATTCAAACGCCAGCATCTGGGCCATGATATGATGGGCCAGGTTGGAACCCCCGTGATTGCTGTAGAAAGCGGCTATGTGGAAGCTATCGGCTGGAATCAATATGGTGGGTGGAGACTTGGCATCCGAAGCTTTGATGGAAAACGCTACTACTATTACGCCCATTTAAGAAAAAATTATCCCTATCATAAATCATTAAAACAGGGCAGTATTGTAAACGCAGGAGATGTCATCGGATATCTGGGCCGGACGGGATACAGCCGGACAGAAAACACCAATAACATTAATGAACCCCACCTTCATTTCGGGCTTCAGCTGATCTTTGATGAGTCCCAGAAAGAAGGAAACAATGAGATCTGGGTAGATTGCTATGAACTGACCAAATTTTTGTCTATGAACCGGTCTGAAACGGTAAAAAATCAGGAGACCAAGGAATACAGCCGGGTTTATAATATGAAAGATCCTGCCATTCCAGAAAATTTTATCGCACCGCCGCCGCCTCTTGAAGAGGAACAATAAAAATATAAGCAGCTTATTTACGGAACCTTAAAATTATTCCCGTAAACAGGCTGCTTTTTATGACAGATTCATTTATTTCCAAGTTAAAAAATGGTATAATTTAGGATAGATTCTGCAGTTAGACAGATTATGGGGAAGGGGATTTATATGGAAAAGCAAATTAGCTATGAAATTCAAAATGGAACAGAGTGCAGTTTTAAGAATCATGCAGATTTTTGTGTAGGGACCGGCAGAATGGGATTAACTCTGCAGCAGCAGTATCAGGAACAGTTAAAGCTGGTGCAGGAGCAGATAGGTTTTCGCCATATCAGAGGACACGGAATCTTTTGTGATGATGTTGCAATCTATCAGGAGTATACGGATGAGTCAGGTAACATAAGGGCAGAATACAACTTTACCTATTTGGATATGGTCATGGATGCCTATCAGAATCTTGGGATTAAACCTTTTTTAGAGCTTGGATTTATGCCTCAGAAAATGGCATCCGGAGATCAGACCGTGTTTTACTGGAAGGGAAATGTCACACCCCCGAAAAGCTATGAAGCGTGGTCAGATCTGGTACATGCAGTTCTTTTACACCTTATGGACCGCTACGGAAAAGAAGAGGTGGTGACCTGGCCGGTTGAGGTATGGAACGAGCCAAATCTTCCTGGGTTCTGGAAGGGGGCCGACAAAGAGGAATATTTTACTCTGTTTCAGAAGACCTTTTATGCTGTAAAAAAAACTGACAGCCGTTTTCAGGTCGGAGGCCCGGCAATCTGCGGAGTTGACGACGTTCTCTGGCTGAGGCAGTTTCTGGAATTTTGCAGAGACCAGGAGTTAAAACCGGATTTTATTACACGGCATCATTATATGTGGGAAAAACCGGAGCAATGCGGTCATTACAGCTACGGATCCTTAAGAGATCCCGAAGCCGCCATGGAGGAGCTTAAGATTTCCCGGGAAATTATAGACAGCTTTGAAGTGTTTCAGGGGCTTCCCATGCATATTACAGAATTCAACACTTCCTACAGCCCTGACAGCCCGGTTCACGACACCACAGTCAATGCAGCTTATGTGGCATGGCTTTTATCAAAGCTGGGCGATCTATGTGAATCCTACTCTTACTGGACCTTTGGGGATATTTTTGAGGAAAAGGGGGTTCCATTTACTCCATTTTACGGTGGATTTGGATTGGTGGCAAACGGAACAATTCCAAAACCCACATTCTGGACCTTTGCATTCTTTAAAAAGCTTCAGGGCAAATGCATTCACCGTTCCGACGAACTGATTGTTATGGAAAATGAGGATGGCAGTTACTGCGCAGCTGCCTGGAATCTGTGCCTTGGACAAAGGGAATGCCTGCGCCTTTCTTTAACGTTACCGGTGAAGGAAGACGGAGAATATTGTCTGCTTACAAAGACAGTTGATGAAACTCATGGAAATCCGAGAAAAATATGGCATGATATGGGAGAACCTTCCTGGCTCTCAAAAGAAGAAACAAAGATACTCAAAGATAGTGCACAGCCATTGATTCATACAGAATCCGTAAGTGCTTGTGCCTCTGCGATTTCCTTTTCTATTTCACTGCAGCCATGGGCGGTTATGTGGTTTCAGCTGAAGAAAATTAAAAGAAACGGGGACCGGGGTTATGATTACTGCCGCGGAGAAAACCCCGCGGCAGGTGCCAAAAGCCAATAATTTTTATCCTTTAACGCCTCCGATTGTAAGACCTGTGACGAAATACCGTTGTAAGAACGGATAAAGGCAGACAATGGGCAGCATGGTAAGTATGGTGGCAGCAGAGCGGACCGAAGTGGGCGTTACGGCTGCCACCGCATTCTTCATGGATTCTACAGAATTACTTTGATTACTTACAGATGATAATAACTTCATCAGTTCATACTGCAGTGTGGTCAGATTGGAATTCATCCGATTGTAGAGCATGGCATCAAACCAGGAATTCCAATGTCCTACTGCACAGAATAATGCAATTGTAGCATATACCGGTTTGCATAAAGGTGAGATAATTTTTGTAAATATAACCAGGTCTCCGGCTCCATCTAACTGAGCCGACTCTTCCAGGCTATCAGGAATCCCTACCATATATGTCCGGATCACCATCATATTAAAGGCTCCTACCATTCCAGGAATAATATAGACCAGAAAGCTGTTGGTAAGGCCTAAGCCCTTATATAAAAGAAAAACAGGAATCATTCCACCGTTTACGTACATGGTAATAACCCAGAATAAGGAGAGCTGTCTCTTAAAAATAAAGCGTTTCCGGCTTACTATATAAGCAAGAAGGGCATTGGCGGCCAGTGCAGTAAGGGTGCCGATCACCGTCCTTGCAACAGTTATATAAGCTCCCACAAGCAGATTTTTTTTATGGAGTACTGTAATATAATTCTGAAGTGTCCATTTTCTGGGCCATAAATATAACCCTCCCCTCAGAGCATCGGTCCCGTCATTAAAGGCCAGGACCAGTGTATTCCAAACCGGATAAAGGGTAATGATCACAAACAGAACCATGAATATGGTATTAAGCAAAACAAATATCTTATTACCCAGTGAACTTTTACTTTTATGTAACATTCTATGATTAATCATATCTGCCCCCTTAGAATAAGCGTTCTTCGCCGGCTCGCTTTGCCATCTCATTTGCAATTAATATAATAGTTATACTTACCACGCTCTTAAATATTCCTGCTGCAGTACCCAAGGAATAATCTCCCTGACTGATACCCCATTTCAAAACGTATATATCAATAGTCTGGGATACACTCTGCACCAGTCCGTTTCCTAACAGATACTGGACTTCGAAACCGGCATTTAAAACATTCCCTGCATTCATCAAAAGAAGAATAATAATCGTAGGCTTTATTCCAGGCAACGTGATGTATTTGATTCTGGCCCACCTTCCTGCTCCGTCTATTGCCGCCGCTTCATAGAGAGATGTGTCTATGGCTGTGATGGAAGCCAGGTAGATAATGGCATTCCAGCCCGTTTCCTTCCAGACATTGGCAAAGGCAACAATCCACCAGAAATACTTAGGATATGCAAAAAAATTCAGAGGTTCCTTTAACAGATGAAAACGAAGAAGAAGATCATTAACTATCCCCGTCCCAGACAGAGCATCGTGCAAAATGCCGGTAACAATAATCCAGGATAAAAAATGTGGAAGATATGATATTGTCTGCACAACCTTTTTACCACCCTGTGACTTTACTTCGTTTAATAGAATTGCAAATATAATTGCAGCGACCATGGTAGTAACTAAATTAATAACTCCCATAGCCAGCGTATTTCTGATGACACGAATAAATCCATCATCAAGAAACAGCTGCCGGAATTTTCCAAGCCCTATAAATTCCGAGTGAAAAAAGCCAGCCTTCGGCTTATAGTTTTCAAATGCCATGAGCCAGCCTGCAAGAGGCAGATAACAGAATATAAATCCATAAATCACATATCCTGCAGACAACAGCAGGAGCACTTTCTGCTTTTTTATTTCTTTCCAATTGATACGTTCTTTTTTAACCTTTCCAATGGATGCCATAGTATCACTCCTTTGCTAAAAAACAGGCTGGCGCAGGTATATATGATTGCACCGCCTGTTTTCTATTATTTAATTTGCTGCTTCTTCTGCGATTTTAATTCTCCTGTCCACTTCCGGCTGTACTTCATCAAGAAATGCCTGTGGATTGCAGGTCTCATAAGCAGTTAAATATTCCTCCCAGCCAGCTTCAAAATCAGGTGCCATGACAACCTTTGGTAAATACTCATGTTTTAATTCTCTCATCTTAATCCATGCGGTTCCACCGGGTGTTGCTGTAGTCATGGTTCCAACAAACGTATAAATCGGATACCATGGTCCGGGAATTTCATTTTCTCCTAACATGTCAACATAAGTTTTGCACCCATACGCCTGGAGGCATTCCTGTACATTCTTTGGAAGACTATCCAGGAACTCATTGGGCTGCAGCTCCGGTTTTGCTGCATTGATTCCATCCTGACTCATTCCGGTCCAGATCGGGAAATAGGAATAAGGACATAAATGGGAGGCTTTGTATGCAGTATTGCTGACTTTCATACGAATTTCAGGTGTCCGATAGAATAAGCCATCCTGATCCACCAGGTAATCCACATCCTTTTCTCCCCAGTTTCTAAGAGTGATTGCTTCTTCACTTAACAGATCATCTACGAATTTTAAGGCTCCTCTGACATCTTTACAGCTTACGGTAATGGACAGACCGGAACCTACATTTAACGTATCCCCGGAGGTATGCCATCTGTTTTTCACTCCCTTGTCAATGGTAATTGGAAGGGGTACATAATTACAGCCCTGGTCCTCCAGCCCCTGCTGCTTTAAAGCATCATTAACGTGAACATAAAAATCCCACCACTGGTCAATCATTCCAAGTACGCGGCCTGTGGAAAGCTTTGTAATATATTCATCATAGATCTGAGTAAAGGATTCCGGATCTACGATTCCCTTTTTAAATTCTTCATTCAGCTTCTGGAAATAGCGTTTTGCCGTAGGTGTAGTATTGTAATCTTTTACTTTCTTCGTTTCCAGATCTACAATACAGCTTCCATCATTGGGATATCCGTCCAGGAACAACGGAGCATTCTCAAGGCAGAAATATCTCCAGTCATCACATAAAATAGTGTATGGAATGTTCTTTGTTCCATCCTCCATGGTGGGGTTGGCTTCCTGATATCGCTCGATTAAGTCAAAATATTCGTCCATTGTGGTGATCTTTGGATATCCTGCCCATTTTAGTACACGGGTCTGAATCCAGAAGGCCTCATCGTTATGAGTGGTCTGCATATCCTTTTCATAGCTGTTGTTGAACTGGGGGATCCAGTAGATATGACCATCAGCCTGACGCAGCTGTTCCCATTCCAGCTTGGTAAAGAAATTCTTAATATTGGGATAATCATCAATATAATCATCAAGTGCGACCAGTGCTCCCGCATCATAAAGCTGGCTGGTTCCGTCGCTGCCGCAGATAAAATCAGGATATTCCCCTCCTGCTATTAAGGTTCCCACCGCTTCTTCTGCTGTCTGTCCGGTCAGCCAGGTTTCCTTCACTTTGGCTCCTGTAATCTCTGCAAGGTGCTGCTGAATCTCATTGTCATCATTGATTTCGTCTCCCGGTACTGCAAAGAAAGCGGTAAATTCCTTAATTCCTCCGTCCTCTTTTGATGAAGCTCCCGTAGCTGCTGTCCCCTTGGAGCAGCCTGAAATTGTTCCTAAAACCATGGCGCTGGTGACAAGCAGGGCTGTAATCTGTTTCCTTCTCAAACTAATATCCTCCCTTTACCTTTACTTATTTATATTAATAGTTTACCTCAAGGTAATATTTTCACAACTGGGGAAAGCTTATAAAAACACAGGAGAAATTATAGAAGTTTCATAAAGGATTTCTCCCACCTTTTCTAAACTTTGACGGTGTACAACCCTTAAGGGCAATAAAACGATTTACAAAGTAATCCAGATCGCGGTATCCCACCTCCTCCGCAATCTGGTATATCTTAAGATCCGTCCTTAAAAGCCTGACTGCGGCCTGCTCGATCCGGCAGTTATTTAAATAATCTTTGAAGGACATGCCATATTTTTTACGGAACAGCTGGCCTAAATAGGCACTGTTTAAATAATATTTGTTGCTGTATTCTCTTAAAGATAGATTTTGTGCGTAATTTTTTCTGATATCCTTCTCCACCTCATGGAGTATATCCTTTGATACATGCTTTCGAAGCTGTTCTAAATAAGCCGCATACTCACAGGATAACCGGATTAAATGCTCCTTTCCGCCTCTGAGCATGTCACCTTCAAAGACATATTCACTGATATAGAGCATAATTTCTTCCTGGTTTACATAACCGTCCTGTTCGGTTGCCAGATGGATCAGCTGAAATAAAAGATAGTTAATGTTCAAATTAACCGTATCCATGGCGAATCTTAAGTGATTCATTTCCTCGTACAGCCGTTCCACGCTTTCTTCGATTCTTGTACGTTCATTCTGTTCCACGGCATGAAGCAGATCATCCAAATACTGTTTGCATAAGACAATCCCGTTATTATTAACCTGAACCTCTTTTTCATAATAATAGATATGCTGCTTTTTGCGGAATGCCTGAAAGGACCGGAGAATTCTGGCAGCCCCATAGGAGTTAGAGATCTTTGAAATATCGTTTACTCTCTTTCCTACCAGCATGACAACCGGAAGATTCATGGTTTCAAATAAATACGCTCTAAATCGTTCCAAATACTCTTTTTGCGTTTCTCCCTGAATTTCCGCCATATAATTGCAGTAAATAAAGCCAATATCATAACTCTTTTCATGAATTGTGACATCAAATATACAGTGATCCCCATCTTCCTTTAAAAATGCAAGGCAGGCACGGTAAAGTTCTCTCTGCTGGTTTCGTTTTTCCTCATCCATCTGCTCTTCCATCTGCTCAATATTGTCAATTTCAATGTCCACGTAACTGATCCCTTCGGACCATCTCATCTGGTCTCTGATATAATCCAGATTGATCTGGTCGTATTTGCCAAAGATAAGAGATATCATATTCCTGGAAAGATATGCTTTCTCCATTTTTATTTTGTTAAGCTGCTGCTTTTTACTGCCCTGTCTCTGATAATTCAGCCGGTGCAGCACACGGATCAGTTCTTCTTTCACAACTGGCTTTAATATATAATCAAAGCATTCAAATCGAATTGCCTGCTGGGCATAGGAAAAATCGCTGAAACCGCTTAATATGATAAAATCTGCACGGGAAACCTTGTCTTTTCTCAAAATTTCCAGCAGCTCCATTCCTGTCATAACAGGCATTTTAATATCTGCAATAATTAAATCCACCTGATTATTTTTCAGGTATTCAAGTGCCTCCATTCCATTTGCAGCTGTCCTTACAATCTCATAGCCTTCTTCCTCCCAGTTAATCAGTACCTTTAATCCCTGAACAATAAATGGTTCATCATCCACTAATAAGACACGTATCATAGTTCTCCCCCATTATTTCGAATGTTTAATACCGGAATTTTTATTGTTACCATAGTTGAAATTCCGGCTTCACTTTCTAACTCAAAGCTTACCATGTTATCCGTTGCCATCTTAAGCCGCAGGCAGGCATTTAATATGCCGACTCCTTTCTTATCTTTTAGCATATCAATGCTGGCATGGTTCATCTTGTTTTTCAATTCATTCAAAAATGACTCTTCCATTCCGTCCCCGGTGTCTTCTATTTCAATATAAAACACTTGATCTTCTAAATATACATGAATGAAAATCCATCCATCTGCAGTTTTACTCTCAATGCCATGAATACAGGCATTTTCAGCAAATGTAACAATGGTGAGCTTTGGAATCAGGTAGTCCATACATTCTTCCATAATATCAAGACGGTAAGACAGCCGATCTCCAAAACGGTACTTTTGCAGCTGCAGATATGCCTCTACAAATGAAATTTCTTCCCTTACTGTGATAAAATCCGTACCCCAGTCAAAGTTCTGGCGCTCCATTATTGCCAGCCGTTCCACCATGCAGGCAGTTTCTGTTTCATTTTTAAGCAGACTGTGCATACGGATGCTCTCCAACGCGTTAAAGAGGAAATGGGGATTAATCTGGCTGTGAAGCGCTAAAAGTTCCGCTCTCTGCCGTTCAATATCCATCTCCTGTTCTCTTAAACGGTTAATATAAACAGTCTGGATTAACTCATTAATCGTAGCAACCATGCGATTATAATTGCGCATTACAATTCCAATTTCATCTTCTCCTCTGATGTTCTCAATCTTCATAAGCTTCTCGTCATCAATGCGCTTAAATGCCTGACTCAGTTCCTTCAGCCGTTCGGTAAAGGATTGGTTAATCGCTACCATAAATCCCAGTGGCAGCAGGATGTTTATAAATACCAGCAGGATGAACAGGGGGATATTCTTTAACATCTGCCTCACGATTACTGTCTCGGGCTTTAGAACATAAATTGTTAACTCAGCCCCGTAGGAAGCGAAGTTCATCTGATATCCCACTTTTTCCTGCAGATCAAAGGTTTCAAAATCCTTCCATTGTCCGTAATTGCCCTGATTGGAAAGAATGATTTTATCATTCCAGCATACATAAACCGGAGCATCGTAATTCATTTTAACAAAACTCCGTGCCATGGTGCTATAGTCTATATCCATTTTTACAAGCTTCTCACAGCCATCTCTCTTGTAAAAATTCAGTCTCCTGATAAAGGATATTTTCCGTTTAGAATCTACAGTGGGAATTCTGCTCTCATCATAATAAATATAAAGCACCCCATCCCGGCTGGAGTCCTTTAGATAATGGTACCACTCCTGGTCTTTTACTGTGGAAAGCTGTTTAAATTCCCCTCCGCTTACAATGGTGGGATTGTCCGCATACATGATAATCGAAGACGCTGTCGTTCCGATGCTGCTTTCAAACAACGAATCTTTCATAAAAGCCTGGTAGCTTAAATAGTAATCAAGTTCCGACTCAAACTGTTTATCCATGAACTGATTCACATATTTGTTCATATAAATTTTCTTTGTTGTACCGGCCGCTTCTTCAATATCATAGAAAAAATTGTATTTTACCGCACTTGCAATATTCTCCATGCCCTTTTTCATGGATGCATCTTCTGATGCTATAAAAATGGCAACAATCACACTATCCGTTATAAAGATTGGCAGAAGAACACTGTATATGTAAAGTATTCTAAGTTTTTTCTTCAATTTAAAATCATCTAATCTGCTGCTGATCCTTCTTAATATATGCCTCATTCCTGATCCCCCTGTTAACTCTTGTACAATCCTATTATACCTCTTTCTAATAATTATACGGGATAAACTTTTTCTATCCTCCTGACAAACTATATAAACTATCCGGACAAAGTTTAATTATGTGGCTATTTTATTTCATTATTTTAAATGCAGGGTCGGAAAATAAAATACCGTCCCCTTAGCCTATTGGCTTTGGGAACGGTATATTTTATTTCAGCTTATGAATAAACAGCCCACTTCTTAACTTGGGTTCAAACCAGGTTGATTTTGGCGGCATCAAAAGTCCTGCATCCGCAACTGAGAAGAGTTCTCCAATTGAGGTTGGATACATGGAAAACGCCACTGT
>Ga0316613_10002057_pt1 | contig 13237 bp, 12 predicted proteins | sample OWC_soil_day10_C_2_FD_207647 | JGI IMG/M metagenome (GOLD analysis project Ga0316613, IMG submission 207647) | Wetland soil microbial communities from Old Woman Creek delta, Ohio, United States - OWC_soil_day10_CT_b | ecosystem: Environmental > Terrestrial > Soil > Wetlands | place: USA: Ohio...
ACATACAAGCTTATGGGGTACAGACGATGTGATAGAAGCTTTGGTTTTAGAAATCACGTTCTGGTGATTCCTAGCGTACATTGTGCAAATAAAGTGGTTGAACGTATAGCCAATGCTGTAACGTACAGTGATGAAGCAAAAAACGATGAAACGAATGTCGTTTATGTTATCCACCAGCACGGATGTAGTGAGCTAAGCTACGATGCAAGACAAACGCAGGACGTCATCGTAGGAACCGGTGCCAATCCGAATATATACGGTGTTTTGGTGGTAGGTCTTGGCTGTGAAGGTGTACAGGCAAAGGATATTGCGGAAGAAATCAGGGAAAGAGCGCCGTATAAAGATGTTGAGTACTTAACGATTCAGGAAACCGGAGGAACCTTGAAGAGTATTGAAAAAGGAGTACAAATAGTCAAAAAAATGCTCGCAGAGGCATTGAAAGTGCAGAAAAGCGAAGGATCCTTTGCTGATATAGTGCTTGGTACCGAGTGTGGGGGCAGCGATAGTTTTTCAGGCCTTAGCGCAAACCCAAGCCTCGGAGTAGCTTCTGATATTATTATTCAGCAGGGTGGCAGCGTAATACTGGCTGAAACAACAGAACTTATCGGTGCTGAACATATTCTGTCAAGTAGAGCTATAAATGATACCGTGAAAGATGCAATTCTTAGCACTATTAAGGGTTTTGAGGACACGGTAATAAAATCCCATGCCGATATACGCGGTGCCAATCCCAGCCCGGGAAATATTGAAGGTGGCTTAAGCAGTATTGAAGAAAAATCCTTGGGCTGTATCTACAAAGCTGGTAACCTGCCTGTTGTGGCAGTGAAAGAGTACGCTAAGAAGATAACCGATAAGGGACTCACTTTTATGAATACACCAGGCAATGACATAGAACAGCTAAGCGGCATGGTTGCCGGAGGCTGTAATATCTGCGTGTTCACAACCGGACGTGGAACCCCGACGGGAAGTGCTGTTACGCCGACTATAAAACTGGCGTCAAACTCGGATGTATTTACCAGTATGAATGATTCCATAGATTTAAATGCAGGTACTGTGATCGAAGGTACGAAGAGTATTCAGGAAGTGGGAGAGGAGATTTTAGACTTTATTGTGGCGGTAAGCAATGGAAAAGTTACAAAGGCTGAGATAAACGGACAAAATGATTTTTCAATTTGGCGGTTAGCTACAACTGTCTAATAGATTTTATAAGGAGGTCGAAGGATATGGATTTGCAATTAAAAGGAAAGGTTGTTTTTGTAACAGGTGGCGGAAAAGGTATAGGTGGCGGTATTACACTTGCTATTGCAAGAGAAGGGGGAATTCCAATTGTGCTTTCCCGTTCGGCAATTTTGCCTGAATTCAAGGAAAAGCTGGAAGGGTTAACAAAAGATTATGAATTTATTCAGATTGATCTTAACGAAACTGATAAAATTCAACCTATTGTCGATGAGGTGGTAAAAAGGAGGGGGGCTATTTACGGTATAGTAAATAACGCTGGTGCAAATGACAATAAGGATCTAGAAACAACTTCATGGCAGGATTTTGAGAAGAGTCTTCATGGAAATTTGACACACTATTATGCACTGGTTCATTCTGCAGTTCAGCATCTGAAAGATAGCAAGGGGTCCATTTTGAATATTTCTTCAAAAACAGCTCTTACCGGACAAGGCAAGACCAGCGCATATGCGGCTGCTAAGGGGGCAATTTTGGGTTTGACACGTGAGTGGGCAGCTGCTTTAGCAGAGGATCATGTAAGAAGCAATGCGATTGTAGTCAGCGAATGCTGGACTCCGCTATATGCAAACTGGATTAAATCTTTTGACGATCCGGAGGCAAGAAAAAAAGTTGTTGCAGACAAAATTCCGTTTGAACATCGTTTTACATCTATTGAAGAGATTGCTGATATGGCAGTTTTCTTGCTTTCCCCACTTTCATCCCACACCACGGCTCAGTGGGTATTTGTGGATGGTGGTTACGTTCATCTTGACAGAACATTAAACTAAGTAAGGAGGGAAAAAAATGAGTGACAATGTTAGTAGTAAAAATATTAAGATAGCTGCTTGTTTGGTTACAGTATTGTTCTTTCTTTGGGGGCTAAGCTATGGTTTGATTGACGTTATGAACAAAAACTTTCAAAATCAGTTGGGTATTACAAAAGCAACATCAGGTCTGTTGCAGGCAGCTTACTTTGGTGGATATTTTGTAATCGCTACGCCTGCGGCAATGGTAGCTAAACGGTTTGGTTTTAAAGGTGGAATTATCATGGGGCTTTTCCTGTATGCATTGGGAGCCTTTCTTATAGTTCCAGCAAGCAATGCTCATAGTTTTTATATGTTTTTAGGGGCATTTTTTGTTATTGCCTGTGGTCTTGCCAGTCTGGAAACAAGTGCTAATCCATACATCACAAAGCTTGGTCGTGATGAAGACGCAGCATTTCGTATCAATATTGCCCAAAGTTTTAACGGTCTTGGTCAGTTTTTAGGGCCAATCATCGGCGGCAGTTTGTTTCTTTCTATCGCCAAGAGTGATGATATAGCCGCGAATATGCATAATATTCAGATGGTTTATGTTGGCATTGCTGCAATTGTTTTATGTATGCTCTTCTTATTTCTTGTAACTAAAATGCCTGAAGGATCTGAAATTTCAGACGACGAAAATTCTGCGGAAGGCAATGGGTCATATGGCCAGCTTTTTAGCTATAAGCATTTTAAACTTGGCGTACTGGCACAGTTTTTGTATATAGCTGCCCAGGTTGGTGCCGGCGCATATTTTATTAATTACAGTGTTGAGCACTGGTATGGACTTTCAGATAGCAAAGCTTCTTATTTCTTCGGTATTGCATTAATCGCATTCATGGTTGGAAGAATTATAACAACGCCTTTAATGAAGAAATTCAATGCTGGTAAAATTCTTGGCATATATTCTGCAATCAATGTGATTCTCATGATTTGCTTGAACATTGCAACCGGTACTCTAAGTGTATTTTTGCTGATCGCATCCTTCTTCTTTATGTCTATTAGCTTCCCAACCATTTTTGCTTTAAGTATTGTAAAAATTCCTGAGAATCTTGTTAAAACAGCTTCCAGTATCATTATTATGAGCATCGTTGGTGGGGCTATCATGCCATTTTTCATGGGCTATATTGCCGATAACTTTGGTACAGCTGCTAGTTACCTGCTTCTTTTACCTTGCTATTTATTTGTTGCGTGCTATGGATTTAAAGACTGTAAAGCTGAATAGGGAGATAAGTGAATGCTAGAAGTAGCTGATAGTCACTTTCACATTTTCGATTTGAACGTATTGAATCTTCCCTGGTTGGATTCATGCGCCGACATTAACAGAAGCTTTAGCGTTGATGATTTATGCAAAGCTTACGGTAAATATGACCTCGATTTTAAGGGGGGAGTTTACGTAGAGGTTGACTGTGATAATGCTATTAAAGAGGATGAGTATATTTTTAATCTGCATAGTTCTAAGATCTTGGCCAGAATTATGCGTGCGCCGCATTTATGTGCTCACATGCGGCTTCCCATAGGAATTGTCGGTGTTAGAGAGCCGCTTCATATTGAAACGTCGCCTCGCGGTAGATGTTTAGAACGAAGCTTCATTGAAGGGCTTGAAGTGTTGGCGGATAAGGATATGATTTTTGAGAGCTGCAATCGAGTAGAAGAACTTGAAGATATGTATAATGTAGTTTCTCAGGTTCCCCAGGCAAAGATTATAATCAATCATTGCGGTAATGTAACAGAGCTGAATGTAGATTATAAACGGGCCATGAGAAAACTTGCTAAGTTGTCTAATGTGTACTGCAAAGTTTCTGGGTTTGCTACAAAAGACAAGATTTTTGTGAAAAATCTGCTTGACTTTTTGACGGGTGAATTTGATCCTTCCAAACTTATTTATGCTTCAAACTTCCCGGTTGTTGAGTTGTACTCGTCATTTGATGAACATTTGAATGCAGTAAGGGAATACTTTGGTGATGATGCAGACTTTTTCAGTAAAAATACCAAGAAACTTTATAAAATCAATAAGCCTCAGACTTTTGCGAGTGTGATCAGACTTCGTCCTGAAAAAGCAGAGTTCTATAAAAGGCTACATACTAATCCGTTCTCAAGCGTAAATAAGAAGATCAGAGAATGTGGTATTACCAAATATCAGATTTTTAACCGTGACGATTTACTGGTTTCTATTATAGAGTACTGCGGCGACGATTTCGAATATGATATGGCAAAGATGGCACAGGATCCTGAGACTCAGAGATGGTGGCAGGAAACTGATCCATGCCAGATGCGCATAGAAGGCGCTTTTAAAAATGAGTGGTGGGCTGATATGAAGCTCGTCTATGAGCTCAATAAATAGAAATTGAGAAGGTCGATTTCTATCATTATATGTGAGAAAGAGAGAATAAAAATGAATTGTAAATATATTTGTCCAATTTTAACATCTATAAATGAAGATGGAACGATAAATTATGAAGAGATGCATGCTTTATACGATCAGATCCTCGGTGCTGGTATTGACGGGGTGTTGGTCGGCGGTAGTGCTGGCGAGTTTTATGCTTTTACCTATCAAGAAATTCAGGCTATGATTATCGATGCGGTGAAGTATATCAATCATAAAGGCTTCGTATTAGCCGGTACGGGGCGGATGACTAAATCCGAAACCGTTAGCCTTTCCAATATGGCTATTGATGTCGGAGCAGATGCGGTCATTATTGTCAGTCCTTATTACAGTGCATGTAATCAGGAAGACGTATTTAATTATTATGATGATGTGATGAGTCAGATTCACGGTAATGTTTTCTTATACAATTATGCGGATCGTACCGGTTATGATGTATTGTCCGATACCATTTTGCGGCTTTTGGCTAAACATAAAAATTTCGTCGGCGTGAAAGATACCCATCCCGTATTGCGTCATACACAGAAATACATTCAGGAGATTAAGAGTAAAAACCCTGATTTTCAGGTGTTTACCGGTTATGATAACAATTGTATCCCATCGGTTATTTCCGGCGGCAACGGTTGTATCGGAGCTCTATCAAATGTATATCCGGAACTTTGCCATCATGTTGCCGAAGCATTGCGGCAGGAAGATTTGCAGGGGATTAAAACCATGCAACGGGAAATTGACAAGCGTATGAAGTTTTATGAAGTATACACGCCGTTCAATCCGGTTATGAAATGGGCGATGAAGGAATTAAATAAACCAATGCAGGAAAACTGTAAAGAACCGTTAACACCGTTAACTGATGAAGTAAAGCAGTCATTAAATGAAATTGCTCATGATTTATGGCGTAAATAAGCTATTACACAGAAAATCTGAACTATAGTTTTTCGCTCCACTTCGTCTTGACGTATTGTTTTCTCGTAACATATAACAATCGGCGGCGGAAGTTACTATCAATTACGTCATCACCGATAAAGAAAAAGATCGTAAATTCGTTTGTGCCGATCCCCACGATATCCCCGTCGTCGCCATCGTCGATCCGGATATGTGCGCATCCATGCCGAAAGGCCTGTGCGCTTTCACTGGTATGGATGCCTTGGTACATGCTATCGAAGGCTATATCACCAAGGGCGCTTGGGAATTGACAGATATGATGCATCTGAAGGCCATTGAAATCATCAGCAAATGGCTGCGCAAATCCGTAGAAGGCGATTTGAAGGCTCGTGAAGAAATGGCTCTCGGCCAGTACATCGCCGGCATGGGCTTCTCCAACGTCGGCCTCGGCATCGACCATTCCATGGCCCATCCGCTAAGCGCGGTCTATGACAAGATGCTTAAAATTTTTAGTATCACGCAAAAACAGAATAAGTCAACCGTTTGAAACCGTATCATCTCTAATTGCGAAAACAAGGTCTCAACCCGTGCGAAATGTGAGGGTTGAGACCTTGTTTTTTTATGTATCTTGGGTTTTGCCAGCTAGTAGTCCTGATTGCCCTGCTGATTTGAAAGGTGTGAGAGTAATAGCTAATCGTGAACTATAACCTCTTTTCGGATACATCGTTTATAATATGTCTGGAAACAAATCTGGCTGGTTATTATATATTTTCGTACTTTAGAGCGTCTACTTGGATAATATTACATGAATATAGGGCGTACTTTTCTTATAATAAAAATGCAAAACAATTTTCTGAAAAAGTCAATATATAAAAACTAGGTTGTGAAAATGTTCTTAAATAGGCACAAAGCACAATCGGAGGTAATAAAACCTAACGCTTCAAATAGCATTGTAAGGGGTTAATTGCTTTGTTATAATAACACCAATGAAAGTACTTTCAGCAATTTATTTCAAGAAAAGTTAGTTTTTATAATTAGTTTTATCGAAATGTATAATTAGAAGGCTATGTATAATATTCTGAATTTTTAAATTTTTGGAGGGCTAGTTTATGATGCAAAAAATCCAGAGGTTCGGTGCTGCAATGTTTGTTCCCGTTTTATTCTTTGCTTTTTATGGCATAGTGGTTGGGTTTTCGATTTTGTTTACAAATTCAGATATCATGGGTTCAATAGCAACTAAAGGTACAGCGTGGTACAGTTTTTGGTATGTTGTCCAACAAGGTGGATGGACAGTATTTAATCAATTACCACTACTATTTGTAGTGGGATTGCCAATAGCATTAACAAAACAAGCACAAGCTCGTGCTTGTTTAGAATCTCTATTAATTTATTTAACATTCAACTATTTTATTAATGCGATACTTACTCTTTCAGGCTCAACTTTTGGTATTAATTTTGATTTGCAACCTGGAGTTAATAATGGTGTTTCAAGTGGTCTTTCAATGATTTCAGGTATTAAAACTCTTGATACAGGAATGATCGGTGCAATTTTAATTGCAGGTATCGTCGTTTATCTTCATGGTAAATTTTTCGATACAAGATTACCGGATTATTTAGGTATTTTCCAAGGTTCATGTTTTGTAGCAATCATAGGATTTGTTGTTATGCTACCAACAGCACTTGCAATATGCTTTATATGGCCAAAAGTTCAAGGTGGAATAGGTGAATTACAAGGATTCTTAGCTACATCTGGAACTGTTGGGGTATGGATTTATGCATTTCTAGAACGTATTTTAATTCCAACAGGCTTACATCACTTCATCTATGGACCATTTATATTTGGGCCAGCGGTAGTACCTGATGGTATTGCTTCATACTGGCCAAAACATTTAACAGAATTTGCAACTACTACACATTCATTAAAAGAAATGTTCCCAGGTGGTGGTTTTGCACTAACAGGATCATCTAAGATATTTGGGTGTACTGGTATTGCATTAGCAATGTATGTTACTGCTAAACCTGAAAAGAAGAAAATTGTTGCAGGTTTACTGATACCAGCAACCTTAACTGCTGCTATAGCTGGTGTTACAGAACCACTTGAATTTACTTTCTTATTTGTAGCTCCAGTATTATTTACTGTTCACGCTGTATTGGCAGCAACTCTAGCAGCAACATTATATTTTTTTGGTTTAGTAGGTAACTTTGGTGGTGGAATAATTGAATGGTTTTCACTTAACTGGATACCACTTTTTAAATATCATTCAGGTATTTATATAACACAAATAGTAATTGGTTTATGTTTCACAGCAATCTATTTCTTTTTGTTCCGTTTCTTAATAGTAAAGTTCAATTATGCTACTCCTGGTCGTGAAGAAGATGATGAAGAAACTAAGCTTTATACAAAGGCTGATTACAAAGCTAAACAAGTAGGTGCTAGAGAAGCTGTAGCAGACGGTAACCAAGCACTTCAATTTTTACAAGCATTAGGTGAAAAAGAGAATATTGTGGATGTTACTAATTGTGCAACTAGACTTCGTGTATCTGTAAAAGATGAAAGTAAATTAGCTCCTGACAGTATTTTTAAAAAAGCTGGAGCACATGGTGTTGTAAAAAATGGAAAAGCTATTCAAATTGTTGTAGGGTTATCAGCTTCACAAGTAAGAGAAGAGTTCGAAGGTTTACTTGGAGTCTCTAAATAGAAAGAAATTTAATTTATAGTATAAGCAGGGCTTTTGTATTTTTTGTAATAAAATAGTAAATTACAAACTAAACTATCTGAAAATTTAATTGAGAAGTAATTAGCATAGAACAAATTCTTATTTTATCTATCAAATGCAAAAGTTCTGTAAATAAAAAGTTTGGAGGAATTGGCATGAAAAAGTTTTCAATTACTGTTGCAGGTGGAGGAAGTACATTTACACCTGGTATTGTATTAATGTTACTTAATAATTTAGATAAGTTACCTATCCGTAAAATAAAATTTTATGATAATGATGCGAAAAGACAAGCAATTATAGGTGGCGCTTGTGAAATTATTTTAAAGGAAAAAGCACCTGAAATTGAATTTAGCATAACTACAGATCCCCAAAAAGCGTTCGCAGATGTAGATTTTGTAATGGCTCATATAAGAGTTGGTAAATATGCAATGAGAGAATTGGATGAAAAAATTCCTTTGAAATATGATGTAGTTGGTCAAGAAACTTGTGGACCAGGTGGAATAGCGTATGGGATGAGATCTATAGGTGGAGTTATTGAGATCCTTGACTACATGGAGGAATATTCACCAAATGCATGGATGTTAAACTATTCAAACCCAGCTGCAATAGTAGCAGAAGCAACTCGTAAATTAAGACCAAGTTCAAAAATACTTAATATATGTGATATGCCAATAGACATAGAATCACGTATGGCAAAAATTTTAGGCTTAGAATCAAGAAAAGAAATGTCAGTTCGTTATTATGGACTTAACCACTTTGGTTGGTGGACAGATATACGTGATAAAGAAGGCAATGATTTGATGCCAAAAATAAAGGAACATGTAGCTAAATATGGATATGTAGTTTCAAAAGGCAGTGCTCAACATACTGACGTAAGTTGGGATGATACTTTTACAAAAGCTAAAGATGTTTTTGCTATGGATCCAGAAACATTACCAAACACTTATTTAAAATACTACTTATTGCCTGATTATGTTGTAAAACATTCAAAGAAGGAATATACAAGAGCAAATGAAGTAATTGATGGACGTGAAAAGTTTGTTTTTGGTGAATGTAAAAAGGTTATTGAAAATCAATCCACAGAAGGTTGTGCAATGGGAATAGACGAGCATGCTTCATATATAGTTGATTTAGCAAGAGCTATTGCTTACAACACAAAAGAAAGAATGCTGTTAATTGTTGAAAACAATGGGGCAATCAACAATTTTGATCCAACAGGAATGGTTGAAATTCCTTGTTTAGTAGGTTGCAATGGACCAGAACCACTTGTAATAGGTAAGATTCCTCAATTTCAAAAAGGTTTGATGGAACAGCAAGTGTCTGTTGAAAAATTAGTTGTAGAAGCATGGGTAGAAAAGTCATATCAAAAATTATGGCAGGCACTTACGCTATCTAAAACGGTTCCAAGTGCATCAGTTGCAAAGTCGATTTTGGATGATTTAATTGAAGCAAATAAAGAATATTGGCCAAAATTAAAATAATAAAGTTTATTAAGTTAATGCAAAAGGTAAAAAAATGTGCCTTTTCATTTAAGATACTAATTTGTTATTCGCAAATATATTTTGAAATTTTGATATAATGTAGATAATAAGGAGGTATCAGGATGAAATTGGAAGAGTTGATAAATAAAAATTATAGCAAATTGAATGAAAACGATATATATATATTAAAATATATTTTAAAAAATAAATCTGAATGCTGTAATTTGGGTATCAATGAATTGGCAAAACGTTGCAACGTATCTAAAACTACAATTTTGCGATTTATAAAGAAGTTAGAATTTGAAGGTTATAGTGAATTTAAAGTACATTTAAAATTGGAAAAAAATGATGTTGCTAGTGAAGAAGATGATAATATCGAAAAATTAATTACAGATATAAATCAAACTATTAATTATTTTAAGAATAGGAATTTTACAAAATTATGCAAATTAATTTATGAAGCTGAAAAAGTTTTTGTTTATGGAACAGGTGCACCACAGAGAGTAGTTGCTCAAGCTTTAAAACAAACTTTTTTTGCAGTGAATAAGTATTTATATGTAATTGAAGGAGAAGGAGAATTTGAGGGACTAACAGATAAGGTAACTGAAAAGGATCTAATTATTATCGTTTCATTATCTGGGAATACAGCTTCCTTGGAAAAATATACGAATAAGCTTTCTTTAAAAGGCATAGAATATGTTTCTATTACTAAACTTATAAATAATAAGCTTTCAACAAAGACTCCATATAATTTATATGCAACTACATCAGAGTTTATGTTAGATAATGGTCATAGCTATGAAACATTTACAATATTTTATATTTTAATTGAAGTATTATTTAGACATTATGTTAAGTATGAAAGGGAACAGAAAAATAAAACGTTAAAAATTGAAGAGTAATAATTTGCAGTAACTGGAGAAAATGGTTTTAAAAAAATTAATAAGCAAGGTAGATATAATAAAACCTTCAGAGATTGATGCTGAAAGAATTTTGGGGTCAGATACTCCTGAAAATCAGATAAAGAAATTTATTGATTTAGGTGCAAAACTTGTAATTATGACGCTTGGAAAAGATGGTGCTATAGTTTCTAATGGAGTAGAGACTATTACCTTCGAAACTTTAGCTAAAGAGATCGTTGATACAACGGGGCTGGAGATGCATTTTGGTCAGGTTTTTATACCTCAATATGAGGAGAGTAGAAAATGAAACATGAGTGGAAAAAGGTAGAAAAGAAACTATACCTTCCCAAATCAATGCCGGAAGTTATTACAGTCCCCAAGCAAAAGTTTTTTATGCTAAGGGGAAAAGGAAATCCTAATAGTAGTTCTTTTGCGGAAATGATAGGCGTTCTTTATTCATTAGCTTATGCTATTAGAATGATGCCTAAACAGGGATATAACCCAGATGGATACTTTGAATATACAGTATATCCGTTAGAAGGATTATGGGATTTGACAGAAAAAGGAAGGAACGCTGGAACATTAAATAAAGACGAGCTTTTATACACTATTATGATTAGACAACCTGATTTTGTTACACAAGGCATTGTAGAAAAAGCATTTGAGACGGTGAAGAAAAAGAAGCCTCATCCATTATTAGATGAAGTAACGTTCGAGACAATAGAAGATGGATTGTCGGTACAAATGCTTCATTTAGGATCCTATGATAATGAGCCTTTGAGTTTTAAACTGATGAATGAATTTTTAGAGAACTACAATTTGGAAAAAAGATTTTTACTACATAGAGAAATTTATCTTTCAGATGCGAGGAAAGTTCAGACCGATAAACTAAAAACTGTTTTACGGTATATGGTTAAACCAATGGTATAAGTGCCAAGGGGAATCTCAATGAGGTTTCCCTTTCTTACATTTGATTACTTATAAAGGGAGGATTTCTATTGCTAACACATGAGGAATATCAACATTGGATTGATCATGTGAAAGATAACTATTTTCCTTTGCCCAACATTACAACTGAAAATATGGATAATTGACGCAAGAGATCATTATTGGCAAGGGCATTGGTCAGAGGGGGAAAATATGCATCGGCGATAAAGCTATTTAAATCAATACTGGATGTTGAAGTAGATGCTGAGGAAAAAAAGTCAAGTGAACTAGGCCAAATCTGGACAGAAACCAGGCCATTTTTGGATACAAAGTATACCACTATTAAGCACGAGAATGTACACAAAAATGAAACTTCAAATTCAGCGTTAAAGGCATTCGATTTTTCAAAACGAAAAATCGCAAGAGTACTCGCCATTAGTCGCAATACTGTCAGTAGTTACTGGAACATGACAGATGAAGAGTATACGGCGATGGCAGAGCAGATCAAAAAACAAAGCAGTCTCGTAAAATATGAACCAGTAATACTGGGGTGGTTGTATCGTTATCCATTAATGACCGCAGCGCAGGTATACGACTGGCTGCTTGAACATTACGATGTAACCATATCCGAACGTGGAGTCAGACGATATATCCGGTCAGCTGCGTCGTGAATATGGTATTGTTAAGACTACAAAACCACGCAATTTGAATCCGTAGATGAATTGCCCATGGGATACCAAATGCAGATCGACTTTGGTGAAAAGAGCATAAGAACGCCTAATGGACAGTATGTAAAAGTGTAATTCATTGGCGTATTTCCTAGACAGATCCTTTTGCTCTATTGACCTTATAAATTGTCTTGACATGTGTTTTGAGCATTGCGGAGGGGTGCTCCTGAACTTGTCTTTGACCAGGACAGTATTGTAGCCGTCAGTGAAAACTATGGTGATATCATCTATACTTATGAATTTGAAAAGTATCGAAAACTCCATAGATTAACGAATTATCTCTGCCGAAAAGCCGATCCCGAAAGCAAGGGGAAGGTAGAATCCATGGTTAAATATGTAAAAAATAATTTCTTGCCCAATCGTTTCTTCATGGAAAAACTATTTTAATTTCAGGGAGTTTAGTGCAATCCCGGTCCCGTGACATCTTGTGATTAGGCTTTAGCACGATGCGATGAGTCAAAGAACCGTCACCTGACTCGTACACTGTTTCAGGTGCTTCTAGGGGTTCGGAGTGATTGTAGAATGGGACAAGGGATAGGTTATTTGCCTTGGAGATGGAAGAGGTAATAAAAATTAAGAGTCTTAAACTACAATTCTTATTGGAATAAAAGAAACTGCAGATTGACAAGAACCTAAAACACCAGACTTGCTGGTAAAATAATGCTCATAATGTAAAAATATAGCAGGATTTAGCATTTATGAAAGAGAAGCTACCCATAATCTACCTTGTTAGTAGATTTATGGGTAGCCTCTTTCAGGTTTGACATAGTAGTAAAATATAAGCTGTCTCTTTTAGACAGATGCAATCACAGGGAAAAGGGAGGTATAAGCATGAAAAATATTGATATGGTCGTTGAGGGAGATATTTTAACAATAAGGGTAGATTTATCCAAGCGATTTGGCAAGTCAAGTAGTGGTAAATCAATCATTATTGCAAGCACAGAGGGGAACCAATCCATACCTAGTAATGATGATATAAAGATTGGATTAAATGTCTATACGAAATAATAATAGTAGTCAGACAATAGATATGCGAGTCAAGGAACCGTCACCTGACTCATAATAGTAGTTCTTTTGCGGAAAAGATAGGCGTTCTTTATTCATTAGCTTATGCTATTAGAATGATGCCTAAACAGGGATATAACCCAGATGGATACTTTGAATATACAGTATATCCGTTAGAAGGATTATGGGATTTG
>Ga0316613_10002058_pt1 | contig 13234 bp, 11 predicted proteins | sample OWC_soil_day10_C_2_FD_207647 | JGI IMG/M metagenome (GOLD analysis project Ga0316613, IMG submission 207647) | Wetland soil microbial communities from Old Woman Creek delta, Ohio, United States - OWC_soil_day10_CT_b | ecosystem: Environmental > Terrestrial > Soil > Wetlands | place: USA: Ohio...
CCTGGGAGAAGAACTATGAAGCAAGGAACGGGATTGACCGTCGGTATTGTGGTCGGCGCATTGGTCGCCGGCGCCGGCGGTTACTGGCTGGGCAGCAAGGGCGCCGTCCACGGCGGCGCCGAACAGATGGCCAGCGCCGGCCCCGCCGCCGACGGCGGCAAGAAGGAACGCAAGATCCTCTACTACCGCAACCCGATGGGCCTGCCCGACACCTCGCCGACGCCCAAGAAGGATCCGATGGGCATGGACTACATCCCGGTCTTCGAGGGTGGCGAAGAGAACGAACCGGCCTCCGGCAACCACATCAAGATCAGCACCGAGAAGGTTCAGAAGCTCGGCGTGCGCACCGAAGCCGCGCAGCTGCGCGCGCTCGACAAGGTCGTGCGCGCCGCGGGCCGCGTCGAACCGGACGAACGGCGCATCTATGCCATATCGCCGAAATTCGAGGGTTATGTCGAACGCCTGCACGTCAACGTCACCGGCCAGCCGGTCGGCAAGGGCCAGCCGCTGTTTGAGGTCTACAGCCCCGAACTCGTCTCGGCACAACGCGAATACGCCATCGCCGCGCAGGGTGTCGAGGCGCTCAAGGAGGCCGGCGGAACGGCGCAGTCCGGCATGAAGCAACTGGCAGAATCGAGCCTGCTGCGCCTGAAGAACTGGGATATCTCGGAGGCGCAAATCAAGGCGCTGGCCCAATCCGGCGAAACCAAACGCACGCTGACCTTCCGTTCGCCGGTCGGCGGCGTCATCACCGAGAAGAAGGCGCTGCAGGGCATGCGCTTCATGCCTGGCGAGGAGTTGTACAAGGTCGCAGACCTGTCGGCGGTGTGGGTCATCGCCGACGTGTTCGAACAGGACATCGGGCAAGTGCGTTCCGGCGCAACGGCCAAGGTGCGCATCAACGCCTATCCGGACAAGGTCTTCGAGGGCAAGATCAACTACGTCTATCCGACCTTGAACGAGATGACGCGCACCGTGCCGGTCCGCGTCGAACTGGCCAACCCAGGGCTGCTGCTGAAGCCGGCGATGTTCGCGCAGGTCGAACTGCCGGCCGGCGCAAAAGGCCAGGTGGTCACGGTACCGACAACCGCCGTGATCGACAGCGGCACGCGGCAGATCGTGTTGGTTCAGTTGGGCGAAGGTCGCTTCGAGCCGCGCGAGGTCAAGCTCGGCGCGCGCAGCGACAACCACGTCGAGGTGATCGAAGGGGTCAAGGACGGCGAGCAGGTAGTCGTCGCCGCGAACTTCCTGATCGACGCCGAGAGCAACCTCAAGGCGGCTTTCGGCGGCTTCAGCGCCCCCGATACGAAGACAGGAACCGGCAAGCAGGTGGGGCACCAGGCCAGCGGCCGAATCGATAGCTACGATCCGAAAACGGGTACGGCCAGCGTGGAGCATGGCCCGATCGAAAGCCTGAAATGGCCCGCCATGACTATGGAATTCAAGGTCGCCAACGAGGGGTTGTTGAAAGGCATCAAGCCGGGCGCACGCATCGATTTCGAGTTCGTCGAGCGCGGCCAGGGCGAATGGGTGATCACGGCCGTCAAACCTCTTCCGGCAAGTCCCGGAGCCGCATCGACCAACGCCCACTCGGGCCACTGACGGGTTTCCAGGGAGATAACTCGCCATGCTCGCAAAAATAATCGAATGGTCGGCAAAGAACCGTTTCCTGGTCCTGCTCGCCACATTGTTCATCGTTTTGTGGGGAACCTTCGCCGTCCTGAGAACGCCGATCGACGCCCTGCCTGACCTCTCCGACGTTCAGGTCATCGTCTATACCGAATACCCCGGCCAGGCGCCGCAGGTGGTCGAGGACCAGATCACCTATCCGCTGACCACGTCGATGCTCTCGGTGCCGAATTCGAAGGTCGTGCGCGGCTTCTCGTTCTTCGGCGCCTCGTTCGTGTACATCATCTTCGAGGACGGCACCGACATCTACTGGGCGCGCTCGCGCGTACTGGAGTATCTCAACTTCGCTTCCGGGCGCATGCCCAAGGGCGTCACGCCGCAGATCGGCCCGGATGCCACCGGCGTCGGCTGGGTCTATCAGTACGCGCTGCTGGCCAAGGACAAGACGCTGGCCGAACTGCGCTCGATCCAGGACTGGTTCGTCCGCTACCAGCTGACCAAGGCGCACGGCGTCTCCGAAGTCGCTTCGATCGGCGGCTTCGTGCAGACCTACCAGGTGACCGTCGATCCGGTGAAGCTGCGCTCCTACGGCATTCCGCTGATGAAAGTCGGGCAAGTAATACGCGACTCGAACCGCGACGTCGGCGGGCGTGCTGTGGAAATGGCCGAGACCGAGTACATGGTGCGCGGCAAGGGCTACCTTCGCGGCAAGAGCGATATCGAAATGCTGGTCGTCAAAAGCGACAAGGGCACGCCGGTGTTGATCCGCGACATCGGCCGGGTTGAGCTGATGCCCGACGAGCGGCGAGGCGTATCCGAACTGAACGGCGAAGGCGAAGTCGTCTCCGGCATCGCCATGTCGCGCTATGGCCAGAACGCGCTGGAAGTCATCCACAACCTGAAAGCCAAGATCGCCGAGATCGGCCCCGGACTGCCGGAGGGCGTCACCGTCGAGGCCGTCTATGACCGCTCCGAGCTGATCCATCGCGCCATCGACACGCTGAAGAACACGCTGATCGAAGAATCCGTGATCGTCGCGCTGGTGTGCATCGTCTTCCTGCTGCACGTGCGCAGCGCGCTGGTGGCCATCCTGATGCTGCCGGTCGGCATCCTGCTGGCGTTCATCGCCATGCGTTCGTTGGGCATGAACTCCAACCTGATGAGCCTCGGCGGCATCGCCATCGCCATCGGCGCCATGATCGACGCCGCCATCGTGATGATCGAAAACGCGCACAAGCACATCGAGCGTTTGCCCGAAAAACATACTAATGCCGAGCGCGCCCACGCCATGATCGAGGCGTGCAAGGAAGTCGGACCCGCCCTCTTCTTCTCACTGCTGATCATCACCGTCTCTTTCCTGCCGGTATTCAGTCTGGAAGGCCAGGAGGGGCGGTTGTTCTCGCCACTGGCCTACACCAAGACCTTCTCGATGGCCGGCGCCGCGTTCCTGTCGGTGACCCTGGTGCCGGTGCTGATGATGCTGTTCATCCGCGGCAAGATCATGCCGGAGGCAAAGAACCCGGTGAACCGCTTCCTGATCTGGGTTTACCGGCCGATCATCACCGGTGTCATGCGCTGGAAGAAAACCACCATCGTCATCGCCCTGCTGGCGCTGGCCGCCTCAATCTACCCCGCCTCCAGGCTCGGTTCCGAGTTCATGCCGACGCTCAACGAAGGCACCCTCCTCTACATGCCGGCGTCGCTGCCCGGCATGTCGATCACCAAGGCCGCCGAGCTGTTGCAGACGCAGGACAAAATCATCAAGAGCTTCCCCGAAGTCGCCTCGGTGTACGGCAAGGCCGGTCGCGCCAACACGGCGACCGACCCGGCGCCGACCGAGATGTTCGAGACGGTGATCAACCTCAAGCCGGAGAAGGAATGGCGGGCGGGCATGACCACCGACAAGTTGATCGCCGAGTTGGACAAGGCGATGCAGTTCCCCGGCGTCTCCAACGCCTGGACGATGCCGATCAAGGCGCGCATCGACATGCTGTCCACCGGCATCCGTACGCCGATCGGCATCAAGGTGTTCGGCAAGGATCTCAACGAAATGGAGCGGCTGGCAAAGGAAATCGAGGCCGCGGTCAAGGACGTGCCCGGCACCTCCAGCGCCTTCGCCGAACGCATCACCGGCGGCTTCTACATCAACATCGAGCCGGACCGCACGCAATTGGCGCGCTATGGCTTGTCGGTCGGCGAGCTGCAGGACGTGATCGGCAGCGCGCTCGGCGGTGAAATGGTGACGACAACCGTTGAGGGCCGCGAGCGCTACGGCGTCACGGTGCGTTATCCGCGCGAACTGCGTTCAGATCCGCAACAGATCGCCCGCGAGGTGCTGGTGCCGACGATGGGAAACGGCATGATCCCGCTCGGTCAGGTGGCCAAGGTCGAGGTCGCCAAGGGCACGCCGGGCATCCGCACCGAGAACGCCCTCCTGTCGGCCTACATCTACGTCGACACCCGCGACGGCGACCTAGGCGGCTACGTTGCACGGGCGAAGAAAGCAGTGTCTGAGAAGATCACCTTCCCGCCCGGCTACTACATCACCTGGAGCGGCCAGTTCGAGAACATGGAGCGCGCCATCGAGAAGATGAAGGTCGTCGTGCCGGTGACCCTGCTGGTCATCTTCCTGCTGCTCTACCTCAACTTCCGGCGCCTGACCGAAACGCTGATCGTCATGCTATCGGTTCCCTTTGCGCTGGTCGGCGGCATCTGGTTGATGTGGGCTCTCGGCTACAACATGAGCGTCGCGGTGGCCGTCGGCTTCATCGCCCTGGCCGGCGTAGCGGCAGAAACCGGGGTGATCATGCTCATCTATCTCGATCACGCTTGGGAAGCTGCCAAGGAGAAATGCCGGCACTCCGGGCGCGAACCGGACGTCACCGACCTCTACGAGGCGATCATGGAAGGCGCCGTCGAACGCGTGCGCCCGAAGATGATGACCGTCGTTGCCATCATGGCCGGCCTGCTGCCGATTATGTGGGGCACCGGCACCGGCTCCGAGGTGATGAGCCGTATCGCCGCGCCGATGGTCGGGGGTATGGTTTCTTCGACGATACTGACGCTTGCAGTGATTCCGGCGATCTACGCGCTGGTCAAGCAGTGGCGCATCAAGCGCGGCATGGAGCGGTAACTCGCGGCGCCGCCGACAGGCAGGACGGTAACGACTACCGTCCTCCTTTCGACCAGGTCAGTTTTCACACGTAAAAATTGTCCCTGGCCTTCAACTCGCGTACGCCGGGATGCTTGACGAGTTCGTCTTCGACCAGATCGACCCCCAAGCCGGGGCGATCCGAAAGGTGCAGGATTCCCCCGCGCACATCCAGCTGATGGCTGATGACCTGGTCGCGCCAGGACACATCGTTCACCATGAATTCGCAGCGGAAAAAGTTGGGAATGCTTGCGCAGACATGGGCGCTGGCCAGCGTGCTCAACGGGCCGTTCGGATTGTGCGGCGCTACCAGCACTCCATAAGCTTCCGCCATGGTGGCGATGCGCTTCATTTCGCTCGGGCCGCCGCATCGGGTGATGTCCGGCATGATCACGTCGCAAATGTGGTTTTCAAGCACCGGGCGGAACCCGTGCCGGGTGTAGTGGCGTTCGCCGACACAGATCGGGACATTCGACGGCAGTCTTTCTCTAAAGGCGCGTAATGTCTGCGCGCTTTCCGGACCGGCCGGCTCCTCGTACCAGGTGACGCCCAATGGCGCCAGCCTTTCCGCCATCTTGATCGCCACTTCGAAATTCAGCATGGCATGGGTCTCGATCATCATGTCGAATTCGGGACCGACCGCGTCGCGAACCGCCTTGGTGACTTCGAAGGCAAGATCCTGCTGGCTCTTGGTCAGCGTCAGGTTGGTGTGCAGGTCTTCCCCGTAGAGGTAGTTCGTATGTGCAAAGGGGTCGAACTTGAGGCCGGTAAAACCCAGTTCTTTCACCCGCCGGGCCTGCCTCGCATACTCCTCGCCGGTATGGCCGCCGCCGGTAAACCAGTAGTTGGCATATAGCAGAATGTCCTTGCGGAAAGCGCCCCCCAGCAACTCATAACAGGGCATCCCGTAGGCCTTGCCTTTCAGGTCAAGGAGGGCCATGTCCAGGCCGCTGATGGCGCAAAGACTGGCGCCATAGGGTCCGATCCAGTTGAGATCGCGGTAGAGCTTTGTCCAGATGAAATCGGTCCGGAGCGGATCGAGGCCGATCACGCGTTCGCCGACATGTTTCGCTGCAGCTTCGATGATCGGACTGCCCGGCCAGTTCGTCGCTTCACCCACACCAGTCAAGCCGGTGTCGGTGTAAACCTTCATCATCGTCCAGTTGTATTTCACGCCTTCGACAAGCCAGACCTTCACATCGGTGATTTTCATCGGAGCACCTTCCTAGGAAGTACTGTTCGGAACGCCGGACTCGCCGCCCGGCATCGAATTCAATCGGGTTACAGGATACCGAACTTGTCCCAGGCCGCCTGGGCGCCCATACCACCCTTGATCGCCTCGAATACCCGCTTCTCGCCATGCGCCTTTTGCCATGCAGCCTCGATGACGTCTTTCTCTATTTCTTGCGGAATGACGCAGACGCCGTCCAGATCGCCGAAAAGGATGTCGCCCGGCCTGACCGTCACGGCACCCATCTGGATCGTGCAGCGAAAGTCGATGACTTTCCCGCGCGGGCGCTGGTCCTGGGCGAAGCGGCCGTAGGAGAACACCGGGAAGCCGATTTGCAGGATGCCGCGGGTGTCGCGCGAATAGCCATCGACGATGGCGCCCGCCGCGCCGCGGTTCTTAGCGCAGGTGCTCATGAGTTCGCCCCAGAGCGCATAGTCCGGGGATGCCCCGGTACAAATGTAGATTTCGTTCCTTTGCAGGTCGTCGAGCGCACGCAACATCAGGCCGAAAGGCCCATTGAAGAGATCGTTGACGCGGCCCGGTCCTTCGCCGCCGTGGTCATCCGCCTCAAGAACAGGCATGGCCCGCCCTACGAGAATCATGTCATCGCGCAGCGGTTGAATTCTCGGCGACAGAAACTGGTGGGTACGCCCCATGAGGTCCATGACATCGCCGATCACGGCGCTGAACAGACCCTCGCGGCAAAGTTTGAAAAGCTCTTCATCGTCACGCCACTGAGGCTTGGTGAACGCATTCATGGATAACTCTCTCTGTAAATTCATACTATCTGACTATACGCCTGTAGGATAGGTAACGCAAAAGAATGCAGGCTCACACAAAAATCTTGAAAACAAGGAGAGAACAACCTTGCCAACCCGATTGCTTGCTACCTGCTCTCCACGCAACTACGGTTGGCGATTCTAATGCTGGACTTTCTCTGCCTTCAACTTGGCGACGCCCATGTTCAGCATGGCAGAGACCGGCGCCAAAAAGTGCTGCTCCATCGCATAAGCCGCCGCGACGGAATCACGACTGCAGATTGCCTGAACCAGGCGATCATGAAGCACGACGATACTACTTTCGGTATGACTGCTGACCATGCTCTGCATCCCGATACGCATCGATTCTTCGAGCGGGGCTCTTAGTGCGAGCAACTGGATCGGGAACAGCGGGTTGTGCACAGCTTCCGCTATGGCCAGATGCAACGCGTAGTCGCATTGAATCCACTCCGGATCAGACAGCGGCAGTTCGTGCAGGCGTTGCCCTGCCTCCCGAATACGTTGCAGTTCTTCGTCAGTCGCATTGGAGGCTGCTAGTGCTGCCGTCTGGATTTCGATGACCCGGCGCAATTCGAGAATCTGCTGCGCGCTGACCTGGCTGGTTGCGGCGGCATAGGAAAAAAACTGGGCCAACACATTCGGGTCGATCTCCCTGATTCTGGGCTTCTTTCCGCTCTGAACCGAGAGCACGCCAACGACAGCAAGCGCTCGATAGGACTCCCGGACCACATTGCGGCTAACCTTCAGCAATTGCGCAACCTGGCCCTCGCTGGGGACGGTGTCACCCACCTTTAGTTGTCGATCGGAGATCAACCCAAGAAGGAATCGAATGACCTGATCCGACAAGGTGTTTTTTTGCACAACCGGAACCGAATAGCCTTCCATTGATTTGGCATCCAAAAGGAGGGAATGATTCTACCCGAACATGTCCACCTTACCTACAGGTATTGGCATAATGTGGGCACACAAATTCCAACACGTCCCCGGCCACCGTACCGCGAAGGGAGCCGGGAAACGTGCAGAGCGATTTGCGTGATTCAAGCAGCGTCGAATCCGGCGTTCTCGACGGCCTCGACCAGTTCCGAGCGATCTACCTGCTCGGGGTCGAACTCGACCACGGCCCGCCCCTGTTCCAGAGACACGTCCGCCTTGGCCACACCGGACAACGCGACGAGCACGCCGGTAATGCTTTTCACGCAACCGCCGCAGGACATCCCGCCGATCGTGATGATGGTTGTTTCCATTGCTATTCCTTTCCTGGTTTCCAGTTTCTGAGAAGTAACGAACTGCCGACTACCGACACCGAACTCGCCGCCATCGCCGCGCCCGCGAAGACCGGGTTGAGCAGGCCGAAAACCGCGAGCGGGATTCCGAGCACGTTGTAGATGAAGGCGAAGAACAGGTTCTGGCGAATCTTCGCCAGCGTGGCGCGGGACAGAGAAATCGCATCGGCCACCCCGTTGAGGTCGTCGCGCATCAGCGTCACGTCCGCCGCCTGCATGGCCACATCGGAACCTGCGCCCATGGCAAAGCTGACGTCGGCCGCGGCCAGCGCGGGTGCGTCGTTGATCCCGTCGCCCGCCATTCCCACGCGCCTGCCGCCGTTGCCGGTCTTGAGATGGTTCACCGCAGCAGCCTTGTCACCCGGCAACACCTCGGCCTCGTAGCGCGTAATGCCTGCCTCGCGGGCGATTGCCGCGGCGGTGCCGGCGTTATCCCCGGTGAGCATAACCACCTCGACACCCAGCCGCTGCAGGCGCCCCACGGCGCGCCGGGAACTCGCGCGCAGGGGATCGGCAACGCCGATCAAACCGAGCACCTCATCGCCGACGGCGACCGCGACGATGCTGCGCCCCTGCTGCTGCAACATGGCTGCCTCGGGCGGAACGGCAAGCCCTTCCAGCACGAACCAGGCCGGCGAACCGGCGCGCACCCGCTGGCCGCCGACGTCGCCGCGAATTCCCCGACCGGCGACCGCCTCCATGTTCTGCGGAACGTCGAGTTCGATACCCTCGGCCTTTGCCCGTGCCACGATGGCCGCCGCGAGCGGATGCGTCGACCCTTGTTCCAGGCTGGCAGCCAGTTTCAGCAACCGCTTGGCATCGGCGCCAGCCACCTCGGTCACCACCGGCCGGCCTTCGGTCAGCGTACCGGTCTTGTCCACCGCCAGCACCGCGATCTTTTCGGCCAGCTCCAGCGCCTCGGCATTGCGGATCAGCACCCCGGCGCGAGCGCCCTGCCCGGTGCCGACCATGATCGCCGTCGGCGTCGCGAGTCCGAGCGCACAGGGACAGGCAATAACCAGCACGGCCACCGCATTGACCATGGCCACGCTGAAGTCGCCGCTGACCAGCCACCAGCCGATGAAGGTGGCGCACGCGATCGCCACCACGACCGGCACGAAAACGGCGGAAACCCGGTCGGCAAGACGCTGAACCGGCGCCTTTGAACCTTGCGCCTCTTCGACGAGGCGGATGATGCCGGCCAGCAGCGTATGGGCGCCGACGCCGGTGGCGCGGCAGCGCAGGAGTCCTTCGCCATTGACCGTAGCCGCGAAGACCCGGCTGCCGGGCGCCTTGGTCACCGGCATGGACTCGCCGGTGAGCATGGCCTCGTTGGCGTTGGACGTGCCGTCGAGCACCTCGCCGTCAACCGGCATCGCTTCGCCGGGGCGGACCACAAACACGTCGCCGGGAATCAATTGCGCGACCGGCACGTCGACCAGTTGCCCGTCGCGCTCAAGCCGCGCCGTCTGCGGCTGCAGGCGCACCAGCGCTTCGATTGCCGCCGACGTGCGCGCCTTGGCCCGCGCCTCCAGCAGTTTGCCGAGCAGCACCAGCGTGATGACCGTCGCCGAGGCCTCGAAATACACGTGCTGGTGTGCCCAGCCGCCCAGCGTCACGGCCACGCTGTAGCCCCAGGCCATGGTGGTGCCCAGCGCCACGAGCACGTCCATGTTGCCGGCCCGATTGCGCAACGCGTTCCATGCTCCGCGGTAGAAGCGCCCGCCGATCCACAGTTGCACGGGCGTCGCCAGCGCCAGTTGCAGCCAGCGCGGGACGATATCGGTGTGCGTATCGGTGCCGAACATGAACAGCATCTGGGCGACCAGCGGCAGCGTCAGCACCGCCGAAACCAAGAACTGGACGAGTTCGCGGCGATACGCGGCAAGCTTGCGCTCTTTTTCGTCTGCGCGCGTGTCGTCGCGGGCCAGGGTGGCTGCGAAACCCGTTTTGGCGACGGTCGCCAGCAGCCGCTCGGTGTCGGTAGCGCCCACCGCGTAACGGATGCGCGCCCGCTCGGCCGCGAAATTGACCACTGCCTCCACGCCGGGAAGGCGGTTGAGCTGTTTCTCGAGGCGGGCCGCGCAAGCGGCACAGGTCATTCCTTCGACTGCAAGGTCGATCGTTTCGAGCACGTTCTGAGAGGTATTCATGATCAGCTCCACTCCTATGGATTCACGATGCGAACCAGTCTAAACTCCGTACCATAGTACGGAGTCAAGGGGTATTTCATGAAAACAAATCTGAGCATCGGCAAGCTCGCCAAAGCTGCTGACGTCGGAGTGGAGACCGTGCGCTACTACCAACGGCGTGGGCTCCTGGAAACCCCTTCGGAGGCGGGCGGGATGAGGCGTTACAGCGACGACCATGTCGACCGCCTGCGCTTCATCAAGCGCGCCCAGACCGTCGGCTTCACGCTGGAAGAAATCGCCGACCTGTTATCACTCAACGACAACCGCGATCACCGTGTCGCCCGCCAACTCGCCACCGAGAAGATCCAGGACATCGAACTGCGCATTTCGCGCCTCGGCAAGATGGCCGACGCGTTGCGCCAGCTCGTGCGCGAATGCGAATGCGGCGGCGAGGACATGCCCTGTCCGATCATCCGCATGAGCTTGGAGTGAACTTCGCGGCGCACCGTCAGGACCAAGCTTTCAGGAATGTAATCCCCGCGTCATTCTCGCGACAGCATGGTTGCCTAGACTGTGTATGTACTGACGAAACACGTCGCCGACAAGGAGAAGACGCCATGAGAAACACCCTGACCGCCATCGCCGCCTCGCTGCTGCTGGCCCTGCCCGCTGTTGCCGAGGAGGCCCACCATCCCGAGCAGAAGACGGATGCCGTACCCACCGCGCAGGCCCCCGCCACGCCTGCGGCCAAACAGCCGGGCGCCGCTCAGCCGGTGCAGCAGATGCAAGCCAACGTCAAGAAAATGGACGCCCAGTTGAAGCGCATCGCCAAGGAGAAAAGCGAAGCGGAACGCAACCGCCTGCTCGGCGAACACATGCAGACCATGCGCGAGAACATGATGCTCGCTGGCGGCATGGCCAGCGGCTGCCCGATGATGGGCGGAGGCATGGGGATGATGATGGGAGCCGGCGCCGGAATGATGATGGGTCCGGGCGACATGATGGGGCGCATGCAGCAGATGGAAAAACGCATGGACATGATGCAGATGATGATGGAGCAGCGGGACAAGCCGCCTTCCGCCCCGGCACCGGCCAAGTAGCTCGGGAAGCGTCGGGATCGGTCGGCTGGCCGGGCCTCTCCGGCCAGTGCTGAACATCGACCGGCTTCGACAATCCAGACCGGCCGCTATCGTGGAGATCGAAATGCATGAAACGCACGATCACTCGCATCGGAAGGATGGATGTGGTGGCATGTCAGAGCGCAACAAGGTCACCTGATTCATCTTTGTCGTCATTGGCGGCATCAATCTGCGGACGGAACACCGCGCCCACCTCGTCGGCACCCAGCCCTATCTGTTGGAGTTGCCAGTTCGAGCACATGGAACGCGCCATCGAAAAAAAAAAGAAGGTTGTCGTGCCGGTCACCCTGCAGCTGATCTTCCTGCTGCTTTACGCTATCTACGCGCTGGTCAAGCAACGGTCGGTTCGTGATGAGCACCGTTCAAACGACCAGCGATAGATCCGGTACAGGAAACAGACAACTGTCGATTCTCTTTACACATCTTAACAACCGTTGTTGAACAGATGATTTTTTAATATTTAATATCAGTTAATTAGATAACCCGGCACATATATCGCTTGCTACTCCACCGAAAAGAACAGGATCGCGTATCTCGTATCCGAAAACCAAGCCAATAACAAGTGGAGACCCCCAATGAAACTGCAAAAATTCCTTAGCGCCGTCGCACTGACCGCGTTGATCGCTCCGGCCCAAGCGGCCATTGAATACTTCCCGCAATCCTCGTTGACACCGACGACACAGCTCTACACCGACGTAATCGGCGGCGGAATTGGCAACGTAGTCGTGATGACCGGTGGTGGCAACGCCAACGGCGCCGGCTTGGCATCCGGACGCAACGACGATGGCTTCAGCGGCCCGATCAACTTCGGGTTCACGTTTTCGTTCTTTGGCGGCAACTACACCAGCTTCTACGCCAACAACAATGGCAACATCAGCTTCACGCAAGGCAATTCGGGCTACGTTCCGAACGGCCCAATCGGCGCAACCATTCCGACGATCTCCATCTGGTTCGGTGATGTCGATACCCGCAATGCGTTGAGCGGCGTTCTGCACCTTCGCCAGGATACCAACCAGACGATCCTGACTTGGGATCACGTTGGCTACTTCAGCGCCCAAGGCAACTTGCTGAACACGTTCCAGATGGTCGTCCGCGGCCCTGACTACGCTATCCCTGACGGAGAAGGGGCTATTGGCTTTTTCTGGCTTGACATGCCGTGGGAAGTAACCCAGACAAGCACGACAGCAGCGGTCGGTTTTGGCAATGGAACGGGGGATGCCATCGTGCTGCAAGGATCGAACACAGCTGGCTTGCACGATGCGGTTGCATTCCATCAAACCTGGTTCACCCAAAACCTCACGCCGGTCTGTGGAGTACCGGGAACCCCGCCGTGTGACAATGACGTTCCCGAACCGGGGTCGCTTGCCTTGCTGGCGCTGGCGATGTTGGGACTTGGAGCGATTCGCAGGCGCGCTGCATAAGCTTCCCCTACACGGCATTACTCCGCAAAAGCCGGTCAGGAAACTGATCGGCTTTTTTGTTTCGTCACCCTCACCCACTCTGTTGCTCCTGGCCCAAGCTGTTGCTCGACCCAGGACAGCCGTTGGCTGGGCTAAAGAACCTTCCCGGGATTCATGATTCCCTGCGGGTCAAACGCCCGTTTGATGGCCCGCATCATGTCCATTTCGACTTGGCTCTTGTAGCGGAGAATCTCTTCACGCTTGAGCTGGCCTATTCCATGCTCCGCGCTGATACTGCCACCGAGCTCATGGACGATATCGTGGACAATCTCGTTGACCTGCGCCTGCGAAGCGATGAAGGCGGCGTTCTCGCCGGCTTCAGGCTTCGACTGGTTGTAGTGCAGGTTGCCGTCGCCCACGTGGCCGAAGGCCACAATACGGATGCCGGGATACGCGGCCTGCAATGCCGCGTCCGCGCGGTCCAGGAACT
>Ga0316613_10002060_pt1 | contig 13204 bp, 12 predicted proteins | sample OWC_soil_day10_C_2_FD_207647 | JGI IMG/M metagenome (GOLD analysis project Ga0316613, IMG submission 207647) | Wetland soil microbial communities from Old Woman Creek delta, Ohio, United States - OWC_soil_day10_CT_b | ecosystem: Environmental > Terrestrial > Soil > Wetlands | place: USA: Ohio...
ATTCGTCCTACCAGGATTTAATGACCGTGGCATCGATTCTAAAAGGGAAAGCAATCCCTCCGAATGTCAGCGTGGTTATCTCGCCGGGATCGAGACAGGTTTTAAAGATGTTAGCTTCAAACGGTGCCCTGTTAGATCTTCTCGATTCAGGGGCTCGAATTTTAGAAAATACTTGCGGCCCTTGCATCGGGATGGGACAGGCTCCCTGTACGGACGGGGTTTCCCTGAGGACCTTCAACCGGAATTTTCAAGGGAGATCCGGAACGCAGAGCGCTCAAATCTATCTGGTCAGCCCGGAGGTGGCCGCTGCTTCTGCCCTCAAAGGGGTGATTACGGATCCTCGTAAACTTGGGAATCCCCCCTCTGTTGATTTGCCCGAAATTTATCATGTCGAGGACAACATGATCATCCCTCCTCTGTCATCCGACCAGGGCGAGAAAATAGAAACGACCCGGGGGCCCAATATCAAACCCGTTCCGTTGAAGGGCCCTTTGCCGAAGCGGTTGAAGGGCCGCGTTTTGGTAAAGGTCGCGGACAATGTCACTACGGATGATATCATTCCGGCAGGGGCTAAGGTTCTTCCCCTCCGTTCGAACGTTCCTGCCATCTCTGAATATGTCTTTGAAAAATTGGACCCCTCTTTTGCCAAGAGAGCAAAAGAATCAAAGGGTGGATTTATCGTTGCGGGACACAATTATGGTCAGGGATCGAGCCGGGAACATGCTGCATTATGCCCCATGTTTCTGGGAGTTGAGGCCGTCATCGCTCAATCGTTTGCCCGAATCCATCTGGCCAACCTGATCAACTTTGGCATTGTTCCCTTGATCTTCAAAGAAGAAGGGGATTACCAGGCCTTGGAGCAGGGAGATGAGATTGAGATTGAGGTCGGGGACCTGGGAGACAAGGTCACTCTGATCAACAAGACAAAGAAAAAGGAAATCCCTCTCATTCCCGTCGTGGACGAAAGAGAGAAGATTCTCGTAAGAAGCGGAGGCGCATTGCCGTTTGTCAAAGGGAAGAGGCCGTGAACGATGAACGATGAAACGATGAACCGTAAACAATGAACCGTGAGCAATGAACGGTGAGGAAATTTTGCTGAAAAACATTTCTAGGAATTGGGCGAGAATAGGCAGATCATGGTTTTACTAATGGGTTCATAACAATATGGACATCACCGGTTCGAGGCCGTGCCTATTGAGAGGCTGTTCATAAAGTCCTTAGTTCGTCATGCCGGACTTGAGGAGCCTGCCCCGTACTTGATACGGGGGCATCCAGAGAACCCTAAAAAGACTGGATGTGCTCGCTCGCTTCGCTCACTCCGCCTCCCTTCGGTCGCCCGGCTGGAGTTTACCCCGACGAAAATCGGGGCCGGAATGACACCTCTTCATTAGTGACTTGAAGAATAGAATCGAATGTCCACACAATTGTGGACGGATTAGTGAATTATCATTTGGAGGATGAGAGCAATGGCCGACAAGATTGAGATTCGTTCAGACGGAAGTCTACACGTTCCAGAGGTTCCGGTGATTCCTTATATCGAAGGCGATGGAGTGGGTCCGGATATTTGGAGGGCATCGGTTCGGGTCTTTGATGCAGCGGTTCAGAAATCCTATAAAGGGAAAAAGAAGGTTCAATGGCTCGAAGTCTATGCAGGGGAGAAAGCCTTCCAACGGAAAGGGGAGTGGGCCCCTGAGGAGACGATCGAGGCCATTCGAGAATACAGAGTAGGGATTAAAGGACCGTTGACCACCCCCGTCGGCGGAGGGATTCGGAGTGTCAATGTGCTTTTGCGACAGAGGCTCGACCTCTATGCCTGCATCCGGCCCGTCAAGTATATCCCGGGAACGCCCAGCCCGGTAAAGCAGCCGGAGAAGGTGGACATGGTCGTTTTTCGGGAGAATACGGAGGATGTGTATGCCGGCATTGAGTGGAAAGAGGGAACCGAGGATGCCTCACGGGTCAGACTGTTTTTGGAGAGAGAGATGGGGAAGAAGATCAGAGAGGATTCGGCAATTGGAATCAAACCCATCAGCCGTTATGGAACCAAGCGTCTTGTCCGTAGGGCCATCCAATACGCGCTTTCTCACGGCCGGAAGAGCGTCACGTTGGTTCATAAGGGAAACATCATGAAGTTCACCGAGGGGGCGTTCCGCGATTGGGGATATGAGATCGCCCGGGAAGAGTTTCGGGACCAGATTCTTCCGGAGAGTGAATTGGGTGAGAGGAGGATGAAAAATCCTCCCAAAGGGATGATCTTTCTCAAGGATCGAATTGCCGATGCCATGTTCCAACAAATTCTTTTGAGGCCTGAAGACTATGATGTGCTTGCCATGCCGAACCTTAACGGAGACTATATGTCGGATGCTCTGGCAGCCCAGGTGGGAGGCCTGGGGATGGCCCCCGGGGGGAACATTGGAGATCAAGCTGCCGTCTTTGAGGCGACCCATGGAACAGCACCCAAATATGCGGGTAAGGATATGATCAATCCGGGGTCCCTGATCCTCTCCGGAGCGATGATGTTCGACTATCTGGGTTGGACGGAAGTGAGAAAAAAAATCGTGAAGGCCCTGGAGAAGACCATCTCAAGAAAAATCGTTACCTATGATCTTGCCCGGCAGTTGAAGGGAGCCAGGAAGGTCAAATGCTCTGATTTCGCCTCTGCGATCATTGAAAACCTTTGACAACGCTTGTTTTTTTGAATTATGATGCGTAAACAAAGGATTGATCACGATGGCAGAAACAAAGAGAAAGAAGAAGGAGACACCTAAGATAGACATCTTTAAGGCCTGGTGCAAGGCGTGCGGCATCTGTGTGGCTTTCTGCCCGACAGACGCTCTGGCCAAGGACGAGGCGGGCAATCCTTACGTGAAGGATATTGAGAAATGTATTAATTGCGGGTGGTGCGAGATCCGGTGTCCGGATTTTGCGATCACCGTAGAAACGAAAGCCAGAGAAAGCAAGAGGATAGAAGTAAAAGGTGGAGAGGAAGAGTCAAACCCAAAAGAAGAAGACGTCTCACCGGAGAGAATCGTTGCTCCAGGGCAATGAAGCCGTGGTCGAGGGCGCCCTCCGGGCAGGTTGTCGTTTCTTTGCCGGTTATCCGATTACCCCAGCCACGGAGATCTCTGAAATCCTGTCCGTTAAACTTCCCCAAGCGGCCGGAACCTTTATCCAGATGGAGGATGAGATTGCGAGCCTGGGCGCGGTGATCGGTGCCTCTCTTGCAGGGGTGAAATCGATGACGGCGACCAGTGGTCCGGGATTCTCTTTGATGCAGGAGAACCTGGGCTTTGCGATCATCGCTGAAGTTCCCTGCGTCATCGTCAACGTGATGCGAGGGGGACCCAGCACCGGACTTCCGACCTTCCCTTCTCAAAGCGATGTGATGCAGGCACGCTGGGGGACCCATGGCGATCATCCCGCCCTTGTCCTTTCTGCGTCCACTGTTCGGGAATGTTATGATCTGACGATCAAGTCCTTCAACTTTTCTGAAAAATTTCGAACCCCGGTGGTTCTTCTGATCGACGAAGTCGTCGCCCATATGCGAGAGAAGATGACTCTTTCGGATGAAGAAGAGGTCGAGACGTTCAATCGGATTAAACCCACCGTTCCGCCGGAATGGTACATTCCCTATGAAGATACGCCAAGCGGCATTCCCGCCATGGCCAATTTTGGGGAGGGTTATCGATATCACGTCACGGGCCTCACCCATGACATTCGAGGTTTTCCTACATCGAGATCCGATGAGATCGGTCCCTTCATGGCGAGGCTCCACCGGAAGATCAGCCAGCATTTTTCGGAGATTCAAATGGCTGAATTTTTTCTGACGGAAGATGCGGAGATCACCATCGTTGCGTATGGGTGTGTGGCCCGGTCCGCCAAGAGAGCCGTGATTGAAGCGAGGGAGAAGGGAATCAAGGCAGGACTTCTCAAGCTCGTGACCCTCTGGCCCTTTGTGCGATCGGCCATTGACAAAGTCCTTCAAACCTCGAAAACTTTGCTTGTTCCCGAAATGAATATGGGGCAGCTTTCGAGGGAGGTGAAGCGGGTCAACCGGGGAGTCGCAAGGGTCCTCACCCTCAACAAAGTCGACGGGACGATCATCACTCCGGAAGAGATTTCAGGTCGGATCTCGGAGGTTTCCTGATGGGAGAGGTCACCAAACTCATTCATAAATACCTTCGCCACGACAAAAAGTTTCCCCATGTCTGGTGCCCGGGCTGCGGGATCGGGATCATGTTAGGGGCTCTCATCCGGGCCATCGATCGGATTGGCTTCGAGAAGGATGAGATCGTATTGGTTTCAGGCATTGGATGTTCAGGAAGGCTTCCCGTCTACGTGGATTTCAATACATTGCACACCACCCATGGCCGCGCCCTCACTTTCGCGACGGGGGTGAAACTGGCCAAACCCAATCTGAAGGTCATCGTGATCATGGGGGACGGGGACGCCGTGGCCATCGGCGGGAATCATTTCATTCACGCCGCCCGGAGGAATATTGATGTCACCTCCATCATTCTCAACAACAGTATCTACGGGATGACGGGCGGGCAATCCTCTCCCACCACCCCGTATGGGATGAGATCCTCGACGACGATCTATTCCAGTATCGAGCAGGCTTTCAAGATCTCGGAGTTGGCGGTGACGGCAGGGGCGGTTTTTGTGGGGAGAGGAACCGTGTATCATGCCAAGCTTTTGGATAGCTTGATCGAGAAGGCGGTTTTGAAACCGGGTTTTTCGGTGGTGGAGGTGATCGCTCACTGCCACACCCAGTACGGGAGGCAAAACCGTCTGGGGACAGCGGTCGAAATGATGGAATGGCAACGAGATCACGCCGTCACGGCGGAGAAGGCCGCTACGATGAAGTCCGGGGAGTTGGAGGATAAGGTCGTGATTGGAGTGTTGGTGGATAAGGACCTTCCGGTCTATCAGGACGAGTATGAGAAGATCCGGGAAAGGGCAAAGGGAGCCGCAACGCATTAATTTCAAATTTCAAATTGCACGTTGCAAATTGAAACAGGAGATAAATCTGAAATCTGAAATTTGAAATCTGAAATGGTGTGAAGAAGATGGCGTATCGGTATGAGATCCGTTTGAGCGGTTCCGGAGGTCAGGGGTTGATTCTGATGGGAATCATCTTAGCCGAAGCGATTGGAATTTATGACGGGAAATATGTTGCCCAGACTCAGAGCTACGGGCCGGAGGCGAGGGGAGGGTCCAGCAAATCGGAAGTGATCGTCAGCGATGAAGAGATCGACTATCCCAAAGCCATCCGCCTTGATCTCCTCCTGGCGATGAACCAAAAATCTTGCGATGAGTTTTACCCGGATCTCAAGGCGGAGGGCTTGCTCATCGTGGATTCTACCTTCGTCACCCAGATCCCTACTCCCAAAGCCTTCCAGATTCCCTTTACGCGGTTGGCCCGGGAAAAGTTTGGAAGGGAGGTGGTCGCGAATATCATCGCTCTGGGAGCTCTTTCCCAGCTCACTCCCATCGTCTCTGCAAAAGCTGTTGAATCTGCTGTCCTGGCGCGGGTGCCTAAGGGCACAGAAAAATTGAACCGCGACGCGTTGAAGGCAGGGATGAATGCCGCCAAACGGGCGAAGAAGGCATGGACGGAACTAGAAGTGCCACCGGAGACTCCCAAAGAAGACCTTTTGGATTCGTATTAAGCCCCTCAAGGGGAATTTCAAATAACAAATCCCAAAGTTCAAATGAAATCCAATTGACTAAGACTCAGATTTGGAATTTGACATTGATTTGCAGCAATGAAAAGGAATGCTTTTGTCTACACCACGACTAGAAAGATGGCACAATGGGTCTTTTCCATCCTTTACCGGATCGAGACTGAAAAGAGAACGGCGCTTCCGAGTCATGGACCGATGATCATACTTCCCAAACATCAATACTGGACCGACATCCCCATCATCAGCCTCGCCTTCAAGCCGTTGCTTTACTTTGTGGCCAAGAAGGAGCTGTTCAGATACCCGTTGGTTCGAGAATACCTCTCCCTCCTCGGCGGCCTCCCAGTGGATCGGAAGCAGTCCATCCGAACCTTGGACTCTTTCAAGGTTCTTGTCTCCTTATTGAGGGCCGGAGAGCAAATCGTCATCTTTCCGGAGGGAAAGTACGTTCGAAACGGAGTCGGGTCAGGGAAAAGTCGTCTCCTTCAGATGATTCTGAAACTGCAACCCGAGCTGGGATATTCCATTCCTTTTGTTCCAGTCGGCATCCGGTATGGAGAGAGGTCGGGTTGGAGGAGGCGAATCGAAGTATGCGTGGGTTCCCCGCTGTTTGCAGAAAGCGAATCCGATGCCATTTCCCTGACCCATCGAGCGATTGAAGCAATTAGTCATCTGTGTCGTTTGCCGCTCAGTCAAAGTTCTGAGTTCTGAGTTCGGGGTTCGGAGTTTCAAAAACAAGACACTCCGGACTTTTTTATCTATAGAAAAGGAGGCAATGATGCCAAGACGGGAAAAGGATCGAGAGCTGGCGAGGAGAAGGAAACGGAACAAGGAAAAGAGGAAGCTTCGGGCCAAAGAACTTGCGAAGACGCGAGTCGGCGCTGCAAAAGAAAGTGAAAAGAAGAAGCCGGAGAAGGCACCTGCGAAGGAAACCCCGCAAGAGAGTGTAGAGAAGCCCCCTTCGGAGACCTGACAGGCTGCTGAAAAAACCCCCCGATCTACCGGCCCCGGTCCCGCACTTTTAATAGGCCGAGGGCGGGGCAGGCAGGCATCTGCTTCGATACACTCTCATGTAAGGGGCTTGGTTAGGTGAGAGGCTTCCGATAGACAAAATTATCAATCAATCTCGTTTTGCCCAGATAGGCGGCCAAGGCGACGACCACATCCCCTTCTATCCGGTCAACCTCCTGGAGCGTATCGGCATCGCAGATTTGAATGTAATCCCTCCTGACGAGGGGCTCCGATTGGAGGATCCCGTTCATCTCATCCAGGATTCGACTTGCTCTTTGCTCTCCCTTGTGAAGGAGTTCTTTCGCCCTCTGCAGGGATCGGTACAGAGACAGCGCGGCTTTCCTTTCTGCAGGCAGAAGGTAGGTGTTTCGAGAACTCATGGCCAAACCGTCGGCCTCCCGGACCGTCGGCATCCCCATCACGTCCACGCTCATATGGAGATCCTTGGCCATCTGCCGAATCGTGACCAGTTGCTGATAATCTTTCTCCCCGAAGATAGCCACATGGGGCATCACGATTTCGAAGAGCATCAGGACCACCGTAGCGACCCCTTGGAAATGGGTCGGTCTCGACTGTCCGCAAAGATTCTGGGTGACCCGCTCCACCCGGACAAGGGTCTGGTGATCTGAGGGATACATCTCGCCCGCCTCGGGAACGAACAGGATGTCGGTTCCTACCTCTTTTGCCATCTTGCTGTCCCTTTCAAAATCCCTCGGGTAATTTTTGAAATCCTCATGGGGAGCAAATTGAGTGGGATTGACGAAGAGGCTGACGACGAGAAAATCTCCCCTTCTTCGGCCCTCCCTCATGAGGCTCAGATGGCCCTCGTGAAAAAAACCCATTGTAGGAACGAAGGCAATCGTCTTCCCCGCCCGTCTGGCTTGGGAAGAAAATTCTTTCATCTCTTTGATCGTCCTGAAGACTTCCATTTTTCTGATCGAGCTAATTTATTTAGACCTCATTGGAATGAAATACCATGTGCCCTTCCGCATCTGTTTGATCTCTCGTAGCAATTGGTCGAAATCTTCTTTCCGGTTTACGAAATCAATTTCGCTGGTATCCACAACGAGCAGGGGAGTCTGATCGTAGTGGAAGAAATAAAAGTTGTAGGCTTCGGTCAACGTCTTAAGATACTCTAACTCCATCCCCTTTTCATGAGGGACATTCCTCGATTTAATCCGATGGAGCAACACCTCCGGTTTGGCCTGCAGAAAGATGACCAGGTCTGGAGGGGCGATCTGCCCGTTCAGAAGGTGAAAGACCTGTTCATAGAGGGCGAGCTCATGATCGTCTAAATTGATGGAGGCGAAGACCCGGTCTTTGTCGAAGAGGTAATCACAAAGGGTGATCTGGTTGAACAGATCGAGTTGAGCGATCTCCTTTTGTTGTTGGAAACGATTCAGTAAAAAGAAGATCTGGGTTTGGAAGGCATATTTCTTACGGTCCCCATAAAAAAGAGGGAGGAAAGGGTTGTCCTCTGCCTTCTCTAAAATACATCGGGCATTGAACTCCTTTGCCAGAAGTTTTGCCAGGCTTGTTTTTCCGACGCCGATGGGGCCTTCGATGACGATATATCGGAACATGACGCTCTCGATTCCTGAATTCTTATAACAAAAGCTTAGGCTCTTGTAAACATTCCTAAATCAGGCGTTGCTATTCGCTGAGGGGTCACATGGAATATCAAGAGGTTGGCTTTATAAGTCTTGGCCAGGTCGAGGGCGTAAGTGAAGGCCCAATGGGAGTCCTCAGAGAAGTCCATACAAAAGAGAATGTTCTGAAACATGATCCACTCCGCTTCTCTTTCTTTGAAATTTCGATTCCAGATTCAAATTTATCACAACTCCTTACTACTTTGCTATAAAAACCTTTTGGTCGTCAAGGTATTCTCCATGGACCCATTCGGCGGCGCCAATCCTCGCTTTTTAAGGCGGGGTAAAGATGCGCTGCTTCCATCGACTAGCTCAGGACACTGAGTTTATCGAAGTGCAGGGTCAACCCCTGCCTTCGTCCCGCAAAGCGGGGCTTCGCGCAGGCAGGCTGAGCCCCTCGGCTTTACCCGGGGCCTTGAGTTTGTCGAAAGGCAACCCAGGCCTTCGGGCCGCGGAGTCGAAGGGTTGACATCTTATGTTATGTTAGGATAGTAATTCCTTATCGATTTAGGAAGACTCTAATCGCATACCCTGTCTCAACGTCTTCAGTTGAAGAAAGGGAGGGCAGGGTGGAAGAGGAGAACCGATGCTGAAGAATAAACAGGTGGGTTTTGTCGGATCCGGGAATATGGGTGAAGCCTTGGTCAATGGGCTCTTACATGGTCGCCTTTGTCGGCCTGAACAAATCTTGTGTTCAGATGTGAAGCCTGAGAAACTGAAGGCGATACGGGAGAAATATGGGGTGAAAGGAACCCCCCATAATGCAGAAGTGGTAAAGCAATCGGATATTATCGTCCTGGCGGTGAAACCACAAATTATGAAATCCGTCGTCGATGAGATCGCCAAATACCTTGACTTCTCAAAATTAATCATCTCCATTGCCGCGGGAGTTCCGTTGGAGGCCATCGAGTCGTGTGCGAAAAAGGAACTGAAATTGATCCGTGTCATGCCCAACATCTGTGTTTCCGTCCGCGAAGGGATTTCGGCGATTGCTGCGGGTAAGCATGCCTCGAAGGAAGATCTCCTGTTGGCCAAAACGATCTTCGATTCGGTTGGAAAATCGCGTTTTATCGATGAGGCCCTTCTGGATGCAGTCACAGGATTGAGCGGGAGTGGCCCTGCTTATATCTTCCTCATCATCGATGCTTTAGCCGATGCAGGGGTGAAGGTGGGACTCGCCAGGGATGATGCCCTGATTCTGGCCTCTCAAACGGTCCTGGGGGCCGCGAAGATGTTAATCGAAACCGGGGAGCATCCCGGGAGGCTGAAAGATTTGGTGACTTCTCCCGGGGGGACGGCGATCGCAGGGCTTCATACCTTAGAAGAAGGCGGGCTGAGGACGACCTTGATCAACGCCGTCGAGGTGGCAACCCGGCGATCCGAAGCTTTAGGAAAGATCATCAAGAACAGCCTGGCGGCTGATTGATACTTCGACGGCGCCAAACCCCGGCCTTTAGGAAGGGGTCAAAAGCCCGCTCCGTATCAACCCTGAGCAATTAGACCGGGGGAGTCGAAAGGTTGATTGGATTCATCGTCACCAAGTCGATACTCAGGATATTCTATTCGTAGGAGCGAATGTCCGGACAGGAGATTCCACGATGAAAGGATATGCTGGAAAGATACTCAGGGTCGATCTTTCCAATGGGAGGAGTTCGGCAGAAGAGATTCCGGATGGAATGAAAAGGGATTTCTTGGGGGGTCGGGGGTTTGCGGTAAAGCTCTTATGGGATGAGGTGAAACACGTTGATCCCTTGTCCGAGAAGAACAAGATCATCTTTTCAACAGGCCCTCTCACAGGACAGTCCCTTCCTAGCTCGGGGAAGATGGTGATCGCCTCGAAGAGCCCACTCACAGGAGGATATGGCGATGGAAATATCGGAACCATGGCAGCGGTTTATCTCAGGAAAGCAGGCTATGATGTCCTGGTGGTGGAAGGGAAATCGGAAAAACCCTGTTATCTTCTGATCGAGGACGAGAAGGTCAGGATCATGGATGGTTCTGAATTGTGGGGGAAAAATACCTTTGAAGCACAAGACCTCCTCGAGAGAAAACATGGAAGGAATTCGGGGGTTCTTCTCATCGGCCCTGCCGGAGAGAACCAGATCTGCTTTTCAGTCGTTATGTCCCAAAAGGGGAGAGCCGGTGGACGCCCCGGGCTAGGCGCGGTGATGGGGTCTAAGAATCTTAAGGCCGTGGTGGTCAAGGGAACGGGTTCGATTCCCAATTTTGACGATGAAAAGCTGAAAGAATTTGGGAAGAAGGGATATGAAGAGATCAAAGGAAAGGAGAGTTATGATTTCTGGGTGAGACAGGGAACGATGCAGGTCTTCGATTGGTGCAATGAAAATACCTGTCTTCCCACCCTTAATTTTAAAGAGGGTGTTTTTGAACACTCCAAGCAACTGGATGGCTATGTCCTCGAAAAAACCAAGATTGATCGTAAGGGATGCCCTCTGTGCAACATGCAATGCGGCAATATCGTCAACGATTCGAGCAACCATCCTTCTGAGCTGGATTATGAAAATGTTGGGATGCTGGGACCCAATATCGGCATGAGGAGCTTACCCGAGGTGGCTCTGTTGAACCGAATGGCTGATGAATGGGGATTAGATACGATTTCCCTGGGAAACACCATTGGATTTCTCATGGAGGCCTCAGAAAAAAAACTGATACCGGAGAAGATAGGATGGGGAGATTTTGAAAGAGCTCAAAAGCTCCTCGTTGACATCGGGAAGGGAGAAGGGCTGGGGAAGCTCGTTTCCCGCGGAGTTCGAAAAGCCTCTGAGACCCTCGGAAAAGGATCTCATCGGTGGGCCATGCATGTCAAAGGGCTGGAGATTTCAGCCTATGATTGTCATGCCTGTCCGGGAATGGCCCTCTCTTTCGGGACCTCTCCCATCGGTGGCAGCCACAAGGATGCCTGGGTTATTTCGTGGGAGATATCGACCGACCGGCTTTCTTATAGCAAAGAAAAAGTTCAGAAACTCATCGAATTCCAACGAATCCGGGGAGGTTTTTTCGAATGCGCGACGGTTTGCCGGCTTCCATGGGTCGAGGTGAGTTTTGGGCTTCATTGGTATCCGGAATATCTGGAAGCCGTTACAGGAAGTCGAATGGGCTGGGAAGATTTTTACAAAATCGGGGACCGCGTCTATAACCTCATCAGAGCTTACTGGAAAAGAGAGATCCCTCCATTCGGTCGCCCATGGGACTATCCACCGGATCGCTGGTTTGAGGAGCCCCTTTCTCAAGGGAAAATGGAAGGGGTGAAATTGGATCGGCAGAAATTCGATCAAATGCTCTCTTGGTATTATGAACTGAGAGGCTGGGATCAGAATGGAATTCCCACGAAGGAGACCCTTGACCATCTTGGGTTGGGTGAGGCTTCAAAGGAGATGATCGGTTAAGTTGGCTGAGCTCAAGTTCCTGGGCTACCTCGCAGAAGTCGTTGGCGCTCGAACAAAAAATTTAGTTTTGGACAAACCCACACCACTAAGGAAAATCTTACCCCCATCCTTTCCTGAAGAAAATGTCATTATTCTCATCGACAAGAAAGTGGGCAGCTTCGATAGTTTAATCGAAGATGGAAATTCGATTGTTATCATGCCTGTGTTATCGGGAGGGTAACCCTGTTCCCGGCCAATTGCGTTCGCGTTAACAATCCTCCTGGCATTCGAAGGATTATTCCTTTTGCAAGAATTTTCTCCGGAGGAATACCGAATCGTGGCCGGAGCGTGCTCCGTCCCCCCAAACTTTGAAATTCCCTGATCAAACCTTGAAAAAGCTCTAAGATTCGTAGAAATCCGGTGCGTTTGTGAAATATTTTACGAAATCTTTTAAATAAAATTATCATTTAAATTCAATAAGATATAGTGTATATTTTTAGTGTACTTTCAATTTTTTCCTTGACAAAAAACTCTATTTCCTTTAAAAAAAGGTTTTTAGATAGTTAAAAACAGAGAGGAGGTCGCCGAAAGTGAAAGAAAAAACACCTAAGTCAGAAGATCAATTGGTTTATGAACCTTCGGATTCGGTTAAGACCAAAGCCACCATTAAAACCATGGAGGAGTACAGGGAACTGTATCAGAAGTCTGTTAAGGATCCGGAGAAGTTTTGGGGGGAGCTTGCGGGGGAGCTCGACTGGAAAAAGAAATGGAACAAGGTTTTGGAATGGGACTTTAGCAAGCCGGAAATCAAATGGTTTAACGGCGGGAAGCTCAATGCGAGTTATAATTGCCTCGACAGACACCTCAATACCTGGAGACGCAACAAGGTTGCGCTGATCTGGCAGGGGGAACCTCTGGAAGAGAACAGGTCTTTTACCTACCAGCAACTTTACTACCATGTTTGTAAGTTTGCAAATGTTCTGAAGAAGCTTGGGGTGAAGAAGGGGGACCGAGTATCCATCTACTTGCCGATGATTCCCGAGCTTCCTATCGCCATGCTCGCCTGTGCAAGAATCGGCGCGATTCACAGCGTGGTCTTCGGAGGGTTCAGCGCTGAGGCCCTTCGGGATAGGATCAATGATTGTGGTTCAAGGTTTTTGATTACCGCGGATGGTTACTACCGAAGCGGCAAGATCGTTCAAAACAAGGTCAATGCCGATGAGGCGTTGAAGGAGTGCCCCGGCGTTGAGAAGGTGGTTGTCGTCAAGAGACTGGGAATCGACGTGCCCTTGACGAAGGAAAGAGATCTGTGGTGGAACGAGGAGATGGCAAAAGAAGACATCAAGCCTTCCTGTGAACCCGAGGTGATGGATGCGGAGGACGTTCTTTTCATCCTTTACACCAGTGGAAGCACGGGCAAACCGAAGGGGGTCATTCACACCACAGCAGGATATCTCCTCTTTGTGCAGCAAAC
>Ga0316613_10002062_pt1 | contig 13187 bp, 11 predicted proteins | sample OWC_soil_day10_C_2_FD_207647 | JGI IMG/M metagenome (GOLD analysis project Ga0316613, IMG submission 207647) | Wetland soil microbial communities from Old Woman Creek delta, Ohio, United States - OWC_soil_day10_CT_b | ecosystem: Environmental > Terrestrial > Soil > Wetlands | place: USA: Ohio...
GCTGTTCATGCAGTGATTCAAGCGAGCGCCTTGCTTGCTACAGGGGCGGTCTGGCGACGAATTCGGGCGCCGCCGCTCGAAAAGCTCCCTGCATACCGGCCCGGCATAAGGCAAGGATGCCCCTCGCGTCGGTCAGTTTCGGTCCAACTAAGGGGCGCCCTCGCCCCGTCCGCCCATAGGCTTTCCGGTCTGCCGGTCACCGATGGTCATCCGCTTTGATCCTTCGCGCGGAACCCTGTTTTGACCGCAACTCTGAGGGTGTTTTCTCCGGTTGGCCATCCGCCCCAATGGAAGCGAGTTGCTGACGGCTCCGGGGGCTTGCGCGACACCATCGCATCAGGCGACTTTCAGGCAACATGTGGAAAGGGCGGCAACGGAGAGGCCGAGTGGATAAAGGCGTGCCAACCGCGAGCATTGGGTTGCGGCGACCATGTCCCCTGTCTCTGGACAGCCTCGCCTTCCGGCTCATCTGATCAACTTGCAGCTGAATACAGCCTGACCGGCGGCCAATGATCAGGGCCGGTGACGCCGCCCGGAGCTGGCCGTCCGTGTAGATGCCATAGCAGGTCCGGCAGCCAGTCAGATGGTCATGCGGCACCGGCGAGCGCCGCCTCGTTTCCGGTGGCGGCTGACTGGAGGTCGACCCGGCCAGGGTGGCGTCGACCGAGACCGCATGTCGTGATCGTCATCGGCGTCCGTCCATCTGCCGGCGCCCGCATGGAGGCAGAGCGTGGAGTGGACGATCTACGATCGGCAGGGGCGACTCGACACAGGCGATGCCAGTGCCTGCAGATGGGACGCATTCGGCGAGGGCTGCGTCGCCATATCCGGCCGGCCGATACAGCAGACTGAATGGATGGTGATCCATATTCCAAACACCAGGCTTCGTAACCAAGACCGATCCTTTCAGCCGGCAGACGCGCTCGCGGATGGGATGATTGTGAGTGTCACCGCCCCGGAGGGAAGCCGTGCGACCGGTGTCCAACCGCACCTCTCCTCCGCCAGGAGGGAGTGAGTGCCGACCGATTCTGTTCAGCTCCCGCAGATCGCCGCGGGCGCCGGGCGCTGCCGGCGCACGGCACCAAGCCATAGCGGCTCGGGGGCGTCCCTCTACCCCTCCAGAACAAAACAAGATCATTGTGCTGGACGCCGGCCGTGCGGACTGGCATGATCAATCCCGCATTTGCTTTTCGAATCCATTGCCGAACCCTTGGGTCGTCCGATGTCTCGCGCCGAGCGCCTTCTCACTCTGGTCCAGGCCTTGCGCCGCCGCCGCCGTCCCGTCGCCGGGGCGGAACTGGCCGCCGAGCTCGGCGTGTCGTTGCGCACGCTCTACCGCGATATCCAGGCGCTGATCGGCCAGGGCGCGCCGATCGACGGCGAGGCCGGCGTCGGTTACGTGCTGAAGCCGGGCTTCATGTTGCCACCGCTGATGTTCACGGAAGACGAGATCGAGGCGCTGGTATTCGGTGCCCGCCTCGCTGCGACGCGCGCCGATGAGCGACTCGCCTCCTCGGCCGAGAATGCGCTCGCCAAGATCGCCGCGGTGTTGCCCTCTGACCTCGCCGACCGTATGGACGCCACCGGCCTGATCGTCGCTCCGTCCTGGAATCCCAACCGCGATGGCATCGATCTTTCGCTGGTGCGCGGCGCTATCCGCAACGAGACCCGTCTCGAATTCTCCTATGTCAACGAGAAGGGCATCGCCTCCCGTCGCGTGGTCTGGCCGATCGCCGTCGCGTTTTTCGAGCGGGTGCGTGTCCTCACCGCCTGGTGCGAGTTGAGGGCCGACTTCCGCCATTTCCGCGTCGACCGCATGTCCGAGGCCGTCGATCTCGGTGTCCGTTATCCGCGTCGACGTCGCGTGCTTCTCAAGGAATGGCGGGAAGTCGAAAGCGCGGAGCCAGCTTGGAGAGAGGTGGCCGACGCCGCGGATTCCGTGCCGGTGCCACGCCGGAAGTCGGCGTGACCCTGCAAAGGTGACTCAATAGCCGTTGTAGCGGCCCGGCTTGTGGTTGACCGCGAGAACGAGATTGAGCACCACGGCGCCGAGCACCGACAGCGCCACGTGCCACCAGTCGAGCACCAGGAAAGACGTCGCGAGGATCATCAGATCGGTCGTGAGCTGAAACTTGCCGGCCCGCCAGCCTAGCCGTTCCTGCACGAAAGCGGCGAGGATGCCGATGCCGCCGAGGCTGGATTTATGGCGGAACAGGATCAGCATGCCGACACCGGTCAGCGCGCCACCGGTGATCGCCGAGAACCAGGGGGCGCTATAGCCGATGGCGAAAGCGTCATGCATGAAGTAGCTCTCAACGGAGAGCAACGCCACCGCGGCGAAGGTCTTCAGCGTGAATTCGCGGCCAAGCGTCACCCAACCGAAGGCATAGAACGGCAGGTTCAGCAGGAAGATCACCGGGCCGATGCCGAATGCGGTGACATAGTGGATCAGGAAGGCAACACCGGCGGTGCCGCCGGTGCCGAGATGGGCGTTTCGGAAGAACTCGATGCCGATGGCGGCGAAGAAGGTCCCCATGGCGATGGCCTGTACATCGTCCCAAATCCCGTGCTTGCTGTCGTCACTCTTGTCGAAGTCCACCATATCTGCCGGCCTTTCCCGAACGGATCTTCCGCTCTCTGTCACATCGCCCGCGCCTTAGCCAGTGGGTGAGGCCCCCGGCCGACTGCGGGTCGTCCGCCTTCCGCACGCCTCAAGCAAGTCTTGCGCCGGGAGCGGCGAATGCCGCCTTTCTGACGTTGCGCAAAGCCGGGCGCGGCTGACTTCCTGGCAGACGCTGCAGGCACTCCTCCGAGTGCGCATCGTATCCGTCGCACCCCCGGTTCGAACACCAAGCGGCATGTGAGGATTTTGCCCGCACCGTGCCAAGGGCAAGTTCGCCAAAGGCATCACGACCGCCCATGTCGGTCTCGAGGTTGCCGGTGGCGCCAAGGCCATGGTCAAAGCGCCAGACGGACTCGTCGCCCTCGGCGGATCGGCGGCGCGGGGCCGCAGCCATCAAGGTATCATGCCTGCCTATGGACTCGCATGCGGAGCCATGATTCTTCAAACCGGCTGCGTAACGTGCATCCGAAGCCCTGCCTCCTAGGCCCGCCGTCGCCTCTTGCGGCCCAGGAACCCCGGCAGCCGCATCGGCCAAGTGACGATACGGTCCTGCCACTCATCCACGGGCCAGTCCTGCTCGCGCACCGTCTTGCCGCGCACCGACACGCCGGCCCGATGGACGCTGTCCGGATCGCCGGAGACGAGCGGATGCCAGTCGTAGAGGTCGCGCCCCTCGGCGACGAGGCGATAGCCGCATGTCGTCGGTAGCCAGGTAAGCGTGCGAACCTCGCGCGGCGTCAGGCGGACACATTCCGGCACCTTTTCGGAGCGATGCGCGTAATCGCCGCAGCGACAGCTTTCGCCATCGAGCAGCGAGCAACCAACGTCGGTGTAGACGATGCGGCCGGTGTCCTCGTCCTCGAGCTTGTTGAGGCAGCAGCGGGCGCAGCCGTCGCACAGGCTTTCCCACTCGGCGTCGGTCATTTCCTCGAGGCTTTTGGTGCGCCAGAAAGGCAGGCCTTGGTCTTTGCCGGTATCGTCTGCCATCTTTTTCTCTGCGATCTGGTAACCGGGGCCGGAAAAGGTTAGTTTTCAGCTTCCGAACATTCCTAACGCTTGGGCCGTACCGTGCCGGAATTCAAGAGCAATCCGCGCTGGCGCCTCTGGCTCCTCAGAATCGACGCCTTTGTCGATTCGGCTGCCTGGAACGCTTCGCAGGGTTTCTCGCGTTTTTGGGGTAGTCTCGTCGACTATTCCGGGCTGATCCGCATGCGCGGCTGGAAGCGCGCGCTGTTCGAACTGGCGTCCGAGGGAACCACGCTCGGCGCTGCCGGCTCCATCGTTTTGCTGCTGTTCGCCATTCCGGCCTTCAAGGCGACGGAGGGCGACTGGCGGGCGCGCGGCGACTATGCCGTCACCTTCGAGGACAAAGCCGGCGCCCTCATCGGCCGGCGAGGTATGTTCCTCGACGACAGCGTGCCGCTCTCGGCGATGCCGCCCTATCTCATCGAGGCAACGCTGGCCACCGAGGACCGGCGCTTCTACGACCATTTTGGCATCGACCCGCTTGGCACCTTCCGCGCCATCGTATCGAATGCCAGGGCCGGTGGTGTCGTACAGGGCGGCTCGACAATCACCCAGCAGCTCGCCAAGAACCTGTTCCTCAGCAACGAGCGCACTCTCCAGCGCAAAATCAACGAGGCCTATCTGGCCCTCTGGCTCGAGGCGCAGCTTTCCAAGGACGAGATCCTTAAGCTCTATCTCGACCGTGCCTATATGGGCGGCGGCACGCACGGCGTCGCGGCGGCCTCGGAATTCTATTTCGGCAAGTCGGTCAAGACGCTGACACTGGCCGAGGCGGCCATGCTGTCGGGCCTGTACAAGGCGCCAACCAAATATTCGCCCAACAACAACATCGCCGCCGCTCGCGCCCGCGCCAACCAGGTACTGTCCAACCTCGTCGAGGCCGGCTTCATGACCGAGGCGCAGGTGGCTTCCGCCCGCCGCAACCCGTCAACGCCGGTGCCCTCGGCGAACGGCAACGCGCCGGATTGGTTCCTCGACTGGGCCTTCGAGGAAGTGAAGCGCATTGCCCCGCCCGGTGATCGCACCATCACCGTCCGGACCACGCTCGACCCGGCCATCCAGAAGACAGCCGATACGGCGATCGCCGACAGCCTTCGGCAATATGGCCAACAATACAGGGTGAAGCAGGCGGCGACCGTCGTGCAGAGCCTCGACGGGGCCGTTCGCGCCATGGTCGGCGGCAGCGATTACGGCGAGAGCCTGTTCAACCGTGCCGTCTATGCGCTGCGCCAGCCCGGCTCGTCGTTCAAGCCTTTCGTCTACGCCACGGCCTTCATGAACGGCTACGCGCCGGACGACATGATTTCCGACGCGCCGATCACCATCGGCAACTGGAGCCCGCGCAACTATGGCCGCTCCTATTCGGGGCGCATTTCACTGCGTACGGCCATCGCCAAATCGATCAATACCGTGCCGGTGCGGCTGGCCGAGAGCTTTGGGCGCGGCAAGATCGTCGATACGGCGCACAAGCTCGGCATCCGCACGGAGCTGAAGATCACTCGCGCCCTGCCGCTCGGGGTGGCTGAGGTCACCGCGCTCGACATGGTCGGCGCCTATACGGGCTTTGCCACCGGCGGCGTCAAGGCGACGCCCTACGCCATCGAGTGGACCAAGACTCGGGCCGGCGTCGTCACCTACGACCGGGCGCGCGACGAACCTCCGCCCGAACAGGTCCTGCCCGAGGAGATCGCCTACGAGATGAATAGCGTGCTGTCGGGCGTGGTGAACGCCGGTACCGGTGGCAAGGCGAAGTTTCCTGGCCAGATGCAGGCCGGCAAGACGGGGACGACGCAGGCCTACCGCGATGCTTGGTTCGTTGGCTACACCGGCTGGTACGCGGCCTCTGTCTGGTTTGGCAACGACGACTACACATCCACGGCCAACATGACCGGCGGCAGCTTGCCCGCCATAACCTGGCACGCCATCATGGAACCGGTCCATGCCGGCCTCGCCTTCAAGCCGATCCCGGGGGTACCGGTACCGGCCGATCTGGTCACCTCAATCGGCAAGCCCACGGCGGTGGCCGCGGCTCCATCCGGGAGTACCGTTTCGCCACAGTCGCTCACGCCGGCAGCGGTGGCGGTGATCCGGGACGTCGGCGCCAGTATGCGTGCCCGCGCTCCGGAGGCCAAGGCTCGGGAGGCGGCCCTCGATCCGGCGACCGCCGCCGAGCCGCTCGCCCTCGCAACGCCGTCTGTGTCCGGGCGATCGAACATCCTTCTCAACGGCCTTTCGCTGCTCGGTGCATCCGACGCGGCTCCTCGCTGACCCGGTCGTGCCCGTGCTATCCATCCTCCGCTTCATCCTGATTACGCTTGCCGGCATTCTCCTCGGCCTCGCCTCGGCGTGGTGGGCGGTCGGCAGTCTCCGTTTCGACAGCGCCCGCAGCATTGGCCAGTGGTCCATGCTGGACGACGGCGCCAAGACCAACCCCTATGAGGCGGCGCGGGCCGCCCGGCGTGGTGGTGGCGGTCTCGGGCCAAGCGAAGGCATCGAACTCATCACCGAGGTGGATGCCGACAACAAGCCACTCGATGCGGCTTGTGCCTATCTCGTCGCAGGCCCGATGCCCCAGGGTGTGCTGTGGACCTTGACCGTTTCCGATCGAGACGGCCGTCTTCCCCGCAATCCGGCCCGCCGTTTCGGCTTCACCTCGCTCGACGCCATGACGTTCGAGTCGACGCGGCAGGTTCGCATATCGATCGGGCATGCTGTCCGGCCCGGCGACTTCGTCGCGACCAGCGGCCTTTCCAGTCTCCGTCTGACGCTGCGCCTCTACTCGCCGACCCTCGCCGCGCGGGCGCCAAGCGGCGACCAGCTGCCATCGGTGACCTCCCTGGGCTGTCAGGAAGGGGACGCATCATGATCGACACTGGCCTCCGCTGGTTCGCTGCCATGCTCTGTGTCGCCGGCCTCACGCACATCGGCGCGGTCCTTCTCGCCCCTGGCCATTCACGCGACCTGGCCTTTACCGGCGTCGATACGACCGCCGCGGACGGCAAGCTCGTGCGGGTCGACGACGGCAACACCGTCGCCGATCTGGACCCTGCTTTCCTGAATGCCATCTGCCGCTTCGATGCCGACACAGGGCCGATGCGGCTCTCTGGCGCCATGCCCGGTACCTACTGGTCAATCGCGGCGATGTCGGACGACGGCCGGATTCTTGCGACCCTGTCCCGAGAAGACCTGCGTAGCGCCCATATCGATCTGCTGGTCGGCCGCACCGCCGCGCTGGACGCTGCCCGCCAGTCGGCAGGTATCGATTCGATCGAGACGATGTCGTTGCCGGTCGATACCGGATTCGTGCTGGTCCGCCTGTTTGCCGGTGATCTCGACGGGCGCGGTCGCGCCGAAACGGCCCTTTCAGGACTTGAATGCCGGCCAGCGCTCGTCGACTGAGGCTTATTTCTGCAAGACCGGCTCGTCGAAGGGATCGGGCGTGCTCATGAGACGAGAGTGCCTCCCCAGTCCGCGCGGTATTGCAGTCCGGATCGACGGCGCCCCGACGCATTTCGAGAAGACCAGCGTATCGTAGGCGCGGTTGGCGGCAAGCAACTGGCTGGAGGGAGCCTCTACCTGGAAGTGATCGATGGCGTATCGGTAAGACGCCGCCCGATAGCCCAGCGCCTGCCAGACCCAGGCGATGGTCTCCTCATTCTCCCATACTCGCGCCTCGGCCCCCTCGTGCAGCCCGGCCTCGACAAGGCGCTGCCGCCTGAGCGCTCCGAGCCGCTCGACGTCGGCTCGTCGCACGCGGGCGGCGACCTGACAGAACGGCGGGATCAACGCGGTATCGGCGCCAGCGTCATCGATGACGCGAGCCCATAGCGTCTCCGTGGAGACGCGGCCATCCGACAGGAGATGGCGGTGGTAACGGCCGCGATCGTAGGCCGGCGCAACAAGCGGCAGCGCGATCTCCGGGAACATGGCGACGATCTCGGGCGACATGGCATCGCCCCCCTTCAAGATCGGCAGGATGCGCGTTCGTTCGCCTTCGACCAGCGTGTCGAGCCACCAGTCACGGACGTGGGGCGCCCGCACGAAGGCCCAGGCGCGATTGCGCAACTCAATCTCGTCGTCGGTCAGGGGAAAGCCGGAAACAGGCTCCTTGCGGACCTGCGACGCCACCAAGCTGCCGGCCGTCGGCAACAGCGTATCGTGCAGGAAGGAGGGTTCGGCCCGTCCGAAATCACCGGTCGGCCTGCCGCAGGCGGTAACCGTGATTATCACCAGAGCCAGAACTCCGCCGGCTCTCCAGTCACCAAAACGCGCGGCCACAGTGTTTCTCCGGTCATTCTGACCGTGAGTCTTCAGGATTCGCGAGACTCGCGCAAGCCCACCAGGTCAGAACGGTGAAACTACTTCACGCCGACGCCGGTCGGGCGCGGAGCGCCGTCCGGCTTCCTGACCATTCGCCGCTTCGGCGATCGAGGCAAAACCCGGACGTCACGATCGTCGCCAGCGCGGGCCGGCAGGACGGTCACTTCACAGAACCCGTATGTCGGATTCCGGCGCGCACGAAGTGGCGGCGAACCGAAAGCTATAACCTCACCCACGGCACCCTCCAAGGCCGGAACGACTCGCGGGAACAACGTGCCTGGACGCCCATCGTCCGCATGCACTTTCACATCGTAAAACCATCATTCAGCCCTCAGAGTTAACAAATGGTTTACGATTTGGGCGGCATTCTCAGCATACGCGGCCGCTGACACTTATTGCCGGATTCGGCGGGCGAAATCCTCGTGTTTGGGATGACTTTGAAATGACGTCGCCCCCCTTTTCAAGTGGCATTTTTGGCCTCGTCAAGGGTAGCGACGGGGCGCGATCCCGGTCTCTTCTGAAAGATGCGACTGAACTCTACGTGTCGGAACCGGGGCATACTCGTTCCGAGATCGCCATGTACGAAGAGCTCACGGTGCAACTCCTCAAGGTGACGGCACTGCAGGATCGCATCCGCATCGCCACGCTGCTCGCCGACTTCGACGAGGTTCCCGCCTCGGTCACGCGCGCGCTGCTGCACGACATCTTCCCGGTTTCCTCGGTGATGCTCGAAAAGGCGAAAAGCATTTCCGAAGGACAGTTGCTCGCGCTGGTTAGCACCGCCTCGCCGAGCCATCTCGAAATGATTGCCGCGCGGAAGACTCTTCAGCCATCCGTGGTGGAGGCACTGCTCGGCCGCATGCGCGCCGAAGACCTCACCGCGCTCGCCGCCAACCCGAGTATAACCCTCTCCCCGAGCGCCATTCGTCATCTGGTGGAAAACGCCCACGGCAATCCACGGCTGGCCCGGCAGATTGCCGCCCGCATGGACGACGTACAGGACACCGACTTGATCGACCTGTTCCTCGATCTCGATGGCCGCGGTCGCCGCCGCGTCATCCAGGCGCTTGAGATCGCCGCGCTTCGGGAGTTCGCCGCTCGCCGGCCGCTGCCGCGCGTGCCGATGCCCGACCCGGACAAGGTCGCGACGCTCGCCCGTGCCTGCTTGCAGCGCAACACCGAGGCGATGTCGCGCATTCTGTCGGATCTCACCGGCCTCGATGCCGCCTTTCTGGTTCGATTGCTTGCTGATTCCGGCGGCGAACCGCTGTCGATCTGCCTCAAGGCCGCCGGGGTCGACACCGGCATTGCCACGCGCGTCATCCTGTTTTCCGGCGTCGATGACACGCGCAACTACTTCGACGTCAAGCGGCTCGTCGATCTCTACGAGATGGTGTCGCTTCGTTCGGCACTGCTGCTCGTCGACCGTTGGCGCGGCGCGCTCCCCTCGGCCAAGCGGCCGCCGGTCCACGTTGCGCAGACCCAAGCGGGCACGCCCGTTCGCGCGACGGCATCCGACATCGGGCGCAGCGAAAAACCGGTCGAAATGCCGTCTGTCAGGCGCGACCGCGCCTGAACGGGCGCTATCGATCTTCCCCGTCGATTCCGGCGTCGCTTTGTTGAACGTCTTCCGCTTTCGAAGGGCCGCCTGCGATTTCACCCGACGCTGCGGAACGGCCGTCGGGTAGCGGCAGCCCATACGGAGACGGGCGATTCTCCAATGCCAGGCGGCAGGCCAGCTTATGTCGGTAGAGACTTGAGTCTCACGACCGTCACACCCGGTTCAGGCACATGCAACTTCAGTGTGCTGCAAGCGTCTTGTGGGATCTTTCCTAGCATTCGCTGGAAGGGAGTACGGTTTCCATCGTATTGGCTCTGCTCTTTCTCAAGTTCCACTTGTTTTCATTTTTGAAGCGCTGTAATGAGATGGCCGATAGCAGATCATGGGTTTGTTGCGGTTTTGCAGGTAGAATTTGCTTAAAAATTCTCCGCTGCCGGAACAGTTAACAAGACGCAACAGAAATAACCAGTTGCAAGCAGGACAGGTACCAAGATGAGCGAGATGGAAGACGACCTGACGATAATCGACCTTGCCGCGCATATCGTCGCCGCCTATGTCGGCAACAATTCCGTTCCGGCCCCGGAACTGCCGAACCTAATCTACGACGTCGTAGGCGCTCTCAATCGCGTGCAGGGCGGCGCTCCGCAGGAAGTCGAAGCTGAGCCGGTTCGCCCGGCCGTTCCGGTGAAGAAGTCGGTCACCAACGACTACATCATCTGCCTTGAGGACGGTAAGAAGTTCAAGTCGCTCAAGCGTCACCTGCGCACCCACTACAACATGTCTCCGGAAGAATACCGCGAGAAGTGGAGCCTGCCGGCTGACTACCCGATGGTTGCCCCCAACTACGCGGCGGCCCGCTCGGACCTCGCCAAGAAGATGGGCCTCGGCCAGCAGCGTCGTCGCACCCGCTGATTGATTGTTGCCTGACAGATCGTGACGAGCCCGGCCAAATGGCCGGGCTTTTCTTTTTTCATGTTCCGTGCCACCGGCGATCACGCGCCGTCTGCTCCGACGGAAGATGCCCTGTCGGGTGCTGATCTGATCAGACGTTTGACTGGCGGCGCGGCGGGTAGCCTGCCCGCGGTTTGGCCCGACATCAGGCTCTGGCATCCCGAGCGATCTTGCCCAAACGCTCGACCATCGACCTCAGGCCGTTCGAGCGCTGCGGGGTCAGGTGTTCACGCAGGTTCAGTTCGTTGAAGATCGCCTCGGGGTCGATCGACAGCACCTCTGAAACGCGTTTGCCCGAGTAGGTGGCGTGGAGGATGGCGATCAGCCCCTTTACGATCAGCGCGTCGGAATCGCCGAGGAAGGTCAGCACAGGATCGACCTTGTCGCCGGAAAGCTGCGGCTTGAGCCACACCTGGCTGACGCAGCCGCGCACCTTGTTGTCCTCGCTGTAGTCGCCTTCGGCGAGCGGCTCCAACTCCTTGCCGAGCTCGATCACGTAGCGATAGCGATCTTCCCAGTCGTCGAGAAGCGAGAAATTCTCCCGGATTTCGTCGAGGGTCGTCGCCACGTTCCGTCTCCATGTCTGTCGCGCCGGCCCGGTATAGACCGCAGACGACGGCAAAGAAAGAGACCGCCGGACCCAAGGGTCGCGGCGGTCGGAGGTTCCCGGCGAACAGGGGCCGCCGGGCAGGGAAACAATGAAGATCGGCGCGCGGCCGGTGCGGCTGGATCAGATGTCTTGCGGCGCCCTGCCCGGCTCGTGCCAGGCCGGAGCGAGATCGTTTGCGGTCAGCGTGCCGTGGTCGACCCCAGCCTTGTCGGCGAGAGAACTGTCGATGAATTCGTAGACCATGCGGGCGCCGGTCTGGGCCTTCAGCAGGAAGGTTGTGGCGACGCGGCCGCCAATGTCGCAAGCGGTCGGATTTCGGCCGCAGAAACCGCTCATGTCGGACAAGGTCGCCTGGGCGGCACTCGCTGCCTCCAGCGCGCCGATCGGCTGCAACTTGGCGGTCTCAGCCTGCTGCTCGGCCGAGTGATCGACCGGTATGAGGAAGATGACGACGGACAGCCAGAATGCCGTCCTCAGGAGAAACATCATGTGACAATTCCCTGTTGTTCATCACCCGTGGCGGGTGTCCGGATCTTTCGCGGCCGAAGCCGTCGCTGTCCGTTCGATGACCCCGGTCTAGCAGGGACGTTTTAGAATCGAATTAGGCCCATCATTCAAATTGCAGGGAAATTCGACGAAAATTTGAGTCCAATTTTATCGATCGGTCTCTCCCGCACCAAGGTGGAACGAATTCGCTAGGTTTATCGCGGGTTTCCGGGTCCCGGACCAGAGTGTTCACCCACGCTTAACCGTGAATTCGATCTTTTCGACCAAATCGCCTTTTGAGGGCGTCTCACCCCCTCGCGCAATGCACCCCATCAACATTCCATAAAGGGGCGCATGGCACCGTGGTGTCAGAAAAGACAAATGGCCCGTCCCCGAAGCCAACTCCGGCTACACCCGGAAAATCTTCGGAAATTCAGGGCCGGCATGTCGGCGGCACCCTTCGCGACTCTCGCGATGGTTGCCGACCCACCTGCGATGGGGATGCGTGTTGCGTAACTGTGAGCTCAGAGCCGCGCTGGAGCGCTCGTTCGACCACCTCGTGCACAGCTCGGTGGCCGACGATCCGGTTGAGGTCGACAGGCACAGAGGATTCATCGGTTCCCATCTCGTCAGCGGTTTTGCCGCTTTCGGCCTCATTCCGCTGGCGCTTGCCGTCGACGCGTCATCGGCCGGCTTCACGGCCACTGCCCTTTCCATCCTTGGGCTGGAGATTCTCGTCGCGCTGTTCGTCTCTCGCACCGGCCGCCTGGCGCAGGGCTACCTTCTGTCAGCCGCCATCCTGACCAGCCTGGCCATCTGGGTAGCGCTGCATACCGGAGGCCTCGGCTCGTTTGCCGTCGTCTGGTTCGCCATCGCGCCCATCGAGGCAGCGCTGTCCGGCCGGCGGGCTACCATAACCGGTGCGGCGGCGATCAGCGGCGCTGGCTTCCTGCTGACGGCCATCCTCACCGCCACCGGCGATGCCGGCCGCACCATGGCCTTTGCCGGCGACAGCACGACCATGAGTTTTCTCGCCAGCGTTGTTGCCCTTGGCTATGCCTCCGGCGTCGCCGTTGGCATCGAGCGGCGCGAGCGCGCCACCTCGCTGTCCATGTCCCGCCAGGAGCAACGCTACCGTCTGCTCGCCGAGGCGATGAGCGACCTCGTCACCTGCCACAACCCTTCCGGTGACGTCACTTTCGCCTCCCCGGCCGCCATGCGTCTGCTGTCGGTGCGGCCCACCGACCTCATCGCCGAGGGGTTGTTCCGCCGCGTCCACATCGGCGATCGCCCGGCCTATCTTTCCGCCATCTCCGTGGCGCTGCATCGGGGGGCCGCGCGCGTCGAGTACCGCCTTCGCTGCGGCGACGAGCAGGACACCGAAGGCTGGATCTGGGTCGAATCGCACATGCGCCATCTCGCCGATGAAAAGGGCGACGACGCCGTGGTGACCGTCACCCGCGACATTTCCGAACGCCGGCTGCATGAGGCCGAGCTTGAGCATCTGCGCGCCGATTCGGAGGCTGCCAACCTCGCCAAGACGCGCTTCCTGGCCAATATGAGTCACGAGTTGCGGACGCCGCTCAATGCCATCATCGGCTTCTCGGACA
>Ga0316613_10002065_pt1 | contig 13167 bp, 10 predicted proteins | sample OWC_soil_day10_C_2_FD_207647 | JGI IMG/M metagenome (GOLD analysis project Ga0316613, IMG submission 207647) | Wetland soil microbial communities from Old Woman Creek delta, Ohio, United States - OWC_soil_day10_CT_b | ecosystem: Environmental > Terrestrial > Soil > Wetlands | place: USA: Ohio...
GACCACCTCGCGACGATCGATGGCCTGACGCGCTACAACGCGCGGCAACAGCGGTGGTTTGGTCGTTACTGCGGCGCGCTGTTCTCGCTCGGCCATGGCGTGGTGGTGCTGGCCATCGCGCTCGCGGTCGGCGTAGCGAGCGAACGCTGGGATGCGCCGGCCTGGCTTGAGGTCTTCGGCGCATGGACGTCGATCGTCTTCCTGACGCTGATCGGCGTCGTCAACCTGTATGCGGTGCTGAAAACTGCGCCTGACCAGGTCGTGGCTCCGGTCGGCCTCAAGGGCCGCTTGCTCGGTCGCCTGAACCAGGCAGGGCACCCGCTGACCGTGGCGCTGGTCGGGGCACTCTTCGCGCTGTCATTCGACACGGTCAGCCAGTCGGCCCTGTTCGCACTCACGGCGATTCAGTTCGGCGGGGTCGGGCACGCCCTTGTTCTTGGCATGCTGTTCGTGTTCGGCATGCTGGTGACCGACGGCATCAACGGTCTGTGGATCTCGCGGCTGATCGCAAGGGCGGACCAGCTCGCTTGCATTGCCTCTCGGGTCATGAGCCTGGCGGTTTCTGGCGTGAGCCTGCTGGTGGCTGCCTTTGGTGCGGCCAAGCTGATGCTTCCGACCGTAGAGGCGTGGAGTGAAGGGAAGGATCTCGCTTTCGGCAGTCTCGTTGTCGCGGTGATCGCCCTGTCCTTCAGTGCGGCCGTGCTGCTCGCGCGTCGCAAGGCCCCTCAGACGGCTTGAGCAATTGAGCGCTGCTTCCGGACGAGCGAAACCGGCGGCGACCTCGCATTTCTGCTCAGCGACGTTGGTAAGTCGCGCACAATCAGTCCCCGGCTGAATTTGGCAGGAGTGCGTGTGCGCGTTCTACGCTGGCTCGCCGCCATCGTTGTCGGCGTCATGGTCAGTTCGGTGGCACTGTTCCTCTGGTATCGGCAGACCAGCCAGCCAGTCCATGAAGGCACGATCTCGGTCGTTGGACTCGGCGCGCCGGTCGATGTACGCCGCGACGAACAGGGCATACCGACCCTCGTTGCAAAGAGCGAGCCCGACGCGCTGTTTGCGCTCGGTTTCGTGCACGCGCAGGACCGGCTCTGGCAGATCGAATTCAACCGGCGGCTGGCCTCAGGCCGGCTGGCCGAGGTCCTGGGCCCTTCGGCGCTGCCGACCGACCGCTTCCTTCGCACGTTGGGAGTTCATCGCGCCGCGCAGCGCACCTACGAGTCGCTGGACGCTGAACACCGTGACCTGGTGGACGCTTACGTCGAGGGCGTCAATGCGTTTCTTGCGACCCGCACCGGTCCGCTGCCCCCGGAGTTCCTGTTGACTGGAACGCCAGCGCCGGCGCCGTGGACTGCAGCCGACTCGATCGCGTGGTCACTGATGATGGCCTGGGACCTCGCGTCCCATTCGATGCGCATGGAGCTGCGCCGGCTTCGCCTGGCACAGCGCTTCACGCGCGCCGAGATTGACGACTTGTATCCGCCGCTTCCGGGCGAGCGGCCGCCGGCGACGGTTGATTATGTCGAGATGTACCGCTTGCTCGGCGCTTTGAAGAGCGCAGGCGGGCAGACCGCGGAATCCCGCCACGCCGCGATTCCGAACGCAGGCTTCGGCGAGGGCGAAGGGCTGGGCTCGAACAACTGGGTGCTGGCCGGCCGGCGCACCGTGAGCGGCAAGCCACTGCTCGCCAATGACCCGCATCTCGGATTGACGGCTCCCTCGATCTGGTACTTCGCGGCAATCGAGGCGCCGGGGCTCAGGGTCATCGGTGCGACATTGCCCGGGCTCCCGGGGGTCGTGCTCGGCCGAAATGAGCACGTGGCCTGGGGCATGACCAATACCGGCGTGGATCAGCAGGATCTCTATCTCGAGCGACTCAATCCCGAAGAACGCCTCGAATACGAGACTCCCGCCGGCTGGCAGCGGTTCAGGGAACGTCGCGAGCGCATCGCGGTTAAGGGACAGGCGGACGAGACGCTGGTGATCCGCGAGTCCCGTCACGGACCGGTCCTCAGCGGGCTGGAGGCGATCGACAAGGCATTTTCTCATCCGCGGTATGTGTTGGCACTGCGCTGGTCGGCCCTTGAGCCGACTGATCGAACGCTGCTCGCGATCCGCGCACTGAATCGTGCACGCCATGTCGCTGATGCGGAACTGGCGCTCGCGGACTTCCAGGTTGTCACGCAGTCCATGGTGCTTGCCGATACCGCAGGACGCATCGGACTCGTGGTCACGGGTCGCATACCGCGCCGCGCCGCCGACAACGATCTGCGCGGGATTGCGCCTGCGCCGGGATGGGAGGCGCGTTATGACTGGGACGGTTTCCTGCCGTTTGCGGAAGCGCCGCGCGTGATGGATCCCGAGGCCGGGTTCATTGCGACGGCGAACAATCGCATCGTCGGGCCCGACTACCCGCATCACCTGACGTTCGACTGGTTCGCTTCCTATCGGGTGCAGCGTATCCGGCAGCTGGTCGATGCGCGCGAGAAGCACGACGTCGCGTCCACTCGGGCGATCCAGGCCGACGTGATCTCAACCCCGGCGCGCGAACTGATGGCGCTGATGGGATCGGCGCAGCCGTTGACCACGGCTGGACATGAGGCCCTGCAACGCCTGAAGGCCTGGGACGGTGCGATGGCCGCCGACCGACCCGAGGGGCTGCTGTTCCACGCCTGGCGCCGCGAACTCGCGCGGCGGATATTTGCCGACGACTTCGGTGATCTATCTGCGGACTTCGTATCCGCTGCCGATACGACGCGGGCACTGCTGCATGTACTGGGCACGAAGTCGCCGGCGCGCGACTGGTGTGACGACCGCACCACCCTGCAGCGCTTCGAGAGCTGCCTGACACTGATGTCCGAGTCGCTCGATGCGAGCGTCGAGCAGCTGGCGCAGGACTCCGGTCGCGACGTGGCGGGTCTGCGCTGGGGCGAGGCACACACGGCGATCGCCGAGCATCGCCCCTTGTCCAGTGTCGCGCTTCTCACTCGCCTGTTCAACCTGCAGACGCCGTATCCGGGAGACACGTACACGATCAACGTCGGCGCGCTCTCGCATCGAATGGACACACCGTTCAGTACGAGCCATGCGGCAAGCCTGCGAACCATCCATGACCTCGGTCCTGCGGGCAGCTCGACCTGGGTGCACTCGACCGGACAGGTGGGAAATCCGCTCTCGGACCTCTACGCGTCGATGCTGCCGCTGTGGCGCGACGTGGAAGCGCTGCCGATGCGACCGACCGCAACCGCATACCGAGAACTGGTGCTCAAGCCGGCGCCGTAGCGCCAGGGTCATCCGTTGTTTAACCCGGATCGTGTAGGGCGTGGGGTCTCAAGGCCATTGTCACCGGGCGTCTGCACGTGCGGCTGCGCCGTGCATGTCGGCGGATTCGATCAACGCGGGAGCGTCGGCGCGTTGCGCGGCGTCGATCATCGACTGCGCAACATCCTCTGCACGGACCGGGCGTACGCGAGCTGGCAGCAGTCCGCGCAGCGGGCGTGACACGGCGAGCGCGAGGAACTCGCCGACGCGCCATTCGGGGCGCGATCCGTCCAGCAGACTTGGACGCACAATCGTGAGCGTCAGGCCAGTCATTTCGCGCAGGGCAGTTTCGACCTGTCCCTTCACGCGGTTGTAGAAGACGTGGCTTTCGGCGTCCGCGCCCAGCGCCGTGATGACGACCAGCCGTCGAACCGGATGCTGGGCAGCCCAGCGCCCAAAGGCGACGACGTAATCAAAGTCGACCCGCCGAAACGCCACTTCGGATCCCGCGGCGCGGATCGTGGTTCCCAGGCAGCAGTAGGCGTCCACGGTCGCATCAGCAGGCACGAGGGGGGCGAGAACACGCCCGAGTTTGTCGAAGTGCGCGGGCACTTCGACGATCCGGTCGCCGGCGTTCAGGGGACGGCGCGTCAACGCGACGACGTGTTCATAGACGGGTTCACGGGCGAGTCGAGTGAGCAGTTCGCGGCCGATGAGGCCGCTGGCACCGGCGACAACTGCAGTTCGCTTCGGGCTTCGCTGCGCGGTCATCGCATGCTGGCACCAACTAGCCGGCGCGACAGGAACTGACCCAGTCGGGCAAGGTGCACCCAGTACGCGATGTCCTGCGGCATCCGCTGCACAACGATCCTCAGCCCGTCCGACTGCAATGTGATCTCGACGCTGTCGGCTGCCTGAAACTTTTGCGCCTCATTTTCGGATGGCCAGTCGAGCAAAAGCGTCTGCAACTCGTCGTCCAGCCATGCCGTGGGCATGTCCGGCGCTACGGCGATGGCGAACACCTCACGGAATGCGGCGCGGCCCCCGGTGACTTCGACAGCGCTCTCGTAGAAGTCGGACTTGCCCGGCCGCAGGTCCTGGCCGGTCATTGCCTGAGCGACGCCGGAGACGACGCCGATGATCAATCGCCCGGCAGGGCCACTTTCCATCTGATAGCGCCGTCGCCCAAGGATGACCAGCGCGAGTTCGCGCGTGCGCAGGTTCGTGCTGCTCCAGTAGGCACGCGGCGTCGGCGACTTGTCGCCGCGGTCGCTGTCGTACCACATCTGCCAGTCGATGCCATCGGCACCGCCGGTGAACCGGTATTCGATGCGCCCCGAGCGCTGGCCGTCATAGTTCCAGCTTTCCTTGCGGGCCAGCACCTTCCGCGCGAGGTCGCGTCGCCGCTCGAGCTCGCGCGACTTGAGTACGAGCCAGACCAGCAGGCTGCCGACGGCGGCGAAGACGACAAAGGCAAGAAGTGCGGCCATGAGCGCTTTGGGGCGTGAACCCGGCAATGCTAGCGGCCGAGCTGGACCTGCATCCACCGAGTACCCAGGCCAGGTCACCGGTACTTCCTTGCCGCCTGTCGCGGATGAACCTACGATTTGGCGTCGATGCGGATCGTCGCCCTACTTTTCGTGTTGCTTGCGGGCTGTGCCAGCGCGCCCGCACCGGAAGCGCCGGCTTCCGCGGTGGCCCGTTTCTCGTCGAACAGCGATCTGGGCGGGTTTCCGAAGGGCTGGCAGCCGTGGATCATCAATCGCGCCAAAGCGCCGACGCAGTATCGGCTGGTGCGTGACGCCAGCACTGACCAGGTGGTTCTGCATGCCCACGCCGACGCGGCGGCAAGCGGTCTGCGCCAGCTTCTCGACATCGATCCGCGAGAGCGTCCGCTGGTCGAATGGCGCTGGCGCGTCGTGGATCTGATCATCAGCGCTGACAACCAGGACCGTTACGCGGAGGACTCGCCGGTCAGACTGATGCTGTTCTTTGACGGTGACCGGAGTGCCTTGCCGCTGAAGGAAAAGCTCTTGGCGGAGACTGCTCAATTGCTCACCGGCCAGCAACTGCCGTACGCGACACTGATGTACATCTGGGAAAACCGGTTCCCGGTTGGCACCGTGCTGGCCAACAGCTACACGTCGCAGGTGAAGCTGGTCGTGGCCGGCAGCGGGCCGGATGCGCGACTCGGGCAATGGAAGCAGTTCAAGCGCAACTACGTCGAGGACTTCCGCGCTGCCTTCGGCGCCGATCCCGGCCGTCTCGTCGGCGTCGGGATCATGACGGATACCGACAACACCGGGGAGCGCATCGAGGCGTTCTACGGTGACATTGAGCTAAAGTCTGCGCCCTGATACCGCTGTCCGGGCCGTCGGCGGAAGGCGATTCAAAATGCATGATCACGCCATCAGTACGAATGTCTAGGACCCGGCTCGACGGACGCAGTACTTCCGATTAGGCACAATCCCAGCCATGCTCCGGTTCCTCTTTACCCGGGTTTCGCTGCTCGTGCCGACCTTCTTCGGCATGACGCTGCTGGCGTTTCTCCTGATCCGGCTCGTCCCCGGCGACCCAATCGAAACGATGGCGGGCGAACGCGGCATCGACAAGGCGCGGCATGAGCTACTGCTGAAGGAATACGGGCTCGACCGGCCCGTGATCGTGCAGTACGGGATCTACATCGGCCGCGTGCTGCAGGGCAATCTGGGCAAGTCGATGATCACGCAGGAGCCTGTGCTGAAGGAGTTCCTGACCCTCTTCCCGGCGACGATCGAGCTGGCCAGCTTCGCCATCCTGTTCGCGCTCCTGCTCGGGATTCCCGCCGGCATGCTCGCCGCCGTGCGACGAAATTCGATCTTCGACCACGGGGTGATGGGCGTCTCGCTCACCGGCTACTCGATGCCGATCTTCTGGTGGGGCCTGCTCCTGATCCTGCTGTTCTCGGTGCAGCTCGGGCTGACGCCGGTCTCGGGGCGGCTCGACTTCAAGTACTTCATCGAACCGGTCACGGGCTTCCTGTTGATCGATTCGCTGCTTGCGAAGGACTTCGGAGCCTTCCGCTCGGCCGCGCTGCACCTCGTGCTGCCGATGATCGTGCTGGGCACCGTGCCGCTCGCGGTCATCGCGCGCATGACGCGCTCGTCGATGCTCGAAGTGATGGGCGAGGACTACATCCGCACCGCGCGCGCGAAGGGCCTGGCGCCGCTGCGCGTCATCGCGCTGCACGCGTTCCGCAACGCGCTGATCCCGGTCGTCACGGTGATCGGCCTGCAGGTGGGGGTGCTCTTCACCGGCGCCATCCTGACGGAGACAATCTTCTCGTGGCCCGGAGTCGGCAAGTGGCTGATCGAAGCCATCAACCGGCGCGACTATCCGGTTTTGCAGGGCGGTCTGCTGCTGCTCGGCCTGATGGTCATGACCGTCAACCTGCTGGTCGACATCGCATACGGCTTCATTAACCCGCGCATCCGGCATTCCCGATGAGCAGCGATCCGATCGTGACCGCCACGGTCACCGATGCCCAGCTCGCGTCGCTGGCCGGCCTTTCCGAACCGGCCGCGCAGCCGACGCCGTTCCGCGAGTTCTGGCGGCACTTCTCCGCGAATGCGGGTGCTGTCGGCGGCCTCGTCATCGTGATCACGGTGTTGCTGATCGCCGTGTTCGCCGGCGTGCTGGCGCCGCACTCGCCGATTGCGATCGACAACGCGGCGTACCTGAAGCCGCCGGCATGGCAAAGCGGCGGCTCGTGGACCTATCCGCTCGGCACCGATGCAATCGGTCGCGACATCCTGTCGCGCCTGATGTACGGCGCCCGCCTATCGCTGTCGATCGGCGTGGCGGTGGTCGCGCTGTCCGTAATCGTTGGCACCTGCCTCGGCATGGCGGCCGCTTTTTTCCGCGGAGTGACCGAGATCGCGATCATGCGATTGATGGACGTGCTGCTGAGCCTGCCAAGCCTGCTGCTCGCCATCGTCATCGTCGCAATTCTCGGCCCCGGGCTGATGAACGCCATGCTCGCGGTCGCCGTTGTCGTGCTGCCGCACTACGTGCGCACCGCCCGCGCTGCGGCGCTGACCGAACTGTCGCGCGACTACGTGACAGCAGCGCGGATGGTCGGCGCCGGCAACCTGCGGCTGATGTTCCGCGAGGTGCTGCCAAACTGCATGGCCCCGCTGATCGTGCAGGCCTCGCTCGGCGTGTCGACCGCCATCCTCGACGCCGCCGCGCTCGGCTTCCTCGGGCTCGGCGCGCAGCCGCCCTCGCCGGAGTGGGGAACGATGCTCGCCGATGCAAGGGAATTCGTGCTGCGCGCGTGGTGGGTGGTTACCTTCCCCGGGCTGGTCATCCTGATCACCGTGCTGGCCTTCAACCTTCTCGGCGACGGCATGCGCGATGCGCTTGACCCGAAATTGAAGCGCTAGAACCTCGACGACAAAACCGACGATGGCACTGCTCGAAATCGAATCGCTGCAAGTCGAATTCCAGGTCGGCGGACGCGTACTGCGCGCGGTCGACGACGTCACGCTGGCGGTGAACGAGGGCGAAGTGCTCGGCATCGTCGGCGAATCGGGGTCGGGCAAGAGCGTCACGATGCTCGCGCTGATGGGACTGGTCGGCTATCCCGGCACGGTCCGCGCCGCGCGGCTGAACTTTGGCGGCAGGGACGTGCTGTCGTTGAGCGACCGTGAACGCCGCAAGCTGACCGGTCGCGAGATGGCGATGATCTTCCAGGAGCCGGCCACCAGCCTGAACCCCTGTTTTTCGGTCGGTTTCCAGCTGGTCGAGACGCTGCGCCAGCATTTGCAACTGTCGCGCGACGAGGCTCGCCAGCGCGCGGTGGACCTGCTCGGCCAGGTCGGCATCCCCGACCCCGCGCGGCGGCTGGAGGACTACCCGCACCAGATGTCGGGCGGCATGAACCAGCGCGTGATGATCGCGATGGCGATTGCCTGCAATCCGAAGCTGCTGATCGCCGACGAACCGACAACCGCGCTCGACGTGACGATCCAGGCGCAGATCCTTGACCTGTTGCGGCGCCTGCAGCGCGAGCGCGGCATGGCGCTGGTGCTGATCACCCACAACATGGCCGTCGTCGAAGAGATGGCCCAAAGGGTTGCCGTGATGTATGCCGGACAGGTCGTCGAGGAGGGCCCGGCGGACCGCATCTTCACTGCGCCCCAGCACCCATACACCGCGGCCCTGCTGGCCGCATTGCCGGAGCGGCACGCCGACGAGGGCGATCGGCTGGCCACAATTCCCGGCATGGTCCCCGGACTCTACGATCGCCCGCAGGGGTGTCTGTTCAGCCCGCGCTGTGCCAGCGCGACAGTGCATTGCCACAAGGTGCAGCCGGCGTTGACCCCGGTCCAAAGCGGCCGCGCACGCTGCCACTACCCGTTCAGCATGCCGGGGCGCGCCGAAGCGATCGGACGCGACGGCCACGTGGGCGCGATCGCGGCCCGCCACGAACAGACGGCGCCGACCCCGTGAATCCGAGCCCGAGCCAAGTGCCTGTCGTCGAGGCGAAGGACCTGAAGCGGGACTACACGGTCCGTCGTGGCATGCTGCAAGCACCCGCGACGCTGCAAGCCGTCGGCGGAATCTCGTTTACGTTGGCACCCGGCCACACGCTGGCCGTCGTCGGCGAATCGGGATGTGGCAAGTCGAGCCTGGCGCGTCTGGTTACCATGATTGAACCGCCGACCTCAGGTGCGCTGCGCCTGGGCGGCCTGGACGCAGTCTCCGCGAACGGCGACACACGCGCGAAGCTGCGGCGCACCGTTCAGCTGGTTTTCCAGAACCCCTACGGGTCACTCAATCCGCGCAAGACGATCGGGTCGATCCTTGCCGAGCCTCTGGCGATCAACACCGACCTGAGTGTCGACGAGCGCCAGGCGCGCGTCGGCGAAATGATGGCCAAGGTGGGGCTGCGTCCCGAGCACCTCGGCCGCTATCCGCATATGTTCTCGGGGGGACAGCGCCAGCGCATCGCGATCGCGCGCGCACTGATGCTGAGGCCGGCGCTGGTCGTCGCCGACGAGCCGGTGTCCGCGCTCGACGTTTCGATCCAGGCGCAGGTGCTGAACCTGCTCGCCGACCTGCAGCGGGAATTCGGCGTTGCATACCTCTTCATCTCGCACGACCTCGCCGTCGTGAAACACATCGCCGAAGACGTTCTGGTTATGTACCTCGGTCTGGCGATGGAACAGGGCCCGAAGGCCCGCATCTTCGGGCGCCCCCTGCACCCGTACACGCAGGCGCTCCTGGGTTGCACGCCGGGCCTGGGATCCGCGGAGCGACGCACCGTTCTGCGGGGCGAATTACCGTCGCCGCTCGCGCCACCGCCGGGCTGTGTGTTCTCGACCCGCTGCCCGCATGCGACCGACCGCTGCCGGGCCGAACGACCGGCCTTGCGTCCGCTGGACGGGCGCCTTGTCGCCTGCCACTATGCTGAGTCATTTGTCGGTGCCGAGGCTCAGGCGCCGGACCCCAAATTCGTTCAGTCGCGCCCCGTGGCGCGGTCAAAGGAGGCAGGAGCATGAGGTATGTTCAGGTGAAGCCGGTTCTGCAGGCGGCCGCGCTGTGCGTCGCGCTGGCACTGATGGGAAGCGCGTCGGCCAAGACGCTGGTGTTCTGTTCCGAAGGAAGCCCGGAGAATTTCTACCCGGGCATCAACACGACCGGCACGTCGTTTGACGCCAACAGCCAGATCTACAGCCGCATCGTCGACTTCGAGCGCGGCGGAACGAAGGTCGTTCCGGGCCTGGCGGAAAAGTGGGACATCTCGCCCGACGGCAAGGTCTACACCTTCCACCTGCGCAAGGGCGTCAAGTGGCACGAAAACAAGAACTTCAAGCCGACGCGCGACATGAATGCGGACGACATCATCTTCGCGTTCGAACGGCAGTGGAAGGAAGCGAACCCGTACTTCAAGGTCACGAGTTCGAACCACTCGTACTTCAACGACATGGGCATGCCCAAGCTGCTGAAGTCGGTCGAGAAGGTCGACGACTACACGGTCAGGATCACGCTCGAAAAGGCGGAAGCGCCTTTCCTGTCGAACCTGGCGATGGAGTACGCCGGCGTGCAGTCGAAGGAATACGCCGACGCGATGCTGAAGGCCGGCACGCCGGAGAAGATCGACCAGGAGCCGATCGGCACCGGCCCGTTCTACCTGGTGCAGTACCAGCGTGACGCGGTGATCCGCTACAAGGCGTTCCCGCAGTTCTGGGGCGGCAAGGCGAAGATCGATGACCTTGTGTTCTCGATCACGCCCGACGCCTCGGTGCGCTGGGCCAAGCTGCAGAAGGGCGAATGCCACGTGATGCCGTACCCGAATCCGGCCGATCTCGACGCGATCCGCAAGGATCCGAAGATCAAGGTGCTGGAGCAGCCGGGACTCAACGTCGGCTACCTCGCGTACAACACGACGAAGAAGCCGTTCGACGACGTGCGCGTGCGCAAAGCCGTCAACATGGCCATCAACAAGAAGGCGATCATCGACGCGGTGTACCTGACAACTGGAGTGGCAGCCAAGAACCCGATTCCGCCGACCCAATGGTCGTACAACGACTCCATCAAGGATGATCCGTTCGATCCCGCGGCCGCCAAGAAGCTGCTCGCAGACGCCGGCTATCCAAACGGCTTCGAGACCGATCTGTGGGCCATGCCGGTGCAGCGCCCGTATAACCCTAACGCGCGCCGCATCGCCGAACTGATGCAGGCGGACCTTGCCAAGGTCGGCGTGAAAGCCGAGATCAAGAGCTTCGAGTGGGGTGAATACCGCAAGCGCATGCAGAATGGCGAGCACCAGATGGGGATGCTCGGCTGGACCGGCGACAACGGCGATCCGGACAATTTCCTCAACACGCTGCTCGGCTGCGATTCGGCCAAGACCAACGGCAGCAACGTAGCGAAGTTCTGCTACCAGCCGTTCGAGGAACTGGTGCAGAAGGCGAAGACCACGTCGGGCCAGGCAGCGCGCACGCCCCTGTACGAAAAGGCGCAGGTGATCTTCAAGGAACAGGCGCCGTGGTTCACGATCGCCCACGCCGTGCAGCTGAAACCGATGCGGGTCGAAGTCATCGACTTCAAGCTTTCGCCCTTCGGCCGTCATAACTTCTACGGAGTCGACATCAAGGAGTAGCGCCACTTCCGCTCAAGAAGGCAAGTGGGCCGGGCGATCCGGCCCTTTGCCTTTTGGTCGCCCAGTGGCGACGAACGCCGTCCCACCCGCGCGGGTGGAGGCGCTATATTTCCAGCCATTGACAGCCCGGCCATACACGCCGGGCGTTTTCTTATCCACGGATGCTCGCGTTCATCATTCGCCGCCTGTTGCAGGCTGTCCTCGTCATGCTGACGGTGGCTTTCGTGGCGTTCCTTCTGTTCCAGTATGTTGGCGACCCGGTATCGCAGATGCTCGGTCAGGATGCGACACCCGAAGACCGCGCCCGGTTGCGCACCGAACTGGGACTCGACCAGCCGTTCTACGTGCAGTTCGGAACCTTCGTCGGAAATGCGATCCAGGGCGACTTCGGCATCAGCCTGCGGCAGGGTCGAGCGGTCTCGACGCTGATCGAGGAGCGGCTGCCGGCGACGCTGGAGCTGGCATTCGTTGCGGCGTTCATTGCCATCGCGGTCGGTATCCCGGCGGGGGTCTACACGGCGCTGCGGCGCAATTCCTGGCTGTCACAGGTGCTGCTGGCAGGGTCGCTCGTCGGCATCTCGCTGCCGACGTTCCTGATCGGCATCCTGCTGATCCTCGTGTTTGCGGTTCAGCTCGGCTGGCTGCCGTCCTACGGTCGGGGTGATGTCGTCAAGGTCGGCTGGTGGTCAAGCAGCTTTCTGACGCCCACCGGCTGGAGGCACCTCATCCTGCCGTCGATCACGCTGGCGCTGTTCCAGCTGGCGCTGATCATGCGGCTGGTGCGCTCTGAAATGCTCGAGGTGCTGCGCACCGACTACATCAAGTTCGCGCGTGCGCGCGGCCTCACCGACCGCGCTGTGAACTTCGGCCATGCGCTGAAGAACACCCTGGTGCCGGTGATCACCATCACCGGGTTGCAGCTGGGCGGGATCATTGCCTTTGCGATCGTCACCGAGACGGTGTTCCAGTGGCCCGGCATGGGCCTCCTGTTCATCCAGTCGGTGCAGTTTGCGGATATTCCGGTGATGGCCGCCTACCTTTGCCTGATCGCGCTGGTGTTTGTGCTGATCAACCTGATCGTTGACCTGCTTTACTTTGCGGTCGACCCACGGCTGCGCATCGACCGCGCGGCAGCGGCGCACTGACCGACTGCCGATGGGAACCTACCTCGGAGCAGCGCTGCGCGGTCCACTGACCGCCATCTTGCCGCACCACGAGGGGCTGACCGAACTGCGGCGCGACCTGCACGCGAATCCTGAAATTGGATTCGAGGAGCACCGCACCTCGGCACTCGTGGCCGAACGGCTGCGCGGCTATGGCGTCGACGAGGTGCACACGGGTATTGCGCGCACCGGCGTTGTTGGCATCATCCGCGGCCGCGGCAGTTCGGCCCGTTCGATCGGCCTGCGCGCCGACATGGACGCGTTGCCGATCTTCGAGGAAAACGAGTTTGCACACCGCTCGACGCGTTCCGGTTTGATGCACGGCTGCGGGCACGACGGCCACACGACGATGCTGCTGGCGGCTGCGCAGTACCTCGCCGCCACGCGCCGCTTCGACGGGACTGTCGTGCTGATCTTCCAGCCTGGCGAGGAAGGGTTTGCCGGTGCCAAGGCAATGATCGACGAAGGCCTTTTCGAGCGCTTTCCGGTCGACGAGGTCTATGCGATGCACAACTGGCCGGCGCTGGAGCCTGGCCACATCGGGCTCAATCCCGGTCCGATGATGGCGGCCGCGGATCGCGTCGAGATCACGGTATG
>Ga0316613_10002069_pt1 | contig 13156 bp, 7 predicted proteins | sample OWC_soil_day10_C_2_FD_207647 | JGI IMG/M metagenome (GOLD analysis project Ga0316613, IMG submission 207647) | Wetland soil microbial communities from Old Woman Creek delta, Ohio, United States - OWC_soil_day10_CT_b | ecosystem: Environmental > Terrestrial > Soil > Wetlands | place: USA: Ohio...
ATTTGCTATCGCATTTGCTACATTGATAGTCTTGGTCATGAAAAATAAATAACCGCTCCCTGGCCAAAGGTTAAGCGGTTATTTAAAATCGTTTTCTTTAAGCCAACCGTTTCCGGTTGCAGCCTGTAGGCTGGCGTCTCGCAAACGTCAGCCTTTTTCTATTTCTAGTATACTCTTTTTTTAAAAAAATAACAATTAACATTTTAATTCAAGCTGGCAAGAGACAAGTCCTCTTTTAGCTCACACAGCAATATAAGTGAGTCGAAGCGAACTATCACTCTGCGGGGCGAAATTCCGCCTGCCCTCCAGCTTAAGCTGAACAGCCAATTCTTCAGCCTGCTTGTTCATATATTCCTCACGCAATTGCAATAGCGTTTTCCCGCTTTCTTTATGCACAGCATAAGCAAAGGTCTGGATACTTGACCATCCGTATATTTCTTTTAACCACCTCTGCATTGATAGTTCTTGACCATCGATAGAAACATTGCCGTTTTTCAAGAGTGTTCCTTCATTATTCCGGTCTTTTGCACCAATAACATCACCAACTTTAACAACGCCCCATTTTAACATTGCGTCAATTTTGGGTAATGACCGGCGAGTAATATCTTTATTCTGCTTAATAGCTGGTGCAGTCTTGTCCATTAAATTCACATAATAATCGTCGTAGTCGGTTAGAGGTAATATCTTTTCAGCATTTAGAAATATTTCATTGTTAATCTTATATGGCGTAAGTTTAAAACAGCTCATATCAACATTATTGCTATTCAGCCACGCCACAGCCGATAATGTCTGTTCATCATAATCCGAAGCCACAAGGATGATTTTTTGTTTCTTATTAAAACTGTTCTCAGCTCCATTAACCCTCAAAAATTCATTAAGTTTCCTAATGCCAAGCTCATATGAAGTAAGTTCTCCCAATTCAAATTCTGCGCGGTATTTTTCTATGTAAGGCGCATAGACCTTTTTAACCAAATCATCCACGCTGTTGACAGTTGCATAACTGGCGGCATAACGGATGGCTTGAAATTCAAAGGCTTCTTTCCGTAATTCAATATCCTTTCGATCCCGCTTAATCTCAATCAATACAATGTTCCCGTTATTATCCACCGCCGTTAAATCACTTCTAGCAAGCTTTTCATTCATTACCTGTCGGCCAACAATAAGCATTGATTCTTCATCATCACAAAGCATATCAATACTGCATCGTAAGATTTCTTCGACATCATTTTCAATCATTCCAAGTTCAGAGAATGTGACTGACTCAATTTTCTCAGCTCTCTTCCCTCTGATGTTGTACATACATCTCAACTCCCCACTAGTACGCAATAACACATAATGTACAGGCAGTCCGGATAAACCGGCATATGCACTCACTGCCCCTTTGTCTCATCATGGTCACATTTTCTAGCCCTAGTTACTCATATCTTTGTTTCATCTCAGCAATCAGCTCTGGTAATTGGCGCGTTAAAATCATCATATGTTTTAATTTATTACCTGCTGACTTGTCCGTTGCCCTATCATAATCCACACTTTTGGTCAATTCATCTATATAAGGAATCACTTCACACTGTGTAACCGAAAAGGCATTTACCGATTTATAAAGCCACTCTCTATCAATTCCCCATCTGTCTGCTAAATCATTAATCTCAGCTTTTAATTTGTCATGTTTCCAAATATCAAACGCATCATCAAAATTTACGTTATAAGACAATTTACCCGGTACTAATTCAGTATCTACAAATTCCTTTAATAAATGTGCTTTATTATCATCACCCATATCACTCAGTTCTTGAATTTGCTCATAAATTATGCGTATAGTTTCCCCATCTACTGTTTGTATACCACCTACATTGCTCACTTTCGATCCGATCAATCCAAGAATATGCGCTGCATCAATTACTTGTGTACCTGCTAACTTTGTTTTTCCAACAAGAGGTCTAATAGTACTTGGTATTGGATCGCCAGATCCTTCGTTTCTCGTTAAATTTTTATATGCACCTACATATTTTAGCCAAGTATGCTCATCAATACCAAATGAATCGTCATCCCATTTATATTCATAATATTGCTGCACTAAATTCAACTGTTCGGCGGCATCTTTAAACGCAAGAATAAACTTGTCTTTCTCTTCTCTCTTATCTTTTATTCCTTGCCATTCAGAAGGATCTGGTAGTGACTTAACCATTTCCTCTACATTTATTCTGAATTTCTCAACCGCTACAATATATGTATCAACGATTACCTTACAACTACTTCCACCACTGCCATATAGCTTCAACGCAGTTTCTACCGTTTGTTTAGTCAGCCTTGGATACTGAAAATTAACAATTGTCCCAAATTCTTTATTTTGGCCAAATACCCGATTTGTTCGGGAATATGCTTGGATTAATCCCTGCAATTCCAGTGATCTATCAACATATAGTGTATTTAATCGTTTAGAATCATATCCTGTAAGCAATTGATCGGCAACAATCACAAGGTCTATATTCTTTTCATTGCGTCTACTTCCGCCGCGAGTTGCACGTTCCACTACATCTTCAAAATAGGCATCTTCGCCATGCTTTTTGTCCCCGGCAATAAATTCAATCCCTGTAAATTCTGAGTAATCCTTAAACATGCCTTTAATGATTGTAAGAGGAATATTATCGGGATCATTCTCATTACCAAAACTGAATGTCATGGCAACATTTAGCTTGTCACCCCGTTCGCTCATTTGCTTTTTAAATTCTTCATAGAAAGCAATCACTCGACTTTTGTACGCAACTGTTAAAATCGCATTAAATTCTCTTCCTTGCGACTGAGCTTCCCAGTTATTTAATATTTCCTCAACAACTCGTGGTATATGCGTTTCATCTTGATATGTTAAAATATTTTCTTTACTAGCCTGCAGTTCCACTTCAGCTTCCGACCATTCCTGTACCTTGCGTTGAATATCTCGCTCCGAAAAGTCGGGGTGTTCTGCTTTGAGTTTTTCCACTAACTGTTCTCTTAAATCGTCATAGCTTTTAAACTCTCCTGTATTGATATAATCCACATGGAACCCTAAAACATTTTCATCTGAAATTGCTTCATCAATAGTATATTGATGAAGTTGTGGTCCAAAAAGTTTTTCAGTAGTGTTAATGACTTCACTTTGCTCATTAATCTTACCCTTAATATTATTTTCTTCAAATAATGGCGTTCCGGTAAACCCATAGAACAGTCCATTTTTTCTAAAATGATTTTTTATTGTCCCCATCATTTGTCCCATTGTTGTTCGATGCGCTTCATCGATAATAAATACAATTCTTTTCTCCGCCAAAGTGCTGTCCTGCGCTTCTTCCAATTCCTTTACAAGAACATTAAGCTTAAAGGTTGTAGTCACTATAATTCCTGGTTTCGATGATTTAAGCTGCTTTTTCAAATGATAAGTATATTTTGTGTCATCAACCGTTACTGCCTCATAAGCTGCGTACGCCTTAAAATTATCGCTGGTACGGCTATCCAATTCACGTCTATCAACTAAAAATACTACTTTATCAAATCCTGCCCGCGTAGCTAAAAACAAGGCTGTCTTGAAACTAGTAATTGTTTTTCCAGAACCAGTTGTATGCCAAACAAATCCACCATGGGATATACGTTCTTCATTGTCCCAGCCAAAAGCTGCACCTTCCACCGCTTGCAATGCGTAAACCTGATACGGACGCATCAACATATGCTTCCTATTTTCTTTTTCTGTCGCCTTATCAATTACCAGATAATCTCCGATCATTTGATGTGCCATCGGTATCATCAAAAAGTGTTCAATCACTTTCTGCCAATTATTCACCGGTTTATTATATTTGTCTGCCCAATGAAAAACAAACGCTGGATTAAAATCATCAACCGATTTTGGTGTAGCAAAATATCGGGTTTCTATCTCTGTAGTAACTACCATCATCTGTGAAAACACCATGAAGTTATTACAATATTCGCCATCTCTATAATACCGGATAAACTGGCCATACGCTTCATCTAACGACTTATCCGTACGTTTTTGCTCAATATTAATTAGTGGTAATCCATTAACTAGTAGTACGATATCAAATCGATTATCATTAGGAGTTACTACTTCCCTAGCAATACGGTAACTTGAATCACCGCCTCTTACCTCTGCTTTTTTAAATATTGTTAATGTAATCTGTTTTCTGGTTATATTGGGATTATCATCACGATAAATTCCATCAATTTTTCCTTTGGCTTCTTCAATTGCTAATATTTTAGCAGCTTCATAACTATTGTTGATTCTACCAACCTTAGTCATCACCTGGGCAAATTCATTATCTGTAAGTTCTACGCCCTCAAGTTGATCCGCATTGATACGATTCAACTCACCTCGCCAATGACTTATCAGATCAGCTACCGTCACTTTCTGCTTATTTCCATTTAAGCAATCAGGAGCCTTCCATTTATATTTTGCAAGTTCTTTCACAAAACTCTCCTGAAAAGCCTTTTCAGAAGCATTTTTAGGTTCATTACTCATAACTTGCGCTCCTCTCTAAATAAACAGTTCATTCAAGTATGCTTTCTTTATATTATGCAACTTTTCAAGCTTATTCTGCTGAAGGGTGATTAGGTTGTCGAGTTCCTCAAAAAACTGTCCAATTTTTATTTGTTCAGCTATACAAGGAAAATCTATAATGGCTTCCCTTATTGTCTTTAATCCTAGATTCTTAATTGTGGTACCAGTTAAATTATTTAAAAAATACTCCTGTATTGTAGATGTCTGTAAGAAATAATAAATATATTTCTTGTTAAAATCTCTTACTTTTATAAATGCGGCGCTCTTTCCTAACATGATTTTTTCGCCAGAATACCAAGCTAAATTACCGATAGTACCATTTATAGACATCAATATGGTATTATCATCTAATGATTTATCATTATCAGATTGTTCTATATAAGATACCAATTTTGTTTCATCAGTAATTTCAATTTTTCCGTTTACTAAATTGTTTCCGTTTATAAAATAAACATCTCCATTATCTTTAAATACTGGTGTTCCATGCAATCCATCTCCTATTTTTGATGTGCCATCTCTTAACTTACACTGTTCCCAATCGCCAGTAAAACCAGCAAATATTAGTTTTGGCTTACGTTCTCCTTCAGCAGGAAACATCTCCGTTAGATATGCTTTTTTTAATGCTTTCATCTTTGCTAACTTACGCTGCTGAAGGATGATAAGGTTGTCGAGGTTTTCAAATGTACTGACAATTTGGTTCTGTTCTTGTTCTAATGGATATTTTATAGCCATTTCTGAAATCATTTCATATCGAACAGAATCCACTGAAGTTTTTGCAGTCATAGACATAACTCTATCATAGAAATATTTTGAAAAATAATAATTAAAATATTTTCCAGATACACCATTGTTAAACCCAAACATCCTATAAACACGCTGGTGCAAATCATATTTTCCATTTACATAATGAAACACCTTTCCAGTTCCTACACCATCACCAACTGTTAATACAGCCTCCTCATCATACAAGTATTTATTACTTCTTTCGATGATAGGTGAACGAACATAGAACGGATAATCGCCATCGTCAATTCTGTCTTGTGTATTACTTTTTCCTGTTGAAATAGAACATATATCCTTAACCTTACATTGTTCCCAAGCATTAGCATCTTTAAATTCTTTAAAGCGCCTTTTGGGCACTTTCATCTTCTTCTCGCTCATCATATCACCACCAAGTTGTCCTGAAGAGCTTCAAATTCGTTCATTAGACTGTCTATTTCTGTATCTATCTCTGTCAGTGTTTTTGCATAACGCTCTTGTAACATTTGTAACGTATCTAATTCAGCTTTCAATGGAGCTTGTACTAAGCCGACCATTTCTTCAGCAGTACTTCCAAACCATTTTTCATACATCAGATTATCTATTTCCTCATCCGTCAATACCAAAATTCGTTCTTGAACAGCATCCTTAAGCTCTTTTTCTTCGGCTTTAATAGCTTTTGTAAACAAAGATTTTTCGTTCAGTAATGTTTCAACCTTTATTAGTAGTTCATATTCTTTTGAACCCTTATCAGCTTTCTTTAACTCTGCCTTCACTAATTTATTGTCAAAAGCATCGCCTGGTTCATCGTCCTCGTTCTTTTTCAACGCATCATATAAAGCATTATTTTCTTCACTGTCTTCAACTTTTGCAGCTTCCACCAAATCAGCGATTGCTGTATCTATTTCCCGAAGCGAAACTCTTTTAGTTTCAATCGCAGCTAATTCTGCATGATAGAACTTCTTAGCAATCAGATCATTGGGAACAATACAACCAACCCAACCATCTTGTTCCACACGTTTATTATTGCCTGTCCCTTTCGTTACCATATTAGGTTCACGAGTACGGCCGATCTTATAAAAACCTTCATTGGCAATCAGTTCAGTATCATGTGTTAATGAACTTTTCCAGATTTCCGCAATAATCTGATAGCCATCATAAACATCTATATACTTATAGTCGGATAATAAATACTTGATGCCATCAAGCATTTCTTCCATAAGCTTCTTAAGATCATCGGAACTATCAACCTGGCGTAATACGTTCCAATACTTCTCTATATAATTGTTAGTTTTCGCCCGAATTTCTTCCGCCATCGAAATGACACGAGCATCACTTAAAATATCACTAGTCAATTCACTGACAGGCTTTATAAGCTTTACATAACCTGGACGAATTACTTGCAAATTCTGATTTAGTACATCAGGAACAATAGCTTGCAGAACTAACAAATCGTCAATGTTGCTTTGCGGAATTCCGCCCAATAAATGAGCATCGACATCATGGCTGATTTCTCCATTCATTGTCTCAACATAACGTGGAATATTCATGTTATATTCATTTTTGTTGATTTCTTCACGTGTTGCAAGCTTACTATATCCAGGTATTTCTGTCCTTTCCGTGTATACATCTACTATTTTTGCAATGTCTTTTTCCTGAAGTACATTTTGCTTGCCCACTTTAATAAAGCTCTTTGATGCATCAATAACAAGCACAGGAGCATCAATTTTGCGATTCTTTTTTAAGATTATAACCACAACTGGAATCCCTGTGTTTGTAAATAGATTATTGGGCAACCCAATAATTGTATCAATATAATTCTTATCAAGTAACCTTCTGCGTATTTCTCCCTCTGCCGACCCGCGAAATAGAACCCCATGCGGCAATACAATTGCCATCGTTCCATTTGCTTCTAAATGAAATAATCCATGCAGCAAAAATGCAAGATCACCTTTTGAATCCGGTGGTAAAACTCCTGCTACCTCAAACCGAGGATCGCTCACTTTTAATCCAGCCTTATTCCAATTCTTTGCTGAATAGGGCGGATTCATAACAACAGCATCAAATTGTACGCCCGTATTAGGCTTTTGGGGATCTTCCGGCCAATCGCTAGAAAGAGTATCACCATTCTTGACTGTCATTTTTTCCGGACGAACACCATGGAGAAGCAGATTCATACGAGTCAAATTATAGGTTGCCGTATTTTTTTCCTGACCATAATAATCCAAATCTCGTTGTGCCTCCTTATCCAAGTGCCTTTTCACTGTTAAAAGTAACGAACCAGACCCAACTGTCGGATCATAGATTGATTTAATTCCGGATGATTTTGCAACGATTTGAGCCATAACTTCACTAACTTGACGAGGAGTATAGAATTCTCCTGCCTTCTTACCAGATTCCATGGCAAACTGACCAATCAAATACTCATATGCATCACCAAGGACATCCCCTTTTTGCAATGCCACCATGTTAAGATCAGCAAATAGTAATATCAAGGCTTTAATACTCTTACTTCGTTCATTCAGATTGCTGCCTAATGCTGTATCGGTCAAATCAAGCGTTGAGCTAGAGAATAATCCCTTAAAATCACTTGCGTCACCAGATACTGTAATTGTTCTTTCAAAATTGTTGAGACTATCTGTAACCTTTTGGACTTCAAAGTTTCCCGAATTGATATCTTTAAGCCATGTTTGATACAGATATTGGGGTAATACATAATAACCCAATACACCTTGAATCATTTTATCAAGGTCGTCTCCGTACTCAGCCTTAGCCTTTACATACTTATCAAGCAAATCTTTTTCTGATAGTTGACCTAAACCTGCGGCTATTTTAAAGGTTTCTAAAGTTTTATCACTTAAAAACTTATAGAACATCAACCCGAGCATATAATCCTTATAACGGCTTGCATCCATGGAACCTCTTAATTCATTTGCTCCATCCCATAATCTTCGTTTAATTTCTTCTGATGTAATCATTATTATGCCTCCATTAACCTAAGTCATTTTGTACTATATATTGGTATTTCATAAGTTTTTACAAATATTTTTTTACATATGGCATTTATATTTTATACTTTAATCAGAGCAATAACAACGCCTCTCTATTTCAGCAATAAATACCGCTGACAACTGCACCTAAAAACCAAGCTCTTGCTTTATTGCAGCCTCTTCCCTAGCAAATTTTTCTTTCGCAGCTTCAATACTTTTTTGATATTCAAGCGTGCTAGCCTTAATCCTTTCCCCTAATTTCATACAAGTCTCAACATCATAGTTCGGAATTCTAATACCTTCTAGCTTACTTGCATTAATCACTCGAATTCCTGCACCAGTAGCAATGCTTTCAAGCACCAACTTACCTAATTCGCTTTTCAAATACTTCATTAAAACTTGTGGACTATACCGGCCCCGTTTTACCCTTATAATCGTTAGGTTATTTGAAATAAACGCCGGTTTAAAATCATCTGAAACAATAGTTACTTTAGTTGTTGTTCCTTTAGTTGTCATGATAATGTCGCCAGATTGTATATCATATTTGCCATACCAAGTGATACTCTTATCACGAATTCGTTCATCTTCGTCGTATATAATCTCATCTTCCTGAATATTTTTTACGTTAAGAAAATAATGCGTGGTATTTGTTTTAAGAAGATTAAGTTCTTCTGCTGCCACTTGTACACCAGGCAAAACTTCGGCAATGTCCTTTAAATAAATCGAATTTTTAAGCTTATTTTGAATTACTTTTGCATTTAAGTAATAGCAGGAATTTAAATTATATTCGTTATTTCTGAGTGTTTCTAAATCAACAATCATCGAAACCTGCTCTACTTCTTGCCAATTCTGTAATAGTTCAAGTATTTGCGAAGTTGCATCCTGGGTTAATTCATTTTGCCGCCTATTTCTTCGATTGAATTTTTCAGAAGCATCAATCATAATTATCTTATTTTTCCGTTCGCTTGATTTTTGCTTATTAAAGATTATCAACGCTGTTGATATCGTTGTTTGCGCATATAAATTTCCTGGTAAAGTAATCACTGCTTCAATTAAATCGTCATTAACCATACCTTCTCTAATTTTTGCATCAGTCGAACGATTAAGTGCTCCAACAGAGGCTGTAACAATCGCTTTTCCATTCGATTTCAATTTATATACTGCAATTTGGTAGTTCGCCCAATCTGCAGAACTTTTAGCAGGAAGACCATATTTAAAGCTTCCATTTTCTCTCAACACAGCACTCATACCAAAAGGTGCATCAATTATAATAGTATCAAATGCTTCTTTATCAAAAAAAGCTCTGTCATATACATTACCTTGCAAGATTTGTCCATTATGTATCCCATTAATTATGAGCAACATATTTGAAATTCCATACATTTCAAAACTTATTTCTTCACCATATAGCACAGGCTCTAAATCGTTATACATTGCATTTACTTCAAGTAAACAACTTCCTGTTCCCGAAAACAAATTTCCAACCTTCATGTTTTTCTTGGGATCAATAATTTTAACTATCAATTTTCTTATGCTTGCTGGCGTCACAACCATATCCTCATAGTTATTTTCCTCCACAACTAATTCATTAAATAAAACTACGAGTTCTTCCGTTGGATATTCATTCCATTCTTTCATTTGGTACGCTTCAAAAATCGCCCTTAAAGATTTCATATCCTTCTTAGACCGACTAGGAATCAACGATGACAATACATCTCTTAAAACCGGATAGTAGTCTTCTATTGTATTTATTACACGATTGATGTACATTTCAAACTCTTCTTCGCTATAATGCTGCATATAAAGCTCTTTGCCACACAAATCGACCTGTCTTAATGCCCATTTAATAAAAGTCAAGCCCATCTTTACGCGCGCAATCTCACCTGTTTTAAACGAAGCATTTAAGACATTAGACAATACACTTTCTAAATACCTACTCTTTTCCATCACGAGTCCCCCTTCTATTAAGTATGCAAATACTTTTAATTTTTGTATCGCGATACGTTTATTGATTTAAATTCATTATACGCCATTAAATTAAAGTATGTCAATCTATTTTTTATAAGTATTTGCATACTTTTTAAATAAATATCATTTTTGGATTTTCTTTCAATTTAATATTGGATGTTATTTGTTGTTTTTCTGTCTTATTAGTAGCCGTATCTTGCTCACTATCCGTTACATACTAACATCTTCTACAAGCTCGACAATTAGAGACCAAATGGACGGTGGTTGTGTCCTATCGTCCCCTTCATACAACGACTCAACGGATGATTTACCCGAAGAAGCCCGACGTAGCACTGAGGAATTTAAATAGCACTATTTATCCAGCACTGGATTGAATTTTTCTTCCAAACTGAGTACAATATCGAAAAGTACTGACGTATGCAACACGCCAGCCCCTTACAGGTCGTCTAACCGGAAACGGTTAGACCAAGTTACAGTTATTAAGAATGTACCAGACCTTTTATCTAAATTTTAATTACAAGCCTTTAAGCTTGATCTAGCAACGCAATTTCCGCATCGATAAGTTCTTTCAATTTCCGAAGTTCCTGCTCACTTAAGGTAACGCCTTTCCCCATTTTTTCATGCATTTCATCCCAATCACGGATATCATACTTTGGCTCGCCGCCATTCCAGCTGACCCGGGTAAACTCCTTTTTCCAGCCTTTACTTCCTTCAGATAGAACCCCCAATTCATTTATAACCTCAAATTTAAAATCCCCACTTTTATTAGCCATGAATATCCTCCTTAATTAGTCATAATCCGCCAGGCAGGCCTATTTGAAGTAGAAGTAGAACCTCGTTTTTCTAGATTTATGGTAAGATTAAGCTTCTGGCAAATAACAGGAACTTTTGTCTCAATACTCTTAGAGTGACAGCGGGGACGTCAGACTGTGCGAAAACGCTAAAACAATACTAGCGAGCAACTATAATGTTATACTAAGATTGTAAGATACATGTTCGAGGTGAATTATGTCACGATATATATCTAATAACATAGACAGGAATCAAATTAATCTTATCCCTATGTCGCTTGATGAAATGATAAGTGAGGATAATCCAGTACGCGTATTCGATGCGTTTGTTGGCAGTTTAAATTTAAATGAATTAGGCTTTAAATATGCAATAACCAAAGCAACCGGACGTAAACCATATAATCCTGCTGATATGCTTAAATTGTATATCTATGGATATTTCAATGGAATAAGAACTTCTCGCAAACTCGAAACCGAGTGTAAAAGAAATATAGAATTAATGTGGCTGATTCAAGAGTTAAAGCCGGATTATCGTACAATAGCTGACTTTAGAAAAGATAACATAGCGCTACTGAAAAATATTTTTAAACACTTTTCCCTCTTATGCAATGAGCTAGGTCTATTGGGCAAAGAAATAATCGCTATAGACGGCAGCAAATTCCGAGCTAATAACGCTCGTAAGAAGAACTTGACCAAAGGAAGAATTGGAAAAATGTTGGCATACTTTGAACAGGCTGCCGAACACTATTTAAAGCTATTAGAAAATAACGATGAGAACGATGCCAATAATAACATTAACTATAACAAGGAAGAAATACAACAAAAGCTGGCTAAAGCAAGCCAACGTATTCATGATTTGACTACTCTGAAGCAGCAAGTCGAAGAAAACGGCGAAGTTTCTCTGACAGATAAGGATGCACGGCTTATGGGTACTAATAACATGGGCTTTGATGTAGCATATAACATGCAAACTGCCGTTGATGCGAAGAATCACATAATTGTTGCCGTAGATACAATTAATAATCCCGCTGATCAAGGACAACTTTATGGGATGGCAGCCAAAGCTAAGCAAATACTTGATGTTGACCAAATAACCGTGGTGGCTGATAAAGGTTACTATACTGGACAATGCCTTGAAAAATGTGAGCAAAACAACATAACAACAATTGTATCCAAGCAAAAATCTCCTTCGAGCACAGGTAATGTCGATTACCTTATTGATAACTTTAAGTACGACGGAGTCAACGATTGCTATATTTGCCCGCAAGGTGCAACCCTTTGTAAGGTAAGCAAAAATGATGCAAAAAGAAAACTCTATCGTAGCAAAGCGTGCAAAACCTGCATGCATAAAGTTGAGTGTACAAAAAGCAAACGTGGTCGGCAAATAACACATGGCGAATATCAGGAAGTAATGATGCGTGCGGATGAACGGCTGGCAAATAATTTGAAACTTTATAAACTACGTCAAATGATAGTTGAACATCCCTTTGCAACAATAAAACGCACTTTAGGATATACACATTTCTTGTTGCGCGGTATTGAAAAAGTTAAAGGCGAGGCGGTTATGCATTGTTTAATGTATAACCTAAAACGTGTGCTTAATATTATGGGAACCAAGCAATTGATAGCGGCAATCAAGTAGGACACAAACTACTTAATTGCTGCTATTTAGTTAAAAACAGTATTTGGGGGCTATTGAAGCTGAAAAATTGAGCGTTTTCGCACAGTCTGACGTTCCTTTTCTGTCACCTGTCGGCTTTTACATCAGCAGCACTAAAATGCTGGCACGCAGCACAAAAAAACGAAAACGCTTCGAAACCCACTAGGTCTCCAAGCGTATATATATTTTTTTATTTTTTTCTAGTTCTGTTTCAATTTCTCAACTTCTTCTATTGCCAGCCCCGTCCCTGCTGAAACATCGGCTACAGATAAACCCATCGCCAATAGCCTTACCGCCGTTTCACGGTTTGCTTCTATACGACCTTCTTCTTTCGCATAACTAATAGCCGATGCATGATCATGTAGTGCTTTTTCCCGCATCTCATATAAGTAACGTTCTTTATCTCGCTTTAAGAAGATTTCTTCGGCTTTCAACGCCTTTTTAATTG
>Ga0316613_10002070_pt1 | contig 13154 bp, 13 predicted proteins | sample OWC_soil_day10_C_2_FD_207647 | JGI IMG/M metagenome (GOLD analysis project Ga0316613, IMG submission 207647) | Wetland soil microbial communities from Old Woman Creek delta, Ohio, United States - OWC_soil_day10_CT_b | ecosystem: Environmental > Terrestrial > Soil > Wetlands | place: USA: Ohio...
AGGGGTCGGAAGTTCGAATTCGTTTTGCAGGGAAGCTGCCGTTCGCGGACATCGGGAACTGAAGAGCGGCTTACCGCCAGATTGCTGTCCGACGCTGGACTGAAGCCCAAGGTCCGCAGTGGCCGATGAACCGCCGGAAGAAACAAAGAGGCCGGAGAACTTTCCCGGCGTCTTCTCAGACTATTCTCCGACAAACTTTATTCCTCCCAATCATTCCCCTACCAGTTCGACTCGTTTTCCGGTGACGAACCGATTCTGTGAATGGATAGATCGGCGCCGTCGAATTCTTCTTCTCGGCCGAGGCGCAAGCCAAGGGTGGCTTTAAGCGTGCCGTAAACGAGCGCGCTGCCGGTCAGAGCCACGGCGATCGCCATGCACGTCATGATCAGTTGCGGCATGAAGGCAATGCCGCCTGCGCCGCCCAGCGCTTTTTGCCCAAAAACTCCGGCGGCGATGCCACCCCATGCGCCGCACAACCCATGCAACGGCCACACGCCGAGCACGTCATCGATTTTCCAGCGGTTCTGGGTGAGCGTAAACATGGACACGAACAGCGCGCCGGCAACGCCGCCGACCACGAGCGCGCCAAGGGGATGCATCAGATCTGAACCGGCGCACACAGCAACCAGTCCGGCGAGCGGTCCGTTGTGCACGAAGCCGGGGTCGTTCTTTCCGAGCAAGGTGGCGACAAGCGTTCCACCGACCATGGCCATCAACGAGTTGAGTGCCACCAGGCCCGATATCTTGTCCAGCGTCTGTGCGCTCATGACGTTGAATCCGAACCAGCCGACCGTGAGGATCCATGCGCCCAGCGCGAGGAAAGGAATGGAGGATGGCGGGTGGGCTGAAATCCGCCCTTCCTTTGTATACCGGCCGTAGCGTGCTCCCAGGAAGAGCACGGCCGGCAGGGCAATCCAGCCGCCCATCGCATGTACCACGACCGATCCGGCAAAATCGTGGAATTCTTCGCCAAAGGAGGCTTTCAGCCATGCCTGGATGCCGAATGCCTGGTTCCACGCGATGCCTTCAAAAAACGGATAGACGAAGCCGACGATCAGGAAGGTGGCGAGGAGTTGGGGATTGAAGCGGGCACGCTCGGCGACTCCACCGGAAATGATCGCCGGAATCGCTGCGGCAAAGGTGAGCAGGAAGAAGAACCGCGTCAGTTCGAAGCCGTTCTTCTGCATCAGCACGTCTGCGCCCGAAAAGAAGTTGACGCCGTAGGCAATCGAAAAGCCAACAAAGAAATACGCAATCGTCGATACCGAGAAATCGACCAGTATCTTGACCAGCGCGTTGACCTGATTTTTCTTGCGTACCGTACCCAATTCCAGAAACGCAAAGCCTGAGTGCATAGCGAGCACCATGATGCCGCCCAGCAAGATGAAAAGAACGTCACTACCTGATTTCAGTGCTTCCATGCTCCCTCCTTCGAATGGACGGTGCGTGGATGCAAGAAACATTCCAAACTCAGGTTCCCATTTTATTCAATGGGTTATGCTGAGAAGCAGAAGAACACCACCCCACTATTGTGCAAACCTGAACAGCGCAGCACCACAATGGTTCGCTCGGAGGACCAGCCGGTGTCGCTTCATTATTTTGGTGCAGCACCGAGTGGAAGCAGCACCCACATTTGCCCCGACTGTTTCATTCGACCTGCCTGAGCGCCTGCTTCTGCGCCGAATCCCCAGAAGAAATCGGCGCGCACCACTCCGCGTATCGCCCCGCCCGTATCCTGTGCATACACCAGCCGCGTCAGCGGAGCGGTGGTATTGGGTTGGGTTGTGGCCAGGAATACGGGGGCGCCGAGCGGCACATGGCGCGCGTCGACGGCGATACTCCGGCCAGGAGTCAGCGGAATGCCAAGCGCGCCCAGCGGACCCTCGTTGCCGTTGCCCCGCACGGGCATTTCGCGGAAGAACACATAGCTCGGATTGGAATTGAGAAGTTCGTTCAGGCGCGACGGGTTGGCTCGCGCCCAGGCCTGGATTCCCTGCATCGACACCTGCTCGATCGGAAGTTCGCCCCGATCGGCCAGCACTTTGCCGATGGCCTTGTACGGATGGCCGTTCTGGTCGGCATACCCCAGCCTCACCATGCTCCCGTCTGGCAGTTTTACCCGGCCCGATCCCTGAATCTGCAGGAAAAACAGCTCCACGGGATCGTCGACCCACAGCAACACACGCTCAGGGAAGCTTTTCTCCAGCCCCTTACTGACGATTTCCGCGCGCGAGTAATACGGCACGACCTTGTTCCCCTGCAAGCGCCCGCGCAGGCGCATGTTCTTCAAATCCGGATGCACCTCGGAAAGATCAATGGTGAGCAGATCGGGAGGGACGCCAAGGACTGGCTGCGCATACTTGGAGCTGCGGGCGCGCGATCCGCGCAACAGCGGTTCGTAATAGCCGGTAACCAGCCCGGTCGTCGAACCCTCCGGATTGGTCAGGAGGAACGGTTCAAAACGGCTTTCGAAGAATTCGCGAATCGTCCGGGCGTCGCTTGCCGGCAATTTCCTGGCATCCTCGCACACGCCGGCCCACGCGGGCCAGTGCGGCTTGCTGGCCATACCGCGACACGACTGCAGGAACACCGGCCACGCGGCAACAAGATCGTCATCGCTCCAGTTCGGCAAATCGCTCCACCGCGCTGCCTGCATCGGTTTGGCCGGAGGCTGTTCGGCTACCGGAGGCACCCCGCATTGAGGTTGTGGACAGGGAGGACAACCCGCCACGGTAGTTTCCTTGACCGTGGCACACCCGCCCAGCAAGGCACTGACGGCCAGAGCGAGCAGAAATGGGCGCAAGAGATGGCGGGGTGTTTGGCTTTTGTTCATGGTTTGGCTAAAGTTGAAGGTTTCCCGACCCCGAAGTATACCGCCCCATGAGTGACACCACCTTGCAGTTCGCCGCCTTCCTGGCGCACGCCGAGCGGCTTCTCGCACGCATAGAGCCGCTGCTCCCCCCCGCATCCCCCATGCCCGACTGGCACGCCTCAATCGCTTTTCGCTGGCGCAAGCGCGGAACAGCCAACTACCTGCAGCCCGTTACCCGCCCCTCGACAATCCGCCTGCGCGATCTGCACGACATCGACGAACAAAAGGCGCGTATCGATGCCAATACGCAGCAGTTCGTCAAAGGCCGCCCGGCCAACAACGTGTTGCTCACGGGGGCGCGCGGGTCCGGCAAGTCATCGCTGATCAAGGCGCTGCTCAACGAATACGCTCACGCTGGCCTGCGTGTCATCGAGGTCGAGAAGCACGATCTGGTCGATCTGCCCGATATCGTGGATCTGGTCGAACAACGCCCCGAGCGCTTCATCATTTTCTGCGACGACCTTTCGTTCGATGCCGGCGACGCCACATTCAAGGCGCTGAAAGTCGTTCTCGACGGCTCCATCGCGGCCGCCCCCGACAATGTGCTGATCTACGCCACCTCCAACCGCCGGCACCTGATGCCGGAGTATTTCGAAGAGAACCTGGAGGCGCATAGCGCAGGCGAAGAGATTCATCCCGGCGAAGCTATCGAGGAAAAGATCTCGTTGTCCGAACGTTTCGGCCTGTGGCTGTCGTTCTACCCGTTCGACCAGGAGGCCTATCTCGATATTGTTGCCCACTGGCTCCGTTCGTTCGGCTGCAGGGATTCCGAAATCGCCAGTGCCGAACGGGATGCGCTGAACTGGGCGCTCCAGCGCGGTTCGCGTAGCGGGCGGGTCGCCTGGCAATTCGCCAAGGACTGGGCAGGCGCGCTCAAGGCTCCACGAAAGGGGCTGCGCCGCAAATGACAAAAACCGTTGAAGTCTCCGCCGCCATCCTCCTGCGCCAGACAGAGGGCCGCGACGAATACCTTCTGGCGCAACGCCCTCACGACAAGGTCTATGCCGGCTACTGGGAGTTTCCCGGCGGCAAGCTGGAAACCGGCGAGACGTTCCACGATGCGCTGATCCGCGAATTGCACGAGGAACTGGGAATCACGATCACGCAGGCCGCGCCCTGGCTGTGCCGCGAATTCACCTACCCCCACGCCAGAGTGCGCCTGAAATTCTTCCGCGTCGCGGCTTGGCAGGGCGAGATCCATCCCCATGAGCACACGGGAATCGTGTGGACTCGCCTTGGAGATACTCCCGATGTCACGCCGGTATTGCCAGCCAACGGCCCGATCCTGCGCGCGCTTGCCCTGCCTCCACGATACTGCATCACCAATGCCAGCGAGAACGATGTCGATGAGGAGTTGGCCCGCGTTGCCGATGGCCTGCGTGCGGGCGCCCGGCTGCTGCAGATCCGTGACAAGTCGCTGCCCGCCGGGGAACGCAAACGTTTCGCGCATGCCGTCATCGAACTGGCCAAAGCATTCCCGGGAACCTGCATTCTGGTCAATGACGACGAAGCGATGGCTCGGGAGATCGGCGCGGAAGGAATCCATCTTTCATCCGGGCAACTCCATGCACGTAGGCAACGTCCCGATTTCCCTTGGGTGGCGGCGTCCTGCCACACCGCCGAAGACCTTGAGCGCGCTGTCGATCTCGGCGTCGATTTCGTCGTTTTGAGCCCGGTGTTGCCCACCGCGAGCCACCCGGAATCAGAGGGGCTGGGCTGGGAGGCCTTCGAGGAGATGACCCGGTTCCTGACGATCCCGGTTTATGCGCTGGGAGGAATGCGACCGACGTTGCTGGATACGGCACAAAGCCACGGCGCGCACGGAATCGCGCTGATGCGCAACTGGTAGAACGGTTCCGGCTACTCGGCCGTGGGTGGTTCCGCGAGCGGATCGACCGACTCTTCCTGCACCGGGACGCGGTAGCTCTCAGAGGCCCAGGCCCCGAGGTCGATCAGTTTGCAGCGCTCGGAACAGAAAGGGCGGAATTTGTTTTCCGGACTCCAGAGCGACTCGCCGCCGCACTGCGGACAGCGCACCTTGGTGACTTTTTCTGGCATTACAGGTTACAGAAGACGATGTCGAACGGAACATCCACCGCGTTGTCCGGCTGACGCTGGCGCGACTCGAGATCCTGCCGGATGAAACGGATGTTCAACGCGTACTTGTTGGCGCTGATTTCGGGAATGAACGGCAGTTGCGTCTTGAGCGAGACCCGTACCATCTGCGACGTGCTGCCGCCAAGCATCAACTGGAACGAACCGCCCTTGGCCTGATGGTGCTCGACGGAGCCACTGGCACGCAACAGACGCAGGACAATGGACAATCCATCGCGCAACGGAATCAGGGGGTTGAGCCACCCCTGCAACGCCTCCTGGCGAACAGCGGCTTCCTGATGCAGCCAATAATGGTACGAGGGCAGATCGAATTCGCAAACGCCGCCGGGAATCACCGCGCGGCTCTTGATCGCCATCAACCAGTCGTTTTCGCGAAGATACTGGCCGATCTTCCCGGTCATGCCCAGCAAGGCTGCCGAGGATTGCTCGATTTCGTAGAGCGCCCCGGAGAGCGCTTCCTCTGAAATATCGGGATTGTTGCGGAACGCCAGCAAGGACTGGCGCTGACGTTCAAGTTCCTGGATCAGATCCATCTTGAGATCCGCACGACCGGCGACCTCAAGGATTTCGAACAACGACAGAAGGACGACGTGATGTTCGCGAGCGCCGGTCTGCTGGATGAAATATGCGGCTTTTTCGAACAAATCCTCCAGGCGCAGCAGCGTTCTGATGCGCTCATTGAAAGGATATTCGTAGGTAATCACATCGCCGCCAGGGAAGTTGTTCGGGGGAAATTCCTAGCATTCTGAAACATTTGCGAACAAATCTCAATGGTCATTATCAAGTATTTGCCTGAATTGCGGCGGCTCGAGCCATTTCGACATAACGACGGTGCAAGGTCAGAATCTGCGCCTGCAGTTCGTCGGGCGCGCCGGTGTTTGTCACCACGTCGTTCGCTGCGGCCAGACGCTCGGTGCGTGAAATCTGCGTGGCCATGATATCCCTGACTTCTTCCGCGCCCAAGCCACTGCGCTCCATCACCCGCGACACCTGCTGCCGCTCGTCGCAATCGACCACCAGGATGCGATTAACACGCTCCCGATAGACACCGGATTCGATAAGCAACGGCACGACCAGCAAGACGTAAGGCGCGTAATCCGCGCGCTGGCAATGCGCCACGGCTTCACTCCGGATCATGGGATGGAGGATAGCCTCAAGGCGCTTGCGCGCGGACAGATCGGAGAAGCAAAGCCGGCGCATGGCCGCTCGGTCAAGGCTGCCATCCGCCTGCAGCACGCCCTCGCCGAACGCCTGGATGATGTCCGGCATCGCTGCGCCGTGCGCGGCGGTCAGATCGTGCGCGATGACGTCGGTGTCGACGATGGCGGCTCCCAACTCGGCAAACAGGTTGGCCACTGTCGTCTTGCCGCTGCCAATTCCTCCAGTGAGACCGACGACAAAGCTCATTGCGCCGCCGCGTTGCGTGGTTTGCAGGCGGCCTGTTTTGCCTGAGGGGCCGCCTGGGCAACGATCTGGCGCATTTCCTCGGCCTGCGCGTCAGCCCCGCGCACTTCGAGTTGCGCGAGCGCCGGTTTAAGCGATCGTTCGGTCACCCTCGCCGAACGAACGCCTTTTTCCCGCAACGACTCGAGCGCCGCTGCAGCGGCCTCCTGGGTGGAAAACAGTCCCAGCGAAATCGCCAGATTGTTCGGACCATTCTCCTGAACGACAAAATATTCCTTGATCCCGAACTTCTTCAGTTCGGCCACCTTGTTGTCGGCCTCGCGTTTGCTCTTGAGCGGCGGGATATTGACCCAATAGCTGGCGCTGCCGGGAGTCGTCGTCCGAACCACCTTGGACCCGGGAAGCTTCTCTGCAAACATCGCTTCCAGCGATTCGGCATCCGCGGGAGACATATCGGCCAGCAGAAGACATGCTTCGCCAGCCGGACGTTCCGCTTGCTTCGGCGCTTTCTCTTTGCGCTCTGCCTCTGGCGGCGGTTGGTCGGTTGATACGATACGCAGTTGGTCCGCGTGCAGTTGTTCCCTGGCACGATAGGCGTCCGGCTCACGCGACAGACCGAGGTAGTCGTGCGTCCACGCGAAGAACAGCAGGTTGGACAGGATCAGCAGGAAAACAAGGATACGCATCGAGGCTGACCCAGGATCACGCGAAATCGGGCAAATGGCGCAACGACTGCCGGATCGCCTCTTCCGGGTACTCGAAATCTTCCAGTTGCCCGGCGAAATAGCGATCGTACGAGGCCATGTCGAAATGCCCGTGCCCGGTCAGATTGAACAAGATCGTTCGCGGCTCGCCGTCCTGCTTGCAGCGCAAGGCTTCGTCGATTGCCGCACGGATGGCATGACACGACTCCGGAGCCGGGATGATGCCTTCGGCACGGGAGAACATCACGCCAGCCTCGAAGGTCGCCAACTGCGGCACCGCCACCGCTTCGATCAGGCCTTCATGGTATAGCTGGGAAACCAGCGGCGAGGCTCCGTGGTAGCGCAATCCGCCCGCATGAATTCCCGGCGGCATGAAATCATGGCCCAGCGTAAACATTTTCATCAGCGGAGTGAAGCCCGACGAATCGCCGAAGTCGTACGCGTATTTGCCCTTGGTCAGCGACGGGCATGAAGTCGGTTCGACGGCCACCAGACGCACCATCTTTCCGCCGCGTCCGCCGGCAGCGTTGTCCGCCACGAAAGGGAACGCCATGCCTGCGAACGACGAACCGCCGCCGCACGGCGCAAAGACTACATCGGGCCAGTCACCGGCCATCTCGAACTGTTTCTTGGCCTCCATGCCGATGATCGTCTGGTGCAGAATGACGTGATTGAGCACAGACCCCAGCGCGTAATTGGTGTCCTTGCGCGATGCGGCTTCCTCGACCGCCTCCGAAATCGCGAGGCCCAGCGATCCCATGTTGGCCGGATCGTGCGCCAGGATGTCGCGCCCGGTCTGGGTCATCTCGGACGGACTGGCAAAAACCTCAGCTCCCCAGGTTTGCATCATCGAGCGCCGGTAAGGCTTTTGCTGGTAGCTGACTTTGACCATATACACCCGCACATCGACACCGAACATCTGCCCGGCCAGCGCAATCGAACAGCCCCACTGCCCGGCACCCGTTTCGGTGGTGATGCGTTTGATTCCGGCCAGTTTGTTGTAGTACGCCTGCGGCACGGCGGTGTTCGGCTTGTGCGATCCTGCGGGAGAAACCCCTTCGTTCTTGTAGTAAATCCTGGCGGGCGTACCAAGCATGGCTTCCAGACGGGCCGCGCGAACCAGCGCCGACGGACGCCACAAGCGGTATATCTCGCGCACTTCCTGAGGAATCGGAATCCAGCGCTCGGCCGACATTTCCTGTTCGAGGATCGGCATCGGGAAGATGGCACCCATCTGCTCCGGCGTCGCCGGCTTGCCGTCCGGGCCCAGCGGAGGCAACGGAGGGTTGGGCATATCGGCCACCACGTTGTACCAGTGCGTGGGAATTTCGGATTGGGGAAGAACGAAACGCAGCGATTCCATGAGGGGGTCCTTAGGCCGATGACAATTCGAGGAAAGACTATAAGTATACCGACGCACGAACGATCGTGTTCATGCGGTTGAGGCATAACGCAGCAGTCCGTCCAGAACGAGGCTTTTCTCGATCCGGCCGGGAATGCCAAGACTCGGAAGAATGCGGTACGCCGCGCCACCGGTCAGCAGACAGCTCGCGCTCTCCTTCTCCGACACTCTGGCGAACATCCGCTCAATGGCCCCGGCCTGCGCATGCAGACATCCGGACACGATGGCATCCATCGTATTGTGCGGCTCGTCCCGATACTCGCCCTCGGCCAGCGGCAGCTGCGCGGTATTGTTGGCCAGCGCAGCCAGCATGAGATGAATGCCCGGAAGAATCAGACCGCCCCGGAAACTCCCTTCGCCGTCGAGCCAATCGACCGTCGTCGCCGTTCCGGCGCACACCACCAGGCACGCTCCCTGAACCTTGCTGCGCGCACCGATCAGCGCAGCCCAGCGATCAGCGCCGAGGCGCTCAGGCTGGTCGTAGCCGTTGCGGACGCCGCATGCGGACGCGCTCGAACGCATCCAGCGCAGTTTTGCCCCCCTCTCGGCGAGAGCAGCTTCGATCGTTGCTTCCACCGCTGGACCGGCCACATTGCACGCCACCACGGACGCGCCTCCCGGCCAACCGGCAACGACCTCTGATAATCGCCCTGCATCCTCCGTGGGCAGATTGCCGAATCCGGTCCACGACGTTCCATCATGGATGCCCCATTTGATGCGCGAATTTCCAGCGTCTATGGCGATATTCATAGCGGCCTCAGCGACACATCGCCAGAGAGGCAGCGTTCAATACCTCTCGCCGTCTCCACCAGCAACGCGCCATCGATATCCGCGCCGGCGCAAACGCCTTCCCTTTCGATCTTGCCGTCGCGCAACAGGCGAACCGGCCGCCCCTGCCATGCATGGAACGCGTGCCATTGCTCGTGCAACGCCAGAAAACCGCCGGCCGAAAACCGGTCGAATACCTGCGCCAGCTCGGCAAGCAAGCACGCGAATAGCAGGTGACGCTCGGGCAGCGCGGCGACGATCTGGTCGAGCGCGGCCGGTGGCAAAGCTCCGACGCTGGGCTCGGCGATGCGCGGCGGAAGATTCAGGTTCAAGCCGATCCCGATGACGGCCAAGGTACTATCGGCCTCGGCCTGAAGCTCCACCAGAATGCCGCCCAGCTTTCCGTGCCGGAACAAAATGTCGTTGGGCCACTTGAGCATGACCCCGGCAGCGCCACAGCGCTCGAGCGCGCGCACGACGGCCACGCCGACGGCCAGAGAGAGCCCGGAGACACGCTCGAGCCCCCCGGGAAACTCCCACAACAAGGAAAACGTCAGACTCGCTTCTGGGGCGGCCGACCAGCTTCGCCCCCGGCTTCCCCGACCGGCCGTCTGGCGATCCGCCACGAGCACCGTTCCGGATGGCACGCCCTCGCCGGCCCACTGCATCAACACCGTGCTGGTTGATGTGCATTCGGCGAGAGAAATGATGTTGAAACGCCCTGACGCATCGCCAAGAGAGGCGTGCAGACGATCAGGGTCTATCAGTTTCGCGGAAGAATCAGACATGAGGCGGCACCGTTCAAGGCCGCCATTATCCTAGAAACCGGGGAGAATCGCTCGTTTATCCTTGACGGTGCCGACGACACCGCACCTACGCCTGCGGAGAAGCATGATCCGGATCGTCGGACCGACCTCCGTCCAACCCCAGGTCCTGAATCTTGCGCGTGATCGTGTTGCGTCCGATCCCCAGAGCCAGCGCCGCCTCGATCCGCCGTCCGCCGGTATGCGCCAGCGCACGGTTGATCAAGATGCGCTCAAAAGCGTTGGTCAGCTTCTCGTGCACCTGCCCTTCTCCTGCCCCCAGCATGTGATCGACCACTTGCGCCAGACCGCTTTCCCAGTCGGCGCACGAGGACGATTGCGCGGAAGATTCTCGCAATTCGGGCGGCAGATCGCCAACATCAACCAGCTGGCCCGGCGCCATGACCGTCAGCCAGTGACATACGTTTTCCAGCTGGCGAACATTGCCGGGGAAATCCAGAGACGACAGCTGCTGCAGGGCCGCGTCGGAAATGCGTTTGGCTTCGACGCCAAGATCCTGGGCGCTCTTCTGGAGAAAATGGCGCGCCAGAATCGGAATGTCTTCGCGGCGTTCGCGCAGACTCGGGAGACGCACGCGGATGACATTGAGCCGGTGAAACAGATCCTCGCGGAACAGCCCTTCCTTGACCCGGGCCTCGAGATTTTGGTGCGTTGCCGCAATGATGCGCACGTTGGCCTTGATCGGCGAGTGGCCGCCAACGCGATAGAAGTTGCCGTCGGACAGGACGCGCAGCAATCGGGTCTGCAGCTCGGCGGGCATATCGCCGATTTCATCAAGAAACAGCGTGCCGCCCTCGGCCTGCTCGAACCGGCCGCGCCGTTGCGTGGCCGCTCCGGTGAACGCGCCGCGCTCGTGGCCGAACAGCTCGGATTCAAGCAGATCCTTGGGAATAGCTGCCGTGTTGATGGCGATGAACGACTTGTCCGAACGCGGGCTATGCCTGTGCAGGGCGCGCGCCACGAGTTCTTTCCCCGTCCCGGATTCGCCGGTGATCATCACCGTTGCCGACGACTGGCTCAAGCGGCCGATGGCGCGGAATACTTCCTGCATCGCCGGCGCTTTTCCGAGAATTTCGGGAACCATGCCAACCTCATCCGCCGCACCAATCTGGTGCACACTCTCGTCAATCGCGCGCCGGATCAGTTCAAGTGCCTGATCGACGTCGAACGGCTTGGGAAGGTATTCGAAAGCCCCCCCCTGAAAGGCGGCGACGGCGCTATCCAGATCGGAGTAGGCGGTCATGATGATGACCGGCAAGCTGGGATACCGTTCCTTGACCTTCCTCAGCAGATCCAGCCCCGACTCGCCAGGCATGCGGATGTCGGACACCAGCACTTGTGGCGGTTCGCTTCCTGCATCAAGCTGCGACAACGCCTCGGTGGCCGAAGAGAAACTCTTGAAGGGCGTCTGCTCGCGCGACAGGGTTTTTTCCAGCACCCAGCGGATCGACTTATCGTCGTCGACAATCCAGACAGGTTTCATGAGTTTGGCAGCCATCGTGATCAGAACATACTGATCCTAGCAAATAGCTTGCCATCAAGCAGTGAGTTTGCCGTCTCCAAGCCCGAGGGGCATGCGGATGGTAAAACACGTGTACCCGGGGCGGCTCAGACACTCAATGGTTCCCTGATGCTGCAGGACAAAACTCTGCGCCAGCGTCAGCCCCAGGCCATTGCCGCCCTCACGCCCCGACACCAGCGGGTAGAACATGCGCTCGCGAATATCGTCCGGGATGCCGGGTCCGTTGTCGATGACCTGCAACTCGATCGCCAGCGGGAAACGCCGCTTGGCCAGCGTCACCTGCCGGGCCACGCGCGTGCGGAAGGTAATCTGCCCCTGCGCCTGGCCATCGACCCGATTGATGATGGCCTGTGCCGCGTTGCGCGCTATGTTGAGCACCGCCTGAATGAGCTGCTCGCGATCGCCCACCAGTTCAGGCAGGCTTGTGTCGTAGTCGCGGACGATCACCAGCGACTTGGGGAACTCCGCTGTCAGCAGGCTGCGCACGCGTTCGAGAATCTCGTGGATATTGACCGATCCGGGTTGCATCGGCCGATGCGGAGAAAGCAGCCGCTTCATCAGATCCTGGAGCCGATCGGCTTCCTTGATGATGACCTGGGTGTATTCGCGCAGACCGGGATTGTTGAGTTCGTGCTCAAGCAGCTGGGCTGCGCCGCGAATCCCGCCCAGAGGATTCTTTATTTCGTGAGCCAGATTCCGGATCAGTTCGCGGTTGGCCAGTTGCTGCTCCAGCAAGCGCTCTTCCCGCGTTGCCTTGATCTGCTGATCGATCGGCCACAACTCGACAAGCAGGCAGGCTTCCTCGGTATCGACCGGGTTGACGGTGCAATTAAGCTGCAAAACAACGTCGTCGTTGCGCCTGATTTCGATATTTTGCCCGCTATGGCTCCAGCGATGCGCCAGCGCATTATCTATGGCCTCCAGCAGCGTACCGGGACATCCCGCCACGCTGTCGAGCCGCAGCCCGCGCACCGTCTTGCCACTGACAGCCAGAAGATCTTCGGCTGCGGAATTCATATAGCGGATAGCACGGTTTTCATCGAGCAGAACGACCGACGAAGAAAGCAGATCCAGCCCGCTAAAGGCAGAAGACGATATATCAGCCATGCGTGTATCCGGGACGCATGACGTCCCTAGCGCAGCTTGGCCAGTTCCTTCTGGATGGCCTCGATGTTGCGTTCATGCAGCGCCACCTTGTTCTTGTAGGGTTCGAGACGATCGAGGACTTTCTGATAATTGCGCTCATCACCGCTCCGTACGGCCTCCTGCTCGGCAAGCTCCTTCTTGGCTTGCTCCAGGTTCTTCTGCTCCGCCGCCAGTTCGCCTTCAAGAATTCGGCGCCGGTCCGTATCACGTTCTTTCTGGGTATTCTCGCCGACCTTCGGGAAGTCTCCCGGAGAAGCCGCCTTGGGCGCCCCGGATTTGGGCGGAGGAGGAACGGATGTCGCGGGGCCCAGATCCATCGACGTGCATTTGACCCCCTTGGCCGACAATTTGACGTTCGAGAATGTCTTGTGCCCTTGCTCATCAACGCATTGGTACA
>Ga0316613_10002072_pt1 | contig 13139 bp, 10 predicted proteins | sample OWC_soil_day10_C_2_FD_207647 | JGI IMG/M metagenome (GOLD analysis project Ga0316613, IMG submission 207647) | Wetland soil microbial communities from Old Woman Creek delta, Ohio, United States - OWC_soil_day10_CT_b | ecosystem: Environmental > Terrestrial > Soil > Wetlands | place: USA: Ohio...
ATTGTACTACCATAACGCAAGTGTTTTTATTTTTTTTTACTATTCAGTATAGTATGCTTATATTATAGTATTATGTACCGAAAGGACTGATTGTATGGCAAACCGCATTGTTCTCAATGAAACCTCGTATTTTGGCCCAGGTGCTATCAGTGTCCTTCCTGATGAAATTGGCCATCGGAATTTCAAAAAGGCCTTTGTAGTCACCGATAAAGATTTAGTTAAATTCGGAGTTGCTAAAAAGGTTACCGATGTCTTGGTACAAGCGGGAATATCCTATGAATTGTACGACAACGTAAAGCCTAATCCAACCATTGAAAATGTTCAGACCGGCGTCAAGAAGTTGGCTGCATCCGGTGCTGATGTCATTATTGCAATTGGCGGCGGTTCCTCTATCGACACCGCCAAAGGCATTGGCATTATTGCTAACAACCCTGATTTTGGCAATGTAAAAAGCCTGGAAGGTGTTGCCGCTACCAAAGCTAAATCAGTGCCAATTATTGCTATTCCGACTACAGCCGGAACAGCAGCAGAAGTAACCATAAATTATGTAATCACTGACGAACAGGCTGTCAAAAAAATGGTCTGTGTTGATCCTAATGATATCCCAATCATTGCTGTTGTTGATCCTGAACTTATGCTGTCCATGCCCAAGGGACTAACTGCTTCAACTGGCATGGATGCACTAACCCATGCTATTGAAGGCTATATTACCCGCGGTGCCTGGACAATGACTGATATGTTTGAACTGAAAGCCATTGAACTCATTGCCACTCATCTGGAAAAAGCGGTAAACGAACCGGGTAATATCGAAGCCCGCGACGGTATGGCGCTAGCCCAATACATAGCTGGTATGGGATTCTCAAATGTCGGCCTTGGTATTGTCCATTCCATGGCTCATCCACTGGGCGCTTTTTATGATACCCCGCATGGTGTCGCCAATGCCCTCTTATTACCCTATGTAATGGAATACAATGCTCCTGCTACCGGGGAAAAATACCGGAGTGTAGCTAAAGCGTTGGGAGTCGCCAACGTCGATACCATGAACCAGGAAGCATATCGCAAAGCAGCTGTCGATGCAGTATGCGCCTTATCGAAGAGAATTAATATTCCGCAAAAATTATCAGAAATCGGCGTCAAAGAGAAAGACCTGCCGCAATTAGCCAAATCAGCCTTTGCTGATGTGTGCACTCCTGGAAATCCACGGGACACCAATGAGGCTGAAATTCTGGCATTATATCAAAAAGCATTCAAATAGTACCGTACCAATACAAACCCCCTTTTGCCGCTTAAAAACAAGGCAAAAGGGGGTTTTCTGGTTTTCTATACAATGAACTTATATTTTGAAAACACTAACAGCTTGTTGCATATCTGAGGCCAGCTTAGACAATGCCTGGCTGGAGGAGGCAATCTCCTCCATGGAGGCCGATTGTTCTTCTGTTGCTGCTGAAACTGTTTCAGCCTGAACAGCTGCACCTTTCGACGATTCTTCAATATGTTTGACTGATTCGACAATCCGCTGACTGCCGGCAGCAACCTCCTGAGTGGCTGCCGAGATTTCTCTTACCTGACCAGCCATCACAGTAATCTGCTCAGCAATTGATTCAAAAGCCATTCCCGCACCGTTTACTACGTCGATGCCCACCTTAATATCTTCAGCACTGGTATTCATAACAGCAACTGCACTGTCGATACTTGTTGTATTATCAGTAACGAGATTGGTGATTTGTTTGGCGGCAGTCTCTGATTGTTCAGCAAGTTTCCTGACTTCCTCGGCAACCACAGCAAACCCACGGCCTGCATCACCGGCCCGTGCTGCCTCAATAGCGGCGTTAAGTGCCAAGAGGTTGGTCTGGCCGGCAATACCTCTAATAACATTGACAATTTGCCCAATTTCTTTAGAACTGTCAGCAAGCTTGTCTACTGTCTTTTGCAACGCCTGTGCACCTTTACCCACATTATCCATCTGGAGAACAGCTTTATTTACTGCTTGTTGTCCTTCTTTTACTGCATCAGTTGTGTTTGCGGCCGCAGAGGAAACATGATTTGCCGTAGCTGCTGTCTGCTGGATAGCGGCGGAAATTTGTTCCACTTCTGCCATCGTTTGGCTAACGGCATTAATTTGTTCGTTAGTACCCTGAGCCACATCGGTAATGGCTTCAGCCACCTGGTTAGCCGCCTGAGCCGACTGCTCGGCACTGGCAGTAAGTTCTTCGCTTGCTGCGGCGACCTGTTCGGCACTTATATTAACCTGTTTCATTAAGACACGGACACTGTCTCGCATAGCCGCCAGGGCATTTGCTAAATCACCAATCTCGTCTTTGCGGATCATCTGACGTGGTTTATCCCTAAAGTCACCAGCAGCAAATTCATTGCAAACTGTTACCATGAATTTTAAAGGTTTAACAATACTCCGGGCGCTGAAGGCACCAATAACAATGCCAAGAATAACTGACAAAACTGCTGCGATAATCGAGGCTTGCCGAGCGGCGTTAGCACCACTAACAGCTTCTTCCATAGATTGAGTCATTAATTTGTTATTTAATGCTTTTATTTCTGCTACTTTATCATTGAGCGCTTTGCCTACAGGAGCCATCTCTACGGCTGCCCGGTCTGCATCATCTCTTTTGCCGGCCTGCATCGCTGGCAAAAACTTATTATCCGCCAATTGACCGTATTGTTTTTCCAGTGCTTTAATTTCATTGAGTGTACGCCGTGTTTCTTCATCCTTAGCCAACATAATCAGCTCATCTTCAAGCTTGCCATTGAGTGCTAGTAATCTCCGGTATTCATCTACATACTGCTGTTTCCCATACATGGAATAGCCGCGAAGATTGGCTGACTGGCCTAACGAATTATAGGAAATCTCATTAATTCTTTCAAGACTGGGAAGGTCTTTTGTCTTAATGCCCGCTACTTCGTTTGCGGCAATGCCAACCATATTGATTGTGTAGGCAAATCCCAGAACAGCAACCAATACCACTAAACTGAAACACAAAATCATTTTTGTCGTAAGATTATATCTCATAGTCCCATCTCCTCGTATTTTTTTGAGTCGCATTGTTTTATATTTTCTTAACCAATGAAATGCTGCACAACCATCCGCGGATCGGTATATGTATTGCAGGTATGTCCCAGACACTCAATCGCTATTTGCATACCTAAGAGAGAGCCACCATCATCATCAATTAGTAAAACATGCATATTATCCCCCCTTGCTTAGGTTTTATTTTGAACATTTGCTAATATAAATGCAAATAGCGTGCCAAACAGGCACGCTATTTTAAAATTACTTATATTTTTAATTAGTTACTCAAAATACGGGATTCAGTATCGTTTTTTTGCTCTCATTATATTTATACATGATGTTAATCATTACTTTATTCGACAAAAACTGCATACTATGCAGTTTTTGTCTATGCAACTTTTGTTAAATGTCCGTTAAAAATCATTTTTCAAAACAAATTGATTGATCGCTTAGCTACGCCGTCATTGTTACAATGACGTAGATGAAAAGCCAAAGGGACGGCAGATCGTGCGAAAACAAACGAGAACGAGCCTTCTTATTTATGCTAAGGCTCGTTCTCGTTTCTTCCGCAGTCTTTTAGAATTTCGGTCCTACTTTTAAATGTAGCGTACTTTTTCCCAATAAATAATTGTTTAATTTAACTTCATATTGACAATACAAGCTCAATCTGTCCGAAAGAAGTACCTATGTTTACACGAAAGCTTTGTCCGTCAAAACTATCTCCTGGTCGTACCGATTGAGCCTTCAAATCAACCATCAGGCCCCTATCAGATAAGGAACTGCAGAAAACGCCATTATGCACATTCAAAAATTCCCCTGCACTGTCTAATGCCAGTTCATTTACTGTGGTGAATGATTCCCCATAAAAACGGCCAGCCAACTCCAACAGTACTGGTTGCTCCACTCGTAACCCTGTCCCCAATGCTATATCACCAATAATTTGTTGCGAAACAAAGTATGTAGCAGATTTTCCAGCAGCCTGGGTTAAAATATACGGCGTATCATTTAGAAATCTGACAATATTCCGTAACGTCAAGCCTACATAAAGGTATAAAACATCGGCTTTGTCACCAACTGGAGAAAAATCTACCAGGCTTCTAATAACTCTACTTTCCTCGTCGATATCTCCAGTAAGGCTGTATTCCTCGCGAAAATCCCCTAAGGCTTTTTCAACGCCAGCAAATGTCATGTAGCCCTTATCTGCTATGGACTGCATTAGCGAAAGATGATCTTCTCCTTGCGAAGCCAAAAGTTCTTCCACTTGTTCATTGGTAAGATAGCCTTGGCTGATAGCCAACACTCCAAATTTTTGATCCTTCACTCGCTGTAAATTATGAATCTCTTCCACTTGCGCTGCATTCATCAACTCTGCATTCATGGCGAGAATACCTAGTTTTACTTTAACAGGCTGTTCTTGCTTAAGTACCTCACACAACTGCATGTGGGTAAGCAGTCCTTTGTGCAGCAAATACTGCCAAAAATATTGATTAAACATTCATTTTCATCCCTTCTCTAGTGACAATTAGTTTGCTGTCGCCAGACCTTTTTGCGCTAAAACTAACTTAATCACAGACAGCACTTTCTCTTCCTGGAGGGGCTTTATGATGTAGTTTTGGGCCCCATTTTGCAAAGCCTCAAAAACCACATGCTTTTGCCCTAATGCACTTACAACAATAATATTGGCGCTGGGATGATCAGTCATAATACGCTTAATGGTTTCCATCCCACCGATTCCCGGCATAGTAAGATCCATCGTTACTATGTCAGGCTTACATTGGGAGTAATTACTTATAGCCTGTTCGCCATTCATGGCTTCACCAACTACCTCATGTCCTGCTTTTTCAAGTATTCGCCTTAATGTGGTCCTCATCATTAAGGCATCATCCACAATCATAATTCGTGCCATTTTACTCTCCCCTTCCTCTTTTTACTATTTATTTTGCTAATATATCAAACTTAAAGTAATTTTCCCTAGTTCCGTATCCAGTACCCAGGTCAGCGTTTCTACCTGGGAATACTTGGCTGAAGCATTCTCAGCCAAAATGCTGAGCAGCATTTGGACTGTGACCATACCAAGCCACTTGGACTGAGCTTTTACAGCCTGTTGAAAAATTTCCTGTGCATACTGTGCTAAGACGTTTTCCATCCTTCTATCAAGAGGTTCATCCATATCCACTGGAGCTAACTCTTTATCCAGTAAATGTTGTACCACCTGTTGATCAGCACTGAATACTATTTTTCCGGACGGAAAGCCCTTCACACCGAGGAAGGTAGAAACCTTACGCAAGTTTAATTTACCGCCGCCACCTTCTACATAGGTAATCTGTTTTACTGGTAAACCAGCCTTATTTTGCAGACAATCTTCGGCCGCATTAAGCAGTGGTTTTGCTAACTGCCGAATGGTGCAGGGTTCGCCTTCCTCCATTTCGCTAAAAGGTAAGAAAAAGTGAAATTGTGTACCCTTCCCCCAGGTGGTAGACACATACACTGAGCCGTGAAGTTTTGTTAATTCGGCTCGTACAGCCGAAAGTCCAACCCCGCGTCCTGCCAACTCATCAACCTCTGTGGTCCCAGAGAAACCATCGGCAAAAATAAATTGTATCCAGTCTGTCTCTTGCATAGATTCCGCCGCAGCCAAAGTACAAATCCCTTTTTGTACTGCAATATCGCGGATACGCATCGGATTCATCCCCTGACCGTCATCCGAAATGACCAGCGTTAAACCAGTCTCGGTTTCTTTGACAGAACAAGTAATAGTGCCGATTTCGTCCTTGCCAGTTTCCAGTCTCTCCTCGAAAGTTTCCAACCCATGGACGATAGAATTTCGGAAAACATGACCTAGGGATTTTATAAAATCATAATACTGCAATGGATCAACCAGCGTCTCGCCCCCCTCAATTTCAAAGAGATGAACGGCTTTTTCATTCCTTTCGGCCAAGCCGCATACATATTGTGGATAGGACGCCAGTAAGTCCTTGATTGGTTTATAACGCAACCGTCGCAGATCAGAAAGCAATAAGCTGCTTTCTCCGGTTGACAGCATACTCTGGATTTTTTCTTCAATTTCCAACAAGCGCGCATTATCAATGACCAACACGTTTTCCCGTTGAAAGAAGTTCTCACCCAGCTTTTCCTTCAATACTTCCAAATCATCATTGAGCCAAGCAAGCATATTGTCGGACGTAAAGCCGCTCAGCCTCTCTGCCAACTGCTGCCCATCCAAATCGGCTATTTCATGGGCGCGAATGGTATCCAGCCTACCTTCCATATGGTGCAATTTATCCATTACATTTCTCATATGCAGTTGTCCAAATGTACCCTTGAAGGTATGCACTGTGCGAAATAGCGCGGCTAATATTTCGCCAGCTGATTTTTTCTCCTGCAATAAACCGGGCATGCCCTCCTGACAAAAACTAGTATACTGATTTACTGTGGCAAAAAAGTCAGAGGAATGGGTGACTACATGCACAATCATGGCCAAAATATCTCGTTCCGCATGCACACGCTCTTCCATGGCCTTCTGCAGCGTCCGATCGGTAAGAATGAGCATAATCTTGCCTTGGCTTAGTTCACCAGCATTTTGAATCATTTTATACGCGATCCTAATATAGCTATCACTTACTATGATTTCTTCAGGCAGCAGGGAAGAATATGTTTGTCGCAACAGTTCATTTTTTTCTTTCAATATTTTTCCAAATAGAGCTTCTAAAAATACCTGCTGAGCACGGTCTTCCGGATATAGTAAAGTCGAAATCAATTCACCAGCAATATTTCGCCCAAATATCGCTCTACATTCTGCACTATATTCCTTACTCACTTTGAGATCCTCGCCAAAAGAAAGAAAACCTTGGCCTGCAAAATCCAATAAGTTACGCAGCGCCGCCGTTCGTTCCGCTACTTTTTGCTCCAGTTCTTGATTCCATACTTCCAATTGGGCATGGGAACGCTGCACTTCTTCATACATTTTCTGCAGTGAATCCAACGTGCTATTAATGGCCGCAGTCAAAGATCCCATCTCATCACGAGAATATATCTTCCCCCGCACATCTAATTCCCCTTTGCCAACACACATCATTACATGATCTAATTGATAGACCCCTTTACGCACAGACATATCAAAACCTAAAAACAGATAACAAACAATGAGTAGAATACCACCCGTAAATAGCATCACAGTATGTCTATACTGCAAATATTTATCAATGCGCAAAACAAGCAGCTCATCAATGACCTGCAAGGCTGCCTTATGAAAAGCCCCTGCATTTTGGATGGAATAATTGCCTGAAGCCAGCAACAGCTGTTGGGGAATAGGCAGCCCTTGCTGCCCGATGGTTTTCTGCTCTAAATTCCAGGCAAAAATTGGCACACTATCGGTAAGAGCGATAAATAATGAGCCTAGTTTCCCGTTGATAGCCTCATTGTGGCGAAAGACTAGCTTGGCATTATGATCGACTTGCTGCAAATTGGAACGCATCAGCCCCGCAATTTGCAGTAAATGATTTCTTCTTTCAGGTGAAAGATCCGGCTCGGCTAACTCCATAGCTAACCCCTGAGCCGCCCCTACTGTATCCTCCAAACTGGGCAATCTACGCAGCACGGAATCCACAAGGTATGAAGAATCAAAATCAGAATCCATCGCTAAATTCGACGCATATCCTGTATGCTGCATCAAATCAGTTACTTCATTGAGCCACCGACTGTTCAAATCAAAGGCTACCCGCGCACGTCCACTTTCAACCAGTAGCACATCCTGCTTACGAGTAAGCCAGTTTTGTTGTAACATTTGCAGTTTCCATGTACTATCTATTTGATCGGCGGTGTCGCTATCGATTATAGCTACCGCCGCTAAGGCTGCGTCCACTTTAGCTTGTTGCGCCAGCACTTTTCCCTCAAGCGAGCCATCACCATTCAAATATGCAAAATGAATATTACGATACGCCAGCCCCTCATCAAATACATGCATTAACGCTTGGACATATTTCACACCCACTCGTTCTCTCATGGCAAAATCTATATTTTTGTTGAGCTCTGATACCAACATGTAAATTAGGGCAGTTGCCTGCAGTACAATTAATACTCCAATCACACTAAACTTATAGGCGTATTTCAAGCGATTCATCAATTGAACTGCGGGTTCAAATAGATATTTCATCAACACAACACCTGCACACAATCCCTACCTATAGCCGTAGGTTTAATTTATAGTACTTACTTTATTTTAGAGAATAATAACAGGTTAGTTGTAAAGTTAATGTAATTTTTTTGTTAATTATAGGAAACACACCATAACTTGAAATGTTCTGGTGTATGATTATAGTATGATAAATTGGCTTTTCCGCGTTTTTACCCTATAGTTGTCTCAAATCTGATCAGCTTCTAAAACAAACCGATTTATAGCGTTCGCTACGCCTTCATTATCATTAGAATCTGTTATATAATCGGCTTTTTGTTTTACGCTCTCTAACGCATTTTCCATCGCAATACCCAAGCCGGCATATTCGATCATAGATACATCATTTTCACTATCACCGATGGTGATTATCTCTTCCCGCTTCAGATTATAATGGGACGCCAACATGGCTACTGCTTTGCCTTTAGATACTCCTTTGCGGGTAATTTCAATATTGTGTTTGGACGAATTAACGATTTCTAACTGCTCAATATTCTGTAATTCCTGCCGCAATTCATCAACCGAAGCAATATCCCGATAGATAATCTCACATTTTACCATATTACCCTGTTCTTTATGCATTACCTCTTGCCACTTCTGCCAGGAAAAAACATATCCCATATCAATGGAATTGCTTCTTTTCCCTAGCAGTTTCGTAACAATATAAAAAAGCTTAAACAGCACATTTCCATAATAAAACTTATCAGGAGTACAAAAATAAGGCTTCACGTGATGTTTTTGAAATAATGATAGTAGTTGCAGCGACAATTCCAGGCCAAGAACATCCTTAAAAATAACCTGATCGTTATCTTTTTCTTTTATGAAAGCTCCGTTGGATGCAATCACTGGGGACTTTACACCAATAAGATTAGAGAAATATTGGGCATCTGTATACATCCGCCCGGTACTTATCACAATATGAATACCCTGCTGATGTGCCTGCCTTAGTATTGCCTTGGTTCTGTTGGTAATTTTGTGCTTACTATTCAAGAGCGTCCCATCAACATCAATACAGACTAGTTTATACGCCATGCTAATATATCCTTTCCTGGACAAAATTGGGACTATAGTCTGATGATCTTATTTTCTTTTTTAAACGAAAGATTAAGTAGATACATATTTCGCCATCATTGCAGGCATTCAAGGGGGATATTCAGCGTGGATGCACGATTTGTCAACCCATTTATTGCTGCCTTATCGAACGTACTGCCACAAATGGGTTTTAAAAATGTTGTTCGCGGAAAACTTTTCTCAAAGGATCAGTTTATTGACAATCAGGGAGTTCTAGTAAATGTACAATTAACAAACAACGTTACCGGTAATGTTGCTTTTACAATGACGGAAGAATCCGCCAAAAAGCTATCATCAACAATTATGATGGGAATGCCGGTAGTGCAGTTCGATGCCATGGCCCAAAGCGCGCTCTGCGAAATGATAAACATTGTTACGTCCAATGCTGCTATTTCACTTAATAAAGAGGGATTTGGCGTTAGTTTGGTACCGCCAGCCTTATCTCAAAATACCCCGAAGCTTAAGATTTGCAATACTAACTATATTGGTATTGAGATGTTTATTGATGAGCTTCATGTCGAAGTAGGAATTGGGATGAATTAGGCGATTCATTAGCCTCATCGCTAACGAACGCTCATCCAAACCATGCGTCTCGAAGCCGCCTAACTGCCGCTTCGATTTCATTGGCAGGAATTTTCGTTCCTTCAATTTCCACATGGTTGCCTAAAATACCTTTGACTGCATCAACAAGCATACCCTTTTTCCCATAATACAATTTACGCAGACGGCGGATCTGACGTTCCAAACAGCCATCTGCCATAAATTGGGCTAGTGCAAGCTATTCCTTATCTACAAACACTTTATTGATATAGCGTTTCCATAACGAGAAATCAAAACCACCAATCTCCATTTCACCACTGGCAAAATCATAAGAAAAGGGCCTTTTACTTTTGGCATTGCCCCAAAAGTAACAAAAGGTCTAGGCCCCAAGCCTCCAAAAGCTGAAAAGCCGGACGATATTCCTAAAATCCGTAAACTCGCTACGCTCAGACAGTACGGATTTTTTTACGGAATACCGCCCGGCTTTTCTCCTGCGGAACGCTTTTTCCGGCAAAGGCCGAGGAGTTACGAGGGTTACTGGACGCAAACAGTATAGCCACCTGCTCCGGGTTTCGTATTTGACACCCTTGTTTTATAAGACCTCCATGACTCTCAAAAACTTATATTTTCTTATCTTATAAGAAAAGACGTGGCTTGTGCCAAGTTCCTCAGGACGGCCGAATTGCTATGCCATCCATGGCGCAATCGGCACTAGCACCATCCGGGTGCGTCGCCGGCAGAAGCCTTAGTCGTTCTTGAACGCATTGCCAGTCTAATCTGGCCTACGTTCAAGGCATTGTTTTATATCCGCAATCACTAATCTGCTAGTTCTGTATTTCCCCACTTGCAGGCCTCGACCCGATTACGACCAGAATTTTTGGCACGATATAATGCTTGATCGGCTGCCAAAACTAAGTCAGCTTCTGTTAGTGTATCTAACTGTTCACTAAACTCTATGGTAGCCATGCCAACGCTAATGGTGAGAGTAATCTTGTTAGTGCTTGCTGCAAATACCCGTTTTGCTATTTGTGAGCGTAAGTTTTCCGCCATTGCATATGCCATCACAGCATCTGTTTCCGGCAAAATTACGGCAAATTCCTCGCCGCCATAGCGTGCAGGCAAATCGGTAGTACGAAATTGTTTTTTCAACAAACTGCCTATTTCCTGTAAGATTACATCACCGGTTTGGTGTCCCCAACGATCATTAATCATTTTGAAAAAGTCGATATCCACCATCATTAAGCTCAGCGGCTGCCCATATCGCCGCACCCGGTTCATTTCTTTTTTTAAAATATAATCGAAAAATCGTCGATTGGCAATTCCCGTCAAAGTATCAGTTAAGCCGATTTTTTTGATACTGCCATATAAATGTTCCCTATCAAGACCCATCGCTGTCTGATTAGCAATCGTTGTCAACGTTGCTTCTATTTGGGAATCAATACTGGTCTGACGCGCGTAGTCCCAACAGAAAACAATCGCTCCCTGGAGAATCTGCCGAAAGAACAACGGCATTGCCTGTACCGTCTTATCGGCTACCAATGGCAGGTTGACTAACACGTGTTTCGTGTCTTGCCACAACTCAGACATTTCACCATTAGTAAACAGCGACTCTAACCGCTCTACACCCAACACCGAAAGATTCTGAACGTGAGTCGCCATCACTACTGGCGGAGTGGAATGGCGCTGAACAACAAAAGCAACGCAGGCATCTGCCTTCAGAAAATCGCTTAGCGTTTTCCCTACCTGTTCCAGCAGGATACTGGGAGAAGGCTGATTCGCCACAACCCGCCCTACTTCATGCAGCAACTCAATCTCCTCCGATTTTCGTGCTAACACATCATTTAATCTCGTCATTTTTACGGCAACCGCAGCTTGAGCCGCATATATTTCTGCCAGTTTGATCTGGTGCTCAGTCAAAACTTTACCAACTTCACAAAATACTTCTAGAACCCCTGCCAGCTTTCCGTCAATCATCATTGGCATTCCTAGCAAGGTTCGTGCTTGCGACTGGAAACGTTCTGGACACAAACCCGGCAAATACTCAGCCATATTTTTACTAATACTAACATAAACCATCTGACCTGTTACATAGCTCTTTCCCATCAGCTTCTGTTCTAACAGGGTTTCACGCGGTTCGCAACTGCCTTTATAAGCGACAACCCAAAAAACTTGTGGCTGCCCCTCCAGCAAACTCAGAAAAACATGTTCCGAACCAAAGATCCGCGCAGCTTCGCTTACAAGCTGCTCTAGAAGATCAGTCAGTTTCTTCTTGTCCTTTATCGTATTATTGATATTCGTAACAGTACTCGCGAAATTTGCATACTCTCCTGCTAACATCTGCAACTGCTGTCTTTGCTTACCAGCCTGCCGCTTCCACAACCGCCGAATACCTATTTCAGAGCGGTTTTTTAAAAACAAACTGCCAATATCCCGTATCTTGATCATACTGTTTATCCCTCTCAGGCCTTATGCAGCCACCCGGCCTCTACACGTTGACTACCTCTGTAATATACAAATTGCGAACCTGCTCTAAATCAATAAATTCCCCATCCCGTGTATGAACCACAGGACGTTCTGAAATACGCTTACTCAAATAAACAATTACCGCTTCCCGCCCATCACTAAGACGAACAATGTTCCCAATAAACTGTTCCCTAATATTAGTAAGAAATACACTGCTAACCTTCGGATCCAACCTTTCAAATGCTTGTCTAACCATAGTTTCCACAGCCAAAAAAGGCGTCATTCTATTTTCCTGCCCAGCCGCACTTGTCATATCCGCATACATATCAGCAGCACGAATTACCTGCGCAAAAAGATGAATCTTACTGCTGGCTAGTTGTAAAGGATACCCTGTTCCGTCTTCCCATTCATGATGTTGCAATACGCCAGCAAGAATACTAAAAGGCAAACGGTAAGCGCTCCGTTTTAGCAACTGATATCCCGCTATCGTATGATTCCTTAGCAGTTTCACCTCGGTTGGCGTTAAGTCTTTAATATTTTTATTGATAATATCCTGTGAAAGCTGGATTTTTCCCACATCATGCAACAGCGCAGACAGCATTAAATCCTGCAATGTTTTGGCCGAAAAACCCAGCCAGCGACCTAATATCCCGGCAATAACTGCAACATTCAAAGAGTGCTGGGCCAGACGATCTCCCATTCCTGCCAGCATGTATAATAAATTAATGCCACCAGGAACAAGTGAAAATTCCCGGAAAGATCTGTCGGCAAGCTCTCTCATTTTTATCATGGGAACGACTTTCATATAGCGAATTTGTTCAAAAGCAGTTTCCACTTCTTTAACACTATCTTCATACTCCGCATAAAATT
>Ga0316613_10002073_pt1 | contig 13139 bp, 10 predicted proteins | sample OWC_soil_day10_C_2_FD_207647 | JGI IMG/M metagenome (GOLD analysis project Ga0316613, IMG submission 207647) | Wetland soil microbial communities from Old Woman Creek delta, Ohio, United States - OWC_soil_day10_CT_b | ecosystem: Environmental > Terrestrial > Soil > Wetlands | place: USA: Ohio...
ACCCTATTTTCGGCGTGGGGCTAGATCAATTTCACCATTTTTATTCGGATACAAGTTTATACTTGTCGCCTCTTGCAAAAGAGCCAGGGCATGCCAGCCCACACAACAACTTTATGACATACTTAGCGCAGACTGGGACAGTGGGTTTTTCTGCATTTTGTAGCCTGTTTTTTATTACTCTTAAAGAGTTGTATAAACGATATAAACAGCATTACCAGGAGTGGAGTTTGATTGGTTTTTTTGTTGTGATAGGATTTCTTTTAGGTGGATTAACTGACCACACCTTTATAATGATAAATGTGCTAAGGTTAGTTTGGTTTATTGTCGGGCTAGGGGTAGTTTGTTATCCGGATGAAGAGGTATAAACAACGATAAAAAGATGGCTCTAACATGGTATGTCTGCTATTACAGGATCAATTTGATCGTATAGTCCTTGCTGCTTTTTTTTGACTAATTATAATATAATAAGCAACGTATTTATGATAATGAAACCAGTATGCAAGGTGCGTGAAAACAAAAGGTAATATAGCAGGAATATCCATCCCTTATGTCGAATGGTGCTAAATAATGGAAAAATTAGCACCAATTTTTACATAAGGGATGGATATTTATGTCGAATGCCAAAGGTTATGTTCATGCTATTGATCAACCGATTACAAATTATCGGTCTGTTTTTAGTGGACTCCAGGCAAAATATTTGCTGTTACCCGCTTTTTTGGTAACGATGGATTATATTGCCATTATTGGAGCGGTGTGGGTAGCATCTTTATTTAGAATTATTATTGCACCATATTTTATTAATGAATTGCCTGCAAATTTTATGATTTCACAGGTGTTTGTGTATTTGTTTATTCCGTTTGTATTTTTTCTTTTTTTGCATTTTGACCGGCTTTATACGCGGCGGCTATTGTTTTGGCAGCAGCTTGAGAAGCTGTTTAAAGTAAGTATATATGCAATGCTGTCACTGGTAGTAGTGACCTATCTAACTGGTGAAGCAAAAGAAATTTCTCGAATTTTCATGGTAGTATTGTGGGTAAGTAGTTTTATTTTTTTAGTCGTTGATAAGTGGTTATCTAGGCAGATTTTGACACTCACCGGGTTATGGCAGATACCTGTTGTGTTGATTGGCGCGGGGAAAACGGCGGAACTTTTGGTTAACGCGTTTAAAAGAGATAGTGGCCTTGGATATAAAATTGTTGGTTTAGTAGAAGATAATGAGAAAGCGCTTGGCCTTGCAACCTATCCGGTTATTGGTACGTTTGCTGAGGCAGAAATGGCTGTCAAGCGTATGGGGGTTAAGAATGTTTTGATTGCAGCTCCTGGATTGGTACGGGAAGAACTACACAATATGGTTTATCGATTGCAGCCTCATGTTGATAATATTACGTTTGTACCGGATTTGTTTGGTGTGCCGGTGAGAGATATGGAACTGGACACTCTGTTCAATGAAAAGGCGGTACTACTTCGCGTTCGTAACAACTTGGCTCAATGCTATAATCGTATTTTTAAGCGGACTTTTGATATGGTTTGTAGTACTATTGGACTGGTAGTTTTGTCGCCAATACTGTTAATTGTCGCTTTATTAATTTTTATTGATAATCCTGGGCAAGTAATTTTTGCCCATAACCGGATCGGTAAAGGTGGCAACGTGTTTCCTTGCTATAAATTTCGCTCAATGGTGATAAATGCGCAAGCGAAATTAGAGGAATATTTGCAGAATAATCCAGCAGCGAGAGAAGAATGGGAGCGGGATTTTAAACTAAAGGATGACCCCAGGATTACTAAAATCGGCGCCTTTTTACGTAAGACAAGCCTCGATGAACTGCCGCAGCTTTTTAATGTCGTAAAAGGAGAAATGAGTCTTGTCGGTCCGCGCCCCATTGTCGCGGCTGAGGTCGAACGATATAGCGAATATATAGGGGATTATTACTTGGTTAGACCGGGTATTACCGGCATGTGGCAAGTCAGTGGTCGAAGCGAGCTTGATTATCAGGAACGGGTTCAACTCGATTCCTGGTACGTGCGCAACTGGTCGCTGTGGATAGATATTACATTGCTTGTTAAGACAGTGGGGGTAGTGCTGAAGAGAAAGGGAGCTTATTAGAAATAGTGAAATAACTAAAGTATGTGGTAGAAATAGATTGCTGAACGATATTTTGCAAGTATGAGATATATTCTTACAATGTTTTTCAGAATGTCAAATCAGCATCATGCGGAAATCTAAAAATATATTGGAAATATTGTGTTTGATATTGTGACAAAGTTACATTATATATATTAGAAAGTTGTTTTTATTGAATGAGGGTTAACTTGTATAAAAATATTATAAATAATAAATTATGGAATAAACTGCATAATTACAATCAAGTTATAAAAAATACTGGATGGCTGTTTTTAATACAAGTAGCCAATTATATTTTTCCTATCGTAACACTTCCATATATGATGAGAGTTCTTGGAACTGAAAATTACGGCATGATTGTCTTTGCACAAGCAATCATGCAGTATGTTAATGTAATTAGTGATTATGGTTTTAATCTGACTGCAACGAGGGAAATTGCGATTTATCGTAGGAAGCGAAAACTGGTTAAAGAATTATTTAATGATGTTCTAATTTGCAAACTTTATATAATGACGTTATGCTTTATCATTCTTGTTATTGTTGAAATGTGCATTCCTTTAACAAATTCGGACAGAATCTTTTATTTAGTCTCATTTTTATTGGTTGTAGGTAATGTCATATTTCCTATTTGGTTTTTTCAGGGGATAGAACAAATGAAATATATTACATTTATCAATTTAGTTGCTAGAATGATATCAATGTGCCTATTATTCGTATTGGTTAAAAATTCTTCCGATTATCTTATAGCAATTGCAATACAAGGAATAGGCGGGGTAATTTCAGGAGTACTTGCCCTAATACTAATTTATAATAAGTTTGGAATATATGTATATCGCTGGCCTAAATGGGAAAGGATTATATATTTACTCAAAGACGGAAAGGAAGTTTTTATTTCCAATGCGTGTGGGAATATCTATGGACAAGGGGCTACTTTACTAACGGGAATTATTGCTGGAAATACTGCTGCTGCTTATTATTCTTTGGGACAAAAAATATCTGCAATGGTAGTTAGTGTCGTTCAGCCGATTGCTCAGGCAGTATATCCGTATTTATGTCAATTATTTTTGCAGAAAGAGCAGCAATTTTATTCTATGCGAAAACAGATTCTTACAGGCGGTATAATTTTAGGCAGTATTTTAGCGATATGTTTGTTTTTCCTAGCAAAGTATGTTTCTTATGTTATCACTGGAAAGATGGATGAAGAATTAATATGGGTAATTAAACTATTTTCAATTGTAACTATGGGGACGATTCTAAATGTTCTTTTGCATCCAATGATATTAGCAATGAAAAAGTATGCTTCAATACAAAAGATTTATGTAAGTATTGCAGTATTATTTATATTTGTTTCCTTACCTTTGGTGCACTTTTATGGAAGTTATGGAATGTCCGTTGCTTTAATCATGGTTGAGTTTTATATCTTTGTAAGATATATGCTATTGATTTTCTAGTGAATTGGCAAGAGGTGAAAATTATGAAACGGTTTTTGACAGTGTTTTTTATGCGTGGAGTGAATCGTGCCCATTTGTATAAAGATGTTGGTATGATTCCTTATATTATGGCAAAAGATTATGGTTGGGAAAGCGGTCTGGCATATATAAAAGGCAACGAAGATATAATTGATGATGTTTATGAGAAAAATGTAAAGCTACATTCGATTGATTTTTCTAAAAATAAATTTGTACAATGGATAAATATATTGAATTTTATAAAGGGAAATGCTAAAAACTATGATACAATTAACTTTTATCATGGCGGCCGAAAAATATATTTAATGGCTTTTCTTTTCAAATTGTTGAATTTTAGATGTAAAATATATCTTAAATTAGATTTAAATCAAGATAATTTTGAAAAATGCACAACAAAATCATCTTCGATAATACAAATAAGTAAGCAAATAATTCAGAATTATTTTTTAAAATATTTAATTGACATATATTCTGTTGAAACAAAAAAGTTTTTTAAAAAAATGAAAGATTTACCCAAATATAAGGATAAATTAATTTATATACCAAATGGAATGCTAGTTGACGAGGAAAATGTGGTTAATATTGAAAAAGAAAATATTATATTGACAGTTGGTAGAATAGGAGCTTATGAGAAAAATCACGAATTATTGCTTGATTCTATTGCCAAAATTAATAGGGATAATATAAATAAGTGGAAGGTATATTTTGTTGGACCTATTGTTGAAAAAAAATTTCTAGAATATGTTGAGCAAGTTTATAATAAAAAACCATATTTAAGAGATATTATTATTTTTACAGGAAATATTTCTGATAAAAAAGAACTATATAAAATTTATGCGCAGGCAAAAATTTTTTGTTTAACTTCCCGTTGGGAAAGTTTTGGTATAGCCTTGCTTGAAGCCTTATTTTTTAAAAATTATATAATAACAACTGATTATCCAGCTGCGTATGATTTAACTGCAGGAGAAACTTTTGGAACGATTATTCCGAGCGAAGATGTAAAAGCATTTACAGATAGTTTGGAAGAAGTAATGAATGGAAATGTTAATATTGAAGTATCCGGTACAAAAGCACAAGAATATGTAATAGAATATTTTGACTGGAAAAAAATTGTTCGAAAGTTAGATCAGTATTTAGTATGAAATTTAGGTATTTACTAAATAAAAAACAACCGAACTTTGTAGTATATCTTTATCTCAGTATAATTTTAACCACGTGGCGGAAAATACATAGTGATGAAATGAGGCTAATATGATAAGTAGATTAACATATATTATTATTTTGAATTGGAATGGTTGGCAAGATACGATTGAATGTTTAGAAAGTGTCTTTTGTAATAATTATGATAATTATCGCGTGATTGTATGTGATAACGCCTCAGAAAATGATTCATTAGAGAAGATTAAGCATTGGGCCGATGGTACGATTCAGGTTAATAATTATGGTGATCAACGAATAGGAGAAGTATATACTAGTACTCCTATAAAAAAACCAATAAAATATATAGAATATGATAGAGCACAGGCGGAAAAAAACGGTAGGGGGGAAGCAGACCCCCCATTAATTTTAATCCAGACTGGGGATAACTTAGGTTTTGCAGGTGGAAATAATGTAGGATTGCGTTATGCTATTTCCAAGGATGATTGTGTTTATGTATGGCTATTAAATAATGACACGGTAATTAAAGAAGATGCGTTAACTAGTTTAATTGATAAAGCTACTGCAGATCAATCTATCGGCATTATTGGTTCAAAGTTGTTATATTATTATGATCCTACACGTATTCAAACTCTTGGGGGCGCAAATGGAATTAACTGGCGTAAGCTAGGTGAATATGTTTGTGGCGGGTGCCTGGACGATGGACAATATTTAACTGATCAAGAATTAGATGGGTACGTTTGCGGAGCGAGTATGTTTATTAACAAAAAAGTAATAGATGATATTGGATTGTTTGACACTAATTTTTTTATGTGGGCAGAGGAAACCGATTTTTGTCTTCGTGCTAAGAAAAAAGAGTGGAAAATGTGGTTTTGTTCGAATAGTGTTGTATGGCATAAGGAAGGTGGAAGTTCAGGAGTATCACAAGAAAAGATAAGGCTTTGGAGAAAAAGTAAACGAGTTAGCTTACAGCGCTTTGTTATATCGGGGTATTATGATATAAGAAATAAGATTTATTTTTCTCGTAAACACTTTTCGATTTCCTTATTTTTTATATTAGTATATGTATTTTTCCAGTGTTGCAAAAAGATTGTTGGTATAATACTTTTTGATAATAACAAATTCATTCGGATATATTTATTGTTAATAGGGATGTATCATGGAGCGATAAGTAAAATGGGAAGAACTATCAATCCTGTTGAATATAAGTTATAAATGGAGGCTATAATGAAATCGGTATTAGTTTTTATGCCAGACGTTCCATATCCCCTTTCGTATGGCGGTAGAATAGAGTATTACAACAAACTCCGTGTATTAAAGCGACTGTATGAAAAAGTATATTTGGTTTTTACATACAATTCGGCAGAAGAAGTTGAAATTTTTCAGGAAGAAGCGAATAAGCTTTGTGATGATTATATTTGTTGGCCAAGAAATAAATCATTTAGTAGGGCTTTTCATTTTAAACCGTATTATGCAATTTCATGTTTGCCCAATAGTAGAGAAAAAAATAGATTAGAGTTATTTGTTTTGAAGTATATTACAGAAATTTCCTTAATTGTTTGTGATCAACCACATATGTATGAGGTAGTTAAAGTAGTTAAAGATATAATAAAAATAAATAAAATGGATATACCTGTAGTCTATCGAAAACACAATAATGAAGCTAGGTTTATGTTTGATCAATTTATAAGCTCGAAAAAAATATCTTTACGACCATATTTTTTTGCTGCAGAAGCATTTCGAATGTGGTGGTATGAACAGTATATACATAAAAATAGTAACTGTATACTTTGTGTGTCACAGAAAGAAAATCAAAAAATGTTAAATCAAGGATTAGTTTCATATTGGATTCCGATAGCTTATCGGGTATATAATGAAGCATATCTAGATTTAAGTACTATCGAAGAAAAAAAAGTATATAAATATTTGCAAGAAAAATGTTCAAATAATAAAGTAATTTATTTTTGTAGTTCTTTTCATGGCGGATTTAATGTGAACTTAGTCCATTGGTTTGTTGAAAGCGTGTTACCAATAATTAGACGGGAAATACCTAATACGATATTTTTATTTGGTGGCGGGAAGGCAAAAGAGTACTTTCAATACAGAAGAGAAGAAAATATATTAGTTTTTTCGGATGTAAAGAGTATAAAACCATATATTAAAATAGCTGATATGAGCCTGGTATTAACCAAAAGTCGAGCTGGCGTTAAATTGAAACTTATTGAAAGTCTTTTTTATAAAAAAAAGGTTGTATCTACTGTAGAAGGCGTTATGGGTAGCGGTTTAGATGAGATTTTACCAAATACGAATGATTCGCAGAAGTTTGCACAATATTGTATTGATGTATTAGTAAATAATGTTAATTATGAAGAGATATGGATGACATATCAAAATATTTATTCATCTAAATCTATTGAAGAAAAGTATGCCAGTGTGTTGAATAACTTGTGATAATATATGTTGTGATAAGGGCTGTGACAATTGATGAAAGTTTTAATTATTAAGATTGGTGCGGTAGGTGATGTTATAATGGCATTACCGATGATTGACGTTATAAAAAAAAATAATCACGATGTTCATATAACTTGGTTATGTGGTAAAAGTGTAGAACCTTTGCTGAAGTATATATGGTCAATTGATACTATTATTAGTATTAATGATAGAAACTTGCTTACTGGGAGCATTTTTCAAAAATCACAGGCATTATTTTCAGTGTGGAAAAAGTTGATTGGGAATCGATATGATTTAATTTTAACGTGTCATACCGATTGGCGTTATCGGTTGTTGGGCATTCCTGTAAGGTCCAATGAACACAAATTTTTTTCGAAAAATAATGGTAGATACCGATTTATACCTGGACGTCACCATAGTGATGAATATGTAAGACTGGCAACCGGGATTGATGATTGTAATGCGAAAGAAGGTAGGTTGCCAGTTTTAGAAGTATTATTATCGGATCATCTTAAAGCTTGTTTAGAACAGCAAAAGAGCAGATCAGGTAAACTTGTGGCTCTTGCACCAGGCGGAGCGAAAAATATCATGAGAGATGATGATGTTCGGCGGTGGCCAATCGAATATTATGTAGATTTAGCCAAAAAATTAGTTGCTGCTGAGTATAGTGTTGTTGTAACTGGCGCTGTGTCTGATATCTGGGTTAGACAACATTTTGATGGTTTACCGGTAATTGATATGGTTGGGCAGACTTCATTAATTGAACTGGTGGCTTTATATGCGAAGTGTGATCTTGTTATTACTCATGATAGTGGGCCACTTCATATGGCAGGACTTTCAGACTGTAAAATATTAGGCCTTTTTGGACCTACTTTACCGAGGGAAAAAATTCCTCAGTCATCTAATGTTTTTTTTATTTGGGGGGGGCAACAAATGCCATGCTGTCCTTGTTATGATGGAAAAGATTATGCGGTGTGTACAGACAATAAATGTCTTTGTGAAGTTACAGTAGATAGAGTATATAATGAAGTTTTAATGCTTTTGAATTTATAACATATCATATTGAGTTACAAAATGTTTCTAAATGAGAGGCGGGACTTTTTTTGCAAGAACGTGGTAATCGTTTATTAAAAATATTAGATTATTATGCAGGTGTTCCGCTAACGTTTTTGTTGGGACATGTTGTGCCGAAAACAGAAAAGATACCGGATCTTAGCAGTAAACTGGCACCGCGTTTTACGTTAATAAAAACTGCGGCAATTGGTGATACGGTACTGCTTTCTGCAATTGTTCGTGAGATACGGGTAAAATACCCGTGTGCTGTTATTACGCTCATTTGCACTAAAAGCAATGAAGCGGCGGCGGCCTTATTGGATGGTATTGATGCCGTTCGGCTATTTGATTTGCGTTCGCCGGTCAGTGCTCTTTTGGCGTTTAGAAGTCTTCTGGTGCAGGATATAGTTTGGGATTTTGGCTCGTGGGCGAGAATTAATTGCATGATTACATTTTTTATTAAGGCCCGCTATAAAGTTGGTTTTGAGCGAAAGGGCCAGTATCGGCATTATATATATGATAAGGCGGTATCACATCGAGACGACGTGCATGAAATAGATAATTATCGGAGTTTATTGCAAGCTTCCGGTATAGAAATTAGTGGATTTAATCCACTAATTAGTACTACTGGCAGAGAGGTGGAAGAGAATGATCAACCGATGGTTATTTTTCATCCTTTCCCGGGGGGCAGTGGTAAAAAGTTGAAGGAATGGCCGTTGGAATGTTGGCTTAGATTGGGGGAAAATTTAGCGGCTGAAGGTTTTGTAATATGTATTAGCGGTGGGAAAGAAGATCGCGAGCGAGCGGAATGGTTAGCTAAGAAAATTGAGCAAGCTGGGGGTAAGACGATTATCCTGGCTGGATGTTATTCGCTAGTCAAAATGTGTGATATCTTAAAACAAGCTAAGATTTTGGTCAGCGTTAATACGGGGATTATGCACTTAGGAGCAGCGGTAGGGGTGCCGATTGTTGCTTTGAACGGGCCAACATCACCCTTACGCTGGGGGCCGTTAGGTGAAAAGGTTATTAGTCTTGTTCCGACCAGTACATGTGCTCCCTGCCTTAGCCTGGGGTTTGAGTATGGCTGTGCTACTGGTGGATGTATGAATACGATTACCGTGGAAGTTGTAAAAGCAGCAGTAGATAGATTGTTGTTGGATAGTGTCAATACAAGTTTGAAAAAACCAATCTGCCCTCCGTAAAGAATTAAGAGGCCTTTGCTATTTCCAGTTGAAAGCTGTAATGACTTTAGGATTAATATAGGAATGACCGCTAGACCTGTCTTCACTGTACTCAATGAAATAACTGGTCATACATCGGCTCTATGGCCAGGATATTTCTCTTGCCTTCTAAATTAATGCCGGTTACCCAAAGGTCTTCGTTAATTTTCGATTTTTCTGGTGGATACGCCATGAATATAAGCTTCTTGGATTACGTTGAACAGTGCCGCTTTTGAGCGCTTCTTGGATTCTACGAAGAAATGGCCATAGCCACCGTTTCTTAATTTTCGGCACCATTAAGTACATCGTCCTAAGCCGTATGTTAAAACGTCGAATCCGATAGTCGAAACGATATCCTGGGCAATTGGCTACGCGTTCTGATTTTTCTGCACAGGGCTTAACGTTTACTGCTGATTCCATAAGTTTTTCGCAGAGCCATTTAAGCATCGAGAGCGTGGGCGCTTCGTCTGTCGATAGAGTACAATTAAGTTCGCAAAAGTAAAAAAAGGAAAAGCCATCGAAAGCTCCAAAAAGGTAAGTGTCAAGCAAACCAAAAGGAGTGTATAATCGATGGCTTACCAAAATTCTACCGTTCCTTTCGAGAAAATGCTAATGAAATTTGTGTTGGACGATGATCCCATGCAGGCCATGCTCAAGTGGCTTTGTGAAAAGCTGATGGAAGCCGAAGTGGAAAGTAAGCTTTGCGCCGAGAAATCTGAGCGTAGTAGCGAACGACAAGGATATCGGTCTGGCTATCGGGTCCGCCGGTTCGACACACGTATGGGAACGATGTATCTAATGGTGCCGAAGATCAGAAACGGTGGCTATATTCCTTTTTTCGTAGAAGCTAAAAAGCGATCGGAAGCCGCCTTGATGAATGTTATCCAAGAAGCCTACGTGAATGGCGTTTCCACACGAAAGATTGATAAGCTAACCAAAACACTAGGCATCGAATCTATCTCGCGAAGCCAGGTCTCAGCGATTACCAAGGATTTGAACGAACAAGTGGAAGCCTTTCGGAACCGTGAGCTTGAATCCACCTACCCTGTTCTTTGGGTAGACGCCTTATATGAGCGGATCCGCGACAACCATAGGGTTAAAAACATGGCCGTATTAGTCGTCACAGGTATTAATGTAGAAGGCAAACGTGACATTCTAGCGGTGGAACCGATGTATGAAGAATCAGCTGCCACATATACCAAGCTATTCGACGATTTAAAAGCAAGAGGACTTGAAAAGGTCTGGCTAGTTGTATCAGACGCTCATAAATGTTTGGTCAAGGCCGCTAGAGAGGCCTTTGTCGGCTGTTCCTGGCAACGCTGTAAGGTCCATTTTATGCGCAACATATTAGCTCATATTTCCGGCAGAGACAAGAACGCTTTTGCGGAAAAACTCAAACAAATATGGCTCCAGCCGGATTATGACAGTGCTAAGAAATATGCCAATGATTTAATGAATGACTATGAAGCTAAATATCCTCAGGCCATTTCTACACTAGACGAAGGCTTGGAGGAGTCACTTCAATTCTTTAGTTTCCGAGAAATTGATGCCCGCAAAATCTCGTCAACCAATCTGTTAGAACGGTTAAACAGGGAAATACGCCGTCGCACTAATGTGGTCGGCATTTTCCCAAGCATGGAATCCTATGTTCGGCTCGTGACCAGCTACCTCATTGAGTACAGTGAGGACTGGTCCTGTGGACGTTCCTATATTAATCCAAAAATTATTACTGAGATTCAACTGCAATTAGCAAAGACTGCTTAACCTTTTCGGAGGTTCGATGGTTTTTGCGAACTTCTCTTGACACTATCTGCAGTACACATTACTCTAGCTTTTCTTCGTTCCGGACTGATCTTTCTTTTTACCATAAAAGTAAACCTCCAAGTTTGTGTTTCTATTTTACACAAACTTGGAGGTTTACACGGAATCGGGGCTAAACTCATTTGTGATTTTAGCTAATATGCACTACTTAAAGGGAGCTGAAATTTGAGAAAGGCTTAGTTCATACCATCGTAAACAAGGCTTCTTTAAAGGGTATACAGAACGACATATTTAATTAGTTGTTAATCCATATTGCAATTCTTCTTCATGAAGTTGCCTCAAATGTTCATCTACGTTATCCTTATTTACTAAAATACCAAAGTCTTCTGGAAGATCTTTTATATTTTCATTAAATAATCTTTTAATTATCAGGTCTCCTACTATCGGGCGATAATGCGCCGTTTCATAGTAATTATAATTATTCATTGTAATACTATTAAGGCCACTAAAGTCATAATAATCGACAATATTAGATAACCCTTTTTTAAATCTATCAAACTCTTTTAAATTATTACTTATATAGGCAGTTTTATGAAGAGGATTAATAAAAACAATTAACTCAATATCATGCGTATCACATATTTTCTTGATCTCATTTATTTCTTCTAATGTTTTTGCTATTCTACTTGTTTTTGGAGCATCATACGTTTGAAATTTAATATTATTTATATGTTCTTCTACATTGCTTTCGATTAACTTATCGGCCTTTTCATGCAAAGGCCTACCCGTTCCATAGATATCATAATAACTGCAATTAGTGTTTACTCCATTTTTTGTGAAATAATTGGTTTTTACCATCCCTAGATCTGGTAATTTAAATATATATTTAAGGAAATATAATCTATTAGATGAATAAGGCATTCTCAATAAATTATTGAAATGTTCTTCTGGTGATATCGTAAATGACATATCGTCTATACCTAAAATTACTTGTTTTATTTCTACTCCATTATTTAATAATATTTTAATATCATTTAACCACTCCAAAGGTAAACCCGCAGAATACGTCATATTATAATATCGATATCCATTATCTATTTTTGTTAAATCAATATTACCTATTCTGGATTGGCCAAACATAAACGCATTATATTTACGATTATTTCCTTTTTTTAATAGATATTGCATTTTTACAATATGCTGATTTGGTTCTATCCTTTCAAAAGAAAAATCTTCTCGAAATATTCCATATATATCTACATAATAATTAAATGATGCAATAACAAATATTACTATGGCTGCGCATAAAAAAATTCTTTGTATATAAAATTTATACAAAATAAGAGTTACCTCCAGTAAAGTTAATTAAAATTGAAAATATAGAAACTCAGAAGCATTATTTAGGCTTAATATCCCTAAAGCTAACATACACCCTATTACTAAAACCCATTTCCAATTTGGTTCAATTTTTTTAATTAATTCATTTGAATTGGGAACCAAATAAACAACTAGGCTACATACTATACATAACTTTAATAAATATCTATAATCCCCCGCCCAATTTTTAATAGCTAAAATATCATTTAAGCTAAACATAGTCTTTAAAATTATCATGGCTTCTGTGACATTATCTGCCCTGAAAAAAACCCATGCCATAAAAACCCAAAGCATTGTCAAACAGCGTGCTAATGACGTCTTCATCTTTAGCTTGCGTTTTTTCCAAATATGATTCACAACCATTCCAAATCCGTGCATAGCACCAAAGATAACAAAAGTCCAATTAGCTCCGTGCCACAATCCAGCTATTAGCATCGCCATAAATGTGGCAAACATTGCTTTGTTGAAAGTAATAGTCGAAAAAGACTTTAATATCGGAGTATATAAATAAGTAGTAATTACGTTTGT
>Ga0316613_10002077_pt1 | contig 13117 bp, 12 predicted proteins | sample OWC_soil_day10_C_2_FD_207647 | JGI IMG/M metagenome (GOLD analysis project Ga0316613, IMG submission 207647) | Wetland soil microbial communities from Old Woman Creek delta, Ohio, United States - OWC_soil_day10_CT_b | ecosystem: Environmental > Terrestrial > Soil > Wetlands | place: USA: Ohio...
TTAGTCAAACTGGTTTAGAAAATATAATAAGTCCTAATGATTATCGTTTTTATTTATATGATCAATATTTGATGAATTCACAAAATAAGTATCGATTTGTGATGCTAACAGATATACGTGATGTTGTGTTTCAGGATACGCCATTCTTATCATTTTTACCTCAGGACAGTATCTCTGTTGCTGTTGAATCTCAAACTATAAAAATTAAAGAACAAATACACAATTCTAGATGGATGTTAACCAAATTTGGTCCATATATATATAGTTTGATCTCCCAGAATAATATTTTGTGTTGTGGGACGACGATTGGTCCGGTTCGTCTCATAAGGGAGTACATAAAAAAAATGATATATTGCATATTCTATGAGGGTTATTACCAAGATGTGGATCAGGCAGTTCATAATGTACTGCTTTATACCGGCGAAGTAGCACCAGTACAGTGTTTTGATAATAATTCTGGTTTATTTCTAACTGTTGGAATAAGTCAAGAATGTAGTATTGATTCTAATAAAAAAATTCTAACCCTTGATGGTAAGATTTCAGCGGTAATCCATCAGTATGATCGTCACAAGAACTTAGTTGATCTTGTGGATAGTATGTATCGTGAAAAAGTATAGATGCATTTAAAGTATGATCACGAGTTAAGTTAGATGTTACCACCATCCCAATAGTTTAGTAAGTGCAAATACCCGGAGAATTGCCTCCGGGTATTTCATCATTGTAGAACGTTATTATCATAGCGGAGTCCCTTTGTCCTACTATCCTTGCTGGTCTTTAACTTTAAGAAATAGTAGTCGGTTACCATTATTATAGCTTTCTTTTGTAATAGCTATAATATCAAACTCTTGTTTAATTGCGCTAATAAATTCTTCATTACATGGGTAAAAAATTTCGATAGCCGCATATCTGATGGTAAATAATTTTAATTTTTTTAATAATACGTCAAACTCAATTTGATTTCCATGAACAAACTGATTAAACACGATTACCATTTCCAACGGAAATCTGGTTCCTGCCTTAAACCATTTAAATCCATCATTTGTGCCATTGGGGTTTGGAAAATTAATTAATACAGGTGTAATACTTGTTGCTCTGTGCTTAATTTGTGAATAAATAAAATCTACATATTTAGGATTCTCATTAAACAGTGTAACTGAAATTCCATGCTGCTCTAATTCAAAACAAATGTCAGTAAAATTATCGGAAATCACCAGAGCATGAGTGATTTGAGTTTCTTTGATAAAATTTATAAGTGCACAAAGTATCGAGTTTGGAGTTTGTAGGTTATATGGTAAAATATTCAGGTTTATTTCATATAATCTAATTCATCGTTAAAGCAACTTAACCACTTTCGATATTTCACCCGCATAAGCATAAGCCAGTACAGTACCTCTTACAGAGTTATATTTTTTTGATGTTCATTAGTTAGGCATGTAAATATATCTCTGTTATTAAAAATTCCTTGTGACATACAGATAACCGAATTTACAAATGAATTAATAAACTCATCAAATACCCAAGATGACGTTTTGTTTAAAATAAAATACTCATAATTAGATTAACCTCCGTGAGCACTGGTTATTCTGTTCTTATTATTGTATGCACTTGATGAGACTTTTCCTATCTTAGCCTCAAGAGTTCTAGCAGGTTTGGTTGAATCATGCTATTTGTAACATTTTATAAACAGAATTAATAAAATAATGTGATAAGGGGCAATGGAGGAGGACGTATTGGATTATGGCTAGGATGGGTAGCGATCATACTATGAAGAAATTAATCATTAATCTAGTGCCAACTGGGATGATACCCACCAAAGAAATGAATCCCCATTTACCGATAAGTGTACAAGAAATCATAGATGATGTACTTGAGTGTGCAAAACTCGGCGTATCGATAGTGCACTTGCATGCAAGAGAGACCAACGGAATACCAACATATAAAAAAGACATATATGCTGAAATAATTGCTGGAATCAGAAAAAGAAATCCGGAACTAATACTATGTGTATCAACAAGTGGGAGAAATTATCCTGATTTTGGCAAACGATCTGAGGTGCTTAATTTAGATGGTGAACTTAAGCCAGATATGGCTAGCTTGACTTTAAGCTCCCTTAATTTTTCTCAAACAGCCAGTGTCAATAGTCCTGACACAATTATGAATTTGGCTAAAATGATGAAAGAAAAAGGTATTAAGCCCGAACTGGAAGTTTTCGATTTGGGAATGGTCAATTATGCAAAGTATTTGATATCTAAGGGATTAATCGACCCTCCCTTTTATTTCAATATAATTCTTGGCAATATAGCAAGCGCCCAGGCTGCTTTACTGCACGCAGGATTAATTATTTCTGAATTGCCACCAGAATCATATGTTGCTTTAAGCGGTATTGGTAACAGTCAAACAGCGATGAATGGTTTGGGAGTCATTGCGGCTGATGGTATTCGGGTTGGACTTGAAGATAATATTTGGTATGACCAAAATCGTAAAATATGGGCTACAAATCGTGCTCTTGTTGAACGAGTCGTACTGATGGCCCATCTGTTTGATTGTTCAATTGCCCACCCGCAAGATGTGAGAAGAATGTTACAGCTGACTGAGATGGAAAATGGCAGTGGGAAAGAGTCCGGTGAAAGCCAATATGACTAACATTCCAGTTTATAAACCATTTCTTTTCGGCAATGAAACTAAATATGTAATGAATTGTCTTGATTCCACTTGGATATCCTCCCAAGGTAAATATATTGATGAGTTTGAACAAAAATTTGCCGAGTATATTGGCGTTAAGTATGCAACTACTGTAGTTAATGGTACTATGGCGCTGCATCTGTCCTTAGTTGCTCTAGGGGTGGGACCGGGGGACGAAGTTATTGTACCGACCCTTACCTATGTTGCATCGGCTAATGCTATTACCTACACTGGCGCAGTTCCGGTTTTTGCAGACTCCCTTGAAAATACATGGCAAATTGATCCTGAAGACGTTAGGCGTAAGATAACTTCTAAAACTCGTGGTATTATTGCCGTTCATTTATATGGGCATCCGGCAGAGATGGATTTATTGGAGGCTCTTGCTAGAGAATACAATTTATTTTTAATAGAAGATTGTGCGGAGGCGGTAGGTACACGTTATAAAGCTCGCCATGTAGGCGGTTTTGGCAATATTTCTACCTTTAGTTTTTATGGTAACAAGACCATAACATCGGGAGAGGGCGGGATGGTTGCTACCAATGACCCTATTTTATACGAAAAAGCAGTACGGCTAAAAGGGCAAGGGGCAGTGAAAAAACGTCATTATTACCATGATAGGATCGGCTATAATTATCAAATGACTAATATCTGTGCGGCAATTGGTCTGGCACAGTTAGAGCAGATTCATGAGATTTTGCAAAAGAAGCGGCATATTGCGAGGCAGTATCAGGAAGTCTTGCAAGGCTTACCGCTACAATTTCATGATGAAGTAGGCGATGTATTTCATTCCTATTGGATGTGTTCCATTCTTACTTCGGACCCTGCACAAAGAGATTTACTGCGCCATTTTTTGGCTAATGATAATATTGAAACCAGACCAGTATTTTATCCAGTGCATACTATGCCTATGTATCTGCAAAAATCCGGATGTTTTGCTGTAGCAGAGAATATTAGCTCAAGAGGGATCAATCTGCCAAGCTGGCCTGGGCTTGAAAAAAGTGATGTGGAGTTCATCGGTACATGTATCAGACAGTTTATACAATCCAGGGCATAGTCAATATGCGGGAGGATGGGAAAATGAAGGATAAACCTAAGATGCTTGTTATTTATGGCTGCGGTGGACATGGTCATAATATTGCCGACGTGATACTTGCTAATGATCCTGCTAGCTGTATATTGTTTGTTGATGACAATGCACGTGAGGGTGAAAGTAAATTAGGGTTCAGTATAGTAAAACAAATACCAAAAGAGGTAGAGCAATATAGCTGTATAGTAGCTAGCGGTAATAATTTGAATAGAAAGAGAAAATTTGCGGAAATAGAGCAGGAAAAAATCATTTCGGTTATTTCACCCAGAGCTTTTATCGGATATAGGAGCATAATTGGGAAGGGATCATATATTGGACATTTTGCGATGGTTGGGGCAGAAGCAATTATCGGAGAAAATGTATCTATTAGTTATGCAAGTGTCGTGGGGCATGAAACTCAAATAGGATCACATTCTTTTGTTGGCCCGAATGCTACGATAATGGGTAAAGTAAATATTGATGAGCTTGTTTTTGTCGGTGGAGGTGCGACTATTATCGGCGGTGTTAAAATATGCTCCAAGACTATTATCGGGGCTGGAGCTACAGTAGTGAGGGATATTTTGGAACAGGGCACTTATGTTGGAACGCCCGCAAGGAGAATAAAATGAAAATTGCACTATTGGGATATGGGTTTGTATCTTGGAACGGCGGGTGCGAATTTATACAATTGTGCGCTGAGGCGTTGATGTCAAAGGCTAAGACAGATGACCTTCAGATATATCTGCTTATTGAGAAACAAAATATTAAAGAAGCTGAAAAGGCGAATAGCGCGTTTGGTCAGTGGCTTAATACGATCAATAAAAATATTCAAGTCGTATTTTATGGAAATTTGCTGGATTGTTTAAATAAATTTAATATAGAGGTGGTTATACCGTCGATGGCACTATTGGGAAACCAATTTACCATTCCCTGGGTCGGCTATATTTATGATTTTCAGCATAAGTATTTTCCTCATTTCTTTTCTCAAGATGAAATCAGCTCTCGTGATCAGTATTTTTCCGATATGTTGTTGCAAGCTAAGGCGGTTATTGTATCATCGAGGTCAGTTGAAGAAGATATTTTTAAATATTATCCTAATACATCGTGCAAGATATTTATACTGCCATTGGCTACAAAGCTAATACCAGAAGGCTGGCTGACGCAGGAGGAAGATGTATGTAAAAAATACTGCATTCCCTCAAAATACTTCCTCATTTCCAATCAATTTTGGATTCATAAAGATCATTTGACTGCTTTTGAAGCTTTGGCAATACTAAGGAAACGAGGCAATTGTGAAGTTCCAATAGTCTGCACCGGCGAAACTTCAGATTATCGTTTTCCTGAGTATTTTAGTGAGCTAATAGAGAAAATCAAAAGTATGGGAATGGAAAAACAGATTTACATTTTAGGGTATATTCCCAAATGGGAGCAACTGCATATCATGAGAAATGCAGCTGCTCTTTTACAGCCAACCTTATTTGAAGGCGCACCAGGAGGGGCAGCTGCGCGGGAGGCTTTACTGCTTAATGTTCCGGTGATTTTATCTGATATTCCAGTGAATAAGGAGCTTATTGATAGTGATGTAATATTTTTCAAGGCTGGTTGTGCTGAAGATCTGGCAGACAAAATAGAATATCTACTTTCCACTGACCTAATTGATCATACTGAAAAGGAGACTCTCATACAGAAAGGTCTAAAGCAGGTAGAAGATCGAGGTGAAAAGCTGCTTGAAGCAATATCCTATGCAATAAAAACAGCGAATAAGGATGAACTGAGTTAGTCGTTACCAATATCGAACTTGGTAGATATTTTAAACAATAAAAAAGTGTTACCCGGAGAAGTTCTCCGGGTATTTTCATATTGAAAAGCTCATATACATGCTTTACCTTGAGAACTATTTGTTCGATAGAAGGCAAGAGGTTCGTTAAGAACTGCCACATCAAACAGCGCGCTAACTCGCATTTGGAAGTCCCTGTCATCGTAAGAACATACTCGTTTATCAAAGGCCCAAAAGCCGTTAACCGCCTCCCAGGCTGAACGTAGGAAGGAACAACCAGACATCGTCATATTGATGTCACTTAAGCTATGATAATTTAATGCATCTGCTGGATGAAAAAAACTAGGTTTTGGCTCATATGATAAGTGCTCAGGTAAGTTTATATTGTGTTCTAAAATATGGTTTTCTGTAAAATGGATACTATCACCGCCCACCATTCTTACAGATTGATTGAGTGTGAAAACCCTAATAATCGTATTGACAGCATATTTTATTAGAGCATCATCGGCATTTAGAATGATAAATAAGTTGCTGCTTGACTCTGTAATAGCTCTATTAAGGCTACCGACTTGGTTTACATTTACTTGATTAGTTAAAAGTTTGAATTTATATGAATGCTGTAAATCTGCAATAAGTTCTGCGGTATTATCGGTGGATGCGTCATTAACAATAGTAACTGCTATATCTTTTGGCAGTGATTTAAGCGTGTATTGCAAATATTGACCATGATTATAGCAAGGAATGATAATCTCTGGTTTGAAAGTATCTTCTCGTGGTATTAACTTATTTTGATTATAATTTTTTACGAATTCTTTTATATTTTGGTTTATACATTGATTTTTGTGCATTTCGGTGTCCATTTATGAATCTCCCTTTTTTAGTAGTTATTAATATTCATTACATAATATTCAGTAGATTTTAATGAGTGCATGTGATAGTAATATGCAAGCCTTTGAATGAGTAATTGAACTGATCCCTAAATTTAGTACACGTAAAAAATCCCTTAATAGGGAACTATTTTTACGGAATCAGTTCGGGTCAGGACAGTATTCTTTTTATAGTCAGCGGAATAAGATACTTTGAATAAAGTCATTTTTATTATGAAGAATAATTATGGGCTGAGATCATTAGGCATTAGGTTGGTCGATTTTATAGTGAGCAATCAACGAGGGAAGAAGTTAATGGCGAAGAATTTGTAGCTTAGAGTTCTATATAATGATAGGGAATCTCGAAAGGAGGAAATATTATGTTTGAGCCTATGATAACAGTGTTAATGCCTGTTTATAATGGAAGTCTATATCTTCGAGAAGCTATGGACAGTATTATTGGGCAAACATTTCATGATTTTGAATTTCTAATTATTGATGATGGTTCTACTGATAATAGTATGGATATTATTAATTCTTACAAGAATGGACGTATATGTGTTATAAAAAATGATACGAATTGCGGTATTTCTGCTGCATTAAATAAAGGTTTAGAACATGCGCGAGGGCAATATATAGCCCGTATGGATTGTGATGATATAAGTATGCCAGAACGCCTATATAGACAGGTATTATTTATGGAAGAGCATCCTCAAATTGGTGTATGCGGCAGTTGGATTCAAATAATAGGTGAATGGTCTCATGGAGATATATGGCGTTATCCCACTGAGCCTGAAAAAATCAAATGCGGGTTGCTATTTTCCAATATTTTAGCACATCCATCGGTCATTATAAGGCGAAATGTTTTGACAAGTACAGGGATATATTATGATGTTTTATATAAATATGCTCAGGACTATAAATTATGGGTAGAGTTAGCTAAAAGGACATTATTAGCTAATATTCCGGAAGTTTTATTACAATATAGATTTAGCAATAGTCAGATCTGTTTAAAGAAATGGTCTGAAATAGCAATAGAACCAGACTGGATAAAGCTGGAGCAATTAGATGCATTAGGTATTAAGCCTACACCTCGAGAGTTTGAAATTCATGGCCACTTTGCTGTTGATACTTTACCTAAAGATAAAGAGTTTGCCCAAGAAGCTGAGAAATGGCTTATCAAATTGGAATTAGCAAATAATTTAGTAGGATATTATCCTAAAGACATATTTTCCGATTATATTGATCAGTTTAGAACGTTATTATAAGAACTTAAAGTATGAAGATGGATTTAGACGATTCAATAATAAAATATTGTTGTTATAGGAGGGAACCTATGCTTCAGCATATGCGTGTAGGCATGCCAATTGTAAATCGCAATAGTTGGCAAGAAGGTTCTGAGTATATTAGGTCTTTGGTAAAAGGGGTGATTTATCATGAGTATACATTGTTATAAAGAATATGAGAGTGATTGTAGTGATGTTAGGCCTATTGTTATTGCTACATCCTTGGCAGCGAGCAAAGATTTAAATAACCAACGAATGGCGATCAATAGTTGGCAAAAGCTTGGTTTTAGTGTGGTATCTATTAATTGCTCTGAAGAAATAGCCTTGCTGCAACACCATTTCTCTGATATTAGCTTTGTAGAGGCTCATCGTGATGCGCGTTCTGAGTTTAATAGACCATATATTTATTTTGATGATTTCCTGACTTATTTTACAGAACACGGTACGGGAGTATGCGGAATTGTTAATTCAGATATTCATTTGCTTAATGATACATTGTATTCTTTTGTTAAACGTGAAGCTATTAATTCCTTAGTATATGGAAGTAGGATAAATGTGGATACACTTGACAATCTGCAAGGTGAAGATGACCCCTTTGGACTAGATTATTTTTTCTTTGATCGGAATCTTATTTCTTATTATCCAAAGTCAGAGTTTTGTATCGGACTGCCTTATTGGGATTATTGGATAGTATTAATTCCGCTTATTTACCGTATACCAGCCAAAAGAGTAATGAATGCTGGGGCCTACCATATAAAACATCAGGAAACTTGGCGTCAGCTGCATGATTTATTTGAAGGAAAATTAATGGAAAAGTTTAGCTCACTTACTGGTAAGGCATGTCCCATACAGTTTATAGATTTTATTTGTCGACATTCAAGGGAAGTGTCATTGGATACGCAGGATACTCCACCAGTATCAGAGGTCAATCAGGACATAGATGTATAATCGACGAGGATAAAGATAAGCGAGTTATTAATGTTAGTAGAGTAGGTTTATAGTTAAAGAGAATGTATTTCGGAGGCCGACCTCCTAGTACATTCTCTTTATTTACGTGAGACAGAAGCATTCAACAGTTGGAACGTTTGCTAACTATTTTTGCCACCAAGAATCGAAATATCAACGTGCAGATATGTAATCAACAGAATTTCCTTCGTGTATTAACATTTACATAACGCCATCACTATATAGTTCTTGCACGAAATTATCTGCTTGGACGTGACGAATTATAAAAGGCAGGTGTTTTAAGGGGAAGTTCATTGCTGCGGTGGCGACATTGGCAGCTTCAGTTATTCGTGTAGTATGGGTTGCTCCAGGGCCAAAGCCGACATTAGACACTAAATTAACGCTAGGTATGATGATGAGGCCATTTTGCAGCCAACAGGAAAAAGTCCACTGATAGTCCCATGTGTCAATCTCACCTGAATAAGTCTTATCCAGCATTTGTGTCCAGTATTGTACACTTTTTTCATTTCCCAGTATATTGAAAAGCAATCCCTTATCACGAATTTGCGGCCATAATGTCATAGTTGGGTCATAATACTTCCAGGCTCGCCGCCAACCTGCCCAGCCCCAGTAGTGCCCAAATTTGGAATAATAATAACTGTATTTGGGTTGCTGGTCACTGAACTGAAAATTACATCCTGAAATTGCCATGATCCGTTCATCGTTCCGGTATCGTTCCAACATTTCCTGGCAATAACGGAAAAATGTCGGATGGGGAACTGTATCATCTTCAAGAATAATGACTTCTTCCAATTTTTGAAAAATCCAATTAAATCCACTGCGTTGCCTTGTGCCCATGCCCAGGTTTATATCACTATAGTTTTTTATAACTTCGCAGTCCCAATCCACACGGTCAATGATGGCCCGTGTTGCTGCACATTTTTCCTTATCATTCGGACGGTCAACGTGGGGGCCGTCGGCGATAACCAGTAATTTTGGCGGCTTAGCACTGCGGATTTGCTCAAAAATAGTTTCACTGCTATCGATCCGGTTATAGATAAAGAATGCTACTGGAGTCGTTAGTTTAAAATCACTCATGTTACTCTCTCCAATTCCCTCGTCTCAAGAGGATTAATATAGTTGGCATTGCCCGATTCTAATAATGAGATAACATCTCTCCTATATAGTGTATTCGCCCCTTGCTATGGTGGTGAGTAATGACTATGAGATTATGGAAGGTCTTGCAAGTTGTTGATACTTCAAATCTGTAGCAATGGGATAATTGAAAACGTCTAAGTCATTTATGGATGTTTTGAATATAATGTACTGACGCCTAAAGATGACGTCATTGACTTATGGAGGAATAATATATGTTTAAGATATCCGAAAAAGAATATCCTCCTCAGGGGGTGTATCAATCAACCCGAGAATGGATAAATACACTTTGCTTAGAAAAAAGTGATGCAGGGGAGCTTTATACGGAATACCATCCTGGAGATATTTTTCATAGCCCAGAGCCGAAAAGTCTGGAGAAAGTTATGCATTGGAAGTTTCGTAGAGATAACCATCATGAGTCACCAGCGGCATTTGTCGCTATAGTACCGGGAGGACGTGTCTGGGGCGATAACGGTGTTGTAATTACTCCGGATAATAAACTATTAGCCGATATATCCAACGAATATAATAAAACGACAAAAGAGCATCCCATTTTTCGCGAAGAAAATTTACCGCCTGTTGATTATAGTCTGGAAACAGTGGCTGTTTTGGCCTCAATATGGAGCTTCAATTATTATCACTGGATGTTTGATATTTTGCCCCGTATTGCCTTGTTACGCAGCAGTAATATAGCTGTTGATAAATTCATAATAAATCTTAGTGGTGCCCTATTTCAACAAGATACTCTATCGGTCCTGGGAATTCCTGAGGCTAAAATAATTAAGAGCTATAACCAGTTCCACCTAGAAGCTGCGCAATTGGTAGTTCCCTCGTTACCTGGAGATTTGGGTTATATGCCGAGATGGGCATGTGAGTTTATCAGAAAGGAGTTTTTGATTGATAGAAATATTGAGATGGTGGAAGGATATGAGCGTATCTATATTAGTCGTGTTAATGCAACAAGTAGACAAGTAATCAACGAGCCACAAGTTCGGAATGTTCTAGCTAAATATGGATTTAAAAGCGTGATGCTAGACTCAATGTCCCTAGCAGACCAAGCAATGCTTTTTTCTTCGGCTCGGATAATAGTTTCTCCTCATGGAGCCGGATTTGCCAACCTGGTGTTCTGCAGTCCGGGAACAAAGGTAATTGAGTTTTTTTCTCCCAACTATGTGAATGTTTTATACTGGCATCTTAGTAATAAAATGAATTTGGATTATTATTATTTCATTGGTGAAGGAAACCGGTCTCCTGAATATGTAGATCCTCATTATATTTGGGAAAACATTTCAGTTAATATCAAAACACTCATAAAAACGATGGAATTAGCTGGAATCCAATAGCACATCTAGCGATAGTCTTAAATACAAAAGAATGTACGTCGAAACAAGTCCTTGGTCTTAGCTTTTAGCGAGGCCAAGGATTGTTTTAGTTTAGCAGAATAATCTTATAAAACTAGTGGTGTGCTCCTGTTGATGAAACTTCCTTATAGGTCAGATATTCGAAAGGCAGCGGCACATTGTATGTTTTTGCCATTAATTGCCATTCTAGATCTGGATCAGCAGAAATGACGTTATAAAGAGTACCTGAACGTACTTGCCTGGTATGGCGAATCGATACAGCATCCAAGATGGCAATTTTGTCCACAGGGTCACCTAATATCTTTGGCCAGGCAAGCTCGAGTCCCCAGCCGCTTTGAGACTTATTAAAGGTCGATAGACATTGTAATAATGCTTGCTTAGCGAAAATAGGGGCCATGATTTCAACGAAATTAGTATAACGCAGAAGCAGACCCGGCTTTTTTAAAGTGATTGCATGGCTATAATATGAATCAGTAGTAAGAGATGGCTGCGCTAACCATAACTCATGTTCATGAAATATCCGAAACATTTCATGAATTGTTTTTGCATCACAATCTAAATCATCCTCCGAAAGCCAAATCGCGTCATACTGAAGAATGTAGTCAATATTATTTATAATCAGATCATATAGCGGTAGGAACTTCGGTCCCTTTACGTGCTCATAAAAGTCGCAGTCATCAGCATATAAACCCTCACTGTCACCGAAATAACTGATGGCAAGGTCAAAATTTTTGTATTCTGCCGGATATAACCATCTTCGGTGTAAAGAATGGTCGCCTGCCCTGACAATGACCAAATTGTTATAGCTAGAGCTTTTATGAGTTACTAAGGAGCCTTGAGATGCCATGACTGTTGAACCTCCTTATAATTTTTAGCTATTATTCTAATTGTGCTCCTGTACGGTTACCCCTTAGTAGAGGACCTAATATAGTTTATTCACTGTTCTTCTATTGTGAGCAATTTTTCATAAGAACATTACTGAAAATTTGGGAATTTTTTAAGTGCGGTAAATGTCGCGGCGCGCTGGCGATTTGCCTGGGAATCTAGAGATTACTAGAAAAACATTAGCAGCAGGAGTTTCATGTTCTCTCCTTATTTCATATATTACGATATAATATTAAATCAAATATCTTAATCAGTTGAGAAGTTTTACAAAAAAGTAAACATGAAAAAGGAGATGCTGATGTGTCAAATCCTGTTATTTTTATGCATTATAATAATAGTAATTATTTAGCATATAGCTTATGGCAGGCAAAACAATCCAATAAAAATGCTGATGTGATACTGCTGGGGGATGATAGTAATAAGAACTATTCTTTTATAAAACATATCAAGGTAAATCATAGCAAATCTGTGGAGGAATTTAATAAAGTATATAAGCATATGAGTTCTAATCCATATGAGTATGAGCTATTTTGTATACAACGATGGTTCATATTAAGAGATTTTATGATTCAGTCTAATATAGACAAGTGTTATTATCAGGATTCGGATGTTATGTTATACGTCGATACCAACAAAGAAGAATTTAACTGGTTTGACTTAGGCTTTTTCGGCGGGTTTAGTGGGCATACAACTTTTATAAATAATTTAAATGCCTTGGACGATTTTTGTACATTTATCATGAATTATTATACTGATAAATCCCGTCTCAAAAGACTGGAAAATATATATCAAGATTTTTTAAAGAAAAATTTGCCTGGTGGTATTTGTGATATGACTTTAATTGATCATTATTGTTCACAGAGTCATTATAATATTTACGATTTAGAGAAGGTAGTCAATGATGCTACTTTTGACCATAATATCAATGTTGTTCAAGGATATGAAAACTGGTTCGGACGGAAAAAAATATATCGCACCAGCAATGGTATATTTTGCAAAAACACAGCATTAAATCGTTATATTAAGTTTAATTCACTGCACTTTCAAGGTGATGCTAAAATGTTTATGAAATACTTTGCTGAACAAATAAATGA
>Ga0316613_10002078_pt1 | contig 13110 bp, 14 predicted proteins | sample OWC_soil_day10_C_2_FD_207647 | JGI IMG/M metagenome (GOLD analysis project Ga0316613, IMG submission 207647) | Wetland soil microbial communities from Old Woman Creek delta, Ohio, United States - OWC_soil_day10_CT_b | ecosystem: Environmental > Terrestrial > Soil > Wetlands | place: USA: Ohio...
GGACACCGACCACGGCGGCGTCGAGCGCTATCTGTCGAAGCGTCTGGGCATGGGCCCGGCGGCGCGGCAGCAGCTGGCGCAGCGCTATCTGGCGCCGGACCCGGCCTAGGCTGCCTTCACTTCCATGAACAGTGCACGCCGCGCCAGCGCAGCTGCGCTGCCGCGCAGCTCGACCCGCTTGCCGCGCAGTGCGTCCTGCACGGCTCGCGCCGGGAAGCTGTTCAGCGCCCACAGCACGTCGGCCAGCACGCGGCCGGGGGGCATGTCCTTGTACAGGCTGCCCAAGGTGCCGAGCATGGCGCTGGCCGAGCGCGACAGGTGCAGGTACTCGCCGCGCACCACCAGCCCCAGGTGCTGGGTGTTGGACATCAGCTGGCCGAGCAGGTGGGCGCGCTGCAGCCAGCCGTCGGGGCCTTCCAGCGCCAGCGTCCAGGCGAACCAGCGGCCGAGCGGACGGATCTGCTTCTTGTGCAGCGTGCGCGCCAGCGCCTCGCGAATCTCGGCGCGGCGCGCCATCGCGGCGGCGGGGTCGGTGCAGATGGCGATGAGCGCGTCGGTCACTGCGTCGGCGTCGGCCGTGAGCGCGCCGCGCAGGTAGCGCCACACCGGCGCCACCTTGCCGGCCAGCTGCACGGTGTTGCCCCAGTCGATGAGGTGCAGCGTGCCGCTGGCATCGACCATCACGTTGCCGGGGTGCAGATCGCCATGCACTTCCTGGTGGATGAACACCTGGCTCAGCACCGCGAAGGTGAACTTGCGCGCCAGATCGCGCCGGTAGGCCAGCGCATCGCGTGGCTTGAAGTGCGCGGCGGCACGCGAGATGTTGACCGCGCCGTCCACGTATTCCATCTCGATAATGCGTTCGGTGGCGGCATACACGTGCGGCACGCGCCAGACGCCGCCATGCTGCGTGCGCTGCGCGAAGCGCGCCTGGATGGCGGCCTCGCGCTCGAACTGCAGCTCGCCGCGGAAGCCTTCGATGAAGCCGTCGATCTGCGCCGTCATGGCCTTCAGGAAGGGCGTCAGCTTGCCGTGCGGTGCCCAGTACTGGCTGGACAGCAGCATCAGCCCGATGGAAGTCTTGCCCATCAGGAACTCGCGGTCCAGGTTGTGGCGGCCGATCTTGATCACCACCGGCACCAGCCGCTCGACACCGCCTTCGACCACCGGCTTCTTGGCTAGGTAGACCGAGCCGATCGAGCCCGACTTCAGTGGTCGTTCGGCATCGAAGCCGAAATAGATGTCCTCGGGCGGCTTGCCGAAGCTGTCGATCACGGCCTGGCGCGCCTCGTCGGCCGACATCGGCGGCACGTCCTCCTGGAAGACCATCAGCTCGCGCGCCATCTCCTCGGGCAGGAAGTCGGCCGTGGCCGCGGCCACCTGGGCCAGCTTGATGAAGAAGGGGCCGAACTCGCGCACCATCTTCGCGACGATCTGTGCCTGGCCGCGGAAGTCCTTGGCATCGGTTTGCAGGAAAGGCCGGATGTAGCGCAGCGCGCGGATCTGCCGGCGGATGATCTGCAGGTCGCGCCGCACCACCTGCACGCGCTTGAGCAGCGCATCGGTGCGCTGCTGGTTGGTATAGAAGATGTCCTTCAGCTCGTTGATCACCTCCACCAGCAGCGGCTCGTAGGTGCGCAGCACCAGCCGCACGATGTCCAGCCCCAGGTCGGCCAGGCCGCGCAGCTCGGGGTCGGCCATCAGCTCGTGGAAGAAGCCCCAGAACTCGTCGACGATCTTCTGCGGCACCGGGATCGGCGAGCGCGCCACCGCCTCGTTGACCACGTAGCGGATCAGGTTCTCGGTGCTGCCCTCGTTGGGCAGCATGTTGCGCGAGCGCAGGTAGCTGGTGAAGCGCCGCGTCTGCTCGGTCAGCGGGTGCTGGTACAGCGCGGCGAAGATGCGGTCCAGCTCGCGGCCGAACTCGGCCTCGCCGATGTGCGCCGGCTGCGCCATCAGGCGCGTGAGCGGCAGGAAGGCGGCGACGATGCGCGTGGTCGATTCGGGCAGGCGCACGGCGGCCTGCAGCGCCAGCCCACCGGCACCGCGCAGCAGTCGCAGGCCCTGGGCGCGCGCTGACTCGATCCGCAGCTCGCGCGCGTCCAGGGCTGGCGCGTCCAGGGCCGGCGCAGGTTCGCGGCGGCGCGGACGGCGCCCGACAGTTGCCGCGGCGACGCTTCGCCTCTGGCTGGCGGCAGGGCGCGCGCTGCGGCGGCGTGGCGGGGCGGCGGTATTTGGCACGGCGGGGGAGACCCTGGGGTGAGTCGAACGGTCGGCGATTCTCCGCGATCGCGAGCGACGCACGGTGACAGCGCCGCGGGCATGCCGCTTGGCGGTGCCGTGAAATCGGTCATGGACGGAGGCGAGGCGCTGCGCATAAGCTGGCTTCCGACCCTCGGCAATGGGCCCGACGGCGCCGTCACAGTGCGCGCCGGCAGGTCCGAACACCTGCTAGCGGGAGACCGATGATGAGCGACCCAACCATGAACAGCCGACCGGCACCGCCGGGATCGATCGAGTTCGAGCTGACCGATCTGCAGGACGCGCGCCTCGCGCTCGAGGAACTGCCCGAGGGCGTCGACCGGGTACCGAAGCTCGCATCCAACTACTGGGAGCAGCGCCGCCGCCGGCCGCAGGCGACCGACCGTGCATTGCAGGGCAGCACCATCGAATGGCTGCTCAATTTGCCGGCGCCGCTGCGGCCGCGCGAGCTGTGCGACCGCTATCCGCGGGCCGCCAACGCGGTGGCCACGGCCTGGAAGGACGCCGATGACCGCGCCGCCGTGCTGGACGAGCTGCTCAGCGACAGGCGCGGCAACCGTCGCGGCTTTCCTCCCGAAGTGACCTCCGAACTGCAGGCGCTGCGCTACGCCGCGGCGCATCCGGAAAGCAGCGGCCTGATCGCCGGCTGATCGCCGACCTGGCGCCGCGCCGGCACGCTCAGCCCGCCGCCTTGGACGGGTAGCTGGCCCCCAGCCCGGCGCGCGCGTCGGCCTGGATGCCGTACTGCGGGATCGGGTAGCGCAGGCCGTTCTTCGCCAGCGCCTGCATGCCGGCGATGGCCTTGGGCAGGTCGGCCGGCGGCAGCGCCATCAGCAGCTCGTCGTCGAGCACGCCGCCGTAGCGGCGCTCGGCAAAGCAGGGGATCGACAGGCTGGCCTTGCCGGTGGCCAGCGCGCGGCCCCAGCTGTCGGCGCAGGACGATTCGCCGACCACGCTCCAGTCGAAGCGTTCGTAGCCGGCCCACTGCAGGCCGTTGATCAGCAGGATCATCTGTCCCGGCGTGGCATAGACCAGGCAGATGTCCGGCGGGTCGAGCCGGCCGCTGGCCAGCGGCGACACCGCCATCGCACGGTACTTGCCGTGAGGCACCACGCTCATCGCCCGCTGGTGCGCGGCCGAGTCCTCCACCGTGGCGAACCACACGCCGGCCATGGCCTTGCCGGACAGCCAATCGTCATCCTGCGGGTGCAACCCGATGACCGCGCCGCATTGCGCGCCGACCAGGTCTTCGCGGGTGATACCGAGCGTGAAGCCCAGGCGCGCGGCCTGCGCGACGATCTGGTCGGTGGTGTGGATGGAGCTCGGGCGGCGCAACTTGGGGATGGCCAGCATGTCCTCGACGCGCTCGAACAGCTTCATGCCGATCGGTGTGGTCTTCAGGCGCAGCAGGCGATTCAGTTCGTCGACCAGGGCGGGCCAGTCGGTGCGGAAGTCGGGCATCGGTTCTCCTCGGAATGGGCAATGGCGCTAGGCTACGCGCCCAGCAAAGGACTGTCATGAACAAACGACGGATCGCACTGGTCTGCCTGGCCGGGGCTGCGGGCCTGGCGCGCGCCGAGGCCATCGGCGAGGTGGACACGGTGTTCAAGTGGATCGGGCCGGACCACAAGATCGTGGTCGAGGCCTACGACGACCCCAAGGTCGCCGGCGTCACCTGCTACGTGTCGCGCGCCAAGACCGGCGGCATCAAGGGCGGCTTGGGCCTGGCGGAGGACAAGGCCGAGGCCTCGATCGCCTGCGCCCAGGTGGGCCCGATCGGCATCACCAAGCCGCTGCCGAAGCAGGAGGACATGTTCACCGAGCGCATTTCGCTGGTCTTCAAGAAGCTGCGCGTGGTGCGCATGGTCGATCCCAAGCGCAACGCGTTGGTCTACCTGACCTACTCGGACCGGGTGATCGAGGGCTCGCCGCAGAACAGTGTGGGCGTGGTGCCGGTGGACGCGGCCCTGAAGATCCCGCTGCGCTAAGCTCCTGCAGTGGCCGCAGGGGCGGCCCGGGAGAGCCAGACATGCAGGCAAGGGGCAGGGCTACGCAGGACAAGGTGGCGCGGGCGGTGGCCGGCGCCGAGGCGATCGAGATCAAGGCCACGGTGCCCGACCACCAGGTGCAGGGCGCGCTGGCGCGCTTCGGCCTGACGACGCGCAACGACGAGGAGCGTTACATCTACTTCTTCGACACGCCGAAGCTCGAGCTGCTGGCCGGCGGCATCATCGCCCGCGCCCGACGGATCGTCGGCGACGAGCACGACAGCACGGTGAAGTTCCGCCCGGTGGACCCGGCGCAGATCGGCGCGCAGTGGCGCAAGTACCGTGATTTCAAGATCGAGGTCGATGCCAGTGAGAGGGCGATGGTCAAGTCCGCGTCGTTCTCGATGCCGGTGGGCAAGGGCCTGATCAAGCGCGTGGCCGAGGGCAGCAAGCCGATCGAGGCAGTGTTCACGGCCGAGCAGGAAGAGTTCCTGATGACGGTGGCCCAGCGCCACATCGACTTCACCACACTGGTGGTGCTGGGGCCGCTGGTGGCTCAGCGCTGGCGCTTCGAGGACCCGGCCTGCCCCTGGCCGATGACGGCCGAGCTGTGGCGGCGCGAGGACGGCCAGCAGCTGATGGAGGTGTCGATCAAGGCGCCCATCGTGCAGGCGGCCGCCGCCATCGGTGGCTTCATGGCCTATCTGGCCGAAGTGGGGGCCGAGCGCGACGACAGCGAGCAGACCAAGACGCGTTGGGCGCTGGGCCACTACGCCGCCAAGCTGCAGCCGAGCGCGCCGCCGAGGCGCCGGCCCGCGGCGAAGAAGGCTGCCTGAAACGGCGGCGAAAGGCGCCGCTTCTCCCTCCATCGATGCTTGCCGGCGCTGGCATGCTGGGCCGGCGTGTGCATTTCGTCCGCTTGTCACGGGCGCTGGCCACACTCTTGCATCAACCGAAGGCGGCCGCTTGCCGTTGAACCCAGACCGACTCGCCGCATCTGGGGTAGATGAACTCTCTGCACGACATGGACCTGTTCGCCCCACGCCGCCTGAGTTGCGGCATCCTGATCCTGACCGAGCAGCAGGAGCTGTTGCTGTGCCACGTCACCGGCCAGGACCACTGGGATCTGCCCAAGGGCGGCGCGCACGAGGACGAAAGCCCGCTGCAGGCGGCGCTGCGCGAAACCCGCGAGGAAACCGGCCTGGACCTGGCAGCGCACGCACTACGCGAGTTGGGCCGATTCGACTACCGACCGAAGAAGGACCTGCACCTGTTTGCCACGCTGATGCCGCGCTTCGACGTGGCGCTGCTGCGTTGCGAGAGCCAGTTCTCGCAGTACGCCACCGGCCAGCGGCTGCCCGAGATGGACGGCTACGACTGGGTGCGCTTCGAGCGCGTCGGCGAGCGGTGCACACCCAAGATGACGGCCGTGCTGCACGGCCGGCTGAATCTGCAGCGCGTGCTGGACGAGTTGGCGGCCATGCCGCGGGTGGCCCTGGCGGCCTGACTCGCACCGGCGCCCGGCCACAATCGGCGCATGCCGAGTGCCGCCCAGATCATTGCCGTCATCGACTTCGAGACCACCGGCATCTCGCCGGGCCAGGGTGCGCGCGCCACTGAAATCGCCGCGGTGCTGGTCAGCGGCGGGCGCATCGTCGACCGCTATGCCAGCCTGATGCACAGCGGCGAGCGGGTCAGCCCCTTCATCGAGCAGCTCACCGGCATCAGCAACGCCATGCTGCGCGACGCGCCGCCGGCCGAGCAGGTGATGCGCGAGGTCTGCCGCTTCACCCGTGGTGTTCCGCTGGTGGCCCACAACGCGGCTTTCGACCGCGGCTTCTGGCGCGCCGAGGCGCAGCGCGCCGGGCTGGACGAGGACCCGGCCCACGAGTTCGCCTGCACCGTGCTGCTGTCGCGCCGGCTGTACCCGCACTCCGCCAACCACCGGCTGGGCACGCTGGCCGCGCTGCACCACCTGCCCAGCGCCGGGCGCGCCCACCGTGCGCTGGCCGATGCCGAGGTGACGGCCCACCTGCTGCTGCAGATCCAGCGCGACGTGAGTGACCGCTTTGCCGATGAGCTTTGCCGGCGCGCGGTGGACCATGGCCTGCTCTTGGCGCTGCAGCGCAGCGACGCGCGTGCCCTGCAGCGCTGCGTCGCGCGCTATGAGCGCGCCGAGGCCACCGCGCCGTAACGCGCCAGCAGCACGTCGCGGCGCGCCGGGTCGAGGTTGATGCGGCTGAAGTCGCCCTGGATGTGCGGAAGCGCCAGCAGCCGCGGGTCCATCACCTTGAACCACAGCGGCGGCACGTAGGCCAGCGGGAACATGCCGAAGTAGCCGCTGGGCAGTTGCGGCAGGTCGGGGAAGTGGCGCAGGCTCTGGTAGCGGCGCGCGGCGTTGGCATGGTGGTCGCTGTGCCGCTCGAGCTGGAACAGCACCAGGTTGGTGTAGGTGTGGTTGGCGTTCCAGGAGTGATGCGGCTGGCAGCGCTCGACCTGGCCATCCGCGCCGTTCAGCCGCAGCAACCCGTAATGCTCGACATAGTTGGCACTGGTCAGCTGCCACCAGGCGACGACGTTGTGAATGGCCAGAAACAGCAGCATCTTCCAACCGAACAGCGCGATCAGCGTGCCCTGCAGCGCCAGCGTGATGGCATAGCTCTGCAGCATCTCGTTGTGTGGGCTCCAGGCGCTGCGGCCTTCACGCCGCAGGCGCTCGCCCTCCAGGGCCCAGGCGCGCTTCATGCCGCCGGGCAGCTCGCGCAGCGCGAAGCGGTAGATGCTTTCGCCCATGCGCGAACTGGCATGGTCTTCGGGCGTGGCGACGAAGCGGTGGTGGCCGCGGTTGTGCTCGATGCGGAAGTGGCCGTAGGCCGGCACGGCGAGCACCAGCTTGGCCAGCCAGACCTCGAGTGCAGTGTGCTTGTGGCCGAGTTCGTGGCCGGTGTTGATGCCCAGCCCCGAAGTGGTGCCGGCGATGTAGGCCAGTGCCAGGAAGGCCCACCACGGCAGCTCCTGCGTGCCGGCCCAGACGGCGCAGCCGATCAACGCCAGGAAGTGCAGCGGCACCACCGCATAGGTCAGCCAGCGGTAGTAGCGGTCGGCCTCGAGCTGCGGCACCACCGCCTCGGGCGGGTTGTTTTCGTCCTCGCCCAGCCAGGCATCGAGCAGCGGGCCGCCGATGTAGCCAATGACCAGTGGCAGCAGCAGCCACAGAGGCTGGCCGGTCCAGGCATGCAGGCCGATGCCGGAAAAGGGCACCAGCGGGTAGATCACCGACGACGCCCAGAGCCAGCGCTTGCGGTCACGGAAGCTGACACGGCCGAGCACCGGGTCGGTGGCGGTGTAGGTGGGGTTGTGCATCGCAGACGGGTGTCGTTGCCGGCGTGATGTTGCCACGCGGCGGCGGCCCTGGGGGTGAGTCTGGCACCATCGGCGGCATGTCCAGCCCTGGCGATGCCACTCATTCGGTCGCGCTCGACCAGTTCTTCGCGGCCTGCGAGCGCAGCCTGCGCGAAGGCGATTTCGAGCGCCTGGTGCTGGCCGGCCCGCGCCCCGCGCTGCAGGACTTGCAGCGTGTGCAGGCGCGCCCCGTCGTGCTGCAGGCCGGACCGCAGCTGAGCCTGGTCTACAGCCATGAGCGGCGCGACGTGACGAAGAACCTGCCGCCGGCCGAGGGCCTGCGCGAGCTGCGCGCGCTGCTCGGGCCGCAGGGATTTGCCAATGCGCACCTGCACACGCATGGCGAGGAGCTGCAGCTGGCCTTCAGCCGCAAGGGCCGCTGGAGCCTGCGCACCGGCCGGCGCACGGCCGCCGCGCCCGCGGCCGCGCCGGAGCACAACCGCCAGAAGCAGCGGCTGCTGACGCTGGACCGGCCCTTCCTGGGCGAGCTGGGCGTGGCCGACGCACTGCACCGGCTGGTGCCGGCGATGGCGCGCAAGTGGAAGCAGATCAACAAGTTCCTCGAGGTGATCGGCACGGCGCTGGCGGCCTCGCCGCTGGCGACGCAGCCTCACATGGAGGTGCTGGACTTCGGCGCCGGCAAGGGCTACCTGACCTTCGCGCTGCACGACCACCTGCGCCATGCGTTGGGGCGCGACGCGCAGGTCACCGGCGTGGAGATCCGGCCGGACATGGTGGCGCTTTGCAACGGCATCGTCGAACGGCTCGGCCTGCAGGGCCTGCGCTTCGAGCTGGGCGATGTCGGCAGCTACGCGCCGCGATCCGTGGACATGATGATCGCGCTGCATGCCTGCGACACCGCCACCGATCACGCCATCCACATGGGCATCCGCGGCGGCGCGTCGATCATCTGCTGCGCGCCCTGCTGCCACAAGCAGCTGCGCCCGCAGCTGCTGCAGCCGCATCCCTTGAGGCCGATCCTGCAGCACGGCGTGCACCTGGGCCAGGAGGCCGAGATGCTGACCGACGGGCTGCGCGCGCTGCTGCTCGACGCCTGCGGCTACGACACGCAGGTCTTCGAGTTCGTGTCGCTGGAGCACACCGCCAAGAACAAGATGATCCTGGCGGTCAAGCGTGCGCAGCCGGCGGCGAAGGACCAGCTGCTGGAGCAGGTGCGCGCCGTGAAGGCCTTCTACGGCGTCCGCGAGCAGTGCCTGGAGACGCTGCTCAAAGCCGACGCGCTGCTGTAGTCAACGGCCGTCCTGCACCAGCGCATCGCGCCGCGCCAGCGCCGGGAACCAGCGCCACCACAGCGCGGCCACCAGCAGCGTGCCGGCGCCGCCCAGCACCACCGAGCCCACCGGGCCGAGCCAGGCGGCGGTGGCGCCGGACTCGAACTCGCCCAGCTGGTTGGACGCACCGATGAACACCGAGGCCACGGCGCTGACCCGGCCGCGCATGTCGTCGGGCGTCTCCAGCTGGATCATCGTCTGGCGCACGACGATGCTGACCATGTCGGCCGCGCCGGTGACGCACAGGGCCGCCATCGACAGCAGGAAATGGGTGGACAGCCCGAAGATCAGCGTGGCCAGGCCGAACACAGCGATGGCGGCGAACAGCTTGGGTCCGGCATGGTGGGCGATCGGCCAGCGCGTCAGCGCCATCGACATGGCCAGTGCGCCGAGTGCCGGCGCGCTGCGCAGCAGGCCCAGGCCCCAGGGGCCCACCTGCAGGATGTCCTTGGCGAACATCGGTAGCAGCGCCACCGCGCCGCCGAACAGCACCGCGAACAGGTCCAGCGAGATCGCGCCCAGCACCACCTTGTTCTGCTGCACGTAGCGTACGCCGGCCAGCAGCGTGTCCAGGCTGACTGGCTGCCCTGGCGGAGGGTCGGCATGGCGAATTCCCAGGCACAGCAAAGCCGCCACGCCGAACAACGCCGCACACAGGCCATAGACCGCCGAAGCGCCGGCCACATAGACGAAACCGCCCAGCGCCGGCCCGGCGATGATCGCGCCCTGCAGGCCGGCGGACGAGAAGGCCATGGCCCGCGGCAGCAGCACAGGCGGCACCAGCAATGGCACCAGCGCCTGCTGCGCCGGCATCTGGAAGGCACGCACCGCGCCCAGCACCACCGACAGCGCCAGCAGCAGCGTGCGCTGCGACAGCGCGTCGAAGGGCGCCGCGGCCAGCGCCAGCGCCACCAGGCCCTGCGCCGCGACGCACAGCGCAACGATGCGCGCGCGGTGGTGCCGGTCGACCACATGGCCGGCCACCAGCACCAGGGCCAGAGCCGGCAGAAACTGCAGCAGACCCACCAGCCCCAGGTCCCAGGCCGAGCCGGTCAAGTCGTACATCTGCCAGCCGATGGCCACCAGCATCATCTGGCTTGCCGCTACACCGGCCAGCCGCGCCCACCACAGGCGCATGAAGTCGCGGCAGGCGAGGAGTTCACGCGTGGACATGACCACGATCATCGCCTGAGCTGAAGGTGCAAATGGCCCCGCCTTGATAAAACGCAATAAGAATGGTTCGCATTGTGATTAAAATCTCCGCTGAACTGAACTCTGGAACCGCTGCCATGGCCCTGACCCTCCCATCCAAACGCCTGATCCTGGCTGCACTGCTTGCCGGCGCCGCCTTGGGCTCGAGCGCGCAGGACAAGGTGCTGAACCTGTATTCGGCGCGCCACTACCAGACCGACGAGGCGCTGTACGCCAACTTCACCAAGGCCACCGGCATCAAGATCAACCGCATCGATGCCGACGACGCCGGCGTGGTGACGCGGCTGCAGGCCGAGGGCGCCTCCAGCCCGGCCGACGTGGTGCTGCTGGTCGATGCCGCGCGGCTGACCAAGGCCGAGGCCGACGGCCTGTTCCAGCCGGTCAACTCTGCCGTGCTGCAATCGCGCATCCCGGCCAACCTGCGCGATGCCAACGACGGCGGCGGCGCGCAGTGGTTCGGTTTCTCCACCCGTGCCCGGCTCATCGTCTACAACAAGGCCGCGGTGCAGCGCGCCGATGTCGACACCTATGAAGAGCTGGCCGACCCGAAGAACAAGGGGAAGGTGTGCACTCGCTCCGGTTCTCACCCTTACAACCTCACGCTCTTTGGCGCAATGCTGGCGCACCTGGGGCCGGCTGCCACCGAGGACTGGCTGAAGGGCGTGGTGGCCAACATGGCGCGAGCGCCGAAGGGGGGCGACACCGACCAGATCAGGGCCGTGGCCTCGGGCGAGTGCGCGATCGCGCTGACCAACAGCTACTACCTGGCGCGCATGATGCGTTCGACCAAGCCCGAGGACGTGGAGGCCATGTCCAAGGTGGCGGTGGTGTTCCCCAACCAGCAGAGCTGGGGCGCGCATGTCAATGTGGCCGGGGGTGCAGTGGCCAAGCATGCCAAGCACCGCGCCGAGGCGGTGGCCTTCCTGGAATACCTGGCCGGCGACGAGGCGCAGGGCTACTTCGCCAACGGCAACAACGAATGGCCGGCGGTGCCGACGGTGAAGATCAGCGGCAACCCGGCGCTGGAAGCCCTGGGCAGCTTCAAGGTGGACAACCTGCCGATCGCCCAGGCGGGCAAGAACCAGGCGCAGGTGCAGCAGATGCTCGACCGCGTGGGCTACAAGTAGCCCGCCGCAGTGCGCTCAGGGCGTGGCCGTTCTCATCCGGTACATGCCCCAGCCCTCCATCGACAGCACCGCCTCGTGCTGCTGGTTGAAGACCTCCCAGCGCGACTGCACCAGGCCCACGCCGGGGCGGCTGTTCATCGGCCGCGCGGCCAGCACCGTCAGGCGCATGCTCAATGTGTCGCTGGCGAAGACCGGTTTCAGCCAGCGCAGGTTGTCGATGCCGGGCGAGCCCAGGCTGGACGAATCGAGCACGTACTCGTCGCACATCATGCGCATGGCCATCGCGCAGGTGTGCCAGCCGCTGGCTGCCAGCCGGCCGAACAGCGACTGCGCGGCGGCCGCGTCGTCCAGGTGAAAGGGCTGCGGGTCGAAGTCGCGCGCGAATGCCAGCATGGCCTCGCGCGTGACCGGCATGGCGCCGAAATCGCGCACCGAGCCGACGACGAAATCTTCCCAGTGGTAGCGGATCGTGCGCTGCGGGGCAGGCTCGGGGGGTTTGGACATGGGCGCAGTTCCTCCAGTGGCGGCGGCCAGCATATCGCGGGCCCGCCGGCCGCCCCGTCGCCGGCGCAGCCGCCGCGACGCGCGAGAATGCGCACCTCATTTCGTCGAGCCTCGATCCACCATGACCTTCCTCATCCTCGGCCTGATCCTCTTCCTGGGCGTGCATTCGGTGCGCATCTTTGCCGAGGGCTGGCGCACGGCGCAGATCGCGCAGCGCGGCGAGGGCGCATGGAAGGGCCTGTATTCGGTGGCCTCGATCGTCGGCTTCGGGCTCATCATCTGGGGCTACGGCCTGGCGCGCGAGCAGCCGACCGTGCTGTGGCCGCCGCAGCTGTGGGCCCGGCACCTGGCTTCTCTGCTGATGCTGGCGGCCTTCATCCTGCTGGCCGCGGCCTACGTGCCGAAGAACGGCATCAAGGCCTGGGTGCACCACCCGATGGTGCTGGGCGTCAAGGTCTGGGCGCTGGCCCACCTGCTGGCCAACCACACGCTGGCCGACCTGCTGCTGTTCGGCAGCTTCCTGGTGTGGGCGGTGCTGGATTTTCGCGCCGCGCGGCAGCGCGACCGCGCGGGCCAGGTGAGCTACCCGGCGGGCACATTGGGCGGCACGCTCGGCGCGGTGGTCGGCGGCCTCGTGGCCTGGGCCGTGTTCGCCTTCTGGGCACACGGCTGGCTGTTCGGCGTGACGCCCTTCGGCCGTTGAAAGTCAGTCCGCCAGTACCGCCACCGCGTCGACCTCGACCTTGAATCCGCCGGGAAAGGCGGCCACCGGCACGATGGCGCGCGCCGGCTTGTGCGCGCCGAAGAACTCGGCATAGATCGGGTTGAACACCGGCCAGCCGTCGGGCTCGGCCAGGTAGACCGTGACCTTGGCCACCTGCTGCAGCGTGGCGCCGCCGGCTTCGAGCACGGCGCGCAGGTTGGCCAGGCACTGGCGCGTCTGCGTTTCCAGATCGGCATGGGCCAGCGAGCTGCCATCCGGCGCGATGGCGATCTGGCCCGACACGAACAACAGGTTGCCGGCGCGGATGCCGGGGCTGTACGGGCCCTTGGCCGGCGCCGCGCCAGTAGCGGTGATGCTGCGCAGCGCGGTCATGCGTTGACGTTCACGACCAGCCGGCCGCGGACCTTGCCGGCCAGGATGTCGGCACCGGCGGCGATGGCGCCGGCCAGCGGGATTTCGTGCACCAGGCTGCCGAGCTTGGCCAGGTCCAGGTCCTGCGCCAGCCGTGCCCAGGCCTGCTCGCGCAGCGCCTTCGGTGCCATCACGCTGTCGATGCCGTAGAGGGTGACGCCGCGCAGGATGAAGGGTGCCACGCTGCC